>Ga0187854_10003084_pt1 | contig 13534 bp, 14 predicted proteins | sample June2016WEW_6_15_FD_132445 | JGI IMG/M metagenome (GOLD analysis project Ga0187854, IMG submission 132445) | Peatland microbial communities from SPRUCE experiment site at the Marcell Experimental Forest, Minnesota, USA - June2016WEW_6_150 | ecosystem: Environmental > Terrestrial > Soil >...
TATTTAGCCACCAGAAATTAAGCATCGCATCCAAAATCGTTGGCTTCCGACATAGATATGCAACTGGCATTCGAAATCTTCTGGCTAGTCTGCGCATCGTTTGGGTAGAGCATGTAAGCCCCAGCGCATCCCGAATTGCTTTCCATCCACGGATCAACTTAATTCCCCTGGTTCTCATAGCCTCCCGGATATCGGCTAGTTCCTTTTCATTTTCCTCAGTTTTGGTCTCATCTTTCATGGTTCCTCACCCTCCTCTTTAGTATTATTCTTTGCAGGGTCAGGCCTCCAAAGCGGGCTACCATCTATCGGTTTTTCATTTAAAAACTTGTCAAGAAGCTTTTTTCCCTTAGCAGTTAGCCGTCCTCTCTCCTTCTCCTTTAACAGGTCCTTAAACAGAGATTCGTTCAGCAGGGCTGAGATCTGATTATTCCTTTGCCCTGCTTTTTTCCCATATTCAATCATTTCTTGAAGAATCTCCAGAGAGCGAATAACCCTAGGCTTTTTCGTTTCATAATCAACCATGACGAACTCTCCAAATTCTTCTATATGCATTGGCTTTCACCTCCTCTTTTTGCGCTTGAGTTTGTCCAATGATAAATACATCGCTGACTATCAACTATGCTTATATACTATCATAAATCTCCATTGTCGTCAACCGATAATGATAGGTATTTGAGAATATTTCCAGAATATTTTATATCCTACGTTTCGGATTGAAATGCGGGAGGAATAACATATATAGGTTCATAAGTTGCTACAATGTTATATGCATTTCATCTTCACTATCCAGCTTTTAACCATTCCTTACTCCTTTCTGCCATGTTCTAATCTTTTCCGACTTCATTTGGAACTTATAAGCTACTTATTTCATTAACTTTTAATATAATCTTCCGTCTCTTCTTCCAACAATCTTTCCCCGCTTAATGATTCGGTCACTACAGATACCCTTTAGATAACCTTCCTTTGAACAGTAATGACATTTAGCCTAATAAAAAAATAAATAAATAAATAGAAATGGTTCGAATTAATTATTATTCCTAATGGCTATAGTAAAATCAGGAAATGTAGGAGTGATAAAATCTTTCTTGGTATATCCTGACATCATAATGATCCTAAAGAAAAGGGGTTGGAAAAAGCCAAGATCTTAAACAAACCCATAACTCCTATATGGAAGCATGAATTAATAAAACTTACTCCTCTATGTCTAATTGGCACATGGAATGATACCGCACTGATTCTGTTGAAGAAGATAAATAGTTGAAATTCTTTTAGAAGTTTCTTATACATAGGGCGATATAAGCGTAGAGACGCCCGCCCCAGTACCAGCCCTACCGCTTATCCCTTCACTCTGGGTTGAGCCTGGGTTGACGATCTACCCTTAACCCATATCAACATAGCCATACCTTACCTCCCCGTACCTAGCCTCACCAGACCGCACTTTACCACACCATACCGTACCTGGCCTTAGAGCTGGGAGAGGGACACATAAAGTCCCTCTCTCTATCTTACCCCTCAGGCACAATGATTATGGTTTAATCATTGGGTTTATAACCACCCACACCTGGTTTACTCATACCGGGCATAAGCGGGCCAGTAGGTTTCTTTTCCATTCCGGGGGTCAATGTCCCTGGTTTGATTGGTGGCGCACTCGGTTGAGTAGTGCTGGACATTTCTGTTACTTTGGGTTTATCGTTAGCCATTGTTTATCATCTCCCTTCATTTTGAAATTGAGTACTACAAATTAACTTAGGACAGGCGATAAGGATGCTATACCTATCCTCATACCACTTATTAGACTGTCATTGATTCTGGACGCTGAAAGGGCTTTGACATGCTATTAGGATATCCCCTTTGCTGCTGCTATTGTTCGCATATAATGCACGTTGACAGCCTTACCCCCTATCCTCATACCTTTTCCAGGATATTTAGGTGTTTTAGAGGCGATTCAGGCATATTCCAGGGACAGTAGGAGTCTGGTTTAGTTGCCCAATATCCTTTTTCACTCATTACCAATCCAACCTCCTCAGGATCAAGGCATTTGAAGTCAACCCGGTGCTTATCAAAGGAATAGTCTGAGTTAAACATTTTATGGAAACCAGTGCAATGACCTACCCTTTTTTCAGATAATGGCCAGCTCTCTCCACAAACTGTACAGTGTCCCATATTATTTCCTTTCCGGGGAATATTACCCCTGCTTTTTATATCCTGGGTGATCCATGAACAAGCTGATTATAGAAATCAAACTTCCTCTGTCAATTCCTGGGATCAAACTTCCCTCAACTCAATCAGGGCTATTCCCTTCTACTTGATTGAATGGGAATGGGACACGCTTTATGGGCGTGTCCCCCCTCAATTTACTCCTTGGGTCAAATAGGACAAAAGAGGATTAAAACCTCAGGATGCCCTGCTCAATCAACCGGGACCTGAGCTTGGATACCTGTCCCCGGGATATTCCCATTTGAGCAGCTATAAGACGTTGGGGATAATGGGCTTCAAATAGTCTGATAATCTCCTCAGGGGGGATAGTCAGAGGGGTGTAACCTTCTCTTCTCACCCTTTCTCCTTCCCTGGTAGATTTGAATAACTATTGGGGGTTTAACTCAATTTTTGATAGCATGAGGGATAAATTAATCCTTTCCTCCTTCAGCAGGATTATCAGGGAGGATAGGTCTACCGATCAATATTGGATCTTCTCACGATTGATAAACTGATCGAGTGAAATTCCATAAAGGTAATTGTAAAAGGAGGGGGATAGCATAGTCAGTCTCTTATAGGGATTGAGTCATTCCTCTTGACTCTTTTCTTCGGGTATAAACTATTACTCAGCCTGGGGTGAGTCTTGGAGCATATCAGAGTAGAATACTTATAATGATCACAGGGGTAAATTAACTCTTCAGGTTCAATTGAATCTTTCCTCTCTTTCTTATAGTCTTTCAGGAATGTATCCGGGTTGAGACAAGATGACCCACCTCCCTGGATAAATCCTCCCCAGGGTTTACTAAAGATATCCTGATCCACGGTTTCTTTTTTCTTATTAACTCTCTTATCACTTACCTTCTTCATTTCACTTCTTCCCCTCCTTCTATAAGTAATAAAACTTAATACTCTTCTAAAGAGCAACTTTCTTATTGAATACTCTCTATTTACCAGTAACCATCTTTTTAACTGAATACCTTTTATAGAAGAGAATAAACTATCTTGCTCTGATTAATTCTTATTCAAAACTCAATACAGATAAATAATTAATAGATATATTTTCTAATAATTAATATTCTTCTAATACCCTTCTGGGTTGGTAATACTGCATTAGTGTGACTTTGCACACTAGGAGAAATAGATAAAACAGCTGTACTAGTATGAATTTGCACACTAGGATAAAATCTTTTTACCCTGCTCTAGTATGAATTTGCATACTAGGCCTAGTATGGATGTGCACACTATGCAAATGCTTTAAATAATTATATTTGAAAACTATTATCTAGTTAATTATTTAATTTTGCCAGGTATCAAATGCTTCTTGCCCTTCTTTAAGCAGGGTTTGACTATCTGTGATCCATACCCAAAGTTTGTCCAGGAAACACTCTTGGGGTAATCTATATCTTTAAATGCTGATGTCCCAAAGTCTCTCCAGCGATCGGATATTTTAAAGGTAGTGTAATCCCCCCTCAAGTTTGATCCTGGATGGTCCACATCAATAAACCCCTTAGCATGAAGCTCTTTTAAACACTTTCTAAACCGCTGGTGGGATAGACCCCTCCAATTTGCTTCCTGATAGGTAAAAGATAAAGGTATATCAATCACTCTCCACTTCTTATCCCTGTTATCCTTCCTCCTGACAAGCTTCTGTTGGAACCATAAAAGCACCTTGACAGCAGGAGGCCACAGGGCTTTTAAGGCTTCACTATCAATTAGGGTATTATCAAAAAGAGTTTTACCTCCCTTCCTCTTCTCTTTCGCAGTCTCAAAGGCTTGCTTATCAGTATCACTCAGGTGGAATTTATGACTTACCTTTGAGGCTATAGATCTATTCCCGGGAACCTCCACGGGGGGGATATTGGGATGATAGGACAGGGGGATCTCTTGGGGAGTAACCTCCTCGGGTCCTGTAGCCGGTGATTTAAAAGACGCTGATTGCTTGGTTGTATCCTGAGGAGGAGGTGATGGGACAGGACCTGCAGGAGGCTTATCAGGGGGTTTACTCTTCACTCCTATAAGTGATCTTTTGACTGGGTGCTTTTTAACAGGGGGTGTTATTTGGCCATATCGCTTTAGTATCTCAATTCTGTCTTCGGGGGATATCCCTTCTGCTTTGCTGCTCATTTGATATTCCTTTCCTTGTTAAAGGTTGGGGTGGGCTCAAGGTGAACAAGGCACCCTGAGGACTGGTAGGTTGCCCACCCCGTTAGTTGTTAATCAACTATCACACGCCATTTTTTAATCCTGGGACTTCAATCCCAAGTATCACTCCATATTTGATCAGGGGGAGAGTATATATACCTCTCCCTGATAGAACTCTTCCAGCGGTCATAATGTTTTTGCATGAGGAAATCTGGCAAAATACTCTAATCGTTTTTGACAAAGTTCAAAAAGAGTATCTTGATACTTCCCACGGGCATACTCACTATCCATATCACCCTTCTCCAGACTGGAAATATAGGGTGCTGTGAGCCCCATTTTCTCTGCCACTCTATTTGGGCTGATCCCCGTTGCCTTTCTGATTAAAGCCATTTCTGGAATAGATCTCATTCTTCTTCACCTCTTTTATAATCTCTTCCCTCTATTATATATATCGAACAGAGACCTTTAATTTTTCAGGAAATCTTCAACTCTCTCTTAACTGTCAATGAATTTCACTCCCCAATGGACGGTAATACGGATCTGACGAAGGGTGTTTCGTGAGTCATCTGGAAGACATGGAAATCATTAAGGAAGTGCATGCAACCGCAGCGTTTTCGACACAGGAAGTGGCATAACCTTTGGATATGATTGGAAGATGTGAAAAAATCGGATTTTCAAAAATAGCTAGAAAATTGAAGGGGAAAGTGAAAAAAAGTGAAAAAAGTTGAGAATCACTATCCTACTATGCCCCAAGCTGATATCTGTGCTTTACAGATCCCAAGTGCTGACAATGCTGCCTTATTCCTATGGGCCACTGCCCCTAAACTACCAGAGGCATTGGAGGTCATGAAAGCCTGGGGGTTTACCTATAAGACCTGCTTTGGCATGGGATAAGGAGATTATTGGCTTGGGGTATTGGTTTAGGAACCAGCATGAGCTTCTGCTGGTCGGGAGCAAAGGAAGGTTTTCCTCCCCTCAACCTACTCTCCGTGTATCCTCAGTCTTAAGAGAGAGGCGCAGGGAGCATAGCCAAAAACCAGGGGTTATAAGACAGTGGATCAGTGAGTGGTATCCAACCCAGGCCAAGTTAGAGTTATTTGCGAGGGAGAAAACAGAGGGTTGGGACTGCTGGGGGAATGAGCTTGAGTCCGACATTATTATAGTCCCAAACATTTTTATTCCTTAATGGTTACGAAGAGATACAAAGATTTTGAAAAATAGTGCTAAACTTTCCCGGGGAATAGCCGATAAGAGCATGCATTAAGCCGCAGGACAGGCCAAAAAGCAACCGTCAGCTGTAAGCACGACACTCTGCAATAAGGCATCCTCCCAGGCAACCCAACTGGATCCAGCTACCTAAGACCATCATAGGAGTATCTTAAGATTAACCTTTAACCGCTGCCCCTTGGCAGCATACAGAGAGGAGTGTTTATGATTACCACAAAAAAGTTTTACCTAAAAAAGTTTATGTCAAACATTGCTGCTGATGGGACTGAGCTTGAGACAGTCTATCATCAGTGGGGAGGGGAGGGCGTCCCGATTGTCGGGTACGGGGTCATGGAGCATAATAATTACTGTATGCATTGTGCTCCCCCGCCACTTAAAGAGATGGCTGAGGCGGAGACCTCACTTGACATTAATGAGTGTGACACTGTCATCCTTTTTGATGAGCCAGCTCAGAGGGAGTACGTTTGTGGTGGCCCTCATGAGTACTATAAATGCCACATGTGTGGTAGACGGTTTTAAAGGGTAGACTATAGCCCCAACCTCCTGCCAGATCTGGCGGGAGGTTCCAACAGGAGGATATATGACTAAAAAAGAGAAATTACTGAAAGAATTGTCAGAGGATCTATATTGGCTGGATATCCTATCCTGGACATTAATTGATTCCAGGTATTGACACTATTCCCAATAAAATCCGTATCCCTGCTGGATCCCGCCATGACACAACCCTCAGTATTTGCTGGGTAATTTCCCCAGTGTATCTCTATATTATCTCCAGCAGGTACACCCATAATGTGAGGCATGATCTGTTTGAACTTTTTGGACCAAAGTAATGCAACCTTATAAGTCTCCAGGGGAATATCAGAGATGTCATTCTGGTTATTGGGCCATGGTCTTTCTAATGTGTAGCAAAAGAATATCAGGTCAATGAGTAACTCACCGATAGTGCTATTCTGAGTCTTCTACTTCCTTATCAGTTTGAACTTCATAATTCCTCCTTCAAAGTGTATAGCCACATAGGGCTGAAACCATTCCTTCGCATTTACCATTAATCTGTATTAATCATTCCCTATTGTTACAACAAAATGAATGTACTTTCTCCTATGGGATATAACTCTGAGGCAAGAAATAAATAATTATAAGGAACAGAAAAATAATATTTAATTAAGTTTGACACTGGAAAGGAGATCAAAATGTCCCTTTCACTTAAAGAATTGTTTGCAAGAACTGATGAAGATATTATTAGGCTCCATGATGGGATAGCAGAACTTGATGATAGAATATCAAAATATGCCATTGAAGAAGTTGACTATTGTCTCAATGAACTTGCAAGGAGGGACCAATCCAGACAAACTGATGCCATGGTCCGCTATACCTGGGCGATTACCGTGATGACTGCCATAATGGTTATTGCCACAATTCTTAATCTGGTCATCATCTTCAAACATTAGCATTGAGATAAGACCCTTTTATGTATTTTCAACACAGTGAGGCTTCTGACGCATTTCCCATATCGTCACCCCACCCCCTCCCCCTGTCATTGCTATCACCATAGCCCCCCAGCCACAGCGTCACCTATAGCCCTATACTCACCCTCACCCTTCTGTTACTGTTAGCCCTCTGCCTCACTATGCCCCATAGCGTTAGCCTTATGGTTGATATTGGTACTAGCGGTTCTACAATCTGATAAAGCGGCCCTGTAGGGTATTGGCGTAAACGCAGTGCAATGAGTATCCAATCTATGATTTATTCTCCTATAGATTTATAGGCTTATTTTGGGTGTGGCTGGATTGAGCTTCTCCTGAGGAGGATTACCATCTCTCTAACCCTCATGAGGTAGTCATGAATAGACAAGTTAGATGTGGATTTATCCTGTTCAAGCCTTAAAATTAAATTTTGGTTTATTACTTACACTAAAAAGTATGCAATCCTGAAATATAAGATGGAATAGGACTTGAGAGAAACAGCTAAACTTTTTTGGAATCCTGCCGATAAGAGAGATGAGAGGCTAAAAGAGGCCCAAATTTTTTTGCCCTGAGCATCAAATATCTTATTATAAAGTAGTTTTTAACAAGTGGAGGATGGATGGACAAATTGGCCAAACAGCAAGCATGTCAATTATGGATAGAGCAACAAATTGATGGCCTGATCTCTATGGGTCAAAAACCGGCTGATATTGGCAGACAGATAGCTGAAGAGGTTAACAGGATATTTTCAGTTTGTTATGATCCAAGGACCATTGAGCAACGGGCAAGGAGGGTTATAACTCCAAGGAAGCCGGATAAACCTGCTACCCAGGTAGCAACTCCTAAGGTTGACCAAAAATGTATTTATTATGATGACCCAGATCTGTCTGGTTGGCCACAAACAAGTAAAGAGATATTAGATAAATTGCATTTCTATTGGGCACTGGCAAAGTCCGACAAAAAGATAATGTTGTGTTTTTTGGAGTATGTCAAATGGTTAAATAACAAGATATTCTCCCAGGTTGCTGCCCACTCAGACAGAGGTAAGGATGTATTAGATAAGATGCAACAATATAATGCCACATCCGGGGAGTGTCCCAATCGCAAAGATGATACATGCCCTTGGGTAGAGGAGTTACAGGCATGGGCAAATTACCTGGATAGCTGGGAGATGGATCTGCATGAGAGAGAAGATGAGGAAGACGTATCTCAATTGTCTGGTCCAGATTTTAAGCCAAAGGAAAGAAAGCAAACCGTGTTGAATAAAAAATAAGGGAGGTGAGCAAGATGGAATCAGAGCATACCTGTTTAAGATGTCATAAAACTTGGATAGCAATAAAGGATGGTAAACCTGTAGCTTGCCCTGGCTGCCATTCACCCTATTGGGACAAGGAGACTATCAGGGAGACCAGAAGAGAGAAGGAATTGAAAGAGCGGATCAGGGTTTTAGAGAAACTTTTGGCAGAAAAGACAAAGGAGGAGGTAAGAAATGGGTAGCATATATAAAAGAGGTAAGATTTGGCATATTCAATATTATCAGAATGGCCGGCCAATTAGAGAGACTACCAAAACAAGCTCAAAGGTTGAGGCCAGGAAGTTATTAGCCCTACGTGAGACTCAAGTATTAAAGGGAGAATTACCTGAGATACACAGGAAAGTCACCCTCTTTGAATTGTTCCAAGATCTTGAGACAGAGTATACCAATAATCAGAGAAAATCCATGGAGAGGTTAAAGATTGCTGAAAAGCATATCCTTGATCATTTTGGTTCCACTACCCTGGCCAAGTCTCTGAATGGGTCCCACATTCAAGGGTATATCAAGGCCAGGATGGAAAAGAAAATCTCTGGGCCTACGGTCAACAGGGAATTAGGTTGTATCTCAAGATGCTTCCATCTTGGGAAACAAAATGGAAAGATAAGTCAAATTCCCTTTATTCCCAAACTCAAAGAAAATCCCCCCCGAAAAGGATTCATTGAGCAAGCAGATTATGAGAAATTAAAGAGAGAAATAGGAGATGACCTGAAAATCCTTTTAGGTTTGGGCTACCATCATGGATTAAGGAAAGGTGAAATCTTGAATTTAAGGTGGAATGACGTGGATTTTTTAGAGAATAAAATTACTTTTGAAGGAGAGAAAACAATAAAAGGTGAGACAAGAGAGGTTTACTTGCACTCTGAGCTAATCCAATTGATCAACGCTGAATATGCCTACAGAAATATTCACTATCCTTCTTCCCCCTGGGTATGTTCCCGATACGGCAAAAAGATAACCTACTTTGCAAAATCATGGAAGCGGGCTTGTAAGAAAGTTGGTTTGGATAATTTGATTTTCCATGATTTACGCAGATCTAGCATACGGAATATGATTCGATCAGGGATAAGTCAAACAGTGGCCATGAAAATAAGTGGTCATCGGACGCCTAGCATCTTTCGGAGGTATGATATCACCAGTGGGGAGGATCTAAAACAGGCTACCAAAAAGCTGGAAATTTACCAGAATTCCCTGAATGGGCACAAAAACGCTACAATCCCTGTGGAAGAAGGGAAAAATCAATCGGAACTATTGGAAACTATTAACTAATAAAAATATTCACCCTGCCTTTATACGGCAGAGGCCCGGATGGAGTCGGAGGATAAAACGGTCGGGGTGAAGAAGGCAGGGTTTGAGCCCCAACCGCAATCGCCATTGAGAGAAACCCCGCCAAGGTTGCGCTAATGACTACATTTTTTATTTTCATTCCCTTCTCATTTCAACCAGCGCTCACAATCCATTATAGGTCATCGGCCATGATAAAACAAACCCACTCTTCTTAAACCAAGTGTCTTGAGTCGTTGATTCGTTTACTAAATTGGCTCTTTGTTCTGCCGATGAATTCTATTTGCTGACCCGAATGCTTATGGAACTCGGGGCACAGATATGAATACTGGGAACCCAGGAGGCTAAGATTCTTTCAGGCATCATCTGTCAGGTTTCAGAGAGGACTTGCCCTGCGGAAATCCCTTGCCAAATCCCCTCTTTCTTCGTATAAATAAAATTGAGTGGGGAATAAGAGTCCGATTCGTCAGCCAGAAAGGGGGAGAAAATGGTCAAAACCGTCGCTGAATACTTGGAGAGCTTACAGAAGATGAAACCCCGGGTCTTTGTCCTGGGAGAACAGATCGACCACCCTGTCGACCATCCCATGATCCGTCCTTCCATTAACGCCGTCGCCGAAACCTACCGTTTGGCCGAAGAGCCGGCTTACCGGGATTTGATCGTGACCACCTCTCCCATAACCGGAAAAGAGATTAACCGTTTTACCCACATCAGCATCAGCACTGACGACCTGGTGAAACGGGTAAAGATCAACCGTTTATTGGGACAGCGCACCGGGACCTGTCTCATGCGTTGCACCGGCATGGACGGGTTCAATGCCCTTTACTCCACCAGCTATGACATTGACCAAAAGTTGGGTACCCATTACCACGATCGGGTGAAGAAATACATCGCCTATGTGCAGGATAACGATCTCACGGCCAACATCGGCATGACCGACGTGAAAGGCGACCGGTCCCTTCGACCCGTTGAGCAGGCGGATCCGGATCTTTACCTGCATGTAGTGGAGGAAAGAAAAGAGGGGATTGTGGTCCGCGGGGCCAAGGCTCACCAGACCGGATCTCTCAATGCCCATGAGATCGTAGTGGCTCCCTCAACCACGATGCGTAAAGGGGAAGAGAAGTACGCCGTGGCTTTTGCCCTGCCCAGTGATACTCCCGGGATCATCCATGTCTACGGCCGGGGCACCTTCGATACCCGCGACCTGGAAGGGATGGACATGGGGAACGTCCGTTGCGGGAAATATGCCACCCTGGTGATTTTTGACGATGTCCTGGTTCCCTGGGACCGCGTTTTTATGAATGGCGAGACTGATTTCTCCGGAACTCTGGTCAGCCGCTTTGCTGCCTATCATCGTCAATCGCACGGGGGCTGTAAATCGGGGGTTGGGGATGTGCTGGTCGGCGCGGCCCAGACCATTGCCGAATTTAACGGAGTTTCCACCGTTTCCCATGTGCGGGAAAAGATCACGGATATGGTTCACATGGCTGAGACCATGTATGCCTGCTGCCTGGCTGCTTCCTATGAAGGCCTGAAGACGGCATCCGGTGCCTATGCCGTAAATAACCTCCTGGCCAATACTTCCAAGCTGCACGAAGGTCGGGTTTTGCACGAGATGTGCCGTCTCCTCCAGGATATTGCGGGCGGTCTGGTCGCTACCATGCCTTCGGAAAAAGATTTTCAACACCCGGAAATCGGGGAGTATCTGAAGAAATATCTTAAAGGGGTCGCCAGCGTTCCGGTGGAGTACCGGCGGCGGATGTTCCGGCTCATCGAAAAGTTAACCCTGGAAAGCCGGGATCTGATCAGTGACGTCCATGGAGGTGGCCCTCCTGCCGCCCACCGTCTGGTGATCCTCAGGGAAACGGACCTGAAGGGCAAGAGCGCAATGGCCCGAAGATTGGCGGGAATCGAATAAAAGGTAAAGTGGGTAGAGCAGAGAGCGAAGGAAAAACGCCATGCGCTCTGCTCTTAGCTCCTTGGCGCTTTCCTCCAGTATTCATACATGCGAAAGAGGGCCTGGGCGATCTCATCCAGGCGATGAAAGAATCGGATTCCTTCCCTTTGCAGATCAGATACGGCCTGACTCTCCCAGGAGGATAGACAACATCCCAGGATAACCGGCCTGCCCATCTCCTGCTGGAGCCCCCCGTAACCGCGCATAACCTGCTTTTCCGCTTCCAGGAAGATTTTCCTTACCGGAGATGTCCCCTCCCGGATAAAACCGGGCCGCCCCAAACCATGAAGAATGAGGGCATCAACTTCGTTCGAGGCCAGGAGCGTCCTGCCCAACGATCCAGGCCTCTCGCTGGCCCCGATCACCGCCACGCTCTTGGGCTCGATAAAGACATTTAATTCGGTTTCCACTCCAATCTCCTCCTGCGGAATATCTTCTGTTTCGAGGGGCTATTCAGCAAATTCAAGTCTTTGTGGATTCCCGCTTTCGCGAGAATCACATTTACCCGGGGACTGCCAGGGCACCCTACCATAACGAATTCCCACACATCTAAATCATAATTCCACATTCCGCATTCCGCAATCCGAATTGGGAGAAGTCCTACCCATTGAAACTCAACCCGATCTGTTGTAAAAAGGGTTATTCATGAAATCCAGGAGGAACGAGATGGAAAAAATGGCGGTTTTTAAAGCAGCCACGACTATCGCTTCACCGGTTTTTTTTAACAAAGAGGACACCGTAGAAAAGGTCGTCCAGATGGCTTCTAAGGCGGCCGGGGAAGGAGCTCAATTAATTGTCTTCCCGGAAACTTTTATCCCCTGTTATCCCTGGTGGATCTGGATGGGGATCAATAGTGTTAAAAGGGCCGAACTCTTCACCCGGCTTTATAAAAATTCCCTGGAAATTCCCGGCAAAGAAATGGATAAGCTATGCAATGCGGCCAGGAAATATGAGATCTTTTTAGTCATCGGATTGAATGAAAGAGACGGAGGTACATTATATAACTCTCAAATCTTGATTGACTCCCAAGGGAATCTGATTGGCAAAAGAAGAAAATTGATGCCCACGGGAGAGGAAAAAACCGTCTGGGGATGGGGGGATGGGAGCGATTTAAAAGTCTATGAAACCAATTTAGGCAGGATCGGAGCCTTGATTTGTTACGAACATTCCATGCCTTTATCCAGGTTCGTATTATATTCCCAAAGGGAAGAAATCCATATATCCTGCTGGCCCGGCGCCAATTTTAAAAGCCAGCCGAGGGATCGGAAGAGAATTATTGATGCTGCGATGAGACATATCGGATTCGAAGGGCAGGTTTTCGTCCTTTTTTCTTCCTCCTGCTTAAGTAAAGAGGAGTTGGATTTTTACCTCGACCTGGACCCGAATAATAAGGGGATATTAGAGCCCGGAGGAGGCATTGCAGGAATCATTGACCCGTTGGGGAATTATCTTGCCGGTCCGGTAGAAGATAAAGAAATCATCATTTATGCCGAAATTTCCCACGATACGATTGTGAAAGCCAAGCATATGGTGGACACTGTGGGACACTATGCCCGCCTGGATGTTGCCCGGGTCATCTTTGATCCTGCCCCAAGAAATCCTGTGGAATTTCAAAAAAGGGAATAATCCAAGAGAAAAAAATACCTTTCAGAACCCCCCTGCTTTTTTCCTTGACTCTCGCTGCCACCAATTGAAGGATTGCGGGAGGAGGTGGTCTACGGGTGAGCTCGTATCCCCCCTCATAACCGATTTATTTGGCCTGAAGTCCCATGCCACCCTTTACTCCTTTGCCGTGTTTACGAGCGCCATAGGGAGTGCTGCCGGGCCGGTCATAGTCGGTATTCTATTCGATCTTACCGGGAAATACTCCATGGCTTTCATTCTCTGTCTGATCGTCAGCCTGATCGCTTTTGGGGGAGTCTGGTTTCTACGCCCCATATGCCAGGACGAAAA
>Ga0187854_10003094_pt1 | contig 13506 bp, 12 predicted proteins | sample June2016WEW_6_15_FD_132445 | JGI IMG/M metagenome (GOLD analysis project Ga0187854, IMG submission 132445) | Peatland microbial communities from SPRUCE experiment site at the Marcell Experimental Forest, Minnesota, USA - June2016WEW_6_150 | ecosystem: Environmental > Terrestrial > Soil >...
GGTTCTGATTCTTACGTGTGATCCGGATATACCCGAAGCACTGATGTCTACGGTCGACCGAAGGGCTTTTATAAACTCATTCACCCAGTTGGTGGATTATCCGGATGATTTAGCCGATTTTGAATTTTTGATCAAATCCCACCCTCGATTTAATTTATCTACCTTATTTCTAAGCTTGGGCATTCGATCTGACCATGTAACAATTTTAGATGCCGACGTATCTCTTCTGGATCTCTTGGAGAAGGCATGGGCGGTCGCTATGTTTAACTACTTCGGGAGCGCAGCCGTCCTTGCGATCCGAGCCGAGAAACCTATCCTGTTTCTGAATTCGGCCGGTCTCTTCCTTCCTCCCGGGGAGGAATGGCTGGCCTTCCCCGCTGGGGAAGTGGTAGAAGATATTCCTAGCTTCTGGAGCCTTTTGCGCCGCTTGAAGGGTTCTCCAGCGTTCTACCGGGAACTTCAGGGAAGATGCCAAAGGTTCAAGGCGGAACAGCTGGAAATTGTGGAGCAGACGCTGCCCCAGCGGGTTCGGGAATCGGAGGGAAGACAGGCTTTTCCCCGCGCCAAAGAAACCTCCCAGCCTACTCTACCTCTGCGACGTACCCTCATCTCCGAACCTACCCGTGTCATTCCGGATTGAATCTTCCATGATATCAAACACCTGGAACCGACGCAGCAAAAGTACAGGCCTTGTTCGGACGCCTAATCCATCCCGGCCTTGGTATCGTTTTGCCCGGCAATTATTGAGCAAATGTTCGTTGCCTTCCAAGAAGCGAGAGATTGCCCTCGATGTAGGATCCGGCGTGGGAGAATTTATGCTCGTGCTGCGCGAAATGGGCTTTTCTGTAGAGGGGGTGGATGGCAGCGAAGAGCAGATGCAAATTATATATTCCCTAGGTCTGAACGGGAAAGTAACAGACCTGGAAAATGGATTGCCCTATGCCGATGAAGCTTTTTCTCTGGTGACCTGCCTAGAGCTGGTCGAACACATTGCCAGGGCAGAAGATTTATTGAGTGAAATCCGTAGGGTTTTGCGCCCGAAAGGCCATTTGCTCCTATCCGCTCCAAATTTCTCTTATTGGAACCATCGCATTTGGTACCTCTTTGGTGCTCGCCCCTTCAATGAGAGTATCCACCTCCGCTATTTCAATAAGAAAAGTTTATTATCCTTATTCAAGGATGCAGGATTCAGGATCATTGGCCAAAACTCTTACGGCCCCGTCCCTCTGCTCAGTACTTTCCTGATTCGGATCTTTCACCAAGACCCTCTTCTCTGGCATGTTAAGGGGAGAATGGAAAGTTTTCTGGCTTACGATTTTGTTTATCTGGCCGTTAAGGAATAAAAACGATGCGAATACTCACTCTTTCAGCCATCTACCCCAATGAAAGAAACGACTCTGTGGGCAGATCTGTAGCCTTCCTTGACCAAGCCTTGGCAAGAGAAGGTATCCACGGGGTGACCTTGTTCCTCCGTCCTTGGGCGCCTGTATTCATGGCCAAACGATTAAAGAGATGGCAACACCTTGCGCTCCGTGATCGGATGGAGGAGGAAAATGGAGTCACTGTGGTTTTTTCACAGTATCTGCATCTCCCCCGGAGATATCGTCTGGACTTAAGTTCCCGTTTCATGATGAACCGGGCGGACAAGCTAATTTCCCGATACGGGTGGAAATTCGACCTGATCCATGGACAATCCATATATCCCGCAGGGTTGGCAGCCTATCTCCTCTCTCTCCGGCATCGGGTTCCATTTGTCATAACCCTGCGGGACGACTTGAGCCATCTGGAAGACATGGTGAGTAAGGCTGACCCTTCTTTTTCCAATTTGGTTGAACATATGTTCCATCACGTAAGTGGGATCTTAGTTCACGGCCCTGCCATCCTGCGAGATTTGCCCCACTACCTACCGGGGAAAAGTTCTATACCTGCGTTGCTTGCGCCAAATGGAGTGGATGTAGGGGGGATTGAAAATATTCTGGCCTCCTTACTGCCTGCTCAACCGCACAGCTGGGGACATATCGTGAGTGTAGGCAACCTCTACCGAATTAAGGGCATTCATGAGAATTTGCGAGCCCTTCAAATGGTGGATGAACAGGGTTTCCGCAAATGGCGATACACAGTGGTAGGCTCCGGGCCTTTTCGGATGGACCTGGAGAAACTCTCAGTGGAATTAGGATTGGAGGGACGAGTGACCTTCATAGGAGGGGTTACTCACCCGGAAGCTATTCGAAATATTCGAGATGCCGACATTTTCTGTCTTCCCAGCTGGGGAGAATCTTTCGGCAATGTGTACGCTGAAGCAGCGGTTTGCGGACGCCCCGCGATCGGATGCCGGGGTTTCGGAGCTGATTTGACTATTCGGAATGGAGCGACTGGCCTACTCGTTCCCCCCAAGGACATAAATGCTCTAGCCGATGCTCTATCCTTCCTTCTCACCCATCCCGAGGAGGCGCGGAAGATGGGAAAAAAGGCGCAAAGGCATATTCGGCAGTTCACCTGGGATCGAACCGCCGAAATTTACAAGCAGGCCATCAACCGGGTGCTCTCAAAGAGTTCGCCTTGACGATGCGAAAAAAGAGAAACCTGGTAACTCCTTCTCTGCTCGACCATTATTACCTGGAGGGAATAGGTCGAGTTTCCAAGCTAAAAGAAGTTTTCTCGAAGAATTTCGGAAAAAGAACTAATAAAACTCGCCCTGTCCTCCTTTTGGATCTTGGGGGCAGAGAATCCCCCTATGAGCAACTCGCCCAAGGGCTTCCAGTTAAATGGATTTCTGTGGATATTAAAAAGTATGGGCGTACAGACGTAATGCTCGAGGGCCAAAGACTGCCGTTCCAAAGTGGAGCGTTCGATGCGGTCCTTTGTACCCAGGTACTTGGATATGTCCCGGACATATTCGCCGCAACCCACGAGATTTACCGGATACTGAAGGCTCATGGGGTGGCGATTCTTTCCGAATCCGCCATCTTCCCGCCCTATGGAGAGGGCGCTCGATGGAGGATTTTGCCGGAAGGATGGAAAAGCCTTTTAGAACCCTTCTCCGAATGCCGGGTTGACGCCGAATGTAATACCGTGGCCAGCTTTTTCCGAGTTCTCAATCTTTACCTGGCCATTCTTCTTCAAAATAGGGGAGTGCTGGAGAAGATTTGGCGTTTCATCTTCTGCCCACTTTTTAACCTCTTTGGTTGGTGGGCGAATGGTCGATTTAAGGATATCGGGTTTGCGGCAAATTATTTCGTGGTGGCCAAGAAGTAAGGAAAAAATCATGGGCAACCCTTCCTTTTTTCATAGAATATCCCATGCGTTATTCGAACGCCTGTTGCCTGATGTTATCGTTCCTGTTCCAATCGTATTAGGTCCTCTTAGGGGGCTTTTGATTGAAATTAATCTCAGATGGGAGCGACAGTTCATCTATGGAAATTATGAGTTTGAAATGATGAAGGCTATCCAAGATTTCGTGAAACCTGGAAACGTTGTCTACGATGTTGGGGCGCATGTTGGCTATTTTACGCTCCTAATTTCAATACTTGCCGGTCCCAAAGGGTATTGTTTTGCATTTGAACCAAGTCCTCCAGTATCCCAAAGATTGGAGACGAATATTCACAAGAATAAATGGAAATTAGACGCCAATGTACAAATTATGAAGATGGCGCTGTTTGATGAAGTTGGTGAGAGGGAGTTCTTCTTGGGTGGCAGTACATCGACCGGGAGATTGACCAGGTTTGCTGAAAATGTTCCCAGAGAAAAATTAGTGGTCGTCCCGTTATCGACAATAGATAATCTTACAAAGGCTGGGATACCTGCACCGCAGGTAATTAAAATCGATGTAGAGTCCGCAGAGGATCACGTTATTCGTGGGGCCATCCATACTTTGAAAAAGACCGCTCCTGTCCTTCTGTGTGAAATTCATTCGGTGGAAGCAGGGTTAAATGTGTTTGGAATTCTGAAAGGAATCAACTATTCGATCAGAGATTTGAAAACAGGGCACATTTGGAATCGTGAGGATAAAGTCGCAAAAGGTCATATCGTGGCAGTGCGTGCAGAAGCCAATCAAAAAGTCTGGACCAATAACTAAGGATACCGGTTGAATGGGCTTACGTTCCCATATACGGAGGTTGCTCCCAGTAAAGGGGTTCCAATTCTCCCGGCCTCTTGTTCTATTTCACACCGACGACTGGGGGCTGGTTGGGATTCGGGATCAGGAGGGGTTCGACGATTTAATATCCCGAGGCGTCGATCTCGGGAGCGGACCATACGATTTTTATTCTCTGGAAACCGCAGAAGATTTACGGCGGCTGTTTGGAATCTTACTCCACCACCGGGACTCTATTGGACGACCTCCCTGTCTGGTTTTCAACTTCATCGTAGCCAATGTAGATTTCCCCCGAGTGGCCGATTCCGGGTTTACCAAATTAAACCTTCTACCTTTAGATCAAGGGCTACCCAGCCGCTGGCGGCGGCCCGGTTTACTAGAAACCTACCGCGATGGGATTCAGAAAGGATTCATCTATCCCGCCCTGCATGGGCTGACCCACTTTTGCCAGAGCAGCGTGGAGAAGGTGCTTCAACGAAAAGATGAGCGCAGCGCCTTGCTCCAGATGTTGTATTCCGTTGACACCCCTATGATTCCCGAACGCACTCCCTGGGTCAGTTTTGAATATCGCCATGGATTGAATGGGGAAAAAGATGCTTGGTTGGATTTTTCCTCGCAGCGTCAGTTCATTGGAGAAGGGAAGCGGTTATTTGAACGCGTTTTCGGTAGGGCTCCATTTTCCGCCTGTGCGCCGGGGTATCGAGCCAATGAGGACACCCTCCGAGGGTGGGCAGAAGCTGGCATTCACGTCGCCCAAAACGGGCCTGGTTGGGACTTGGCCCCCTATTTCGATCAGAATGGCTTGCTCCATCTCCACCGCAATATCCCCTTCGAACCTTTTACCGATGCCAATCAATTTGATGAAAAGTATGCCTTGGCCAAGGCAGAAGAGATGTTTAAGACCGGAAGGCCTGCCATCATCTGCATGCACTCGATCAATTTTCACTCCACTCTGAAAAATTATCGGGATATAACCCTCAAGATACTTGACCATTTTCTAACTTTACTAGAAGCCAAGTACGAGGATTTGCTTTACGTTAATGATTTTGATCTTTTGGAGGTTATCAAATCCGGTTATTTGGAATGGGATGGGGAAAGGATCCCAGTGCCGATTAGGAGACGTTTTGAGCCTTCGCCTTCCGCCAATTATTACCTAAGGAAAATGGGTAAACGCCTAACTCCATGCTAAATGAAACGGGTCAAGTCTCGCTGAAGGATATAGAATCGTGACCCGGACTCGGATGCATTCTTTTAGGGATATATTCAAATCTCTTCTTCTGTACCATCAGAGGGTATTCCGCTTGAATTGGAGGGCAGGTCTATCTTCTGATTTCGCTCGGGTGATGGCTGTTGAGGGGCAGATGCGCAGAAGTGAGGCCCGCTGTCTTTATGAACTGGCTAGAGGGACGTCTAGAGATGAAGTAATTGTAGAAATTGGGTCCTACCGGGGGCTTTCGACCATCGCTTTGGCCAAGGAATCTTTGCGGGGACAGAGGGAGCCTGTTTATGCGATTGAGCCTCATGAATATAACCGGAACCAGTGCCTGGGGAGGACTATGGGCCCCAAGATAACATTGCCTTCTCGAAAAATGTGTTGTTCTCGGGGGTAGCGGGTATAATTCGGCCGATCCATTTGTTTTCTAGCGAAGCGATTCATGGATCGGAAAAACCGATCACCCTTCTGTGGATAGATGGAAACCATGAATATGAAGCAGTTAGGATGGGTTTTGCCTTATGGTCCTCCTTTGTCCTTCCAGGAGAATACGTGGCTTTCCATGACTCTTCCGAGTCAAGGAGCGGACCTTTCCGAGTGGTCCAGGAGGCTCTGAAAGAAGGGAAGTACATCTTCCAAAAGAGGGTACACAAAGTCCCGGGATTAGAAAAACAAGGGTCCCCGATCGCCCTGGAGGCACGCGCCCGAAATCTCCCGACTGAAGCGATAGAGGTCTGTACCTAACCAATATGCACTCATCCCCCAAGATTCTACTGGTAGACGATTGCTTTGAGTTGGCCTCGCTGAAAAATTACCGGGGAAAGGGGTTCGAGGCAGTCATCGGCCTTTTCTGGATGGCCCCGTCCACGCAAAAATATCTTTCCCGGATGACCCGGGGGCTCTGTTGTGGCCTGCCAGATTTAATCACCGATGATCAGACCTGGAGTAGGGAGGCCTATCATTTGATTCGGCAGGTGATTGCTGGCGGGTCCTATTATGGTGACCTGCCCTGGCGTTCTTATCTTACCGAGCCTCTCTACCAAGAGGGATATACGGTTCATTTACTACTCCGAACTGCAGAGTTTATTAATCAGCTGAAAGAAAAATGGTCAACTTCCCAGATCATCATTGAGGGAACCCTGCCGGGAAACATCTCTTCTCTGTTTGCCCAGATTTTATCCATGTATCCCGGCTTGATTTATCAGCCTTGGGCATCTGGCCGTTCTTCAGGAAAAGGAAGAGATCAAAATCCCTTATGGCAGAGATTCCGAAAACGAGTACAGGAAGCTTGGCTGACGGGCGATTGGAAGAAACAGCTCATGGATTTCGGAGAATGGGTGGATGGCGCCTACCGGTGGCGAATATTTTGGGGAAAGCGAAAACGGAATACCCCCCTTAGTAAAGGGGGGATAACATTTTTTTCCTCTTATCAGAACAATAGCCGGAATCTTTCTCCTTTTGCCGATTTGATGCCTAGCCCGGTGACTTGGGTTTTGACTAATTATTCTGCCCGCAGGGGTCTGGCCTGCAGGAATTCGAATTATACCTGGATTTGGAAATATGAAAATAATTCAAGATCGAGTTTAAGAGCAGAAGACGAAGGGATTTATCGGACAGAGGAGGAAGGCTCGAATTCCCTTCCCTGGTTGGAAACCTGGCTTGCCAAAAGCGTCACCTGGGAGAAATGGCGGAGGGCTGAACTGCCCCTTCTCACCACCTTAACTTCCTGTTGGGAGAAATACCTGGATCAGGCAGAACCCCGTCTGGTCGTTATGGCCCACCAATGGGGAATTGAAGGATGGTTCACGCAGATTGCCCGACGTCGGGGCATTCCTGTATTACAGGTCATGCATGGTGTGATGGGAGGCCATTTATACACTCAAACTCCTATACGTTCGAGTATTCTGGTGGTATGCGGGAAATTTTGGCGAGATTTATGGGGAGAGGATCAACAACCGAAAATTCTAATTTATAACCCGGAGGGCTGGATTCAAAAACCAGTGGAAAAAAAATCTGCCGATCCGCGTTCGCTCACCTTCTTTTCCTGGCCCCTGTCGCATACTTCTTTCTATAACTCTTATGAATTAATAGACGGGTTCATTCATATTTTTCAAAGCCTTTTGAAGGAAAGAAAATATAGAATCACCATCCGGGTTCATCCGCAGGAGAATCCCCATGACTTTGTACACCGATGGCGCCGTCTATGTGGTCCTCTTCCTTCGGAAATTCGCCTGAGCAAGAATGATCCTCTTTCTCAGGTATTGGCCGATACGGATGTCGCCCTGATGTTCCGTTCCACGGTCATGCTGGACTGTATAGCCAGCGGCATTCCTCTCGTTTTGCCGGGGTGGATCGACTTTAATTGGAACCAGGCCTTGCGGAATTCCCCGGGTATTCATCTGGCCGCTGATTTCCCCGACCTGGAAGAAAGAATTCGGGAATGGCTGGATTGTCCCCCCAGGATCGGCACAAAAGGTGCCGAACATTTTGTCCTCTCCCCTCGTGTCGGGGAAGTGGCTTTCAACTCTCATATAAATGAACTAATCACGGACCCCTGAGATTTTGACTTCTCCTTCCTTTTAGCTCAATCATGCGAGTATTGGTATTAACCGCCACGTACCCTCACCCGGCAGACCCGTCCGAGGGACTGTTCAATGAACAACATGCTCTGGCACTAGCGCAAGTCGGGGTAAGAGTAACCATTTTCGTCTGCAAGCCTTGGTTGCCCAATCAGCTTGCCAGAAGATGGGAGCGCTATGGCGCATTGGCCAAATTACCCCCTTACGAAAAACGCTCCGGTATAGAGGTCCGTTATATCCGTTACCTGCATATTCCAAGCTACCAGGTACCCCATATAACAGTCGCTTCCTGCACCAGGGAAATCTTAAAAACGATTCGACGATTTCATCGTTTGGAAACTTTCGACTTGATCCAAGTGCATGGTACTTGGCCTGCCGGATTTGCCGCCCCGATCGTCAGCCGATTCCTCGGGTGTCCTTTCGTTTTGACCATGCATATCCAGGATGATCGCCGCCTCCTATCAAATCCCTCAGGGGCTCGATTTCACAAGCGAATGATTGAAAGGTCATCTGCAGTGGTCACGGTCGGCCAACCCCTAAGCCGCTTTTTGAAAGAATGGATCAAGGATTTTCCCCTAGAAAAATTCCGCAATATCCCGAACGGGGTCGATTTGGATTTGGTGAAGGAATTGCTTGAGACCACACCTCAAAATCACGGCAGTTGGGGTAATATTGTCAGCGTAGGGAATCTATGGCCGACCAAGGGCATCGATCTGAACCTCAGAGCTTTGGCAAGACTCAATAAAAGGGGAGAGGCTTGGCATGAGTATACAATCATTGGAGAAGGCCCCGAGCGACCGAAGTTAGAAAGTCTAGCCCAAGACCTGGGTATTGGGGCAAAAGTCCTTTTCACGGGGAGGCTGGAGCATAGAGAAACTTTGCAGGAAATAGCCCGAGCGGATATTTTTAGCCTTCCTTCTTGGCGGGAGGCATTTGGGATTGCCTATTTAGAAGCCATGGCTTGCGGGAAGCCGGTGATTGGGTGCCGGGGGCAGGGTGCCGAAGACATTATCCGACCTGAAATAGATGGCATGCTTGTACAGCCCAAAAGTGTGGAAGGCCTGGAGGGAGCTCTAAAACACCTTCTGGAGAATCCTGATTGTGCCCGCAAGCTAGGAAATTCAGGGAAATCTCGCACTCAAGAATTTACCTGGGAGCGAAATGCTGCTCAGTATTTAGAACTATATCGAAAAATCTGCCCCCATTAAACTCGGATATCTCAACATCTGTCTAATGCAGGTCTTGTAAATATTTTCCAAAAATCATTTCTGGAAAGCGAGATTCCCGGCATCGAAGAAGTGGAAAGGCAAGAGCGGTTTGGGGATTCCAACGGGACCTGCCTTGAAGGAATAAAGCCCCTTGTCCAATATTCTCCTCCAACAATCAAATAACCCGATAGCGATTGCCCGTACCTTTTTTTACGCCCTTAAGCAAGAGGTTGTTCGGGGATATCCTTCTTTAAACCAGGAGGAACAGTCCCGACTTCAAGATCATCACCCTTTCATTAAGAATCCTGGAAGATATCCTCCGGAACTCGTTTCCGCCATATACGCCAGCAGGCGGATGGTCCCCGTGAAGGCCATTCTGGAGACTCCCAACCCATTGGTTTTAGATGCCGGATGTGGTTGCGGCTCGGACAGTATCCTCTTTGCGGCCCTTGGGGCCAAAGTCTTATCCGTTAACCTGGCAGCTGAAGAGGTGGCAATTGGTGAGAAGCGGAGGCGTTATTACGAGGAGAAGCTGGAACAAGAGCTGCACATTAACTATGTCCACGCTGATTTGAATGATTATGTGCCCGAAGGGAAAGATATTTCGCTGACCTGGTTAGCCTCGATCCTCGCCGTGATAGAGGATCAAGAGACATTCTTAAAGCGAATATTTCATTCGACCCGCCCGGGAGGCCGGGTTGTTGTCGTGGACTACAACCTCCAACATCCACCGTTCTTGTGGAATGAATGGCTTCGCCGTAAACGGGCATTGGCGAAAAGTCCCGAATTTGCCCGGAGGGCGGACTTTTGGGGCATGGTGAGACGAAAAGGGCGAGAGGGAGCTCACTTTTTCCCGGCCAACGGCGACGGCCTATTTGATGACGTCCAATTCTTTACTCCAGGAACATTAAAATCATTGCTCCGGAAGGTTGGATTTCAGGTCCTACCCCCGCTTTTCACCGGCTGTGCCATACCTCTCTTTCGGCAGTTTTCGGTCCTCGTAGAAGATATGCTTTCCAGATTACCTGGATGGAAGTCCCTCGGGCGAGCCTATCTAATAACGGGCATAAAAGGATAAGACGGCCTAGCCCTCAACCCCCACATCTACCTCAATTTTCCTTGACCTTGAATTTTAGACAGAATGGTAAACCTCGAGTGGCCCTGGTGACCAATGTCCTGGCTCATTACCGAATTCCTTGCTTCCACCGGCTCGCGGAGTTGATGCCAGGAAGGATAGACTTTTTCCTTTTGACAGAGCAAATGGGCCATCGCGATTACGTATTGGCCCAGAACCGGAATGGTCTGCCGGTCATTCCTCTTAAAGGATGGTATTGGACTCGGCCTCCCCATGACGACCTGCACCTCAACGATATCCGGCCGATTCTGCGGGGAAAGTATGATGCGGTCATTCTAGGGGGCTGGGATGAACCCACTTATCTTTGGCTATGGATCTGGGCCGTGATCAAACGGCAGAAACTTATTTTTTGGGTGGAATCCACCGGGAAAGACAGCACGCGCCGGGGGGTAAAAGAAAAATATAAGAAAATCCTCCTGAGTCGGGCCAGCGGTTGCATCGTGCCGGGCCAAAGTGCCTCCTGGTACTGTCAACAATTGGGTGTGCCCGAGGGGCAGATTTTCAGGGCGCCAAATTCCACCGACCGAGAATATTTCCGGAGTCAAGCTAATCGTTTGCTCCCCCTTCGAAAGAACCTGAGGGGGCAGATGGGTCTTGATGGGTTGGTGGTGCTTTTTGTGGGACGTCTGGTAGAGGCCTTGAAAGGGGTATCGACGCTAATCAGGGCCTGTGGCCGATTGCAGAGGGATAAAGGGAAAGTTTCTCTTCTGCTGGTCGGAGATGGCCCGGATCGGAAATCTTATGAAGAATTAATCCGTGAGGAGAAGCTGGTCGGCGTCCATTTCCTTGGCACATTGGACCATGAGAGTTTATGCCGCTATTATGCGCTGGCTGACGTCCTTGTTCAACCCAGCCATTCAGAGCCTTGGGGCTTTGTTCTGAATGAGGGAATGGAGTTTCGCCTTCCTTTGGTGGTTTCTGAAGCTGTGGGGGCTGGCCCAGACCTCGTCAGCCCCGGCTTGAATGGGTTTGTCTTCCCGGTGGGAGATGTCTCCTCTTTGGCATGCATATTGCAAAATTTCATTAAAAATGAGGAACTTTGGATAAATATGGGGCAGGCTTCTCGGAAGATTATCGAGCGATTTTCTCCGGATGATTGGGCCTGTGGGGTAATAAAGGCCTTAAATGCGGTAGCCAGCCGATGACGGAAGGCCTTCCGTCATCCGTGGTCCGCCGGGAAATCGAGCGGAGATCGATTCTTTTAGTCCTCATTGAAGAATTAACCCTGAAATTGAATGCATATATCAATTCAATCGGCCAAAAGACAACGGCCGACTGACCACTGCCAAATAATTGACAACGAACGAATGACAACTGGCCATATTCCCAAAGTCCTTTTCCTTAACCCCTGGGACCGTCTCATTGGGCCGAACCGCTACCTAGCGGAAATGTTGCGACAAACTCCGGAAGTGGCAGCCAAAGCCACGGTCGTGTTTCCTGAGGACAATGGCGCTCTTTTAGAATACAAAAGTCTGGGATGCCAAGTAGCCGTATGGCCAGAAATCAAACTGATTCATCCACGGTTGAGCATCCTCAATACAGCCCATAATTTAAGAACCCACACTCTGGGGTTGATCGGGGTAATCCGCGGCCTTTGGACCCTTCGTCCAGACCTCGTAGTGAGCAACTCGGAGATTCTTTGCGTCGGAGGAATGGCTGCCCGAATGGTACGAATTCCCCATGTGCAAGTGGTCCATTCTTTGCTTTTTCAATACCGTGACCAGCAGTACCGCAAGGTTCTTCGTCTATTTGTTCGCTTCCTATCCCTGTGGGCCAAGTGCTTCATCGGAGTCTCCGAATCGGTCCGACGCATGCTGATGAGCTACCGAGTAAAAGATAGTCAAATTGCTGTGGTACCCAATGGGTTTGATGCCCAAAGGATTCGAGAGAAGAGCTGCCTTCCCTTGCCCCCGGTGGTGGAAGGCCTTATCCAGGGCCGTTCTCCAGTCTTGATGTCGGTAGGGCGAATTGCCCCCATGAAGGGGCAGGAAGTCCTCGTCGAAGCTGTGAAATGCCTGCGCCTCCAGTATCCCTCCATGGTATGCCTGATCGTGGGCCGTCGGGGAGGGCCGGAATCTATGGAAGATACCAACAGCTTTTTTGAACATTTGATGGACCAAATTCACCGCTACCGATTGGAAGATTGCGTGCATTTGCTGGGGGAAGTGGACTATGTGCCAGAACTTTTACGTCACGCCGATGTTTACGTTCACCCTTCCTTCACTGAATCATTTTCCCGGGTCGTGGCCGAGGCCCTGATATGCGGGAAACCCGTAATCTGTACGAATGCAGGCGCCCTGCCAGAAGTGGTCGGGCCTCAGGGGGGAGTTATGGTGTTGCCTGGTGACGCGGAAGCTTTGGCCCAGGGAATTAAACAGATCCTGCAAGGCGAATCCTTGCGGCAAAGAATCGTTTCTTCCGGCCAGGAGCATGTGGAGAGTCACTACTCAGTCTTACAAACTGCTCCGAGGTTCCTTGAGGTTCTTGTTTCTGCGGCGAATTCCAGGCCCTGCGGTAGGCAGGTAGGGGATGTCGCTTAAAGATCAGCTGAAGAGTTATTGGGAAAGAGAGCCCTGTGATTTCCGCCTTGGAAAAGCGAAGGACCCCTTTCTCTTTTTTGAGGAAATTGCCAGAAAGAGGTACGAACTCGAACCCTTCATCCCGGACTTGGTCAATTTCAGCCAGGGGAAAGGCAGGCGAGTTCTGGAAGTTGGAATTGGCCTGGGAGTAGATTTTCTTCAGTGGATAAAAAATGATGCCTGGGCGGTCGGAGTGGATCTAACCTCTCAAGCCATAAGACTCTCCCGGGAGCATCTGGATGTTCGCGGTATTCCCCGTGAAGCCTACAGTCTATTCCAGGCTGATGCTGAAACGCTCCCCTATAGAGACCATTCTTTTGATCTGGTTTATTCGTGGGGGGTCCTGCACCATACTCCGAGAACCGAGATCGCCTTCCAGGAAGCCTTTCGGGTTCTTGCCCCAGGCGGAACTCTAAAAGCCATGGTGTACCATGTTCCTTCCTGGATAGGCTGGCTTTTATGGCTACGTTTCGGCCTCCTGGCCGGGAAACCTTTTTCCGGCGTAAAAGATCTCATTTCCCGTTATCTGGAAAGCCCGGGAACCAAAGCCTTTACCTCCGAGGAAGTGGCTGGGCTGCTTTCAAAGACCGGCTTTGCCCAGGTTAGAACTAAAGTTACCTTAGGATCTGGTGACCTTTTGTCCATGGAACTTAGCAGCAAATATCGTTCTCTAGTTTACCAGATTGTCCAGGCCCTTTA
>Ga0187854_10003105_pt1 | contig 13464 bp, 13 predicted proteins | sample June2016WEW_6_15_FD_132445 | JGI IMG/M metagenome (GOLD analysis project Ga0187854, IMG submission 132445) | Peatland microbial communities from SPRUCE experiment site at the Marcell Experimental Forest, Minnesota, USA - June2016WEW_6_150 | ecosystem: Environmental > Terrestrial > Soil >...
CATGCAGGTCATATCCCTTTCCCGGGCCACCCGCCTTATCTCGTCTTCCACGCCCTTTCCCTCTACCCCGAATTCGGAAAAACCGCCTGTCTGTATCACCACGCGGCCTATGCCGATCCTCCCGCACGCGTCGAGGAGGGCGACAACCGCCCCCGCAGGGACGAGAATCACGGCAAGCTCCGGTATCTCGGGAATTTCTTCCAGGTCCGTAAAGACCCTCACTCCCTCGAGCTCCATGGCAACTCGTCCGAGCCCGTACACCCGCCCGGCGAATGCGAAGCGGTTCAGGTTCTTCAGGATCTCTCTTCCAAGATTGCCCGGGCCTTCGGAAACGCCGCAAATGACAACGCTTTCCGGAAAAAACATCCGCTCTATGTCTCTATGGTCCATATAGTGTGGGTTCCTCTTATTAGTAATTTTATTAAAGGTTAACCCAATCCCGCCCCCGTAGTAAAGTCTTCGCATGCAGTACGCTTCGAGCGGAAGAACCTCTTTTTATGGACGGGCGAGGTTGAGGACGCCTCGCGGTTCCTCTCCGGGATAGTGAAAGCGATGCAGCCTCAGGCGACGAGGGGCTTATCCGTGGAGCTTCATAGTGCCGAGAAAGACGATGAATTTCCCGAGTAGTTCTTCGTCGAAGCAATGCCTCATGCCCTGGTCAGCCTCCGCGTATCCCCGGCCCTCCCCCGTTTTCTTATCCGGCGGCATGCCGACCATGATCTTCATCGCCTCCAAGGGGGATATGGGGTCTTTGTAAGGCCGCTCAAGGCAGGACCGGCCTCCTATTCTTTTGAGTCACGGCTCGACCTCGGCTCGATCCCCGAGGGCTCCTCTTCTTTTTCCTTCCTGGCTTCGAGGGCCTTGGATATCTCGGTAAGCCTCTTCACGACCAGGTTGTTGATGGTATTCTCCGGATACGTCCCGTCAGGCCCCGGGACGCCCGCGGACATGCCGGTCAGTATCTCCAGCCCCTCTTCCATCCTGTCTATGGAGAAGATCGTGAAGAGACCGTCCTTCAGCGCATCGATCACCTCATGTTTGAGCATCAGGTGTTTCACGTTTCTCTGCGGGATAATCACCCCGTGGCTTCCGTCCAGCCCCCTGCTCTTGCAGAGGTCGAAGAATCCTTCGATTTTTTGATTGACGCCCCCGATCGGCTGCACGTCGCCGTTCTGGTCCATGGAGCCGGTCACGGCAAAACTTTGCTTCAGGGGGACACCGGAAATACTGGAAAGCAGGGTGTACATCTCGGCGCATGTGGCGCTGTCGCCCTCGATCATCTCGTAAAGCTGCTCGAAGGTGATCGACGCCGAAAGGCTGATGGGCTTTTGGACGGCATACTTGGCCCCAAGGTAGCTCGCGATGATGAATATGGCCTTTTCGTGGATCTTGCCGCTCATCTTCGTCTCGCGCTCTATATTGACTATGCCCGCCCTGCCCACGTACGTCCTCGTTGTGATGCGCGAGGGCTTGCCGAAGCTGTAATCGCCCATGTCGAGCACGGCGAGGCCGTTCACCTGTCCCACTTTCTCCCCTGCCGTATCGATAATAAGCGTGTCCTCCAGCGTCGCCTCTCTCAGCCTCTCTTCGATCCTGTTGGCGCGATATATATGCTCGTTGATCGCCTGGGTCACATGGTTCGCCCTCACGAAATTCGCGCCATCCTTCTTTGCCCAGTAGCTCGCCTCTTTCATGAGATCGGTAAGGCTGGAAAGCCGCGTCGTCAGCTTCCCCTGATGGTCGGCAAGCCGCGACCCGTGCTCGATCAGCCTGGCAACGCCCGACCGGTCGAAGGGCATGAGCTTCTCGGTCTTCTGGCACTCGGCGATTGCCTCGGCATACTTCCGCACGTTCTCGGGCGTCCTGTCCATCCTGCTGTCGAAGTCGGCTTTCACCTTGAACAGATCGCTGTATTCCGGATCAAGGTTATAGAGCAGGTAATAGATATCGGGGGTCCCCTTGACGATAACCTTGGTGTCGAGCGGTATGGACTCGGGCTTGATGGTGGCCGAGCTGAAGAACCGGTACTGCTCCAGCACGTCCTCAACCTTTATTTCCTGGTTCTTGATGGCCCTTTTCAGGGCTTCATAAGAGAACGGGTTTCGCAATAGATCGAGGGCGTCAACGATAAGGTACCCGCCGTTCGCCCTGTGGACCGAGCCGGCCTTGATCATTGAAAAATCGGTCACGGCCATGCCGTACATGATCCTGTTCTCTATTCTTCCAAAGAGGTTCAGGTAGGTGGGGTTGCTTTCGAAGACGACGGGCGCGCCCTTGGTATCCGTGTTGTCGACGATCACATTGACGACAAACCTCGTAAATGAGGTCTCCTGTTTCGGCATTTTGAGGAAAGGCAGTGGGGAAGGCTGCTCCTCCTGCGCCTTGAACTCATCGAGATGGCTCAGGATATCTTCCCTCACGTTCTCCAGGTGGGCGACGATCTTCTCGTTCCCCTTATGTTTGTTCTTCAGGTTCTCGATGGGCGCATTCAGCGCGTCGAAGGCAATGGCGCGCTCCAGCTTGCCGAGCATTTCCTGGACAAACTTCTCCGTATCCCTCATTGCCCTGAAGACCTCATTCAGCCTCTCCTGCAACAGTTTGCCCGCCTTCTCCATCTCCTTCCTCGTCTTGTCGTCGAGCTTGCCGAACTCCTCTGGTGTAAGGGCCTCGGTCTCATCCTTCAACGGGAGGATCATGATCCCGGCAACCCCTCTCTTTATCGAGAACCCCTTCTGCTTCGCCTCCTCTTCCAGCTTTGAAAACAGCTCGGTCTGCTTCCGCTGAAACTCTTCCACTATCTGGTTCTTTTGCTTTTCATACTCTTTCGATTCGAAGGCCTTGGGTATATCCACCCTCAGCGCCTTGATCAGATCATCCATATCTTTCCGCAGAACCCTGCCCCTTCCCGGCTCAAGGGACACCGCAGTGGGGATGTCGGGATCCTTGAAGTTATAGACATAGCACCAGTCCGGCGGCACTGTTTCGCCTTCCGCCTTTTCCTTCAGCCTCGCGGTGATGGTCATCGTTTTCCCGGTGCCTGTTTCCCCGAGCGCAAAAATATTGAAGCCCTTCGCATTGATATCGAGGCCGAAATCGAGCGATCTCAGAGCCTTTTCCTGCCCTATTATTCCGATCTGCGTCGCTACGTCATCGGTAGTGGCGAAAGTGAGCTGTTCAGGGTCGCACGTCTTGTAAAGGTCGTCTGGTCCGAGTTTTACCGTCATGAGAATCCCCCTGTCATTATAAAAATTCAATAAACCGCGGGAAACCGCGTTAATGGAGCCGTCTGAGCTTCGAATAAAATATAAGCATATCGCGAGGAAAAAGCACCATCTTTTTTGTGCCGCAGGGAGGGTCGGGAAGGTGGAAAGTGAGACTCTCTCTTCTTATCCCCGGTCGATGGCGATTCCGTCGGTATAGGTCTTATAGGACTTATACGACCTATAATTTTAAGATGGGAGCGGCCCATTCGGCTGTTGCAATCATTTTGACGAGGGTTTAAGTTAACGGAAGGAACACCGGCCGAGGCGCGTTTTGATGCATGACGAGGAATCGAGGGGCCGCCCGCCGGAGTCTACTTTGTGCGTACATGAGGACGGTGCGGCCGCGAAGATGACAAAGTCAGGCGCGAAAAGCGCCCGGCCGCTTCCGCCGGAGCCTGAATAAGCTTGACAATAGGGCTAAAGTACTATATTTTGTTGTCTCTGCGGGCCGTTAACTCAGTCGGCAGAGTATCTGCCTTTTAAGCAGAGAGTCGCAAGTTCGAATCTTGCACGGCCCATTGTCCCCATCGTCTAGCCTGGCCCAGGACACCGGCCTTTCAAGCCGGCGACAGGGGTTCAAATCCCCTTGGGGACGCTCTTTTTCCCTATGGTTGAGTTTTCCCGGTGTCCAAATAGTGTCCATCCGAGATTGAATTGAGGGTCTTATCGAGGGTGGTGACTGCCTCCCGCAAGTGCTCCGGCGACAGGTGGCTATACCTCATGGTCATCCTTAAATCTTTATGGCCGAGGAGAGTCTGGACCGCTCTTAAGCTCGTACCTCCCATGACGAGATGGCTTGCGTGTGTGTGCCTTAAATCATGATACCGGCAACCCTCGATCCCTGCCCGCTTGCAGGCCCGCTCAAAGGCTTTAGAGAGTGCGTCGCCGGGGATGCCGGTGAATATTTTCTCCTCGTGGAGATGGACAGGCAGGCTCTTCAAAGCGCGAACTACCGTATCATTCATAGGGATAACCCGGCGTTCTCCGTTTTTTGTCTTCTCAAGAACGATCATTCTCCCCTTGAAGTCGACGTCCTTCCATCGAAGCCCGAGCAACTCTCCTCTCCGCATGCCTGAGTGAATCGCAATTTCCACAATCGGCCGGAGGTAAATATTGAGTAGATCGGAGAGCGGACGCCCGGCATTCCAGTGATTCTGACGAAGGGTATCCGGGCCGCATTCGGCAAGCAGGGCCTCTATCTCTTCCTGGGTAAGATATCTGATGCGACCTGGAGGCTCCTTAAATTCCTTCACCCCCTTTGACGGGTTTTCCTTTATGTAGCTCCAGTCGACGGCGCAACGGAACATATGCCGGAGTCGGGAGAACTCCCGGTTCACGGTGGCGGGCTGTACCTCATTCATCCTTTTCGTTTTGTAGTCCTCGATGTCCTTCATTCCGATCTTGAAGACATAGGAACTCCCGAAGAAAGGGATAAGGTGCGTCCTTATGATGCCTTCACAGCGGTAGAAGGTCGTCGGGCCAAGATTCGCCTTGGCATAAGGAATGTAGGTTTTCTCCGCGAAGTCCTTAAAAAAGACCTTCTTTTCCTCATAGATGCCAAGGTATTCGCCTTTGCTTATCTTGACCTGGACATCCTTGAGGGCTAAGGTGGCGACGTTCTTTTGAGGCGATACTTTTCTCCGGTGCCTCTGCCCGTCCGCATAGTAGTCAATCCAAAACCAGCCATTCTTTTTGAAGACTCCCATAGCCTAATCCCCCTTTTTTTCAGCTGTATCAGCTTGTGTGGAACCTTTTTCTTCGGCCTTTCTCGCCTTCGTCCGCTTCCGTGGAAGCCCCGCCTTCTCTCTCCGTTTGTCCGTCATCAATCCCTTCTGATACTCGTTGTACTTTTCCTTGTCCGTCTTCCTGTATTCCGCCGTGCTTACGCGCCACATGCACCGATTCCCGCAAAAGCGTTTCTCCCGCTTTGTCGGATTCAAGAAAAATTTCCTGCAGCCTGGGCACTCCCTTACAGCGTGCTGAGGAAGTCCGTCGAGAAGCATGAGAATTTTCAACCATACATATCTTCTTTGATCTTTGGTGGCGGGAAGGTTTTTGACTGCGAACCCTGTTTTAGGTTTTTTCGTTATCCACCAAATGCTTTCACCCAACGTATCCGGATAGAGCACAACAGGATTGCCTTCCGTCGCGTCAACCGATACGGCCGCGAGTAATGCTCCAGTCATTGTCTGTAAATCAAAAATCGACGCCCAATATTCTTCCGACTGCTTTGACGGCGGTGGCTCTAAAGCCCATGCCAAAGGCCCAACCCGCCGTGTTTCTTCGGGTATATCAAAGGGCTTTATTGCCTCCTCATACTGCCTTAATTCTTCCCTGGGCCAAAGATATTCGTCTGCCTCAACCAGTAGCTTCGCCTTATCGCCCGGTTCAATGTTCTCAAGATCGAGATTGGCGAAGTAGTCCACGAACCACGTAAGAGCCTTTATTTTTCCCTTCTCCATATCGGTGTGCCTCCCTGTCCTTCTATGATAGTATAAGCTAATAGCTATGTCAATATTTTTTATTAGTCCTAAGCAATTTGTTTGTGTCTAAGCATTTATTACTTTACAAAGACACTCATCGGCGCTAAAATTAAGAAAACGATGAAGGAGGGCTGGAAATGCTCAATCTTATGTCTCTCGAAGAAGTGGCCAAGGAACTAAAAATATCTCTTCATACAGTCCGGGCGTGGGGCTTCCAGAAGCGATTTCCCGTCATAAAGTTGGGGCGGCGCGTTTTGGTAGAGCGGGAGGCCCTGGAGAAATTTGTCCGGGGTAACGTGGTCGAAGCCAAGAGGCCGTAAGGGGTTAGCCATGACAGGGAAACGCGCAGTTGACCCTTATGCCTATTTCCTCAATGGCCACAATCCCGACAACGACTCCCTTGTCGGTAAGGCACTCGAAGACTGGCGAGAAAAGAGTGGGCTATTGGGTGAGATCTTGGAGAGGGCGCAAGTCCGGCTTTTTTCCGGCAATGGAGACACGCTTAAAGAGCGCCTGGGCTTCGCCTCTTTCGATGGCCAGCCGATACTTAAGACGGCCCAGCTTGTTGAAATTCGTTCCTTCGGTCCGGACGGCAGCATCACGGGGTACTGCTATAAGCCGTATCCTTCCATCAATGGCAGGCGCTATCTCCATGTGAAAGGCGAACCGGCCAGGCCGTATATCCTGCCCGAAGTATGGGCCATTCGGGAGAAGGCGAACAAGCCCTTATGGATTGTCGAGGGGGCAAAGAAGGCGCTCAAGGTCATTCAGCACGGCCGATATGCCATATCGCTCGCAGGGGTATGGAATTTCAGGGGCGACGGCAACGAAACCTTCCTCTTCGATGACTTGGAGCAATTCTCCTGGAGGGGGCGCTCGGTCTTCCTGGGCTTCGATATGGACCTCCGGAGTAACCCGGAGGTGCGCTTTGCCCTGTATGAGCTTGCCTTGAAGCTCATGGCCAGGGGCGGCGTTATCCGCTTTCCGAAGTGGACGACCGGCGCGAAAGGGATAGATGATTTTCTCGCCGTACAGAATAACCCAGAGAAGGCGCTGGACGAGATCGAGGACAAAGCGGCGACGTTCGATGCTTTTGTCTTGCCGGAACACAAGGATGAAGTCGTCAGGGCACTTAAATGCGCTCATGATGGATTCGACGCTCTAAGCCGGGAGAGCCTGATAGGGCGTATCGCAAAAAGGCTGGGCGTCCGGGCTAAAACCTTATCTACCGTGTTGAACGAGGATGGCGGGACCGTAACCGATACGGGAATTGTCATTGTGAACCCTTCCTATGAGATTAACCAGACTTTCATGTCCCTGGGCTTCAAAGAAACCGTGCTTGCCGATAATGAGCCGCGAGAGAGAAATCTGTATGTCATCGCAACGGGGACCGGCTTTGTTCTTAACGATAGCTCGACGTTTGCCCTGGAAGACGAGAAGATCGTTTTTAACGTGAGAGAGCGCGTCCTTATGAGTCTTTGCGATAGATGGAACAAGGGAAAGTTGACCGCTTTTATCAAAGAGCCGACGAGTCCTGACGGCGTCTATCGGGAGATCGAGGACGCTCTAAGGCGGTACATCGAGTTTCAGAATGACGCTCATTATGGCTTGCTTGCAGCCTGGGTGATTGCGACCTACTTCCATCGATGCTTCAATGCCTTCCCCTTCCTATTTTTTTACGGGAAAAAGCAGTCCGGCAAGAGCCGGGCGCTTGACCTGCTTGAGCGCCTTTGTTTCAACGCGATCAAGATAAAGGGAGTGTCCGTGCCGTCGCTGGCGGACAGCATCGACGCGATAAGGGCGACCTTCCTCATGGATCAGGCGGAGATATTGTCCGACAAGAAGAATGTCGAACTCCTGGGGATATTGGCCGACAGCTACACCATAGGGGGCGGCAAGAGGCGCGTAGTCAGCATCACCAACAAGAGCCGGCGCGTCCTGGAGTTTGAGACATATTCTCCGAAGGCGTTTGCGTCCATCAACGAGATCGACACAGACCTTAAGGACAGATGCATCGAGTTGAACATGGTGCGGGCGGAAAGAGAGTATTCCTATCCTGAAGCCTTTCTCCCGATATGGCCCGATCTTCGGGATAAGTTGTATCGCCTTCTTTTGACGCAGTGGCAGGAAGTCAAAGAGATTTACCAGACGGCCGGCCAGGGCGTCAAGGCCCGCGTCCGGGAACTATGGCGGCCGATTGACACCATTCTCGCTCTTGAAAAGGTCCCTGAAGACGAGAGGGCCGCGATACGGGAAGCATTTCTCGAAAGTATGATGGAGACACAGACAGGATTGACAGACCTGGAAGTTGCCTTGTTTGAGTCAATCAAGGCCCTTCTCGGAGAATCGGGGGAGGGGATTCTTACGGTATCCGAGATAGTAGACAAGATGGCGCTCCCTGATACTGCCGACTTTACCCGCTCGAAGCAGACGAAGTGGGTGGGCCGGACCCTCGGTAAGCTGAGCCTTTTTACGCAGCGGAAAGGAAGAGTCAGAAACCAGCATTCTTATCTCTTCACCCTCGAACACATCGAGAATATTTTCAATCGCTATCAAACAAACGGCATGAACGGCACATCGGCAGAATCGGCCAATGACAACGATTTTCAGACTGCCGACCTGAAAAGCACATCGGCAGAGAACGGCAGACAAACGGCAGAGGATGTGCCGACCCATGCCGACCCTGCCGACCCATGCCGACCGCCGAAAACAAACGGCAGTCAGGAAAGCCTTGATAATCAACAGAATTGCCGATATGCCGACCTTGCCGATCATTTGATGACAGATGAAAAAATCACTTCAGATGACGAAGAAGCTAGTCTCACGGCCCTCCTCGCCTCAGAGACGCCACCCGATAACGTTGAGGACGCCGACCGGGCAGGTTGGGGATATTGAGAACCTGGATGAGATACAACACGACAGACAGGCAGAAACGACACACTTGAGCGGGATGGTTGGTTGTAGATGGATGGTTGTAGGGGCGGCGCAACAACGGGCAGAAGGCCCGATTAACTTAATCATGGAGGTATAAAACGATGACAGTCAACGAAGAGTTGGATTTCAAGCACTTGAACGGGGTTGGGATTGGTGTCCCAGATCCGCGAATTGCGTCAGAATGGGATAGGGCATTTTTAAAGGCCCTGGGCAGGCCCGAGACCGGCACTGCGGTAAGGCGGTCGACATCAACAATGTGGGCCAAAGTTTTTCGTCAGACAAGGGAAGGCCGCTAATGAAAAAACAAGACGATACAATAACAATTGCACGGGAAGCCTTGCGGGGCTTGGAGACGGACCTATCGACAGCGCAGGGCAAGGTATCGACCGCCCGGCAGTCGAGGGAAAAAGCCGAGTCAGACCTTACCGCGGCAAGGACCCGGCTCATTGAAGCACAGCGGGCCGTCGAGGATGTTTTAAGCGGCATTGTGGGCGACACAGTGCCGGCAGAGAACTTGAAGGCCGCGCGAACGGCCGTAAGGGGCATTCAGGGAGAAATCGAGGATCTTGAGGCGGTTGTCAAAGCTCATGGGCCGGTAGAACTGAGGATGAAAGCCGAGGTTGACGATTTGCGCCAGCGGCTTACGACGAGCACAAAAGAGTTTTGGGCGGCCGTGGCCGCGGAGCTTGAGGAAAAGACCCGCAAGGCCATCGGTGACCTGTTGAGACAGGCCCTTGCCGCGCGTGAGCTGGCCGGCTGGTATGTCTCGCACGATACGGGCGATCTCCTTGCGCGGTTGTTCTTTGCCCGGAGCGCGCCAAAATTGGAAAAGCAAAGGGGCGAGCTTCTTGAGAAGTACTTGCAGTAATACGCTATTTCTCCTGGGCGTCTCCTCACTTGCCAGGGAGCCGCCCACTACCTCCTACAGGCGGCCGCCTGCGGTCTCATCCCCGCCTGCGGCCGCCCCTTATATGCCGATATGCAGAGGCGGCCAAGTCGTGAGACCCTACCCTATGAGCGGGTCCTTCCTGGAGGGTTATTTCCAAACGGACATTGCGCGCCCCGATGTTCGACCAGCTATCACGATTTTCAGCTTAAGTTTACCCTGGAGGTGAATTATGGAACAATTTTTATCGATGAGGGAATATGCCGCTTCTCACCACGCAACACCGCAGGCAGCGACGCGATGGAAAAAGCGCGGCTTGTTGATCTTTGACGGGACCCTCGTGGTCGTTTCGGCATCGAACGCGCGACTCAAAAAATACAGATCGGCTCAGAGAACAGCTCAGCCGCCCGAAGAGGATGAAATTTCAACAAAACTGTTAAATCTGTTGGTGGCGGCGCTTGTCGCCGATGTTGAGCTGGAAGGCGTCACCTTCGGCATAGAAGGCGAAACATTGACGGTCGTGGACGCCGACGCATTGAGAGAGGATTACAAAAGGCTAAAAAATGAGATGAAGGCCAAAAAGCCGGATGCGGTGTCGCCGGATGAAATATGATATTGGGCAAATAAAACCGCAAGAAGAAACAAAACAGACCGTCTCTAAACGGCTTTTATTCAATATAAGTGTTCGAGACATAGAAGTTGGTCACGCAAGCTTTTATCGCATTTCAGCCGATGCCGTCCTGCTAACCGACATCAGAATCGCCTCGATTTTGAGAGGACGCGGCTATGGGCGCAGGCTTCTCGCGCAGGCCCTTACCTCTTTTGAAGAAAAAGGCATCAAAGATTTCTACCTGGAGGTTCACGAAGCCAATGCGGCTGCTCTGAAGCTTTACCATCGGCTCGGTTTCAAGATCGTAGGGAAAAAGCATTCGAAAAGCCACGGGTGCTCCTTGGTAATGTGCTTGCTCGCGCCGTAGAATGCCTTTGAAGCCTGTATATGGCCCAACAAGCGACTCGCAGGGGAGGACCCATACATTACCATACCGGGCCGCCTTCGGGTGGCTCTTTTCGTCCCATGTGTGGGGAAGGGTAAACTCGCAGGGGGTTTTAAGAGCGTTGAGATATGTTTTAAATAACAAGCCCACACGGCAAGGCCCCGATGCTATTCCTGACATGCCCGAAAGGGGCCTTCTCGTTTTCTCCTTGAGTGAGCCTATAATCAAGTGAAGTAGTACCTCTACCCCGCGCCGGGCTCATCCTTCCACGGCGCGGGGCGGGGGGAGTGCAGTTACCCTCCCGAAGGAGGACAAAGACGCTCTATCTGCTCATCAGGACAAGCAAAACGACCAAAACGCCGGTGCCCACACGGTGACTATCCGGTGTCTAAAACCATGTCACTCGGTGTGAACCAGTGAAAGACTCCTCTCCTCGAAAAGCCTTGAACATCAACGTCTTTGTTGGTCTATACGAATCCATATAAACGAGTAAGAAAGCTCCCCAAAGGCACTTTCAAGCCGGCGACAGGGGTTCAAATCCCCTTGGGGACGCTCTTTTTCCCCCTATCTTTCCATAACCACGATAGTCAGCCCGGAGAATAGAGAGCTTTGAGCTTTTTGAAACGACTGTCAGGATCGCGTACAAGATGAATCCGACAACCCGCAGGCACGGAGGAAACCGCAGTATGAGCTTCCGGAGAAAACTATTCGGCAGAACACCGCGAAGCAGCAATCGGAGGCAAGCCGCTGCTTTACAACTCCGGGGAGGTATCGTGGCCTGTCTTCAGCGATTCCGCTTTCTGCGCCCTTCGCCGGGCCGCACTTTTCAAGCGGAGGGCGAGGCTAAAAAGGAGAGTGGCAACGATGCCGATCACAAACGCAAGAAAGACTATGACGGCAAGAGACGCGCCGAATTTCCACATAAGAAACGCAACAGAGACCGGTGCTGCATTTTGAACGGAAAAAATGACAACGGCTGCTATAACAAGGACTGCTATACAGAGAATAAACATGAGAGACCTCCTTATTCATCCCTATGGTCAGAGCTGCCGTTCATCCCTTTTTTTGGAATGTCACCTCGCCGGAGCCGCTCAAGGGCCTGATTCCTCGCCAATACAACCTGGAATTACGCGGCAAAGCAACACAACCTTCGCTTCCTCATGCCTTGCGCCGATCATCCTTAATCATAACATTTTTAGCCTGAAAACACTCATTTTTGCGATTACCTAGGGGAAACGGATATCCGGGACCGGACGGCGCTAAAAGGGCGACCCCCAGGGATGTTGCCCCCTTCGATGACTCTCGAAAAGAGGTGTTGATTATTTGGAAGCGGTAGTACAATAGACATATGGAGCCTTAACCCGGGGTGAACCTGTGGCAACAAAATCAGCCGCCCTCAAGGTCGAGCCGTGTCGACTTCACATTGAAGGAATAAACAACTATCTTATTTGAGGAGGAGCCAAGGATGTTCAGGGAATTCAAAGAATTTGCGATGCGAGGCAATGTACTGGATATGGCCGTAGGGATAATCGTTGGAGCAGCCTTCGGCACCATTGTCAATTCCCTCGTGCAGGACCTTATCATGCCGCCAATCGGTCTGTTGCTCGGGAACGTAGATTTTTCCAACATCTTCATGGTTCTTAAAGAAGGCAAGGTGGCCGGCCCTTACGCCTCCCTGGCTGCGGCGAAATCGGCGGGCGCAGTCTCCATCAACTTCGGCCTCTTCGTCAACCACATCATCAGCTTCATTGTTGTTGCGTTCTCCGTATTTCTTCTCATCCGGACCATGAACAAGCTGAAACGCGCGGAAGCTGTTCCACCTGCCGTGCCGGCAACCAAGGAGTGCACGTACTGCTTCTCAACGATCCCTATCATGGCAACCCGTTGCCCGAACTGTACATCCGAGCTGAAACCACATTGAGGAGCGTGACGCCCGGACCGCGGTACTATCCCGGCTACGGGTACCATGGTTATTACGCTGGAAGGGGCCATTATGGACACCGGTGGTAGACCGGGACAAGCCCTTTCTCTCACCCGCACGCCCTCGGCTATTTGTTATCTGCTCTTCTGTTGATACCTATGATGGAGCATATCGGCAACCTGCTCCAGCCTCTTATCGAATGTCCAGATGGGAAGTCCCGTTAAAACAGCAGAAGCAAGGAGATGAACGTCAATGTAACCCAACCCTTTTCCCATGAGGCCGCGGCCTTCTATGAACGCAAGTACTTCTTTATGCTCTACCGGAAAACCCATTGGCAGAGCTTCCAGAAGCGCAAGTATGCTCGTTCTGTTCTTAAGATTTCCACATGCAAGTTCGCCTACGATAAATAGATGACAGGCAACTTCTCCATCGTTGAGCAGATCCACGAGTCCGGCGTGAGTCTCCCGTAAATGAGAGACCCAGACAGATGTGTCAACAAGGACCATTCTACGGAGCGCCCCTCCTCCGTATTGGTTTTAACTGCTTCTCCGTCCCTCCGAGTTTGGCAAGCCTCTTTCCACTCTCTCTTGCGATAAGTGCCTCCAGCCCGAGCTTCACCAGTGCAGTCTTCTCTTTAATCCCTGTCATTCTGGATGCCCTGTCGATCAAACTATCATCAATATTCAGAGTTGTTCTCATGGTGTCACCTCACAGCATAATATGCATAAGTATGCCAGAAGTATGCATACATATCAAGTGGTCTTCAGCGGCGGCCATCGGCGGCATAGGTCTCGTCGCGAATCTCACTCTCTGCTGATTACACTTACTCATGGAAGCCTGAGCCGCTAAAAAGCTTGGTCGGCTTTTTCGCGAAAAGCTTGAGCCATCGCCGTCCTTGCTTGCCTCATCGGCACTCCTTTGACAATAGCAGGCGAAGGAACCTGTATGCGGTCCCATAAATTCCCGGCACTTCCGATTCCCG
>Ga0187854_10003115_pt1 | contig 13424 bp, 9 predicted proteins | sample June2016WEW_6_15_FD_132445 | JGI IMG/M metagenome (GOLD analysis project Ga0187854, IMG submission 132445) | Peatland microbial communities from SPRUCE experiment site at the Marcell Experimental Forest, Minnesota, USA - June2016WEW_6_150 | ecosystem: Environmental > Terrestrial > Soil >...
CGGCTGTTCAAGTCGCCGATGACATCCCCCATGTATTCATCGGGGACAAAGACTTCCATGTTCATGATGGGTTCCAGGAGGGTGGGGTTGGTCTCCATGACCCCTTTCCTCAGAGCCATCGACGCGGCGATCTTGAAAGCGATTTCCGACGAGTCCACTTCGTGGGATTTCCCATCGTAGAATTTTACCTTAAAGTCGGTCACCGGATATCCGGCGAGAACCCCGCTCTGCATGGCTTCGATAACCCCTTTTTCCACGGCGGGGACGAAGTTCCGGGGTACGTTCATGCCCACGAGGGCATTCTTGAATTCAAAACCGGTCCCCCGGGGGAGGGGAGAAAGTTCGAAGTGAACCTCGGCAAACTGGCCCCGCCCTCCGCTCTGTTTTTTGTGGCGGTAGATGATCCCGTTCTTGGTGCTCTTGATGGTCTCTTTATAGGGAATCTTGGGCATCTTCAGGTTTACTTCGACGCCGAACTTCCGCTTCAACTTATCCACCGTGACTTCCATATGGACCTGCCCCATACCAAACAAAATGAGCTGCTTGGTTTGCTCATCCCGCTGAAGTTTAATGGTGGGGTCTTCCTCGCACAACCGGGCGAGGGAAACGGTAATCTTTTCTTCGTCCCCTTTGGACTTGGGCTCCACGGCAAAGGATACCGGCGGAATGGGGAAGGTGATACTGGGATAAATAATGGGCTTCTTCTCGTCGCAGATCGTTTCCCAGGTGGTGGTCTCTCTTAATTTGGCCACGGCAGCAATATCCCCGGGACCCACGGATTCAATCGGCTTCTGGTTCTTGCCTTCGATCTGGAGAATCTGCCCGAACCGTTCTTTGACTCCTTTATTGGCGTTATAGAGGGTGGAGTCTGCCTGGAGCGTTCCCGACCAGACGCGGAAGATGTTCAGCTTTCCAGCATAAGGGTCGGCCACGGTCTTAAAGACAAAGGCCGAAAAGGGGTCTTCTTCCTTCGGCTGGCGGATCTCTTCCGCTTTGGTGAAGGGGTTTGTCCCCTTGGAGGGGCCGCGGTCGAGAGGAGAAGGCAAACACTGGGTGATCGCGTCCAAAAGAGGCTGGATGCCCATATTCTTCAACCCCGACCCGCAGAGGATCGGGAAGATCGTTTTGTTCAAAACTCCTTTTCTAAGGCCAAGGGTCAACTCTTCCGCAGAGAGCTCCTGCCCTTCGAGATATTTTTCCAGGAGGGCATCGTCGGATTCGGCAATGGCTTCGATGAGCTTCTCCCGGGCGCTCTTCGCCTCTTCTTTCAGATTGGCCGGAATCTCCCCTTCGCTGAATTTACCGCTCAGATTATTCTCGAATTTGTAGGCTTTGCCAGCTAATAGGTCGATTACCCCCGCGAAAGAATCCTCGGCGCCGATGGGCAGGTTCAGGGGAATGGCTTTGGGGCTGAGGACTTTCTGGATATCGGTCACCGTCTCGGAGAAGGTGGCCCGCTCCCGTTCCAACTTGGAAATGAAGATGATACGCGGAAGCTCGAATTGACTGGCATACTCCCAAACCTTTTCGGTCTGAACTTCCACGCCCGAGACCGCATCCACGACCACCACAGCTCCGTCTACCGCCTGGAGGCTGTTCTTGGTCTCGATGATGAAGTTAGCGTCCCCCGGGGTGTCGACGAGGTTGATTTTATGTTTGTCCCACTCCAGGTGGTTAAAAGATGAACTGATCGTCATACTGCGTTTAATTTCCTCAGGCTCAAAGTCCATGATGGACGTGCCGTCGTCAACCCTTCCCAAACGGTCCGAGACTCCTCCGTCATAAAGCATGGCCTCAGCCAGGGTCGTCTTTCCTGCTTTCCCATGGGCAATGATGGCGATATTGCGCAGCCGGTTGATCTCGTATTTCTTCATAGAGACTCCTTATTTTTATTGAATCTTTAAAATAATTTATAATAAGATAAAAAGCAAGCTAAAATCAAGGTTAAGGCCAGAGCCTTGGAAAGAGCTCATTCAGAATCTCTCCAGGGCCTTCGTCTTTTTTGAGATTGATAAATTGAGTGGATCTGTTAACATAATACTTTTTCGATTCCGCAGGTTTGAAGAATGAAGGCGCTGATCGAAAAGTTTCTGGAACACCTCCGGGTAGAGAGGAACGCCTCGACCCACACGATCCGGAGCTATGCCTCGGACCTGGAACAGTTTCGGAATTTTTTATGGTCGACCGGTCTGCACCGGGACGAAAGGAAGGGAGACGTTTCCGTAGAGAAGGTTGACCACCTGGCGATTCGCGCTTATCTGAGTCATCTTTACCGCGGGCATAAAAAATCTTCTCTGGCCCGGAAGCTGGCCGCTCAAAGGAGTTTCTTCCGCTACCTGGTCAATGAGGGGGTGCTGCAGCAGAGCCCTGCGGATATTGTAGCCACTCCGAAGCTGGAAAAAAATTTGCCCTCCTTCCTGCCCGTGGACGAGGTGTTCTCCCTGGTGGAAGCCCCGGACAAGTCAACCACCTGGGGGGCGAGAGACCGGGCCATGCTGGAAACCCTCTACTCCTGCGGCATTCGGGTCAGCGAGCTGGTAGGCTTAAGCGATGGAGATGTAGACTTTTCCTTGGGGGTCCTGAAGGTTTTCGGGAAAGGTGGAAAAGAAAGGGTTGTCCCCATCGGAGAGAAGGCCCTGCAGGCGTTGCGGGCCTATCTTCCCCAGAGGGATGAAGTCCTGGCCCGGAAAAAGCAGAAGGGGCCGCATGCGCCCCTCTTCATCAATACCCGTGGGCAGCGGCTTACCTCTCGGAGCGTAGCCCGGGTCCTGCAAAAGCACGTTCTGCGTTCCGGGTTATTGCGAAAAGTGAGCCCCCATGCCCTGCGCCATTCTTTTGCGACCCATTTGCTGGATGCGGGGGCGGACCTGAGAGCCATCCAGGAGATGCTGGGCCATGTCAGCCTCTCTACCACGCAGCGATACACCCATGTGAGCATGGATAAGCTCATGGAGGTCTATGATAAAGCCCATCCGCGAGCCAAATAAAAGACGTTCACCACAGAGACGCAGAGAACACAGAGAAAGAACCAGACTAGAAATAACATCAAAAACCAAGATTGACTTTCATTTTGTATTTTTGCCTATCATTATTTATATTTCATTACCTCGGAGATCTCTGTGCCTCTGGGGTGAAAAATAAGAGGAGATCGATTGATGAGTGAAAGAATCACTGGAACCACAATCATTGCTGTCCGGCATCGGGGGAAAATTGCGATCGCCGGAGACGGGCAGGTGACCGTGGGGAATACGGTGATGAAGCATGGGGCCCGGAAGGTCCGCAGGCTCTACAAGGACCAGATCATTGCCGGGTTCGCGGGCTCTACGGCCGACGCCTTCACTCTCTTCGAGAAATTCGAGTCCAAACTCGAGCAATACCACGGGAACCTGTACCGGGCAGCCGTAGAATTGGCCAAAGACTGGAGGACCGACCGTATGCTCCGCCGTCTGGAGGCGCTCCTGATCGTTGCCGACCGGGAAAAAATTCTCGTTCTTTCCGGGACTGGAGATATCATCGAGCCAGATGATGGAGTGGCGGCGATCGGCAGCGGAGGGCCCTATGCCCTGGCTGCAGCCCGAGCTCTGATCCATCACTCCGACCTGGAGGCCAGAGCCATCGTCCAGGAAGCCATGCGTATTTCCGCTCAAATTTGTATCTACACCAATGACCAGGTGGTAGTGGAGGAGATGGGAGAGGAAACCCCGGAATTGAAACGAACTTGAAATCAAGGAGAGGAATGAGCAATAAAATCCCTGAAGGGAGCGAACCGAGACTTTTCACCCCCCGAGAAGTAGTCGTTGAGCTGGATAAGTACGTAATCGGCCAGCAAAACGCCAAACGATCTGTAGCGATTGCGTTGCGGAACCGTTGGCGAAGACAACGGGTTGGGGATGACCTGAAAGAGGAGATCGCTCCGAAGAATATCATCATGATCGGCCCCACGGGAGTGGGTAAGACCGAGATTGCCCGCCGTCTTTCCAAGTTAGCCCAGTCGCCCTTTTTGAAAATTGAGGCCTCCAAGTTTACCGAAGTGGGCTACGTCGGAAGGGACGTGGAATCGATGATCCGCGACCTCACCGAACTGGCGGTCAACATGGTCCGGGCAGAGGAAATGGAGAAAGTCATGATCAGGGCCCGGGAGATGGCGGAAGAGCGTATGCTGGACCTGCTCCTTCCGCCGGTCAAAAAGGGGGCCCCCAGCGAGGAAGAAAAACAAAACGCTTCCGAAACCGTGGCTGAACCTGCCCCGTCTGAAGACAGTGTCCTGATCGACGGCCGGAAGTCCTTCCCGACCCGGGAAAAACTCAGACAATTACTCCGTGCGGGAAAGCTCGATGAGCGGATGGTGGAGCTGGAACTGACCCAGCGCCAGCAGCCGATCGTGGAAATCCTGGCCAACACCGGGATGGAGGATTTCGATTTCAATCTAAAGGAGATGTTTGGTAGTTTGCTCCCCAAGAAGACCAAGCGGAGAAGGGTCAAGGTTTCCGAGGGGCTGGAGCTGCTCACCGAGGAAGAATCCCAGAAACTCGTGGACATGGACAAGGTGAGCGCCCTGGCCATTGAGCGAGTGGAACAGGCAGGAATTATTTTCCTGGATGAGATCGATAAAATCGCCGGGCGGGAGACCACCTATGGGCCCGATGTCTCCCGGGAAGGGGTGCAGCGCGACCTCCTGCCGGTTGTGGAGGGAACCACCGTGAATTCGCGCTATGGCATGGTGAAAACGGACCATATTCTCTTCATCGCCGCCGGCGCCTTCCACGTCTCCAAACCTTCGGACCTGATCCCCGAGCTGCAGGGGCGTTTTCCCATCCGGGTGGAGCTGGAGTCGCTGACCAGGGAAGATTTTATCCGTATTCTGACCGAGCCCAAGAACGCTCTGATTAAACAGTATAGAGCGCTGCTGGAGACGGAGGGGATTCGCCTTTCCTTCACCGACGATGCGGTCGCCGAGATTGCCGAGATCGCCTCCCAGGTGAATCAGCGCATGGAGAATATTGGAGCCCGCAGGCTCCATACCATCATGGAAAGGCTTCTGGATGAGATCTCTTTTGAGGCCCCCGATCGTGCGGATAAAGAGGTGGTCATCGACGCCAAGTACGTTCGGGAGAAGCTGGCAGAGATCATAAAGGATGAGGACCTAAGTCGATACATTTTGTGAAGACAGGTTCGAGATACGAGGCCCGAGGAACGAGGAAGATTCGTTGCCAGTTTCGGGGGAATCAAATCGAAATCGTTTCAAATTTCTGGGTTACAAGTTAAAAACAGAAACAGAAAGCCAAAGGGAAAGAAAGATGCAGAGATACATCGCCAAGGCTGACGTTCTCCTGGAAGCGTTACCCTACATCCAGCGGTTTGCCAATAAGACCATGGTGATAAAATACGGCGGTCACGCCATGGAAGACGAGGAATTGAAAGCCAGCTTCGTCCGGGACGTCATTCTGTTGCACTATATCGGGTTGAACCCGGTCATCGTCCATGGAGGCGGGCCGCAGATCGACGAGGTGCTGGATAAGATCGGGAAGAAATCGAAATTCATCGAGGGCATGCGAGTGACCGATGAAGAGACCATGGATGTTGTAGAGATGGTCCTGGTAGGGAAGATCAATAAGGAGATCGTCTCCCGGATCAACTCTAATGGGGGCAACGCCGTGGGTCTTTCCGGCACGGACGGGAATCTCATCCGGGCCCGAAAGATGTGGGTTCACCGGAGAGGAAAAGAAGGGCAGGAGAAGGAGCCTGTGGATCTCGGCAGGGTTGGCGAAGTCGAGTCTATCAATCCTGAAGTTCTCCGGACCTTCAGGGACAACAAATGGATTCCCATCATTGCTCCGGTAGGGGTAGGTCCCGCGGGCGAAGTCTATAACATCAATGCGGACCTGGTAGCCGGGAAAGTGGCCGCCTCTTTGCAAGCAGAGAAGTTTATCCTCCTGACCGACGTGGAAGGCGTCCTGAATAATGAGAAACACCTGATTTCCACCATGGACGCCGAGATGGCTGAACGATTTATCCGGGAAGGAACGGTCGGCGGGGGGATGATTCCCAAGGTGAGATGCTGTTTGGATGCCCTGCGGGAAGGAGTGAAGAAGACCCACATCATCGACGGCCGGGTGAAACACGCCATTCTTCTTGAAATTTTCACCGACGAGGGGATTGGGACGCAGATATACTAAAAGGTACAAGGCTCGAGGCACGAGGCGCGAGGGAAAAGGCTAAGGACTAAAGACTTGGCCTTGGGTCATTTTCCATAGCTCCTGGAAGGACGATGAGATGAAAAACGATGAGCTAATCAAGGTTTCGCAAGAAGTCCTGGCCCAGACGTACGGGCGGCTGCCCGTGGTCCTGGTGAGAGGACAGGGGTGCAAAGTCTGGGACGTAGAGGGAAAAGAGTATCTGGATTTCGTGGCCGGAATCGGGGTCTGCAACCTGGGCCACTGCCATCCCAAAGTGGTACAGGCCATCCGCGACCAGGCTGGAAAGCTTCTGCACGTCTCGAATCTCTACCACATCGAGCCGCAGATTCAACTGGCCCAGCTGCTCACCAAACATTCCTTTGCCGACCGGGTTTTCTTCTGCAACAGCGGAACCGAGGCCAACGAAGCGGCCATCAAGTTAGCCCGGAAGTACAGCCAGGACCATTTTGGCCCCAACCGGTATGAGATTATTTCCCTGCTTAAATCCTTCCACGGTAGAACCATGGCCTCCCTTGCGGCCACCGGGCAGGACAAGTTCCACAAGGGATTTGAGCCTTTGATGCCGGGCTTCAAATTTGTGCCCCTGAACGACGTCGAAGCCATGGAAGGGGCCATAACCGATTCCACCTGCGCCATTATCCTGGAGCCCATCCAGGCCGAGGGGGGAGTCAATCTCCCCACGGAAGGCTATCTGGAGGCGGTGCGTAAACTTTGTGACCGAAAAAAACTCCTGCTCATCTTCGATGAAGTTCAAGTGGGCATGCGGAGAACCGGGAAACTCTTTGCTTACGAACATTACGGGGTCACGCCGGATATCATGACCATGGCCAAAGGGCTGGCGGGAGGAGTTCCCATCGGGGCTATGCTGGCCACGGATGAAATCGCCAAAAGCTTTACTCCCGGGACCCATGCGGCCACTTTCGGCGGGAACCCCCTTTCCAGCGCCGCCGGGGTTGCCGCTTTACGGGTAACCCTGGAGGATGGGATTCTGGAAAACTGTCAGCGATCATCCGTGCACTTCCTGAAAAGACTGGGAGAGCTGAAGAAAAAATATCCTTTCATCAAGGAAATACGCGGGAAAGGTCTGATGATCGGTATGGAGTTTAGCCGGGAAGCCAAGAGTGCGGTAAATGAATGCCTGAAGAGAGGGTTCCTCATCAATTGTACGAGTGACACCGTCATGCGTTTCGTTCCGCCTCTGATCATAACCCCGCCTGAGATTGATCGTCTGATCGCGGCCCTGGATGAAATCTTTTCCACCTGGAGTTGAGATGGGGATGAACCAACGCCATTTCCTGAGACTGACCGATTTCACCGCCAAAGAAATCGATGCGCTTTTGAAGCGAAGTCTTTTACTGAAAAATAGATGGAAGAGAGGGTTGTCCACCCATCCCCTGGCCGGAAAGTATCTGGGCTTGATCTTTGAGAAGCCATCCACACGGACCCGGGTTTCCTTCGAAGTCGCCATGGGGCAATTGGGCGGGTCTTCCGTCTACCTGGACCCGGGAACTACCCAGATTAAAAGAGGAGAGCCCGTTCCCGATTCAGCCCGGGTTCTTTCCCGTTATCTGCAGGGAATTGTCATCCGGACTTTTGGCCACGAAACGGTGGAGGAATGGGCACGATGGTCCACGGTTCCGATCATCAACGGACTGACCGACCTGCTCCATCCCTGTCAGATCTTTTGCGACCTCCTGACCATCGTGGAGAAGAGAGGCAACTATAGGGGCCTGAAAGTGGCTTACATCGGTGATGGGAACAACGTAGCCAACAGCTGGCTGGAGGCCGCTTTCCTGCTGGATTTCTCCCTCGCCCTGGCCTGCCCCAAAGGATATGAACCGGATGCCCGGATTTTAAAGGAGGCAAACCGGGCCTCTCGAAGAAGCATCGTACTAACCCGGGATCCCTTCGAAGCGGTCGAAGGGGCTGATGTAATCTATACCGATGTCTGGGCCTCTATGGGGCAGGAGAAGGAGAGGGCAGGACGAAAGGGACGATTCAAAGGCTACCAGGTCAATTCGCGGCTGCTGGAAAGAGCGAAAAAGAGCGCGATGGTCATGCACTGCCTGCCCGCCCATCCGGGCGAGGAGATCAGCGCGGAGGTTCTCGAAGGACCCCAATCCATCGTTTTCGACCAGGCCGAGAACCGGCTGCATGGGCAGAAAGGGATTCTGGAATTTCTATTAGAGAAAATTTAACAACAGAGAACACAGAGATTCAAAATATCAAAACAAATGAACCTTTTGTAAAAGTTGCTTGTTCCGTCATTCCCGCGAAAGCGGGAATCCAGAAACGCTCGAATCCCGCCGATGGCCGGACTGGATTCCGGGTCGCGCTTCGCTTGCCCGGAATGACGATCTCTCTTTAGAACGAGAGTTTTGCAAAAGCCTCAAATATAGTTGCCTTTGGCTTTTTGATCGTAAGGCTTTATCTCCGCGTCCTCTGCGGTGAAAATATAGGGTTTGGCCCGAAGAAGGATTGGAAGGGAAATGAAAGAAAAAGTTAAAAAGGTAGTTTTAGCTTACTCCGGTGGGCTGGATACGTCGGTGATCCTGAAATGGCTGATTGAAACCTATGGATGCGAAGTGATCGCCTTTGTAGCCGACCTGGGGCAAGCCGAAGAACTGGATGGCCTCAAGGAAAAAGGGACAAAGAGCGGGGCCAGCAAGGTTTATCTGGAAGACCTGAGGGAAGAGTTTGTCCGGGATTTCATCTTCCCCATGGTCCGGGCCAACGCGATCTATGAGGGTGGATACATGATGGGGACCTCCATCGCCCGTCCCCTGATCGCCAAGGAACAAGTGAGGATTGCCGCAAAGGAAGGGGCCGATGCGGTCTCCCACGGGGCCACAGGAAAAGGAAATGACCAGGTCCGGTTTGAGCTGACCTACCTGGCCCTCAACCCCCATATCAAGATCATCGCCCCGTGGAAGATCTGGGACTTCAAATCTCGCACGGATCTGATTAAATATGCCCAAAAACACGGAATCCCGGTTCCGGTGACTGTGGAAAAGCCCTACAGCAGCGACCGCAACCTTTTTCATATCAGCTTCGAGGGAGGGATCCTGGAAGATCCCTGGAGGGAGCCTCCCGAAGACATGTTTATCCTGAGCCGCTCGCCGGAGAAGGCTCCGGATAAGCCCGCCATTGTGGAGATCGATTTTGAAAAGGGAAACCCGGTGGCGGTGAATGGCAAACCCATGTCTCCTGCGGCCTTGATGGCCGAGTTGAATCGACTGGGGGGAGAAAACGGGATCGGAAGGGTGGACATCGTTGAAAACCGGTACGTGGGCATGAAATCGCGGGGAGTGTATGAGACCCCTGGAGGAACCATTCTTCACACGGCTCATCGGGCGGTGGAGTCTATCACCATGGACCGGGAAGTCATGCACCTCAGGGATTCGCTGGTCCCCCGGTATGCCGAGATGATCTATAATGGATACTGGTTTGCTCCGGAGCGGGAAGTCCTGCAGAAGATGATGGATGAAGCCCAGAGCACGGTCAGCGGGACCGCCCGCTTGAAACTCTTCAAGGGGAACTGCACCGTGATCGGGAGGAAGTCTGCCGAATCCCTTTACTGTCCGGATTTTGCCACCTTTGAAGAAGACGAAGTCTACAACCAGAAGGATGCCGAGGGATTCATCCGGTTGAACGCCCTGCGTCTACGGATTCGGTGTCTGCTGAAAAAGACATAGAGGCTGATCCTGTCGAGGTCAGACTGCAGGGGCGGTACGCGAACCGCCCTGCCTCTATTTTTTCTTCAACGAAATGACCAGGCCGATGCTTTGGCTACCCATCGCGGGCTAATGAGACCATCCTTCATATCACGAAAAATTCCAACCTTCTTTTTGATCTTTCTCCTTTCATTGGGATTGGGGGGATGCGGGAAGAAGGGGAACCTCGTGCCCCCTGGGTACACTTTTCCCGCGCCCATTTCCGACCTCCGCGCCTGGCCGCGAGAAGGAGTGATCTTCTTAGGGTGGAACATGCCGACCCAGAATACCGACGAATCCCGTCTGGAAGACCTTCTGGGGTTCAAAGTCTTCAGACAGAGCCGCTCCATTTCATCTTCTTCCTGCTCCGATTGTCCCCTGGATTTCCAGGTTGTAGCCGAGATTGATGTAGACTACCCCCGCGGGGCTCGGGTGGAAGGGGGAAGGGTATTGTGGGAAGATCGGTCAGTCCAGCCTCGGCATGAATATACTTATTTTGTTCTTTCTTACAATTTTTATAAATCCTCCAGCCCGGAATCAAACCGGGTGAAGGTTTTTTGGGATGAAGCAGCCCCTGCCCCGGGAGAGGTCGACATAAAGAGCGAAAATCGGGCCCTCGAGATCACCTGGAAGTTTTCGGCCCCTGAAAAGGAATGGGCGGAATCTGTGGGTTTCAACCTCTATCGCCGCATGGAGGGAGGACGCTTTGGATTCTTTCCCTTGAACCCCGAGCCGATTCGAGAGACCCGATTTGTGGATGGCGGCCTGGAGAACGGGAAGCGATATTATTATGAAGTAAGGGCGGTGCGGAATTTTCGGGGAACGCTCATTGAGGGTCCGGCTTCGCCAGTGACGGAAGGGGTTCCGGAGAAGTTAACTCTTCCTTTGCCCCCGACCGGCCTCGTGGTCGCCTTCCAGGAGGGAGGGGTTGCCCTGCGCTGGAATGAGAACCCCGAGCCGGACATCGCTGGATATGATACTTACCGCAAAGAAGAAGGGGAGACGACCTTCCGGAAAATCAACCCCCGGTTGATCAAAGAGCCTTACTTTCTTGACACGACTGCCAACTCTAAAAAATCGTACACCTACCGCCTGAAAGCTATGAATGCTTCCAGGAAGGAAAGTGAATTTTCCCAAGAAGTTGAAATTTCCCCGGAACCTCCTGCCCCCCAAAATTAGGATCTGACTAACCGATGCATTGTTGGAGTAGCCGGTAGAGATTTCCGCCCATATAAGATTTAATGTCCACAGGCGAAAGGCCAACTTCTTGCATAGCGGCGACCAGATGGACTAAATCGCGAACGTCATAGTAACTATCAATGCAATGAACTCCACCTCCACCATCAGTTCCTAGCCCTACATGATCCATCCCCAGCCGTCCCTTCATCTCCAGAATTTCTTTGGCCCAATCCAAAAAATTTCTTCGCCCGGTACGTCTAATTGGCCAAGTGCAGACCACACCTCCTGTCTTAGCAACCAGTTCCATATCCTTCCATGTACGATAACGCCAACACCTTGAAGGGTCTTCTATGGAACAGGGGCTTGTATGGGAATCTAGAAGTGGCTTTGACGTTATTTCGACAACATGTTTTAAAGTGAGTGAATGCGCATGCGCCACATCCACCACCATCCCCAATTCTTGCATCCGCTCCACCACTTTTCGTCCAGCCTGGGTAAGGCCGTTGCGCGCAGAGCATGGCTCCCAGCTTCTATATTTCGCCATTATATCTCCCAGTTCGTTGTTTCGATAGTGTACCAAGGTAACTATCCTGACCCCCAATTGATAAAATTCATTTACCCTGCCAGGATCCCCTTCCAGAGGATCCCCCCCTTCAATGGCTAAAATCGCACCCGGCGGAAAATCGGATTCAATTACGCCTGGCACATCGGCTGCCCTTAATACTAATTTGACCGTGCCTGATTTTGCCAAGCCTTGAACCCAATCTAGCTGCACTTTTGCACTTTGATAAAAAGACAGCGAAGCCCCATAGGGTCGACCGCTATCGCCAACCGCAGAAAAAGAGCTCGCTGCCATCCCGATTGCCTTGATACCCTTAAGAGTTGATGTTTCATCAACGGGCCACCGCCTGCTTTTGTGAAATTGATTGGGATGGGCATGGGCATCGATGATCCGCAAGTCCTGGAGAAGAGCCTTATCGGCAGGTTTAATCGGAGCCTGAGCGCAGGAAGAAAAAATGCCCCCTACCGCCAAAGAGGCACCCCATGCAGCAGAGTAATGCAAGAACTGGCGTCGATTCATCCCAGAAATCCTCCCTTTAAAACAATCTAAAAAATAGACCGGCTGCTTTCAGGATCTCCCTGCGGCTCCACTCTTCCTTTTCAGCCGCGTTTTTGGTCATGTTTTCTCCCGATTAGTATTAGGGTATTAATAATGATTACGAGATGAAACTTACATCTTTCCCCGCAGCCAGTCAACTTTTCACTTCTTTATTGCGGTTCTGCATCAGTCCTTTTTGATTGTGAAGGAGGTATCTGGCCTTATGGAGCCAGGGGGTTGGCGCAAATGTCCTGAATCGTGGCCGTACCGATCCAATGGCCGGTGAAACTTGGGGGGCAGGGCTAAGGTTCGGACACTAAGCTTCACTTCAATCAGAGGTTACCGCAAGGAACGTACTCCCCGTAATTATCCCTTGAGTGGCAATGATGGCTGCAGTACCTGCTGAAATGGGTGTGGCCACGCCGTAAACATTAACCGTCACCGATGAAACGGTTGTGGCCACGCCGTTAACGTTAACCGTCGTCGTATTTGGCGAGCTCCAGGTGACCCGTCTGGTTATATCAAAGATTGTGCCGTCAGAATAGGTGCCGGTGGCTATAAACTGCTGGGTGAATCCCACGGGTATGCTCGGAAGGGCTGGGGTTACCGCTATGGAAGAAAGGGTTGCAGCAGTCACCGTAAGGATCGTGCTCCCCGAGATACTCCCTTGGGTGGCAGTGATGGTTACAGCACCTGCTGTAACGGCAGTGGCCAAACCGCTGGTGTCGATCTGGGCCCATGATGTATCTGACGAGCTCCAGGTGACCTGCGCGGTTATATCTTCGGTTGTCCCGTCAGAATACGTTCCAATGGCAATGAACTGCCTATTGACTGGCACAGGTATGCTCGGCGTAGCGGGGGTTAAAGCTATGGAAGAGAGGGTTGCAGTATTCACCGTAAGGGCCCCGCTCCCCGAGATACTCCCTTGGGTGGCAGTGATGGTTGCAGCGCCTACTGTAACGGTTGTGGCCAGGCCCGTGCTATTAATGGTCGCCACCGATGTGTTTGACGAGCTCCAGGTGACCTGTACGGTTATATCTTCGGTTGTCCCGTCAGAATATGTGCCAATGGCGGTAAACTGCCGATTGACTCCCACAGGTATGCTCGGAGCGGTTGGTGTCACAGCTATGGAAGATAGGGTTGCAGCGGTGCCTGTAAGGGTCGTGCTCCCCGAGATACTCCCTTGGGTGGCAGTGATGGTTGCAGCGCCTACTGTAACGGTTGTGGCCAGGCCCG
>Ga0187854_10003121_pt1 | contig 13416 bp, 14 predicted proteins | sample June2016WEW_6_15_FD_132445 | JGI IMG/M metagenome (GOLD analysis project Ga0187854, IMG submission 132445) | Peatland microbial communities from SPRUCE experiment site at the Marcell Experimental Forest, Minnesota, USA - June2016WEW_6_150 | ecosystem: Environmental > Terrestrial > Soil >...
CAATCCCAGCCTCTGCTCTCTCTGCAAAACCTGCGTAGACGTCTGCCCGTTCAGCGCCATCATCGAAGAAGAAGTGAAAAGGCCCGATGGCCGGGTGCAGAAGCAGATGCGGGTGATCGACGGGGTCTGCCATGGCTGCGGGGCCTGCGCGGCCTCCTGCCGGCCCGGGGCGATCACCCTGAAGGGTTGCACAGATCAGCAGGTCTACTCGGCCATTGAAATGCTGGCGGCCAATTTATAAGGCTCGAGAATCGAGACTCGAGGAAAAAAATCAGAGCCTTTTAGATGAAGTTTTTGCCTCGATCCTCGTTCCTCGAACCCCGGACCTGTAGTTGAGGAATCTATGGAATCTAAGGTAGAGCCGGAGAAGAAAGAGAAGAGTTGGGAGCCAAGGATTTTGGCCATTCTCTGCCGCTGGTGCAGTTATGCGGGGGCCGATCTTACCGGATCTTCCCGTATTAGTTACCCTCCCAACGTTCGAATCTTACGGGTTCCCTGTTCCGGAAGGGTAGATCCTCTGTTTATTCTTAAAGCTCTCCGCCTCGGGTTGGATGGCGTTTTGGTATCTGGCTGTCATCCCGGGGATTGCCATTACACGGCAGGAAACTACAATGCCCGAAGAAAATTTGTTATCCTCTCCCGGCTATTGGAGTACGTGGGAATCGATCCCCGGCGGGTTCAGTTCTCCTGGGTTTCAGCTTCGGAGGGGGATAAGTTTGCCAAGATCGTAAGTGGAGTCGTAGCGGATGCGAAAGCCCTGGGGCCAAATCATATTTTCCGGGGAGAATTTTTGGATCCACCCGCCCCCTCTCCCAGCCGCCCGAACCAATAAGAATGGAAAACAAGAGTATGCCCGAATTCACGCCCGAACAGATCAAAGAGGAACTAACGGCCATCGCTGCCAAACTTCTCGACGAAGGAAAGGTGGATTACTTCCTCGCCTACGAGAGAGGAACGGTACCTTTCAAAACGACTCCTCTGATCGCCCGGAAGAAAGAAGATCTGCAAAGAGTCTGGGTGGAGGATTATTTCGCCCCCAACCTATCTGTTTATTTGAAAGAAATTCGGGGGCGAATTGGGATTGTGGTAAAAGGGTGCGACAGCCGCTCCCTCGTTTCTCTCATAAAAGAGGACCAGATCAAGCGCGAAGATTTTCACGTGGTGGGCATCTCCTGTCCCGGGCAGATCGATCTGCGGAAACTGGCCAAGGCTGCAGCCTGTGAGCCCGAAGAGCTGGAGGAGATCGTCCGGAAAGGTTCCGAAGTTCTGGTGCGGGCCAATGGGCAAGAAAAAACTCTACCCAAGCCCCAGGCCCTTCTGGACAAATGCCTCAGGTGCCGATATCCCAAACCCTTGATCTTCGATACCCTTCTCCCCGGGGAGTACGTGGCCCCGGTGGACCTGGAAAATCCCGGGGGCACAGACCCGGCAACCTTCCTGAAGGATGAGCTCAGGGGAAAACCCTTCCCGGAGAGGTGGGCCTTCTGGGCCCAGCAGTTCGAGCGTTGTATCCGTTGTTACGCCTGCCGGAATGTCTGCCCGGCCTGCTTCTGTCCCCGGTGTATTGTGGAAGAGAACCTGCCCCAGTGGGTTTCTCCCCTACCAACGCGGGGCGATAACTTTGTCTTCCACCTGATGCGCCTCATGCACGTGACCGGGACTTGCACCTCCTGCGGGGAATGCGAAAGAATCTGCCCCATGGGGATTCCCCTGATGAAGCTCAATGAGAAGATGACCGATGACCTAAAAGAGCTCTTTGACTTCATGGCCGGGGTGGATCTGGAAAAGCCCCTCCCCCTGCGGACCTACCGCCAGGAGGATCCCAATGACTTTATTAGATGAAGATCCCCGCTCCAGGGGAAACACAGGCCGCTTTGCCTGCCCGGGCGGAGAGGGCTTCTGCACTGCCAAAACTGGCGGGAGTATCCTTTTTCCTTTGGGCGGGCTGGATTTCCGCGATGGAACGCGGGGGAGTGAGGGATGGATCGGCGAGTGGGGGCAGAAGCCCCGCTTTGGCCTGGAGGGAGTCACTGCCTTGTTTTGGCAGCGCAGAAGCCCTCTCCACCCGGGCCGCGCCTCAGAGGTTTTCACCAGCAATTTTGAAATAATAAACGAACGACCGGTTGAAACATGTATAAAAAAATAGGCAGAGAAAAATTCCTCCCATGGTTGTCCCGGGTGAAAACCCAGGCTCAAGTCTTCGCCCCGGTTAGAGAGAACGGTCTCTGGACCTACGGGGAGTGGAAGAACCAGGACCTTCCCGAGAGTTTCCTGAACTCCCGCCTCTCTCCCAAAGGTTTATTCCTGGAATCCCTGGAGCCCTTATTTGGCTGGACCTCTCCGGCGGGGCCTCTGCAGGTCAAACCTGTCCCTTCTTCCAGCGGCCCCCGGGTGATTTTCGGCATCAAAGCCTGCGATGCCCGGGCGATCCGGATTCTGGAGCCGGTCTTTTCGGGGAATTTTCCGGATGGATTCTATCCAGGAAATCTCGCTCGTACCATCCTTCTGGGTGTAGCCTGTCGGGTTCAATGTCCGGGGTCCTTTTGCGGAGAAATGGGGATCGACCCGCAAGACTCGGCGAATTGCGATATTTTCTTCCGGGAAACCCCCCAGGGGAGAATCGCCAAAATCGTCACCGGGAAAGGAAAAGATCTGGTCGAGGGAAATGACCTTTGGGTAGAAAGTTCCCAGGAAGAATGGGAATCAGCCCGGAAAGAAATCAAGGGCCGGCGGGAAAAACCCCTTTTCGATCTGGAGAAAGTGAAGGATCGAATAGCCCGGCGTTTTCCGGAAGAAGATCTCTGGCAGCGCGTTTCGGCCAAGTGTATCAATTGCGGGGCCTGCACGTACCTCTGCCCGACCTGCCATTGCTTCGATATCTGCGACCTCCAGGTGCCCGGCCGGGGAGCCCGATTTCGCTGTTGGGATAGCTGCGCCTATCCCAGCTTCACCCGGATGCCCGTCCACAACCCCCGGGAGGAAAAATGGCGGCGGTACCGCCAGCGGGTAGGCCATAAGTTTTATTTCTATCCCCAAAACTTCCAGCTGGTGGCCTGTGTGGGCTGCGGCCGGTGCGTGGCTCATTGCCCGGTCAACCTGGACCTACGGGAAGTTCTGCTGGAGGTGGCCCGATGAATCAGACCTGCCAGTGCCTTCCGGGAACCAACATCTACCAACCCCACCTGATGGAGATCGTCAAGATCATAGCGGAGACCGAGGATACCAAAACCTTCCACCTTCAATTCCAGGACCCCGTCATCAAGGGGGCCTTCTCTTTCCTTTCCGGGCAGTTCGCTGAGTATTCGGTCTTCGGAGAAGGAGAGGCCACCTTCTGTATCTCCTCCAGTCCAACCCGGATGGACCACCTGGAATTCAGCGTGAAACGGGTGGGACGGGTGACTCAGGCTCTGCATCACTTAAACACGGGTGATGCTGTCGGCTTCCGCGGCCCTTATGGGAATCATTTCCCCCTGGACCGGCTGGAAGGAAAGAATCTGGTCTTCATCGGTGGGGGCATCGGGCTGGCGCCGCTCCGTTCGCTGATCCAAAACGTCCTGGACAATCGACTGGATTATGGGGAGATCATCATTCTGTACGGAGCCCGTAGCCCGCAGGACCTCTGTTTCAAATATGACCTCGAGGCCTGGAACCAGAATCCCACCGTTAAGATGATTACTACCGTTGATGCGGGCGATAAAGCCTGGAAAGGGAAAGTAGGCCTGGTGCCGATCGTCCTCCAGGAAATAGCCCCCTCCCCCACGAATGCCATGGCCATCACCTGCGGCCCGCCGATCATGATCCGGTACACACTTCTGGCCCTGGAAAAACTCGGCTTTACCCCCTCTCAGATATGGACGACCCTGGAAATGAAGATGAAATGCGGGGTGGGAAAATGCGGCCGGTGCAATATCGGCCCCCTCTACGTCTGTAAGGATGGCCCGGTCTTCAGCTTCGAGGAGATTCGGAATTTCATCTCCGATGAGTTTTAATTCCTCCTGCAACCCTGGCTAAGGCTGTTCCTGGGTCCCCTCGCAATAAATATAAACCCCGCCCAGGATGGGGTCGGAATAACTGTGGTCGATCAGCAGCTGGAGGATTCTCTCCTGCAACCGGAACCCCCGGGGAAGAAGCTTGAACCCGCTGAGCGTGTAAACATCTTCAGCCACCACCATTCCGACTTTTAACTCTTCCAGGCGAACCTTGTGCCGGCTGGACGAGAAACTCTTATCATTCTCCACCAGAAAATCTTCGAGGTAGGCCGCCATCTGAGGGTCGAGAGTCCTGTTGATAGAAAGCCTGATCTGCTGGAGGATCTCTTCCATGGGAAGGCTGGTTTTCAGAAAACTCTCCAGAAAGACGATGGCCCGAAGGATTTTTGCCCCCAGAGGAATCTCTTCCCCTTTCAAATGTTCTGGAATCCCAGTACCATCATAGTTTTCCAGCTGGTGTTCGATATCCTGGGCCGACCTTTTAAACCCCGAAATGGTGGAGACCAGCATGGCTCCCATCACCGGGTATTGATAGAATATCTTCCGATCCTCCGGGAGCAGGGATCGAGCATCCTTTTCGATGATCCCGTCGGGCAAGCCCACCTTGCCCACCTCATGGAGAAGAGCCCCGAAGATGATTTTTTTCTTCTCCACCTCACCGAGATTCAACCGGCTCACCGTGTACTCTGCCACCGACCCGGCCATGCGCGCCCGGTCGCTGGTTCCAGGAATTCTTGTCTCCAGGATCTGGAGAAGAAGGGAGGTTCCCTCCTCCAGGTTTTTTTCCAGGCGTTCCATGGCCCGGGTGACTTCTTCTTTCTCTTGCCTCAATTCATCTTGAAGATGTTTGATGCGGAGCAGGGCCTTCACCTTGCTGACCAGGAGGCGGTTGGAAAAGGGCTTTTCCATGTAGTCGTCCGCCCCCTGCTCCAGGCCCGTTATCTTCTTGGAAACTTCGGTTTCCCCGGTGAGCAGCATAAAAAGGGTGGAATCCAGCTCCGGGTTCCCTCTCACGTAGCGGCAGAATTCAAACCCATCCATCTCGGGCATGTAATAATCGCTGATGATGAGATCGGGCTTAAACTGGTGGGTCAATTGGACCCCTTCCCGGGCATCCTTCGCCCCTTTCACTTCCCAGGTCTGGTCCGTTGAAAGGGCTTTGGTAATCAGGGTAAGAGAGGTGGGATCATCATCGACCGCCAGAATTTTTGAAGTCTTCGGGGTAGGATTCACTTCTTTTTCCCCTCCCTGGAATCTCCGCGAGCATCAGGGGCAGGATGAGAATTCGTCGGCACCAAAATGCTTACCCGGCGATTGGAGTAGTCCAGAGGATTTTCCGGGTGCCTTAACTTTCGGTCTGCAAATCCTCTTACTTCATGGATCTGGCCTTTCCCCAGCCCGTTTTCGGCCAAAATTTTCCGGGCGGCGTTGGCCCGGTCAACGCTCAATTCCCAATTCGAGTACCCGGGGGTAACATAAGGGCGCGAATCGGTATATCCCTCCACGACCACCCGATTCTGCAGTTTGCCGACTTCGGACCCGATCGTCCCCAACAGTTGAACGGTCTCCGCCTTTAGATGGGCACTCCCCACGTCAAAGAATAAACCCGAAGAATTGTCAACCAGTTCGATCCGCAGCCCTTCTTCGGAGACCGTAATTTCAACCTGTCCCTTGAACTTGTCGAAGACGGGAGTGGCTTTGATGAGTTCCTTAAGCTTTTGGGCCTCCTCCTCCAGCTTTTTGATCTCTTCCTTCTTATCTTCTTTAGTGATGGAAGGGGGAACCGGGCCAGGGGTGCCCATCGGAGGACTATCGGGAAGAAGCCCCCCGGACCTTACCTTCTGCTCGAAAACCACGGGGTCTTTGAAGTATTCCGCGATCATCTGTTTTAGCTGATTACTCTGGCCCACGATCCACAAAACGATAAAGAGGGCCATCATGGCGGTCACAAAATCGGCGTAGGCCACTTTCCAGGCCCCCCCATGGGAGCCCCCATGGTCTTTCTTTTTCTTCACCACCACCCGAACGGGAATCTTGTCTTTTTCTCCCATCACGCTTTTTTCTTCCCTTTGACAGCCTCTTCCATCTCCTGGAAGGTGGGGCGGTGGTCATCGAAGATGGATCTTCGCCCAAACTCCACTGCGACGATGGGGTTAAAACCTTTGGCAAAGGCCGTCAATCCGGCCTTGACCACTTCCAGCATTCTTGCCTCTTCCTCATGGGTGAGATCCAGGTTCGTGGCCAGAGGCTGGATAAATCCGTAAGAAATAAGAACCCCTAAAAAAGTTCCTACCAGAGCAGCTGCAACTTTGCGGCCTACTTCCTCGGCGGGCCCCCCGATGGCCTGCATGGTGATTACGATTCCCAGGACCGCCGCCACGATTCCCAGACCGGGCATCGAGTCTCCGATCTTCTGCAGGATCATCCCCGGTTGGGTCCCCTGCTGGTGACTGGTTTCAATGTCCGTATCCATGATGGCCTCAATCTCGTGGGGGCTGATCCCTCCGATCAGTACGAGGCGGACGGTGTCCGTCAGAAAGGAAAGGAGATAATTGTTTTTTAGAAATTCCGGATATTTGGAAAATATCGAACTTTTGTCCGGGTGTTCGATGTGCGATTCCAGGGCCAGGACTCCCTCTTTCTGGCCGGTCTGAAAAAGTTCAAACATCATCTTTAAAAGCTGGAGGTAGGTCTCTTTTCCCAGCTTGCTCCCTTTAAAAGAGGCCAGGACTTTATGCAAGATTTTTTTCAGCAGTTTGGGGGGAGCGGAAATCAGAAGGGCACCGGCGGCCGCCCCTCCGATGATCATGAATTCTGCGACTTGCATGAGCACCCAAAAGGAACCCCCTTCGATGAGGTATCCCCCCAGAACTGCTATGACCACCACTCCCATGCCGACCATGGCTAACATGATCTTCCCCTCAAACCCGAACTCCTATTTCTGATCTTCTTATCTTTTCTCATCCCTTAAGATTCTTTATGGGGCCGGAGTTCACCCTGGAAAAAAGACTGAAGGTCCTCAAACCGCTCTTCGAGAGCCTGGACCAAAGACTGGGCTTTCTGCCAATTTTCTTCCTTCGCGGCCATTTCCACTTCCCAGGCAGCCTTGCGCATCAATTCCGCATTGATATTGGCGGCGGCCCCTTTCATCGTGTGGGCTTGGCGCTGAACCACGGCTGCCTCTCCATTTTGCAGGGCCCCTTTTAGCCTTTCCATCTGCAGCGGAATGTCCTTCGAGAAGACCTCAACGATTTCTCTGAGTAACTTCTCATTCCCATCCAGGCGATCCAGCAATTCCTTGCGGTTGAAAACCCCCTCTCCCGTTCCGGGATCCGTCAATAGGCTATTTTTCTCCACCGAAACTCCCCGTTCCATATGCCGCTGAATGGCCTCACTGATATCCCTGAGCTGGATCGGCTTGGAAACGTAATCCTCCATACCCGCCCCCAGACACTTCTCCCGATCTTCCTTCATGGCATGGGCGGTCATGGCAATGATGGAAACCCTCCGCCCGGCTTTCCGTTCCCGGCCTCGGATCACCCGGGTTGCTTCCAGGCCGTCCATATCCGGCATCTGCACATCCATGAAGATCACCTCATAAGGAACCTTCTCCCAACTTTCCACCGCCTCTTTTCCATTGGTTACGATGTCGGCCCGATAACCAAGTCGCTCCAACATTCGTAACAAAACCTTCTGATTGGTCACGTTGTCCTCGGCAATTAAGATACGCATCTTCTGTTTCTGGATCTCCAAGACCGAATGCCGGGTCAAGATGGGACGGGTCGCCGGATCGGAGACCGATGATTTTCGACCGAGAGCCAGGGCCAGGCAGGCGCAAAGCTCTTTCCGTTTGGCCGGTTTCGTGAGATAGGCGGCAAAGCCCGCCTTTTCCATCACCTTGGCGTCTCCCCGTTGGCCAACCGAGGTTAACATCACCAGCACCGTATCCCGAATGTCTGGATTCTCCTTGATCTTCTGTGCCAGAGAGACCCCATCCATATCCGGCATAGACCTATCCAGAATGGCCAGGTGAAAAGGAGTCTTTGCCCGGTAGGCCTCCAGCAGTCTGCCGAGGGCATCCTCTCCATTTGAAGCCTCCTCGCAAGGACAACCCCCGGCTCGCAATTGTTCCCGAAGGACAAGGCGATTCGTGGCATGATCATCCACCACGAGTATACGGTAGCCCTTCAGGTCTTCAAAGCATTCCCCGTTTCCCTGACCCTTCGCGGGCTGCTTCTCCAACTCCAGGGTAAACCGGAAGATAGAGCCTTTGCGAGGCTCGCTCTCTACCCCGATCTGGCCCCCCATCATCTCCACCAATTTTTTGGAAATGGCTAATCCCAGCCCTGTCCCTCCGTACCTTCGGGTCCTGGAGCTATCCACCTGGGAAAACGACTGGAAGAGAAGATGGACCCGATCGGGAGGAATGCCGATGCCGGTATCTTGTACTTCAAAGCTCAACCTGGCGTGGGCTTCGGTCTCCTGATCCAGGGTTACCCGGATGGCGACTTCTCCCTGGTCGGTAAATTTGAGGGCATTGCCCACCAGGTTGATCAGTACCTGACGGAGCCTGCCGGGGTCCCCCTTCAAGAGCGAGGGGACCTCAGGTTGTATGAAACAGGTTAACTCCAGCTTCTTCTCGTGGGCCTTCAGGGCTAACAGGTCCAGCATGTCTTCCAGCGTAATCCGAAGGTCGAAGTCCAGGTTATCCAGTTCCATCTTACCGGCTTCAATCTTGGAAAAATCGAGAATGGCGTTGATGATTTTCAGGAGGGAATCTGCGGAGGCCTGTACGGTTTTCGCATACTCCCTCTGCTCCTCACTCAGTTCGGAATCCAGGAGGAGGCTTATCATCCCCAGGATCCCGTTCATGGGCGTCCGGATCTCATGGCTCATGTTGGCCAGAAAATCAGACTTGGCCAGATTGGCCATCTCTGCCATCATAGCCATTTGATTCGCCCGCTTGATGGCTTCCTCGAGCTGCCGGTTCGTACCTTCCAACTCGGCGTTGGTCGCTTCCGCCGATTCTTTCGCCTTCCGTAACTCTTCCTCGGCCCTTCTGCGTTCCTCGAGTTCCTGCTTTAATTTTTCGTTGGCTAGCGCCAGTGCCAGTTCAGCCGTGCGCTGGGCTACTTGTTCTTCCGGGTTTCGAGGGTGCTGCTCCACTTCCATCCCGCGTTTGGGGATCAGTTCCGGCACCTCGTTAAGAGCCCCGGCCAGGGACTCCGGTTCGTCCGGATGAGGAATTTTGGCCCGAACGAAATAGTTTTTCTCCCCAGAAATTACCTTCGACGAGCTCATTCTATTTTTTCTTCTATGGGTATTCATAAAAACTTTAATGGGGATCCCTCAACTTCTCACCAATGAGTTCGTTCGGGTCGGTCAAAGGAGCCATGCTCCCTTCCTGCCCCCCGGAGCTGGACCGCGGAGTCTCAAGGTACTCTTCATCATTCTTCGATTCTGGATTCCCCTGCTGGATGAACTTCTCCAGATCACTGCTTCGGATGCGCCACAGCTTGCGGATTTTAATGCCCGTCATCTCTCCCCGCCTCAACCATTCCTTGATGGTCCTCGGCGAAACGGCCATGATTTTCGCCGCCTCTTTGGGGGTTAGAAGGCGCTCCATCTCGTTTCCTCTCTCTGATGAAGGGTCGAAACTATCTTTATCTCGCTATACCTATCTTTCAGGATGCGTTTCTATCTTTATCTATCGGTGAAAAGCCTGCTTTCCTTAAGATGGGCGGATTTTGAGTTGGGGGGTTGGATTCATCCCCCAAAAGGCCTGATTTCATTAAAATTTAATTAATTCAACTGGTTAAAATGATTTCCCCGAATCCTCCGGGAAGGAGATTGGGACTGTAATTGGACCCGTGAAGTCCCATGGCCTTTCCAGAAGATCCTCCTACCTCCCCCTTTGCGGTGGGCGGGGGGTAAGCACTGAGAGGGCAGGCCGTCAGCTCTCAATCCCCTCCAGTTTCAATCATTGCAAGTGGGAACCTATCCAAAATTGTGTTGACCCAAGGCCTCTAAAGATGCTAAAATATTTGAGTAAGTTTAGCAGTACGGAGGCGGGGAAAATGTTTAAGGTGGGCGACAAGGCAGTTTATCCTGCGCACGGTGTGGGGGTCATTGAAGATATTCAATGCAAGGTTATTTCTGGCTGTAAAAGAATCTTTTACGTTTTGCGGATCATGGAAAAAGAGATGACCATCATGATCCCCAAGGATAACGCCCAGAATGTAGGCCTTAGGGAAATCATTGACAAGAAAGATGTCCCCAAGGTCCTCCGCATTTTGGCCGAGAGAAACGGGAAGGTCGATTGCCAGACCTGGAATCGTCGGTATCGGGAATACATGGAAAAGATCAAATCTGGGTCGGTCTTCGAAGTCGCTGAGGTCCTCCGGGACCTTTTCCACTTAAAAGGCGACAAAGACCTCTCTTTTGGAGAGAGGCAAATGTTGGACCTGGCCCAGAATCTTCTAGTCCGGGAACTCGCCATCGCCAAAAACATATCCGAAGAAAAGATGCGCCATCGCCTGCTGAGCATCTTCAATACCTGAAAGTTCGCTTCTTTTTAAAAAATTCCAACCAGAAAGGAGGTGAAAAACGATGGGGTTGTTTATCCTCAGAATGCTGCTCTTAGCCGCCATGGGGACGAGTGGTTATTTTCTCCTCTACCAGGTCATCCCATTTCCTGAGTCTGGGCTTTGGGGAATCGGCATTGGCCTGATCATCGGCTTATTCGTCATCATTATCGAGCGAAGTATTCGTCGAGTGCCGCTGAAAGTGGTCATTGGTGGGGCGATCGGGTTGGTCCTGGGCTTGATGCTGGCGAACCTTCTTATGAATTCCTTCTTCACTGGCCTATTCGAAGGGTTAGGAATCAATTTTTCAGCCTATGTCCTGATCAACAGCGCCCTCGGCTACCTGGGATTGCTCTTGGGCCTGAAAAAAGGAAGAGAATTCGAACCTTCCCGCCTTCCCTGGTTTTCCAAAAAGGTCAATCAGGGATCTGACGGTCACAAACTCCTGGATACCAGTGTGATCATCGACGGGCGTATCGCGGATATCTGCGATACGGGATTTATGGAGGGGACTTTCATCATCCCTCAATTCATTCTCCAAGAGCTGCAGCACATTGCAGATTCCTCCGACCCTTTGAAGCGAGGAAGGGGACGCAGGGGTCTGGATGTTTTAAATAGAATTCAGAAACAAGCCAATTTAGAGGTCAAGATCGTCGATCAGGATTATCCGAAGATTCAGGAAGTGGACGCCAAGTTGATAGCGCTGGCAAAAGATACCAGCGCCAAGATCGTCACCAACGATTTCAACCTGAACAAGGTGGCCGAGCTCCAGGGCATTCCGGTTCTGAATATTAACCAGCTCTTCAATGCCCTCAAGCCCGTCGTTCTGCCCGGCGAGGTCATGAACGTGAAAATCCTGAAGGAAGGGAAAGAGTCAGGACAGGGGGTAGCCTATCTGGACGATGGAACCATGGTGGTCGTGGACAATGCCCGACGTTATATGGGCAAAAGCGTGGATGTCACAGTGACCAGTGTCCTCCAGACCACGGCCGGCCGGATGATCTTTACCATTTTAAAAGAAGACGCTCCGGAGAATTTTTACCAGAGCTTCAATCATTGAAGAAAACCGTTTGAGCACGGGAAAGCGAGAACCCAGGATGGGTTTCCATCCTGGGTTCTCTTTATTCCCAGAGTAAGCTCCGTCCCGGGGCCTGAGGGGGCTGGATCCCCCGGGATGACGGGGCCAGGGGAGTGGGCGGTGCGTGTGGTGGCTTTGATCCCCGCGGCAGGCGAGGGAAAGAGAATGGGGGCGGAAAAACCCAAGGCTTTCCTCCCTCTGGGCCCCATTCCGATTCTGGCCCACACCCTCCAAAAATTCGAAGCCAGCCCTCAGGTGGACGAAATCTTACCATTGGTCCCGCCCGGCGAGGGGGTGATTTGGACCGAAGAGATCGTCCGTCAGTCTGGCCTGAAAAAGGTTTCCCAAGTCTTGCCGGGAGGAAAGGAACGGCAGGAATCGGTTTCTATAGGGCTAAAGGCCATCCAGGGAAAAGCGGATTGGGTCATCATCCATGATGGGGTCCGACCCTTTGTCCCGCCGGAATTGATCAAACGATCGCTAACCGAGGTTCAGCGTTGGAATGCGGTTGTGGTTGCGCTACCGGCCCACGAAACCCTCAAAGAAGTCTCCCCGGCAAAAGAGGTTCTGAAGACGGTGGACCGCCGCCGTTTGTGGATGATCCAGACGCCTCAATCTTTTGAGTTCAACTTAATTTTCAAGGCCCACGAAGAGGCTGGGAAAGATGGATTTTGGGGAACCGACGACTCTTCCGTGGTAGAACGCCTGGGATTCCCCGTCAGGATCATAGAAGGTTCGAGGTTCAATTTCAAAATCACCACCCCTGAGGATTTGGTCCTGGCGGAGGCCCTTCTAAAGTACTTGAAATGAAGTTTCAAGTTAGGGGTTTTTATTTTCAACCTGAAACTGGCAGATTGAAACTCGGGTGAGGTTCTGATGAAGATTGGCTTCGGGTATGATGTTCATCGCTTGGCCAAAGGGCGAAAGCTGATCCTGGGAGGGGTGGAGATACCCTTCGAAAAGGGGCTGGAAGGGCACTCTGACGCCGATGTGCTTCTCCATGCCATTTGTGATGGACTGTTAGGAGCCATGGGAGAAGGGGATATCGGACAGCATTTTCCCAACACGGACCCCCGCTTTAAAGGCATCTCGAGTCTGAAGCTGCTGCAGGCTGTAGCCTCGAAAATGGCAAAACTCAATTTTGTGGTAGAGAATGTGGATAGTACCGTGGTGGCTGAAAAACCCAGAATCGGTTCATATATTCCCCAGATGGTGGAAAAGGTGGCGCGCGTTCTCCAGATCTCTCCACGGCAAGTAAATGTGAAAGCCACGACTTCTGAAGGCCTTGGTTTTATCGGTGAAGGGAAGGGAATCGCAGCTTACGCAGTTGTACTTCTAAAAGAAGTTACGGGTTTCGGGTCTCAGGTTTCAGGTTAATTTTCTTACTCAACATTTGAATTTGGTTTTTGGCATTTATTCGTTTTTTGGTGCGTGGGTTTTGGAATTTCTGTGTCATCTCTGCGCTCCCCGCGTGCTCTGCGGTGAAAACTAGAAAACTAAACCTTATGGAAAACCGCGTCCGAGTCCGTTTCGCCCCCAGCCCCACTGGCCTTCTGCACGTAGGGAATGCCCGAACGGCTCTCTTTAATTTTCTTTTTGCCCGCCAGTCAGAAGGGGTTTTCATCCTGCGCTTAGAGGACACGGACCGGGAGCGGTCCACGAAGAAATTTGAAGAGGCTATTCTGGAAGACCTTCGCTGGCTGGGTCTGGAATGGGACGAAGGGCCGGACCGACCTGGAAATCTTGGGCCTTATCGCCAGTCCGA
>Ga0187854_10003128_pt1 | contig 13400 bp, 12 predicted proteins | sample June2016WEW_6_15_FD_132445 | JGI IMG/M metagenome (GOLD analysis project Ga0187854, IMG submission 132445) | Peatland microbial communities from SPRUCE experiment site at the Marcell Experimental Forest, Minnesota, USA - June2016WEW_6_150 | ecosystem: Environmental > Terrestrial > Soil >...
CCTTCAAATCGACACCGATCTGTCCAAACGTCAGGTATTTGACTGCGCTCTCTCCAATGTCATACTTGATCGCATACTGATAGTCATCAAACCACTCTTCCAAGACCATTCGCTTGAACCACATCTTTTCCTCCTTTATTTGGAAAATCTTAAAACTATAACTGTTTTAGCCGTACACTGGCCATCGGCCAATGGCCTGTGGATAGCGCTCGTAAGGTCGAACGGCGGGAGTTTGAATACATTCGTCGTGGAACTTTATCTTTCATCGTCAACTTTGAGGTGGCTACCGGTCAAAGAGTACCTCAATCGGACAATGGCGAAACCGTTCGAATGGACCTACCCAGGCTAAGCGTTAATTGCATACCCACAGGCTTATCTATGCCGAGATATCCTGGGTTTATATTGCAAAAATGGCTCTGTTAGGGTGCCTTGCCAAGGATTAATGAAAGTAAAGCCATCCTAATAGCGACTCCATAATGGGCTTGTATAAAATACCTTGCTGAATTATGTGGGTCAACATCAACGGGTAATTCATCAGTTCTTGGTAAAGAGTGAAGAACGATGAGACTCGGTTTTGCCCGATCTATTTTTTCTCGGTCCACAATAAATTCTTTGGGCGTTGCTATTCGCTCTCCCTTATCGGCTGTGTGTCCAACATGATAATCCGGGTGGCTGGTGGCGACTGGGTATATTACATCTACATCTTGAATCACATCATTCAAGCTGGTGGCAGTCTCATAATTTAAACCCATGCGTTTATACTCTTCCACCCAGATATCCGGCATTGCGGCATCGGGAGGAGAAACGAAATATACTTTGGCTTGAAACCGTGCAAGGCCTAAGGCTAGGGAATGGATAGCCCGTAAATTCATGTTTCCAACCAATCCTACACAGAGGTTGTCGAGGTGTCCTCTTTCCCTTAGAATTGTATAAACATCGAGCATAGCTTGGGTCGGGTGCTCATTGTATCCATCGCCCGCATTTATTATCGGTACGTCAGTAAATTCTGAAGCATGCTTAGGAGCAAATTCCTCTGGGTGGCGGATCACGAGAACATCCGCATAACTTTCCATCATTTTCACTGTGTCGTGAAGGCTCTCGGCATAATAATCACCTGCTCGAGTGGTCTTAGGGTCGACAAATCCTACCACCCCCCCGCCAAGTCGTTGCATTGCACTTTCGAAACTAATACGAGTTCGAGTGCTGACCTGGAAAAACATCAGTCCAAGTATCTTGTCTTTTAGGATATCTACTCTGGTCCTGGCTTTTAAAACCTGATCCATTTTGTTGGCAATTTCAAAGACAAGTTCCATATCTGAACGATCGATATCTTTTAGTGATAGAAAATCTTTACCAGCGAGGCTATACATTTTATTCTCCTTGGAACCGCTGAATATAGAAACTGAGGTTTTAATCGATGACTTTCCTAATGGCGTTTTTAAATTTCTAGTAGTTCAATTTGCTTGCCAATTAAGCCTTGGGGTAAATTTCCCATACCCCGGTTCTCCGCATATTTCGCCCTCCGTATATATATTTTTACCTCTGACGAAGGTAGCAATTACTTTTCCTGTAACTTTTATCCCTTCGAAAGCAGTAAGTTTACAACCAGTCTGGAGTTGACTACCCTCCACCACCCACTTTTTATCGGGGTCAATCACAGTGATATCTGCATCTGAGCCAATCTCGAGTGTGCCCTTCTTTGGATATATTCCCAAGAGAATTGCGGGGTTCTTCGAAACAAGCTCAACCATACGCCCAATAGAAATTTGCCCTTTCTTCACCCCCTCGCTAAAGATTAGGGGCATCAACGTTTCCACACCAGGGGTTCCAGATGGATTGTCAAAAACAATATCACTAGTTGCTGCATCCCTTGGAGAATGATCGGAAGATATCAGATCAATTTTCCCTGCCTTTAACACCTCCCATAGGCGTTTACGTGCTTGTTCGGAACGTAAAGGAGGATTGATCTTGAAAACCATTCCCACTTCTTTCCATCGATCCTCCGTTAGAACCAGAAAATGGGGACACGTTTCTCCGGATACTTTCCTGCCCTTTTTTCGATAACTATCAATAAGTAAAAAGCTGTCAGGAAGACTAACGTGAACGATATGAAGCCTGACTCCTGTTGCATCCGCAAAACAAAGCGCACGATTAACCGCTTCAATCTCAGTAATCTCTGGACGACTTTCAGAGTGTGCTGCCGGATACACCTTATTTGATTGTTGTAATACCTTTACATAATGAACGATCATGTTTTCATTCTCAGCGTGGACAAGGATAGGTAATTTTGTCGCAGCCACATGTTCAAATGCTTCTAATAATTCCCAATCTTCAAGTGCCCAAATTCCATACCAATCTCGTGGAGCAGTGCAGTGCATCAAGGCTTTATAAGCAGATATACCCACACCTTTTGCAGTTGGTTCGATATTTTGAAGTTTTTCACTTACTACTCCAGCAGTCAACGCATAATCCACGTAAGCGCTCCGGCCCATTTTTTCTGCTTTATTAAGTATCTCTTGTGTAGTTGTGGGAGCCCCACCCAGATCTAGAGGATGATCATTAACTGTAGTTATTCCACCAGCAGCTGCTCCTCTGGTGGAGTTAATAAACCCCTCACCTGCATAACCAAGTGAGTGACAATGAACGTCTACTCCTCCCGGAAGAATAAATTGATCGCTATAGTCAAAATGCCTATCGGCCTTTTGAAGAAATCCAGGTGCTCCGATCGCTGCTACTTTCCCCTTTGATATCCCTATGGTCGCAGGGAAGGGCTCATTACCTGGCATAACCAGATTTCCAGTTATGGTTAGATCAATTTCCTTATCAAGTTTATTTTTCATCTTTACCTCGCTCCTTCTGTTTGATATAGAACTTCGCTAGCCCATGCAGAGAAAATATGTCTATTAATTCCCAAAATAGAAACTTATCCAGCCCTTCTTCTTTCTATTGATGTAATGGTTACTGCAACAACAATAATTAGACCTTTTGCCATTAGCTGGAAGTAGTAAGGGACATCTAATAATGTAAGACCGTTTGTCATCGTTCCAATGATTAGAACACCCAGCAGGGTTCCCCAAAGATTTGCTTCTCCATTTCGAAATGCAGTTGCCCCTAGAAATACTGTCGCAATTGTATCTAACAACATTCCATCACCGGCAGTAGGATATGCCGCCCCAATTCTTGAGGTTAATACAAGGCCGGTTACAGCTGCCCCAACTCCACAGAGAATATAAGAAATGAGAATGTTGGGACGTACACTAACACCTGATAAGACAGCCGCTTCTTCATTCCCACCTATCGCATAAACGTACCTTCCGAAGCGGGTGCGCCCAAGCAAGAACCAAGTAATTAAAAGAATACCCAATGTAATAAAAACACTAATGGGTATTCCAATAAATTTCCCTTGGCCGAAAATATAAAATCTCTGGGGTAGATTTGAAACCGGATAGCCACGAGTAAATGCCTGATTTACACCTTCTACAAGAAAACCCATTGCCAAAGTCCCGATAAAATCCGGAATGCCTAAGAAAGAAATAGTGAAGCCATTGACTGCGCCTATTAAAATGCCGCCCAAAATAACGGTCAAAACCGCTAAGGTTATTGAGTGTGTAATCAATAGGGCATTAGCCGCAAGCACACCTAGTGCGCTAACTGCATATCCAATTGAAAGATCGATGCGACCCGTGATCATCACAACTGTTAATCCAGTTGCCAAGATTGCTAACACTGCTATTTGGTCAAGAATAGTCAAAGCATTTGAGATAGTAAAAAAATATCTGCTTGTAAGACCAAAAAAAGCAATCATTAGGATGAAAAACATTAATGTGCCATACCGCCTTAATATTGACGAAATTCTTGATGATCGTTTCTCTGAGAACGATTTAAACCCTACGCTTTTCAAACTCATTTTGATATTCTCCTTCTATGGGGGTTATACCTCTTGCCTGTTAATGGTATCGATTCGATTCTCCCCAATAATAGCATTTTGCATTATGTTTTTCTCCGATATATCGCCACCCACTAATATGGCTGATAATATGCCCTCCCGCATTACCAGTACCCTATTAGATAGAGCAAGAATCTCCGGCAGTTCGGAAGAAATTACAATTACACCAGCTCCTTTAGAGGCAAGATCTTGGATAATTTTGTGAATCTCGCTCTTTGTTAGAACATCAATACCACGAGTGGGTTCATCAAAAATATAAACCTTCGCATTGATATTCAACCATTTTGCGAGCACCACTTTCTGTTGATTTCCCCCACTTAAACTTCGCACAGGGGCGTCAGAAGAGGACGCCTTAATGTGAAGGCGGTCCATAAGCCCGTTGGCGATTTTCCGTTCTTGAAAAGCATCTAAGTATCCAAACCATCTTGTAAGTCTTTTTAATATGGGCAAAGAAATATTCTCTCTGATGCCCATTGATAAGATTAGTCCTTGTTTTATGCGCTCTTCGGGAACTAGAACCAATCCACATTTGATTGCGTCTTTGTAAGAATTTATCTTTGCGGGTTTTCCTTCAATAAAAATTTGACCTTCTTCTCGTGAATCTATACCAAGAATCGCGCGTATTAACTCTGTGCGTCCAGCTCCAATTAACCCGGCAATCCCTAATATTTCCCCTCTATGTAATTCAAAGCTTATACCTTGGGCATATCTTTTCCTAGCGATATTCTTCACTTGAAGTATTACATCGCCAATATCAGTGTTATCTTGTAGCTTGCCCCTCTCGACATGCCTGCCTACCATCCTCTGGACGATGTCATCTGTGTTGGTTTCGCTGGTTTTACAAAATCCAGTTAATTGTCCATCCCGAAGTATAGTAATAACGTCACAAACACGGAAAATTTCATCTATGTGGTGTGATATATATATAATTGCTATTCCCTTATTCTTCAAACGGACTACATAATTCAGCAAGGCATCAATTCCTTCTGGGCCAAGCCTTGACGTTGGTTCATCCATTAGCAATATTTTGGCATTCTTCGAAAATGCACGAGCTATTACGACCAATTGTTGCTGAGATATGCTTAAATCCATAACTTTGGCCGTCGGATTTATGTCAATTTCTAACTCATCCAATAATTCCTTACACTTCTGGAATAGCTGCTTCCGATCCACCATCCCTGGAATCAAACGTGTCGGTTCAGAACCCAAATATATACTTTCGGCGACTGACAGGAATGGAACTAATTCTAGCTCTTGGGGGATCAATGCAATTCCGAGTTCAATCGCGTGATTCGCATTATGGATTATGACTGGCTTTCCGTTGAGGGTTATTTCACCAATGTCTGGTTTAATAATTCCACATATGATTTTGGCGAGTGTCGACTTTCCAGCACCGTTCTCACCAACCAGTCCATGGACAACCCCAGATTCAATAGATATATTCACCTGGTTTAGAGCAACTACTCCGCCAAATCTTTTAGTAATATTCGTTAAGGCCAGTGAAGTTTGCATTATCTGATCCTTCTTCACCAATTATTAATGTTTTTGAATAAGGAATGTCCCAAGATTCTTGTCATTGCGAAGGCAAAGTCCGAAGCAATCACCTATTTTTATGCAATTTTCCGGTTAAATATGGCTTGAGATTGCTTTATCGCTTTAGGACGCTCCTCGCAATGACACATGAATGGGACTTTTATTATTCAAGCATCAGTAACTATCCAGCATACAGCTATGTATGCTGGATAGTTACAATATTATTTCTATCGTGCTACGGTGTTGCTGTCGGTGTCGCCGTCGATAGGAACTGGTCTACATTGTCTTTTGTAACAAATGTAAACGGGATGAAGATTACCTTGGTTCCGAGAGATTGCCCGGCCGCAAGTTTATGGGCGGCATCTGCAGAGAGATTCGATTCCTGTGTTATGTCTTGTATGACCGTGGCGATAATGGGGCCACCATCCTTAATGATCTGGAGAGCATCTGGTTCACCATCGACACCAATTGTGATGATATCTTTCCGCCCTGCAGCAGTGATCGCTCGGGCGACACCAATTGCCTCTAGATCTTGGGAGCAAAATACAGCAACAATGTCCGGATGAGCCAGGAGTACAGTCTGCATCCAGGCGTAAGCATCATCGGTTGTCCCTGGGAAAATAGAACGATGATGCGCAACAACTTGCAGCCCGGTATATTCCTTTTCAACAGCTTCAATCTCGTAGCCCCTGACGCGAATGGAGTGAACGTCAGTGTGATAGATAGTAGCAACCTTGCCCTGATCTCCTATCTGCGCTGACAGATACCCGGCAATCGTAGCTCCGATTACAAACTCATTCGTGTCTAGTTCGACCACAACACCGGGCGTATAACCGGTCTCGACACTAACAACCGGGATATTTGCGGCTGCTGCTTCCTTAATGCCAGACGCCAAGGCTGCAACATCACCGTTCTGGACGATTAGGACGTTCACATGCCGCTGAATCAGGTCTTCGATATCCTTTAGCTGCTGGACTGCGTCTCCATTTGCATTCACCATAACGGCAGTATCCCCGTCTTTTTGGATATCTGCCTGCGTCCAATTGAAGAGGTTTTCATTATGCAAATTGGCAAGGGCATTGGTACTGACCCCAATGGTGTAATGCTTTGTTGAAGCAGCTGCTGCCGAAGTGGGTGCCTGGGTGGCTGCTGCCGAAGTGGGTGCCTGGGTGGCTGCTGCCAAAGCGGGTGCCTGGGTGGCTGCTGCCAAAGCGGGTGCCTGGGTGGCTACTGCCGAAGCGGGTGCCTGGGTAGCTGTTGGGGTTGCTGAAGCACAACCAGCAAGTGTCACCCCAAGTAGTGCCGTTAAGAGAAGGAAAATAGTTGAGGTTCTCAGCGTACTCATCTTCTTGCTCCTTTTATAGAACGTGAATCTAGTTGGTTCGACGAGCGGTTCTAAACATTGAACAGCTATTTTACAGAAAAGTGAGTGTAAATCGGTTAGTTATCGCTTGTATATCAGCCTCCTCAACATAAACCAGGTGTGTGATTGATACTGCTTAGTTAATCATTCCGACTACGGATAAAGCTGTCATATTATCAGTAACTAGAGCATTGATAAAACCGCCTTTTAAAGCACCATAAATAGCTCTGACTTTATTGCTTCCAGATGCAACACCGATGCGGTATGGAGTATTTAGATAGTCATCCAAGGGAACTGCGATTGTTCGGTCTTCCAATCCGCTGGGGATTACATTTCCATTTTTATCATATGTATAAACCAACACGTCACCAACAACACCCTGCCCGATCAATCTGGCCAGCCTGGTGGGATCAATAATCCCACTTCTTATCAACATTGAGGCTGGTGATTCAGAGATTGCTCCAATACCGACAAGTGCAACAGACAGGCTTTTATATCGTACATAAGTCTCTTGAATATGCTCATCACTTAATAAAGCCCTTTTCAGGTCTGGGCTGTCGACAAATGCTGGAGCAGAGAGGAAAAATGGTTGCGATCCAAATTTTTTGGCCATTTCCCAGGTGAGGCTATTGCAACCAATTTTGTCTGATCCCTCGATTCCTCCACCTAATAATTGAACTACCTTGACGTTTTTGTTTACTTTATTCGGTAAGGATTCGACAACAGATTGAACAGTTGAGCCTAATGAAATGCCAAGCACATCGTCATCATGGAGAATATCTAGCAAATGTTTGCCGCATGCAAAAGCCACCCGTCTTTGTAGCTCACCATTTCCGAGCTTGGGATCATCAACGATTATACAAAAATTAATTCCAAATATATCTTCAATTTTCGCCGACAATTGCGGATATAGAGGTTCAGGTTCTAATATTTGGAAATGGACATAACCCTCATCTAACGCTTGCTCTAGAATCCGTGCAACTTGAAATCGTGATAAACGTAAACGTTCGGCAATATCGACCTTTGATATCCGCTGGACGAAATACATGTAACATACTCTCGAAATAAGTTTCGGATTTTCCATATACTATTTTTAATCTCGTCTAATGTCTCTATAAAAACAGTGGTTTGGCCCAGTCTAACTAAGCCAGATTGGCCAACCGATGCATTGTCATATTTAGTAATGGATAACTCTGGCAATACTCTTCGTAATACGGAGTGTACTTCTCATGAGCTTTTATGTTTGGAGTAACAGTGCGTCCTACCCTTGATATCGACATTGATGAAACTAATAAATTCGAACGCAACCCTGTACCGACTAAAGCACAGACTGCAGCGCCGACCATAGCCATATCTGGAAAAGGGGAAATGTATAGCGGCAAACCTAAAACATCAGCATGAATCTGCATAAGCAGATTACTTCGGGTTCCACCACCACAAATCCATAATCCATCAGGTGATATTCCAGTCGATTTAATAATTTCGAGTATTTGTCGGCCACCATATGCAACAGATTCTAGCAAAGCTTTATAGACGTGTGCTTTTGTGTGTTTAAGATTAAGTCCCAACAACGCTCCTCTTGCTAACGGGTCTCTATATGGGGAGCGACTTCCCTGCCAACAGTCTAATGCAACTAGACCATTAGAACCGGGTGGAATTCCTTGAGCAAGAATATCCAACTCTTGATAATTTGTTTGTTCTCCAAGTTGATCAATAAACCATTGAATAATTGCGCCTGCACTTGTCTGCCCCCCCTGCAAAGCCCACACGCCTCTCCCAAATGCATCGGGTACTGTACCGACTAAACCCTTATCAAATTTTGGAATATCGCTTGTAGCGATATAGGCTGATGAAGTTCCAATCGAAACTGTAATTCGTTTTCTATCCAGTACCCCTAAACTCAATGCTGAAGCATAACTATCCATTAACCCTTTAGTAACGACAACGTCAGTCGGTAATCCTAGATCTTTTGCAATAGATGGCTGTAATGGACCGACGATCCCACCGGGTGGAAGAATCATTAATGGTACTTTCGAAATAAGGTCGTCTAATCCGCATTGAGTCAGTAAATCTGTTGGCCACCCACCCAGATCAGAACAATATGTCCATTCTGCACTTAGAGTTGTGAGTGATGCTGTCCAATTTCCAGTGAGCTTGAAGTCGAGCCAGTCAGATAATTCTGAAAAATGTTTAATCTGGCGGAATATTTCTGGTTTATTTCGGCTGATCCATAATGCTTTAGCTAACATCCATTCAGGAGATAATTTATTTCCGGTATATTTCAACCATTCGCTACCGATACTTTCAAGGTAATCTGCCTCTGAAGTAGATCTTGTGTCCATCCATAAAATTACAGGCATGAGGAGTTCATTACTACTGTCGCAGGCTACCAAAGATACAGTTGTTCCTACTATACTTATTGCTCCTATCTTCCCCCGACTGGTTACTTCAGCCGAGAGGGTACATTCTTTAATTGCATCAATCAACGCTTCCAATACTTCCAGGCTATTTTGTTCTGCCCAGCCATAATAGGGTTGGGTGAATCCATAATTTCTCGTGACAGACTTTATTAATTCGCCGTCTGTCGTAAACACCCCGGCCCGTAATGTTTGAGTACCGGCGTCAATCCCAATGACAAGTGTGGGCTTTTTTTTCATCATTTTGATCTAATCATTTGACCGAGTCATCTAATATTTCTGAAAAGGTCCTTTACCTCAGAAACGGCCTCATCAATCATTTTCGTTGTTATATCTTTATGAGTCACTAACCTTAACAGATAAGGTGGGCGGACAGAAACTTTAATTCCTCTCTCTTTCAATAGATCTCCAACTTCTTCTGCTGTCATGCCGGATGGCTCAACATCCACCATTACCATATTGGTTTGAACATGTTCACAGTCAACTTTGATAAAAGGGATGTCTGATAGCAAGGCTGCTAGTTTACAAGCGTTTAAGTGGTCGATCTCTAATTGGTTTATCCCGGTACGCAGTGCAATTAATCCTGCAGCGGCCAAGAATCCTGATCTGCGCATTCCTCCCCCTAACATCTTGCGTAAATGTCGCGCAGTTGAAATCGTGTGCTTGTCACTCGCTAAAATTGATCCCACTGGAGCCCCCAAGCCTTTGCTTAAGCAGAACATAACAGTGTCTACATATTGAGTAAATTCCGTCACAGGCACTCTTAGGGCTACTGCTGCATTAAAGATCCTGGCACCGTCTAAGTGAACCCGTAACCCATGATCATTAGCAAGGTCCCGTAATTCTTTCATCCTTGCAGGTGGAGTAATTGTCCCTCCAGCTCTATTGTGCGTGTTTTCTATACACAGTAGAGAGGTGCGTGGGTAATGTATATCTGGTTTTCGTAACCTATTCATCACAACTTCTGGTTCAAGAACACCGTAATTTCCCTTCACTAACATAGGTACCAATCCGGCGACAGCTGATACCCCCCCCACCTCGTAATAATATATATGACTCTCTTCTTCTAGAATTACCTCGTCCCCTCTTTGGCATTGCGACATTAATGCCACTAAATTTCCCATCGTGCCACTTGGCATAAAAAGTGCCGCTTCTTTCCCGATAATATCGGCCGCCTCTATTTCTAGCTGATTGACTGATGGATCATCTTGATATACATCATCACCGACATCCGCATTCAGCATAGCCTCTCGCATTTCACGAGTTGGCATTGTAGATGTGTCGTAAAAATTAATTCTCCATTTCATCCGATTTACTCCACTAATTATGAAATGTACTAATCAGAAATCAATCCAGATACACGATTTCAAAGATTAAGAAAAACCTAAGTCAACCGAATCGCTACCAATAATTTCCCCAGAATAATGCATTAAAAAACGCTTTTATTTGATGACGCTCAAATGAGCTTATATCGCCCATTTGATATATTAGCACATCAATAATGAAAAGTCAACTAGTAATTATTTGCCTATCTGCAATATTGACGGTATGAGGGTTTGAGAATTAGGTGAGAAAGTACTTTATCCTTGCTGAAGACCAGAACTAGATAAATCCGGATCTTGCGAACAGGAAACCACCCTGCATCCTCGGCCGGACCTTATGGCAGCCACCTCGCGGGTCACATCCGCCAGTTTACTGCGCGGCACTCGTCCTGGCACCTCGTCCGTGCCGGGGTTGTGGATATCCGCCTGAGCCCCGTAGGATGTTTCCACTCTTCGGTCATCAATAAGCATTTTCATGGTTTCGTCGCTTTCGATATCGTGCCTGGATGATTCTGTATCCTTCTAGCTGAAAATTCCCGATAGACAAATACCCTAGTCAGCGCCATTCTATCCATTTGGTCCCGAGAACTGCCCCGAAAACCCCTGACGCCTTGAAATCCGCTGAGTTCTTTCCCACAACAGCGATCCCAGCTGGATGGCGCGCTTGCGGTTGATGCGTTCGCATGGTCCTGAGATGCTGATGGCGGCAATGGCGTTGCCGGTGTAATCGATGATTGGCGCGCCCACGCAGTAAATGCCCGCCTCATTCTCCTCGTTATCCAGCGCGAAGCCCTCCGAGCGAACGGTGACTAGTTCTGCTCTAAGAGCTTTGGGGGAGGTGATGGTGTGTGGGGTGCGCGCCTGCAGGCGCTCAGCCAAGACAGCTTGCAGTAGCCCGGGCGCGCTGAATGCCAGGATTGCTTTACCCAGGGCTGTGCAGTACATCGGCAGGCGTGCACCGATGTGAGATAACATGGCCAGATTGTGCTTGCTCTCGATCTTGGCGACATACACTACCTCAGTGCCGGAGGGTACCGCCAAGTTGATGGTCTCGCCGGTCATGTCTGCCAGCTCATGCAGGGTGGTCTGGCACTTGATGCTCAGGTCACTATTGACAAGGAAGGAGCCAGCCAACTCGATGACCCGTGTGCCAAGCCTGAAGCGGTCCACCCCGGTACGCTCCGCCAACCCCACCGATTGTAGGGTGGCCAAGTAACGGTGAGTGGAGCTCTTGGGCATACCGAGCTGGGTCGAAAGCTCACTCAAGCCCACGCCCTCATCCGCCTTAACAGCCAGGATCTCGACAATTTTCATCGCCTTCGTCACTGTGGTGGAGAGGGAGGAGCGCTGGGCGTTTTTAGGTTGGTCGCCTCGCGAGAGGGGCTTGACGTTTTTTTGTGCGGGAGACATAACGGCTCGAGTTCGGTATCCTTCGTAGTCGGAATCTGCTAGACATTCCATTATTTGGAACACAATTCCATATTTTAGCACTTCAAAAAGAGTTTGTCAATTGGGTCAAATTGAGAGTGTTGAAAAACAAGTTTTTAATTGACCAATCCGTCAGACTTTAATATAATGGTCGTCGAAGAGACAATGGTGAATAAAAGCAAATCTCAACTTGGAGTCTGATATGGAAAAAGAGCGGTTTGTAGAAACGGGAAGAAGTTCATTCTTTGGCGATTATTTATACGATCAAATAGTGCCTGAGGATCATTTTTTACGTAAACTCAAACAACAGATTCCCTGGGAACGTTTTACCAGGCGCTTGATCAAGCTCTACAAAGGCGGTGGCATATATGGTCGTCCGCCCTTTGATCCGGCTCTGGTACTGAAGGTCACCTTGATCGCCTTTCTCTACAATCTTTCTGAACGTCAGACAGAGGTGTATGTGAATGACAACTTATCCGCAAAATACTTTGTGGGTTTAGCAGTAGATCAAAAAGCGCCCGATCATTCTACTCTGACAGTGTTCCGCGAGCGCTTGCAGCAGAATGGAAAACTGGCTGTCTTTGAAGCTATGCTGGCAGAGATAGTCCAGATGGCAGTGGAAGGTGGCATTCAGTTCGGCTCGATCCAGATTGTGGACAGTGTCCACAGTATTGCCAACGTGAATACCACTAAAGACCAGGTGCGGCAGAAACATGGCAAAGAACCGCATGACCCAGATGCAAAATGGGGTGTCAAGCATAAACGCAAAGTCAAGACGGAGGACGGCCAGGAAGAAGAACAGACGGAATATTTTTTCGGGTACAAAGCTCACGTCAGCATGAATGCGGAAAACGGATTGATCACCAGTCTGAAAACCAGTTCCGGGGAAGCTTATGATGGACATTACTTCTGTTCACTGGTGGATCAAGACCTGGCTCAACAACTGCCAGTCAATACCTATGCTGGCGATAAAGGCTATGATGATGGCGACAATCATTATCACCTGGAACTGAACGGCTTGCATTCTGCCATCCGCTTGAAGAAAACCCGCACTGCAAAGAAAGATGCCAACAAACGGCCCTGGTTGGATTTGGTGAAGACGCCTCAGTATCAAGCCGGCTTGAAAGAACGCTACAAGATCGAGCGTAAATTCGGCGAAGCCAAGCAAGGCCATGGTCTTGGCCGCTGTCGATACCTGGGCAGGCTTGGATTCGCAGTACAGGCGTTCATGACTGCCATTATGCTCAACCTCAAGCGAATAGTGAAGATCCTGACGGGCATTGGGTTTAAAACGCAGTCATCTTCAACGGTTTAGCCAAGGGTGACAAGTCGATTATGCACGACCATTGGGTAGAGAAGGCCAGATATTGGTCATTATTTTGTTGTAAAAG
>Ga0187854_10003130_pt1 | contig 13384 bp, 10 predicted proteins | sample June2016WEW_6_15_FD_132445 | JGI IMG/M metagenome (GOLD analysis project Ga0187854, IMG submission 132445) | Peatland microbial communities from SPRUCE experiment site at the Marcell Experimental Forest, Minnesota, USA - June2016WEW_6_150 | ecosystem: Environmental > Terrestrial > Soil >...
GAATCTTTCCCCTTCAGATGGGGGTTGATAATTTTCAGGCCCTCCTTCATCACATCGGCGGCCACGATCAGCTCGGGGAGGAAGTATTCACCGCTCTGAAATTTTTCTCCGATCAGGGCCATGGCTGGAGTCATCCCTTCCGTGACCGCCCTGAGGGGGTCCACCCCGGCATCCATCGCCTCCTGCGCAGCCTTGCCCATCCGCTCATAGTCCATCTGTAACAGGGCTTCCTTCAACGCGGATAAATATTTGGCCTCATCCTTCATTCTTACCTCCTCTGGCCTCCGGCCAGATATCGCTCCTTTTTCCTTTTGAGAATCCGGGCAGCCTCCCTGGGGGGGCCGATCAACCTGCTTCGGGCCGATAATTTCCTGGTTATTTCTTCGCTGGCGCCTCTGCCGGCGCGACCCCGCCGGTGGCTGCTTTCTCGTGCTTCTTGGGGAGGCAGATGGTCAGAATGGTGGTCATCAGCACAAAAGCGGCCGTGAGGTATGTGCCCGCCACCGTGGATTTCGTAAGGTCCGCCAGCAAATCGAAGAATTGCGGGCCCACGAACCTGCCCAGATTTCCGATCGAGTTGATCAAGGCAATGCCGACGGCCGCCGTCGCTTCTCCCAGTAGGGCCGTCGGCAAGGCCCAGAAGACGGCGACGAAGCTGTAGATCCCGTTCGCGGCCAAACTTTTTCGGTTTTCATTATCACCTATCGGAATTCCTGTCAATAAGAAAAGCAAGAAAAGCAAGAAAAGCAAGAGTTGATTGTCGCGATGCCCACTGGACAACCCAGCGGGCTGTCGGGAGCCGTGTGTTCTTAAAGCGTTATCTTCCTTTGCGCGGAAGACGAAGAATGATCCCTCTGCCTCAACAAATTCGGGGACTTGGAGTATAAAAGGTGTCCGGTACCTCTTTTTGTGCCCCGTCCTCCTCGCCTTATCCCTCCTTTCCTCCTTTCGCTGATCATTTTTTTCTACCCAGAGCCGCATCGTTGAAGTAAAATCATGGCGAATCTCATTGAGGCTGTCGATTCATGAAGGAGGTTGAAAGATGGAGTATAATCAAAAAAAGATGCAGAAAAAAACACGAAAACTGTTATGGATCCTGACGATTCTCGGAGTCTCCTTTTCCCTCCATTTCTTCCACGGGTCTGCCCCGGCCCAGGAAAAATATCCCACCAAGCCCATTAACTTCGTTATTGGTTATCCCGCGGGGGGGACGACGGATGTCTGCGCTCGGCCCCTGGTGATGGCGGCGAGCAAAATTCTAGGACAGCCCATCGTAGTCCTGAATAAGCCCGGAGGGGGCTCGGCGGTGGCCGTAGCCTCTTTGAAGATCGAAAAACCTGATGGGTATACCATCGGTATCCTTCCCAGCGGAGCGGTCCTGAGCCAGCACATGCGCAAAGTCCCTTATGATTCGGCCAAGGACTTTACTCCCATCATGCAGTACGCAGTATACCTCTACGGGCTGGTGGTGCGGTCGGATTCTCCCTGGAAGACCTTCAAGGAATTTATTGACTACGCCAAGGCGAACCCCGGTAAGGTCCGATACAGCACTGCAGGTCCGGGAACCCCGCAGCATCTGGTCATGGAGCGGCTGGCCTTGAGAGAAAAGATCAAATGGACCCACATCCCCTTCCAGGGGGGAGGGCCGGCGGTAACCGCCTTGCTCGGAGGACATGTGGAGGCCAGCTCCCAGACTACGGAATGGAAGGCGCACGTAGAGGCGGGTCGCCTGAGGCTTCTGGCGGTTTACGGGGAGAAGCGGATGGCGGACTTCCCCAATGTTCCCACTTTGCTGGAACTGGGTTGTGACCTTACCGCCGCCAGCCTCATCTCTATCGTGGGCCCCAAAGGGGTCTCTCCCCAGATTGTGGAGACCCTTCATGAGGCTTTTAAGAAGGCCATGGAGGACCCGGATTTTATCAAGGTCAGCAGACAAATGGACCAGCCGCCGCTGTATCGTGGCCCGGCGGATTTAGCCAAACACCTGGTTAAGATGAACGAAGAGGTCGGGGGATTGATCAAAAGCCTCGGGCTGCGGGAGGAGTAGGATTTTTGTTCAAGGGAGGGGTGACCCATCACGCGCTTCGGGTGATCGCCCCTACGACTCAGCGAGTTAAGAGGAAGGGAGCAACTTCAGTGCCGGAAATTGTATTTCCCTCGATGGACGTGAAGGGGAAGATCGCTGTCGTTACCGGAGCCGGACAGGGCTTGGGACGCTGGATGGCCCTGGGCCTTGCTCATGCAGGGGCAGACGTCGTCGTCGCTGAGGTTAATCCCCAGACCGGAAAATCTACGGCCGATGAAGTGAAAAAGATGGGTAGAAGGGCTCTGTTCATTGAGACCGATGTTACCCGGGTGAATTCGATTCAAGACATGGTCGACCGGGTCGTGAAGGAATGGGGGCGGATCGATATCCTGGTGAATAATGCCGGGATCAGTGTCCGGAAAAAAGCTGAAGAGGTGACTCCGGAGGAGTTCGATCGAGTGGCCGCCGTGAACCTCCGGGGGGCTTATTTTTGTGCCCAGGCGGTGGGTAAAGTGATGATTCAACAGAGAGAGGGAAAGATCATCAATATCGCTTCGGCCGCTGGCTTTCTGGTCCGGGCAGGGATCCCGAATTCAGTTTACTCCACCATGAAAGCGGGGATCATTATGATGACCAAAGCCATGGCCGCGGAGTGGTCCCCCTACAACGTCCGAGTCAACGCCCTGGCCCCGGGCTACTTTGCCACCCCTCTTACGGTTCCCCGTTTGAAGGACCCTAAAGCCGTACAGTCCGTGATGGATTCAACCCCCTTAAAGCGCATCGGCCAGGCCGAGGACATCATCGGGCCAGTGGTTTTCCTGGCCTCAGACGCGGCCGCTTTTATCACCGGTGCTTGCCTGTTTGTGGATGGAGGAAGAACCGTACTATGAACTAATCACTGATCATGGATCATTTTTCATTGTTCAATGATCAATAATCAATGTTCAATGCTCATTGATCAAGGTCTATTGTAAATGCTCTATCAGATGTTCAGGAAATTAGTGGAGGAAGTCCGTTGAACTTTGTCGATTTTATCAAAGAGCGGGCCAAAGAATTCGGGAATAGAATCTTTCTCTGGGAAAAGAAGAATTCCTTCACCTATGAGGAATTTGATCGGGTGACCGATCGACTCGCCGCGGGGCTTCAATCTCTCGGGTTGAAGAAAGGAGATCATTTGGCGGTCCTTTTTCCCAACAGCGTGGACACTCTCCTCTCCTATTTCTCGGTCATCAAGGCCGGAGGGACAGCCATCCCCATAAACCCTCTTTACACGCCCCGGGAGATCGCCTTCATCCTGAATAATTCAGAGTCCAAATTTTTACTCTCGACCCATCAATTCCGGAAGGCCGTAGAAGGAATGAGACCCCAAGTTCCGGGTTTGAAGCTGGCCATCTTCCGGGAGGAAGAAGAGCCGTCGATTATTAAGGCGATAGCACGATTGGCGCCTTCGGCCGGTTCCCTTAAACCAGTGGACATTTCTTCCGACGACAATGCCATCATCTTTTATACTTCCGGGACCCTGGGGACTCCCAAAGGGGTCATGCTCACCCACGGGAACTTCACCTTCTCCGGCCCCAACATCGCCCGCGCCTATGGACTGCGGGAAGATGACATCACCATGGCGGTATTACCCCTGGTCCACGTCTTTGCCGTGGCCAGCCCGGTGCTGGGGAGTTTAAGCTCAGGGGGGACTGTGGTGGTTCTGGACCGTTTCCAGGCCGAAGCGGTTCTCCAGGCCTTCGTCGACTATCGAGTTACCTGGTTTCCGGGTGTGCCCACCATGTTTAATTACCTCTACCACGCCTATGAAGCAGGAACTTACAACGTCTCTTCCATCCGCCTGGGTCTGTCGGGGGGAGCATCCCTGTCGGTTGAACTTCTGAAGAACTGGGAGAAGCGGTTCAACGCCGAAGTTCTGGAAGTTTACGGTCTCACCGAATCCACCGGCTTGGTTACGGCTAATCCTGTCCATGGGGTGAGAAAGGCGGGCTCCATCGGGATCACGGTTCCTCATGTTCAGACCCGTTTGATTGGCAGAGAAGAGGGAAATGTGACCGGGAGTGAGGTGGGTGAACTGCTCTTCAAAGGCCCCAACGCAACGAAAGGCTACTGGAAACTTCCCGACCAGACCGCAGAGTCTATGCGGGATGGTTGGGTTCATACAGGGGATTTGGCCAAACAGGATGGGGAGGGGTATTTTTACATCGTTGGACGGAAGAAAGATTTGATCATCGTCGGCGGCTACAATGTATATCCCCGGGAGGTCGAAGAAGTCCTTTATACCCATCCGGCCGTCTACGAGGCAGCAGTCATTGGTGTCCCGGATGAGGTAAAGGGGGAGATCCCCAAAGCATTCATTACCCTGAAACCGGGGCAGCAGGCTTCGGAGAAAGAGATCGTCGATTTCTGCAAGCAGAACCTGGCACCTTACAAGATCCCGCGCCAGGTGGAGATTCGATCCGAGCTTCCGAAATCCTCCACGGGCAAAATTTTGCATCGCGAACTCAGGATGGGGAAAACCTGATCGGGCGGGCGCGGCACGCCCCTACAATACCCAATCCGCCCTGCGCTGCATGCCAAGCAGGGCAACCCTGAACCCGATGTGGTTCAGGGCGTACTTCGAATAGGAAAGAGGGAGTCCTGACAACCCGGACTAAATTTTTCGTAGTCGCCCTCCTCTACTTCTCCGAGGGACTTCCTTTCGGGCTGATCAACAACCTCCTTTCCGTCTATTTCCGGGTGAAGCAGATTTCTCTGGAAGAGATCGGGCTGCTCAGCCTCCTCGGTTTGGCCTGGAGCTTGAAAATCCTGTGGGCCCCTCTGGTCGATCGATTTGGTCGGAGGTATTGGTGGATCTTTCCTGCCCAGCTGGCAGTCGCCTTCTTCAGCGCTGTGCTGGCCCTTTTGGACCCCGTCTCTCAAAAAGCATTGTTCTGGCTGGCCCTGGCCGGGATCTGCCTGGCTTCCGCCACCCAGGACATCGCGGCTGACGCTTACACCATCGACATCCTGGAGGAGAAAGAATTAGGGCCGGCCAATGGAATCCGCTCGGCCTCTTACCGGGTAGCCCTGATTTTCTCCGGTGGAGTCCTGGTGATGCTGAGCGGATCGATGGGGTGGTCCTTTAGCTTCATTGCTGCCGCCTTGATCATGGCTGTTCTGGCTTTGGCTGTGGTGGGCCTGCCAGCCTTTCGTCAGCGAAGGCCGGCACTCTCTACTCCTCTCATGCTCTGGGAACAGTATGCGGGCCCGATTAAGCAACTCTTCGAGAAGCCGAATTTCTGGACGGTCGTGATCTTCATCCTTCTTTTTAAAGTCGGAGAGGCCATGCTGGTGGCTATGGCCAACCCCTTCTGGATCGATCAAGGGTTCACCCCCAGTCAAATCGGGTTCGTGGTAGGAACCCTGGGCACCCTGGCCAGCATTGTCGGTGCCCTTACCGGAGGGACATTGACGGCCCGTTGGGGCATCATGAAAGCGCTCTGGATCCTGGGAGCCGTTCAGGCGACCGCCAGCCTAGGTTACACCTTGTCTTCCCTTCCTTTCGCTCCCTCATACTCCATCTATTTTGCAGCGCTTCTTGAGAACCTGGCCATCGGCCTGGCCACAGCCGCTTTTTTAAGCTTCCTCATGAAACTCTGCGACAAGAAGTTCAGCGCTACTCACTACGCATTTCTCAGCATCCTGTTCGGACTGGGCCGTTCTCTGGCTGGCGTCTTGAGCGGATATTCCGCCTCATTCTTGGGGTACCCGATCTTTTTCTTTGCCACCTTCTTAGTCGGACTTGCTCCGTTGCCATTATTGATCTACGTGAGACCTGCTTTGGAATATTCAGGTAAGGGGGAAATTTAAACCATCATCGGGAATGGCGTAAGACGCAGGGCAAAAGAATGCAGGTTCGAGGTCCGAGGATTGAGGCTCGAGGAAAGGAGTACAAAGCGCAGGGCTCAAGGCGTAAGTTGATTTTGAGGGGAGAGGAAATTTGGCTACCAACGAACTAAAGAGAATGATCGCCCAGATGATCATGGTTGGCTTCAGAGAAGCAGAAGTAACCGATGATACTCCAGTCGTCCAGGCGATAAGAGATTTTTCCCTGGGCGGGGTAATTCTGTATAACATCGACTTGAAATGCTTCCTGGAGGCGCAGAAGAAAAAGCCAGATCTGAACCGGGACGAGGCGGCAAAGATCTGCCCGAAAAATATTATCTCCCCGGAACAACTGAGGACGCTTACCTCCAGTCTTCAGAGCTATTCGAAAATTCCCCTCCTGATCTCCGTTGACCAGGAAGGGGGGTTGGTGAGCCGCCTTGGGCCGGCTGCCGGGTTCCCGGAAAGGGAAAGTCCGAAAACTTTGGGGGAAAAGGATGATCTCTTGCTCACCACAAGAGTTGCCGGGGGCGTCGCCGCGGACCTTAAGGAGAGCGGGATCAATCTAAACCTGGCTCCGGTGGTTGACCTGAACTTGAACCCCGAAAGCCTGATTGCCAGAAACGGCCGCTCCTTCGGCTCGAATCCCCATTTGGTCTACCGCCATGCTAGAGCCTTTATCCTGACCCACCGGAATCATGGAGTCCTTACGACCCTCAAACATTTTCCCGGAAAGGGGAGTGCGGGTAAAGATACTCATTTTGAGATGGCGGATGTGACTACCAGTTATCAGGAACAAGAGCTCTACCCGTTCTCCAGGCTCATTCAAGAGGGGTTCGCTGACCTGGTCATGACCTCGCATATGAACCACCGGGGATGGGATGAAGAATATCCGGTTACTCTGTCCCCCAAAGTTCTTCAAAAGATGTTAAGGGAAAAATTGGGCTACCAGGGGGTGATCATTTCCGATGACCTGCTCATGGGAGCGATTGTCAAACAGTTCACCCTGCAAGAGGCCTGCGTGCTTGCCGTCCAGGCAGGCGTGGATATCCTTTTGGCCTCAAATAACAGCCCGGAAGAAGATGACCCCGGTCTCTTCTGCAGAGTGTTTGAATCCTTGGTTAAAGCGGTTGATCAGGGCCGCATCTCGCGAACGTTGATCGAAACCTCCCATGCCCGCCTCATGGCCCTGAAGGAGAGGCTCTCCTAGTGCGGTGTAGTCGCAACCAAAAGCAACTATCAACTTTTAGCCCCTAGCTTAGGTCACTAACATTTTTGAGTCATCTCCAAATTAGTTGAGTCCCTAAGAGATGGTATATTTTAAATGCCGAGTTATTTCATGGGCGCGGAAAGAAAGTCATATTGCTTGCAATCATGAGGCACGTATCTCTCCTTAGCTGTGGCGGGGGAGTTCTGTCATTTCATCGAAGCTTTCTTTTCCCGCCCCCGCTCCGTTTTGCGGAAGGCAAGCAGGGAGTTTATGGAAAGCGGATATCCCGCCGATGCTTGCGGCGCAATCCGCCTTTCCTTCCGCGCCCTTGTCAAGCCTTCATAAAATATTCGATCAACTAATTTGGAGATGATCCACATTTTTTTGATAAAATTCAGAGAATCTGAAAATTAGCGGTAGAGAAAGGCTAAACAGCGGACCTCGCCCCTCGGGTGATTTAACCTAGTGAAAAAATTTTCGGTTTATGTTATGCAACCCAAAAGAATTACTCCAGTAGGAAAGACTCCAGAATAAATAGATCCTTGGAGAGACCATAAGGGGGTGATGCCACGATTGAAAAACAGTTCTAGACCGGAGGGTGTTCCGGCAGCCAATCGGTTGAAGAGTCTAATACCGAATCTTGAAATCATTGAGAATACTGCCAACGTTGCCTTCTGATTTCGATTGTTCATCTATCGGTACGTCCAAATCTGAGGGAGTCCCGGTCAATACCGGTTCAAAAAATTCGATATGAAAACAGGAAAGGAGAGAACTATGAAAAGCCGCATCATCAGAGGCCTATTCGTGATTATTCTGGTATGCGCAGTGGCCACACCTGCGATGGCCGAGAAAGTGCTCCGCTGGGCCAGCCAGGGGGACGCCTTGACCTACGATCCCCATTCGGCCAATGAATCCCCGACCAACCTGGCCATGCAGCAGGTCTATGAGACTCTGGCGATCCGAAACCCGAAATATGAGATCGTGCCCTGTCTGGCCACGAGCTGGAAGGCGCTCAATCCCAATACCTGGGAGTTTAAACTTCGCAAGGGGGTTACTTTCCACGACGGCACCCCTTTCACCGCCGAGGACGTGGCCTTCACCATCACCCGGGCCAAAGGCCAAACCTCGGAATTCCGGAATTACCTGACGACGGTCACCGGCACCAAGGTGATCGATGATTACACGATCCACATCCTCACCTCCGGGCCCGACCCGGTCCTGATAAACAACCTTTGTTACGTTTTCATCATGTCGAAAAAGTGGTGCGAGAAGAATGGGGCGACGGAAGCACAGAATTTCAAGGCCCAGGAAGAAAAATACACGATCCGCCACGAGAATGGAACAGGCCCGTACATCCTCGAGCTCCGCGAGCCGGACATCAAGACCACCCTGGTGAAAAATCCCAAGTGGTGGAATGCTAAGACGTACCCCTACGAAATCGACAAGATCATCTATACCCCCATTGCCAATCCGGCCACGCGGGTAGCAGCTCTTCTGTCCGGTGAGGTCGAATTCCTCCTCGACCCGCCTTTCCAGGACCTGGACCGGTTGAAAAAAAACCCGAATCTGAAAGTAGGCCAGATCGCCCAGAACCGCAGCATCTTCTTCGGGCTCGACCAGGCCAGCAACGAACTGCGCTCTTCCAACATCAAGGGCAAAAACCCGTTCAAGGACAAACGGGTACGCCAGGCCATGAACATGGCCATCGACGGCTATGCCATCCAAAAGGTGATCATGCGCGGATTGTCGCAGCCGGCGAACACCATCTGCCCGCCCATGGTGTACGGTTACCCTAAAGAGTTGGACAAGCGTCCCCCCTATGACCCGCAGAAGGCGAAGAAGCTCCTGGCCGAAGCCGGATATCCCAACGGCTTTGAAGTCAAACTGGATTGTCCCAACAACCGTTACAACAACGACGAGAAGATCTGCCAGGCGGTGGTGGGGATGATGGGCAAGGTGGGCATCAAGGTGAACCTGGATGCCCAGTCCAAGACCCTTCATATGCCCAAAATCACCAACCGGACCTCCGATTTCTACATGCTGGGCTGGGGCGTGGCCACGGTGGACTCCCACTACGTCTTCACCTATCTCACGATTAAAGACGGTCCCTGGAACGGATCGGGCTACAGCGATCCGCGGGTGGAGGAGCTGACCCAGGCCATGAGCGTGGAGATGGACAAGGCCAAACGCGATGCCATGATCGCCGAGGTCTGGAAGAAACTGACCGACGATGTGATCTATCTTCCCCTCCACCACCAAGTGATCGTCTGGGCGATGAACAAGAAACTGGAGATGCCCATGCAGCCCGACGACCAGCCGCAGTTCTGCTGGGCCAAATTGAAATAGCCCTAATCAATCCCCGGGCTTTTCCTCGGCCGGGCGTGGTACATTCGCTCCCTGCGGGAGAATCACGATGAACATGTAGGGGCACGAGGCATCGTGCCCCTACGGCTTGAAAAGTTATGTTTTCCTACGTTTTAAAACGCTTCCTGCAGTCGATCCTCGTGATGCTCTTCGTGGCCTTCGTCTGCTTCGTCCTGTCCAACTATGTGGGGGACCCGGTGAACAACATGGTCGGCCAGGAGGCTACCATCGCGGACCGGGCCGCCCTGCGGCAGGAGCTGGGGCTGAACGACCCGATTGTGTTCCAGTTCGGACGTTTTGTCAGCCGGGCGGTCCAGGGCGATTTCGGAATCTCTTATCGACAGCAGAGACCGGTCAAGGTCCTGCTCCAGGAAAGGCTTCCGGCAACCCTGGAGCTCGTCCTCATCTCGGCCATACTGGCGCTGAGCGTGGGGATCCCATGCGGCGTTTACACCGGCCTGCACCGGGATAACTGGGTAAGCCGGGTGATCCTCTCCACTTCCCTGGTCGGGGTGTCCCTGCCGACGTTCGTCACCGGGATCCTGCTGATTTATATTTTTTCGGTCACCTTCAACGTGCTTCCATCTTACGGACGGGGAACGGTGGTGAAGGCAGGGTTCTGGACCACCGGTTTTCTCACCGCCACCGGATGGAAGGCCCTCATCCTGCCATCGGTCACGCTCTGCCTTTATCAGTTGACCCTGATTCTGCGGATCGTCCGGTCCGAGATGCTGGAGGTGCTGCGGACCGACTACATTAAGTTTGCCCGGGCCCGGGGACTCACCAACCGGGCGGTTCACTTCGGTCACGCCCTCAAGAACACCCTCATCCCGGTCATCACCGTGACCGGCCTCCAGGTGGGGTCGCTGGTCGCCTTTTCCATCATCACCGAGACGGTCTTCCAGTGGCCGGGAATGGGGTTTTTATTCATCCAGGCGGTGCTCTTTGCCGACATCCCGATCATGGTCGCCTATATGACTCTGGTAGCCCTGTTTTTCGTCATCATCAACCTGATCGTGGATTTGCTCTATTTTGTCGTGGACCCGCGGTTGCGGATCGAAAGGCGGGTAGCCGGATAAAAAAAGGCACAAGGCTCAAGGTACAAGGCAAAAGGCAAATAATACTGAATACGTTTGTCTGCGGTCGGATATCTGAAATTATCGGGGATTTATGGGCTGGTTGAAAAGAGTGATGGACCACGACATTTTTTACAGCTTTACCCGTTCCTGGGTGATCATGCTGGCGGCCTTCATCACTCTGTTCATCATCATTACTTCCGTGTTTGCCCCCTGGCTTACGGTCCACGATCCCTTCAACCCGAGCAGTCTGACCCTCACCGACGCCTTTACCCCGCCGATCTGGGTCAGCGGCGGGCAGTGGACCTATCCCCTCGGAACCGATGACCAGGGACGGGATATCCTGTCCACCATCATGTTCGGCAACCGGATATCCCTCCTGGTGGGGTTTCTCTCGGTTCTGCTGGCCATGCTGATCGGAGTCACCCTGGGGACCCTGAGCGGTTACATCGGAGGCTGGCTGGATTCGCTGATCATGCGCCTGGCGGATGCCCAGCTGACCGTTCCTCCGATCCTGATCGCCCTGCTGATCAACGGAGTAGCTCGGGCCTCGCTCATGCGCGAGCTGCAGGAAAGCCTGGTCATTTATGTCCTGGTCTTCTCCATCGGCATCGCCGCGTGGCCGCAGTATGCCCGGGTGACCCGCAGCGGGGCCATGGTGGAGAGAAACAAGGAGTACATCGCGGCCTCCCGGGTTATCGGCGTGCATCCGGTGGCGATCATGGTCCGGCACATCATTCCCAACGTCATGGGGCCCACCCTGGTCCTGGCCACCATCGGCATCCCGCTGGCGATCATCATCGAAGCGACCCTTTCCTTCCTCGGGGTGGGGGTGCCTCCCACGACCCCCTCCCTGGGAACGCTGATTCGGATTGGAAATGAGTTTCTGTTTTCCGGAGAGTGGTGGATCACAATTTTCCCCGCCCTGGCGCTGGTCGTGTTGGTGCTCTCGGTCAATCTGATCGGGGACTGGCTGCGGGATACCTTCAACCCTAAATTGCGGTAGGTCGATGGCCGCTTTGCTCGAAGTCGAACGATTGCGAATTGAATTTTCCACCCGACGCGGAGTTTTGGTGGCCGTGGACGACATCTCTTTCTCCATCGAGGAGGGGGAAGTCCTGGGAGTCGTGGGCGAGTCGGGCGCGGGAAAATCGGTCACCGGGGCGGGAATCATTGGCCTCCTGGAACCGCCGGGACGGATCGCCAAGGGGAACATCCGGTTCGAAGGGCGACAGATCAACGGCCTGCCCCAGGAGGCGATGCGCCGGATCCGGGGCGCGAAGATCGGGGCGATTTTTCAAGACCCCCTGACCAGCTTGAACCCTCTTTACTCCATCGGCCAGCAGCTCATCGAGACCCTTACCACCCATACGGACCTTTCTCCCGCGCAAGCACGGGCTCGGGCCATAGATCTATTGAATGAGGTGGGAATTCCGGCCGCGGAAAGGCGGCTCGAATCCTACCCTCATGAGTTCTCCGGAGGAATGCGTCAGCGGGTGGTGATCGCCCTGGCCATCTGCGCCAACCCCCGTCTCATCATCGCCGACGAACCGACCACGGCTCTCGACGTGTCGATCCAAGCCCAGATCATCGCTCTCCTCAGACGATTGTGCCATGAACACCGCACGGCGATCATGCTGATCACCCACGATATGGGCGTCATCGCCGAAATGTCCGACCGGGTGGCGGTCATGTACGCCGGCCGGATCGCGGAGGTCGGCCCTTTGCGCGATGTGGTGAAAAGCCCCAAGCACCCCTATACTGTCGGCCTGATGGATTCCATTCCCAAGGTTGGCCAAGAAAAAGATCAACTCTCTCATATCCGCGGGGCCATGCCCCGGCTTCAGGAAATACCGCCAGGCTGCCCTTTCCATCCCCGGTGCCCGGAGGCTTTCGATCGCTGTCAGGGGGAACGTCCCGATTTAATGCCCACCGGGAACCCCGACCAGGTCGCTTCCTGCTGGAAATTTGCGAGGACGGATCAACATGGCTGATGCGCTGACGAATCCCTCAACCTCCCCTCCGCTCCTCAAAGTGCAGGGACTCTCGAAATACTTCGCCCTCTCGGTGCCCTGGCTCGGACGAATCTTCGGCCGCCAGTCCCCACCCATCCTGAAAGCCGTCGACGGGGTCAGTTTGGAAATCCAACGGGGCCAGACCTTCGCCCTGGTCGGGGAGTCCGGCTGCGGGAAATCGACCGTGGCGCGAGTGATTGTAGGCCTCTATGCCCCGACCTCCGGGGAGATTCTTTTCAAAGGGAAGAGTCTGGAGGATCCTTCGGTCCGTTCTTCACCGGAGGCGCATACCCGCATGCAGATGATTTTTCAGGACCCCTATGCCAGCCTGGACCCCCGCTGGCGGGTCCGCGACATCATTGCCGAGCCGATGAAAGCTTTTCACCTCGCCAAGAATCACTCCGAGCTTCGCGAGCGGGTCTCCGGGCTGCTCCTGCAGGTCGGTCTATCGCCCAGCGATGGGGAAAAATACCCCCATGAGTTCAGCGGAGGACAACGCCAGCGCATCTCCATCGCTCGGGCCATCTCCAGTAATCCCGATTTTCTCGTCTGCGATGAGCCCACTTCCTCCCTGGATGTTTCGGTCCAAGCCCAGATTCTGAACCTGATGAAAGAGCTCCAGACCCGCCTGGGACTCACGTATCTATTCATCAGTCACAACCTGGCGGTGGTCCATCACATTTCGGATCATGTGGGGGTCATGTACCTGGGCCGTCTCTGCGAGGTGGCCCCCAAGCGCATCCTCTTCAGCCAACCTCAGCATCCTTATACCCGCTTGCTGCTCGACACCATCCCCGACCTGAACCTCTCCGGCCGCAGGCGCCAA
>Ga0187854_10003140_pt1 | contig 13352 bp, 16 predicted proteins | sample June2016WEW_6_15_FD_132445 | JGI IMG/M metagenome (GOLD analysis project Ga0187854, IMG submission 132445) | Peatland microbial communities from SPRUCE experiment site at the Marcell Experimental Forest, Minnesota, USA - June2016WEW_6_150 | ecosystem: Environmental > Terrestrial > Soil >...
CCGCGTCAAGGGGCGGCGGGAGGGGTACGACTGGTGAGAGGGGGTAGGGAGGAAGCACACTTCACCGAAACTCGAATTTCGGTGAAGCGGGGGGAGTGGACACGGGCGGAAGGCCGCGCGTAGCTTGGGGGCTGTCACCCCGCGCAGACCCCGCCCCGAGATCGCATCAACAGGGCTGGTAGCCGGCGGGGTGGCGCAGCGCCAAGACGGAACACGCGGCACACCGGCGGCAACAGGTGGTTCTCCGAAATGACGTTGTGACCCCCGACGAACGCGCCCGCGAGGGCTTGCGGTTCTCCCCCACAACGACCAGCACCGGAGCGACCCCCCCATGCCTGACATCATCCTCGGCGTCCCGAGCAGCATCCTTTCGCTCAACCAGAAGGGGCTCATCGAGCGCGCCTTCCACGACGGCCTGTTCCCCAACCTCGCGTTCCGCGCAGAGGCGATGCCCGAGGAGTGGCCCGCCAACACCGGCACGCAGCAGTTCCAGACCCGGCCGGGCCTGCTCACCCCGCGGGTCAAGCCGATCGCGCCGGGCACGGACCCGCAGGGGCAGTCGGTCACGTACGAGCAGTGGGTCGCGCAGCTCGCGCAGTACGCCGACAGCGTCGACACCCACATCCCGACGAGCGTGACGTCGTCGGCCAACATGTTCCTCCGGAACATCAAGCAGCTCGGCCTGCAGGCGGGCCAGTCGGTCAACCGCGTCTCCCGCAACGCGCTCTTCCAGGCGTACCTCAGCGGGCAGACCGTGACGATCGGCACGCTCGTGAGCGGGGCCACGCAGGTCCGCGTCGCCGCCCTCAGCGGCTTCACGGACGTCGTGATCCCGGGGGGCAACGTCGCCCCGCAGACCGTCTCGAGCGCGTACCCGCTCCCGATCACGATCGGGACCGGCACTGCCTCGTTCTCCAACACCGTCATCGGGTACATCCCGGACGACCAGGACGACACGAACGGCCCCGGCACGCTCACGCTCGGCACGGCCATCTCGGCCGGGCAGGCCACCACGACGGTGCGGCTCACCGTCAAGAGCGCGTACGCGCCGCGCGTCGTGCGCTCGGCGCCGGGCGACAGCGTGGACGCGATCGGCCCGGGCGACTCGATCACACTGCAGCAGTGCATCAACGCGGTCGCGTTCCTGCGCCGGGCGAGCGTGCAGCCGCACGACGACGGCTTCTTCCACGCGCACCTGTCGAGCCTCGGCAACGCGCAGTTCTTCGCCGACCCCGTGTTCCAGCGGCTCAACCAGAGCTTGCCCGAGCACGTGATCTACAAGCAGGGCTTTATCGGGACGATCTCGGGCATCATGTTCATCATGAACAACGAGGCGCCCGAGGAGTACAACAGCGGCAACCTCGTCGCGACGAGCGGGCTCGGCTACTACGCGGACGAGCTGGGCGGCGAGGTCGCCAACGGGAGCGGTGTGCAGATCGGCCGCGTCCTCATCACCGGCAAGGGGTCGATCTACGAGCGGTACCTCGACGAGTCGCAGTACGTGACCGAGGCCGGCACGCTCGGCAAGATCGGCGAGTTCAACGTGCAGAACAACGGCCTGCAGATCCTGACGGAGCGCATCCGGCTCATCCTGCGCGCGCCGATGGACAAGTTGCAGCAGACCGTCACGACCTCGTGGAGCATCAGCACGAGCTTCCCGACGCCGAGCGACATCACCGCGCCGAGCGGGCCCGAGAGGTACAAGCGGGCCATCATCTGTGAGTTCGCCAGCGGTTAGACTTGACTTTTGAGACTCTCCCGAAATAGTCTCAGGAGATGTCGAAGAAGCAGGTCTACAGCGCGAACGACTGACGGTCGACCCGGCAGCGCGAGCCCCCTGACCCCCCGAGTGGGAGTCGGGGGGCTTCGCTTTGTGCGGTCGGCGGGGCTCGAGCCTCGTCGCAGTGGCGTGCTCGCCTGCGCGCGTGTAGCCTCGGCGGTGGAGGCGTGAAGCGATGGCAAGGAACCTACCCAAGCAGATCAACGACCAACCGGAGCCCGGGCAGCCCGTCGTGGGCGAGGTGCCGCCGCTCAAGGGCGGCACGCTCGGCGTGACGACCACGCAGACCCGGGCGTCCGCGCTGCCCGCGACGATGGGGCGGCAGCCGGTGGACGCACGGGCCGCGACAGGGCGTCAGTACAAGGTGACGGCGGCGCCGAACCTCGTCACGTACCCGGGGCAGGGAAAGACGCGGCTGCCAGTCGGCAAGATCGTGAGCGACGCGAGCTGCGACCTCGACGTGCTGAGGCGGCAGGGGGTGGAGCTGCAGGAGATCGCGCGGCCTCTGGTCGCGGAGTGCCGCGACGGCGAGCCCGCCAAGGCCGGCGAGGTCGCGTAGGCGAAGGAGGTCGGCGTGATCACCGAGGAGGAGAAGGTCCGCTGCAGGCACCACACGGGCTACCTCGGGGTGGCCGAGCAAAGCACGTTCAGCCTCGGCGTGCCGGCGGGCGTGCAGACGCAGTTCGTGGTCGAGGGGGCGATGAAGCGCCTGCTGCCGCAGAGCGAGCCGGAGTTCCGCCGGCACCTGCAGATCCTCGACGACCACGAGCGGCAGATCCTCGAGAACATGCCGAACGTCGCGGCGAGCGAGGTCGGATCGATCAAGGTCAACCCGAAGGCGTTCCGAGAGTTCGTCCGGCAGTACCGCTACTGGGTGGGCAGCCTGTGCAACCTCCTGGGGTGCGTCGCCAACCCCTACGACCAGCGGTACATGCAGTGGAACTCGGCGGGCGGCGGCGTCAACGTATCGGTGACGGGATAGGAGACGGGCGATGAGGATCGTGGCGGCGATGATGGTGGCGGCGCTCTGCGGGTGCATCAGCAGCGCGCCGGTCGTGCCGGTGACCCCGGCGAACCAGCAGCAGGTCTCGATGTGTCAGCAGGACGCGCTCCTGCACAACGGCTTCATCATCGGCGACTTCGTGGTGGGCGGCGCCACGAGCGGGCTCGCCGGAGTGTCGGCCGGGCTCGCGCCTGGCAGCGCGAAGACCGACATGGCGATCGTCGCGGTGGGCCTAGGCGCGCTCACCGTCACGGGGGCGGCGATCGCGGGCTACGCCGCGAGCAACTTCGCCAACTCGAACTGCTCGTCCGTGGTCGGGGCGCTGCCCGCGGCGCCGGTGCCGATGGTGAAGGACGGCGCGAGGTAGCGCCGTGGCGTGCCAGTGGTGCGGCCGGGAGGGGTGTGCGGGGCGGTGCCCGGACGCGCCCGAGCTGCCGCCCGCGGAGAGCGACGCCTGCGACTGCGGGTGCGGCCGGCCGCGCGCCGAGTGCGTCGCGCCCACCGGCTACCGGCGCTCGCGCGCGATCCGGCCCCTCGCGCCCGGGCAGGCGGGCAGGAGCCTCGCCAGCCGGCTCGCCCCGGTCGCAGACAACCTGCGCCAGCTCAACACGACCTTCGGCGTCCGGCCGTACCGGGTCTTCCTGACGTGGACCCGGTGGGAGGGGACGGAGACTGGCGAGGGGTACGAGGTGCTCAAGCAGCGGATCGAGCTCTTGCCGACGCCTCTCGTGAAGGAGAACATGCGCTATGCCCCGTGGCACGGGGGCGTGCTGCAGGAGGGGGCGATCGACGTGAGCGAGGTGTCGGTCGTCGCGTACACCGAGGACATCCTGCGGGGGCTCGACCCCAAGCTGATCCCGGGCCTCGACCTGATGGGGGCGAACCCGACGATCCCCGAGCCGTGGGACTTCTTCTACGAGGTCGTGCAGGACGGCAGGGGCGGCAAGATGCCAGAGCGCCCGCGGTTCCGGCTGAACGGGTGCCCGTTCTTGAAGGCGGACTCGCAGGAGTGGGTGATGACGCTCGAGCGCACGAGCCGCCAGCGCACGCGCAAGGACCGGTCGGTGTTCGGCCCGCCCGAAGGGCCGCGATGATCTTCCGCATCGACCAGTCGGGGGCGCTGAAGGCGCACCTGTCGGGCAAGATCGGGCGAGCGGTGTCGGACGGGGTGCTGAGCGCGGGCATGCGGCTCGTGCAGGTGATCAAGGGCGAGCTGATCCCGGCCGAGGACCCGCAGCCGGTCGACCAGAAGACGTACCGGGACGCGTGGCAGTGCGCCGCGACGACCGGGGGGGCGGACGTATTCAACGACGCCCCGCACGCCGTCGTGATCGAGTACGGCGCGCGCGCGGAGAAGATCAAGATCGGCGCCAAGATGATCCAGGCGCTCGCGGAGTGGGTGGTGCGCAAGGGTTTGGTCGGCGGGGGGCCGGGGAGCCACCAGAGCCGCGCGCTCGAGGACGAGGCGCAAAGCATGGCGTGGGCGATCGCGAAGAGCATGGCAGGCTTCGGCGAGCACGGGCGCTACCCCCGGCACGGCATCTTCAACCGGGACGACGAGCGGGGCGGGCTGCGCATCGCCGAGAAGGCGGGCGCCCGCCTGCCGGCGATCCTCAAGGAAGAGATCGCGGTAGAGATCCGAAGCGCGTTAGGCTGAGGGCATGCCCAACGACGTCGACCTCGGGCCCTCGCTGACGAAGCTGATCAAGGGGCGACTCTACGGTCAGGTGTGGCCGGCCCGCCCGAGCCCGCAGGGGCCGTCGGTCGACGGGCGCACGGTCGCGCTGAGGACGCTGGCCAAGTACGTCGCGGCGCTGACGTTCTGGCGCCCCGGCGCGGCGCTGCCCGGGGGCGGGAGCGGCCCGGCGATCCCGTTCAAGATCCCGACCGAGCACTTCTTCATCGAGATGCCGGACAACACCCGCAATATGCCGTTCCCGTGCATCGCGATCGTGCACGACACGGCCAAGTACGACGTGATCGGGTTGACCAGCTACGTCGAGGAGGATAGCGCCGGCGTGTGGGCGCCGAACACGGTCGTGCAGTGGCAGGGGGAGTACGTCGAGAACATCCAGCTCGAGCTGTGGTGCAACCACAAGGCGGAGCGGCGCGCGTTGCTCGCCGGCATCGAGACCGCCCTGTCCCCGACCGAGCAGATGAGCGGGGTGCGGTTCCACATGCCCGACTACTACGATCAGCTGGTGTGCTTCACGCTCAACGACCGGCGGCTCATTGACGAGCCCGACAGCCTGCGCAACCGCAGGCGGGCCACGCTCGGGATCGAGATGCGGTTCAACGTGGTGGCGCTGGTCAACACGGTGCCGATGCGGCCGACCGTGGTGGTGGAGGTCGACGACGGGTCGGACGGCAACCCCGTCGTGCTCCCGCCCGGCTCCCCGTCCGTGCCTCCCTGACCCCGACGAAACTCGAGTTTCGTCGGGAGGGTGGGGGAAGTGGACGGGGGGGAAGGGTGGGACGTAGCCTCGGTGCGTGTTCCCGGGAGTCCCGCCCGAACCGCAAGGAGTCTGACCGATGTACGTGCGACGCTTCCAGAGCGACCCCGGTGACACCGTCCTGCTCGAGATCGAGTCGATCAACATCCTCGACCTGACGCCGCCCGCGAGCTTCACCGGGGTGGGGTCGGGCACCGTCATCGTGGTCGGCGAGTTCGAGAACGGCCCGTACAAGACCCCCCAGCAGGTGCTGGGCGTGACGGACCTGATGCGGACGTGGGGCACGCTCGGCTACCAGTACGCGGGGGCTGCCGCCGCGTACCCGTCGGCGCCGGTCCGGCAGGCTGATGGTGGGCTGCCCGAGTACTGGAACGGCAACGCGTTCGTGCAGATGAGCGGGCTCAAGTTCAGCTCGCTCATCGCGGTGCGGGTCGACACGTCGGTGGGCAAGGTCGAGTTCGAGGCGCAGGCGTACGTCGAGGGGGCGGTGGAGTTCAGTTACCAGCTCACGAGCGGGCAGGAGCTGCAGCTCACGCTCGCCACCGAGTTGACGACGCTGACGGCCTCGGCGGTGCTCCCCGTCGGCACGCTCTACGTGGACTCGACGACGGGCTTCGCGTCGAGCGGGACGATCGTCGTGGACGGCAACACCGTCGCGTACACGGGGGTGACGGCGGGTAGCAACCCCTCGTTCACCGGGTGCTCGGGCGGGTCGGGCGCGGTCTCGGCGGGGGACGTCGTGATGGGCGGGACGATCTCGACCGCCGCGGAGACGTTCACGGGAACGCCCGCGATCGTCGACGGGGGCTCCGGCAGCTACCCGGTGTCGCTCGCGGGCGGCACGCTCATGCTCGCCTACGACAGCGGGGCGAACTTCACCGTCACGTTCCAGAGCGGGGACAACACGGTCGCGCAGGTGGCGAGCCGGATCAACGCGTACGCGGGCTTCACGTTCGCGACGGTCGCGTCGAGCAAGCTCGTGCTGACCGGGCTGCTCGCGGGCAAGCTCGGCAACGTCAGCGTCGTGAGCGGCAGCGCGGGCGTGCTGGCGGCGATCGGGCTGACGGGCGGCACCACCGCGGGCGGGGGCAACGTCAACAACATCAACAACGTCGCGTTCAGCGAGGTCAAGACCCTCGTGGAAGCGGGCATCACGGGCACGCGAGTCGAGCTCAACTCGGCCGGCGCGCTGCGGGTCAGCAACACCGCGTCGCCGGGGACGGGCGCGCTGCTCGTCGCGTCCGGCACGACCGCCGCGGGGCTCGGCTTCACCGTGGGCGAGATCAGCACGGCGACGGACAACGCCTCGGGCACCATCCCGGCCGGGACGATCGTGACGAACGCGGCGGCGACCGCGCTGCTCGTCACCACGCAGGACTGCCCGGTGCTGGCGGGGAGCCCCGGCCCCTACACGGTGCCGGTGCGGTTCGCGATCGACGACGGGAGCGGCACCATCCAGTCGGCCAACACGCTGACGGTCATCCAGTCGGCGCCGTCGCTCGGGAGCTTCGCGGTCGACAACCCGCAGGCGACGACCGCCGCGCTGACCGAGAGCCAGATCGACGCCGCGTACGCGGCAGCCATCCAGGCGACGACCTCGGTCAACAGCGTGACGAAGATCGCCAACCTGATCGTGAGCGCGCGCCAGTCGAACACCGTGCGGAGCCAGCTCCGGCAGAACGCACTCTACGCGAGCGACAACGGGAGCTACGGGCGCGTCGCGTGCGTGAGCCCCCCGCTCAACACGCCCCCGAGCGTTGTAATGGGCGCGAGCGCGCCGGGCGTGGTGGCGACTCGCGACGAGCGGGTCGTCTACTGCTACGTCGGCCGCAACACGTTCGTGCCGCTCATCGGGCAGGTGGGGATCACGGGAGGCGCGGGCTTCAACGCGACCGGCAACGTGGACGTGCACAGCGACATGCTGATGGCGAGCATCTGCAGCCAGCTCCCGCCCGAGGAGAACCCCGGGCAGGCGACGACGTTCACGACAAGCGTGAACGGGATCGAGACGGGGGCCAACGTGCAGGGCTTCGACATCAGCGACTACACGGCGTTCAAGGCCGCGGGCATCGCGGCGCTCCGCATGGACGAGGGGGTGGCGGTGTTCCAGTCGGGCGTCACGAGCGTCGACCCGACGGTGTACCCGCAGCTCGTCCGGATCGCCCGGCGCCGCATGGCCGACTACATCGAGGACTCGATCGCGTCGCCGGCCAAGCAGTACGGCAAGCGGCTGTCGATGCAGGCCCGGCGCAAGGCGCTCAAGGGGGAGATCCGGGGGTTCATGGCGAGGCTGCTCAACAAGAACAGCCCGGGCCGGCAGCGCATCGCCGGCTACACCGTGACCGACACTGACGGCAACTCCGACACGACCTTGTCGGCCGGCATGTACCGGATCACCACCAAGGCCAAGACGCTGCCGAGCCTCGACAGCATCGTGATCGCGTGCACGGTCGGCGACGACGTGGACGTGACCGAGATCCTCCCGGCCAACGCCTGAGCGCACACCACCCCTAGTCCAGCACGAAGGAACGAAGAACCATGTCCACTGCTCAAAGGCTGAAGGGCCAGGAGGTCAGCATCCTGATCGTGCAGGACGGCGTCCTGCAGGACACGTTGGTCGATATTCAGAACTTCAACCTCGAGCTGGAGTTCGAGATCAAGAGCCAGGGCTACCTGGGCGAGAAGACGAACCGGAAGGACTACGTGTTCAACGGGGCCAAGTTCGACGGCGAGCTGCACGTGCACACCGAGGACTTCCTGGCGTTCGCGCAGGCCGTCCACGACAAGGCGCAGCGCATCACCCCCGACACGGTGTTCAACATCACGGGGGTGTTCAGCTTCCCGAACGGCGACCAGCCGGAGCTGCTGCTCAACGACGTGTCGTTCGGCCCGATCCCGATCAACGCGGGGAGCCGGGGCGACTACGTGAAGACGAAGATCCAGGGAGAGGTCGAGGACATCGAGATCCAGCTCTCCTGACGAGCCCAGAGGAGGCGCGACTCATGGGTGGGGAGCGATGGCGCGAGCTTCGGCTCGCTGGGTGCGCCTCCTAGAGCGCCGTCGCTCCCCGTCCACCAACCCGAGAATCGAGGCGCACGATGACCGAGCAGAGGAAGGCACCGCCGTCGTTCGGCGACGCGGCCAGGCAGATGATGACGCCGGGGGCGCCCCGGCTGACCGAGGCGGAGCAGCACGAGGTGGAGGCCGAGGAGGACGCGCCCGACCCGAGCCCGCTTGCCAGCAAGGCCGCCGACCCCGGCGACGAGGATGAGCTGCCCGAGTGGGTGAAGATGCCGGGCGGGCTGGCGATCCCGCCGTACAAGCAGGTTGGGTACATGCGGTTCAAGCCCGAGCTGACGGAGCGGCCGGACCTCGGCGAGCGGACGTGCGTGACGTGGGGGCTGAGCGTGGCGGACGAGCGGCTCGCCAAGCAGGCGGCGAGGGGCGAGTCGACGCGGCTCTACGAGGAGATGGCGAAGCGAACGATCCGGGTGGTGGACGGTCACCGGGCCGACTGGGCGGGCCGCAAGACCGCGGCGGGCAGCGTCGTGCGGTTCTGGGAGGAAATCGGGCCGAAGGCTCGCATGTTCGTCATCAACCAGTACCTGCAGACGCACACGCCGAACGCCGAGGAGACGGCGGATTTCTTCTTGAACTGCTGCGTGTACAGGACCGCGGCGGTTGGATAGACGACCCCTGGGAGACTCCTGATCCCTACGAGGTGCACGACTCGCTCGGGCGGCTCGTGCGGGTGTGGACCGGAACCGGGGTGGACGCGTGGTGGCACCACTCGCTCGACCTCGACCCCGAGGAGCTGGGGCGGCACCGCCGCCACCAGATGATGGCGCTGGCCCGCTACGCCCGGCAGCCGCTCGGGCAGTGGGAGGAGGTCGGCGTCGACGAGCTCGACGCCTGGTACGGGGAGCTGGGCGAGCTGCTCAAGCGGGAGAACGCGCCCTCCCCGCTGGTCGAGGAGCTGTGATGGCTTGCGGCGCGGCGCGGTCGTGATAGGGATGGGGGCAGGAGGCACTGCGATGAAGAAGGACACGAAGAAGGCTGGCACGAAGGGCACGGCGGCGAAGGGGAAGAAGGCGCGCAAGGCGAAGGCCCCGCGCGACCCCAAGCCGGCGCAGGTCTGACTCGCCGAAACTCGAGTTTCGGCGGGGGGGTTGTGCTAGCTTGAACCCCGTCGCGTGAGCTGCCGTCCCCCCCGGCGCACCGCGACCCCGACCGCCCGGCCCGCAAGAGCTGGGCGGTCCTGTTTTGTGCGGCAGTGGCGGGCCCGGCGTCGCCGTCGTACCCTCGGGGCATGGCGGACGAGCCCGAAGTCAGGATCAGGATCGTAGCGGACGACCAGAGCGAGGCCACGCTCGAGAAGGTCAAGGCCGGCTTCGAGCACGTCGAGCAGTCGACCAAGCACGCGGCAACGGCCGGGCACGACCTCGCCGGGGAGGTGCTGAAGGGCAACATCTACTTCGAGCTCGCCAAGAAGGGGGCCGAGGCCGTCGCCGAGGCCGTCAAGGTCGGCGTCGAGTCGATGGAGAAGATGACGGAGGCGTCGCTCGAGGCCGCCGAGGCGCAGGAGAAGCAGGAGCGGCAGATGGCCGGCTACCTGTTCCTGATGGACCAGGGCAAGCACTCGATGGCGCAGCTGCGCGACTACACGGGGCAGCAGCGCGAGGAGTTCGAAGCGTTCGGGATGAGCGCGGGCATCGCCGTGAAAGACCTCGTCGGCGCGTACGACAATCTCATCGAGCGCGGCAGCATGTCGAGCGAGAAGGCCAAGGACCTGACCGAGCAGATGGCGATCGTCGGCAAGGTCGTGCCGGGCGGGATGGAGGGGCTCGCGCAGGGGATGAGTGGGGTCGAGATGGGGATGGTGCGGGCGCGCAACCCGGTCGTGCAGCTCATCGCGGCGACCCACCTGCTGAAGGGCAACGCGCGCGACGTCGCCCAGCAGATGCAGAAGATGAGCCCCGAGCGACAGATGGAGCTGGCCGAGCGGGCGATCGCGAGGCAGGCCGACGCGCTGAAGAAGATGGGGGCGGCGGTGCCGACGATGGAGCAGCTCAAGACGAGCTTCGAGGGGGTGAAGGAGAGCTTCCTCGAGTCGATGGGCAAGCCGATGCTGGGCGCGCTGGTGCCGCAGCTCGCCCGGCTCCGCGACTACCTCGTGCAGCACATCGAGGAGATCAAGGCGTTCGGGGAGAGGGTCGGGAGGGCGGCGTCCGACGTGATCGAGTATGTCGGCACGGCGCTCGACGGCATCTACAGCGGGGTGTCGGAGAACTGGGAGGAGTTCCGGCAGACGTTCCACCAGATATGGGGCGACTGGGAGGACGCGTGGGCCTCGGCGACGAGGTCGACCGGGGACATCAAGGTGGAGTTCTACGAGATCGGGGTGACGCTGCGCAACGTCTTCGTCGAGATCATGCGGTACGTGAAAGCCGCGGGGGAGGTCATCATGGACGCGAGCGACCTCTGGTCGCAGGTGGCGGCGGCCAAGGACGAGTTGATCGGGGGCAAGGAGTTCGACGAGCACGGCAACAAGGTGGTGCACAAGGGGCGCGCGGTCGGCAGCACCGACGCGAGCATCCAGGCGGCGGCCCTCGCCGAGCAGGCCCGCAACCCGATGCAGTCGCAGCAGGAGTGGGAGCGGAACAAGGATGTGTTCGTCGCGAAGGCGCAGAACGCCGGCATGAAGCCCGAGGAGGTCGACGCGTACGTGGCGGGGCTGGCGAAGGTGCACGACCAGTTCGAGAAGGCCGCGCAGGACGACAAGGCGGCGGTGGCGAGCCAGAACTGGGCGAAGGTGAACGAGGCGCTGCAGTACAACATCGACCACCACCAGGAGGCGCTGAACGACTACGTGATCCAGCAGATCGCCGAGAGCGAGCAGGCGCGCGACGCTTTGCTGCACGGGGGGATCACGATCGCGGGCGGGATGGACGCGATGATGAAGCTCCTGAACGAGAAGGCACCCGAGCTGGCGGCGAAGCTGCGCGGCGCGCTCAACCCGCTGTCGGGCAAGGGCATCACGGCCCCGAAGCTCACGCAGAACTTCCACGGGGGCATCCACATCAAGCAGGACTTCAAGGACCAGGACCCGGACCGCATCCTCCTGACGTTCCGGCGCGACCTGGCGAACGCAGCGGCGAACCGAACGGTCTCCCGCGTCAGCACTCCGTTCGGTTTCTGAGGAGGCGGTCAGGGAAGTTTCCCCTGGGGCGCGCGGGTGGTACGGCTGTGGGAGCAAGGAGATCGCACATGCCGACCCCGCTCAACCCGTTCGGGCATTCCAACTCGTCCAGCTCATCCCCCAGCTCCTCCTCGTCGAGCACCGACTCTTCCTCGAGCGGGTCGTCGAGCAGCTCGTCCTCGAGCGACTCTTCGAGCTCCTCCTCGAGCAGCTCGTCCTCCTCGTCCAGCTCGTCCTCCTCGAGCAGCAGCTCGTCGGACGACCACGGCTCGGCGCTCGCCATGTGGGCGCACAAGATGGGCGCGGCGCCCGGCGGTGGTGCCCCCCCGCAGTAGCCCGCCACCTTCGCCGAAACTCGAGTTTCGGCGCGACCCGAGGCAGGCATGAGCTACTCGTCCGTCATCACCATCGAGGAGCTGTCGGCGGCCGGCGGCTCCACCTTGCAGGTCGTCACGCTGGTCGGCCCGGGCCTGCCGTTCATGGGGGCGGAGTGGGGCGGCGAGAACAACGTCGTCACGACGTGGTACCCGGGCAACGCCGACGAGGGCACGCAGCAGAACCTCGGGCCGAAGGAGGTGCCGTCGTCGTGGCAGGGCGACTGGCGCCGCACCATGATGGGCTCGTGCCCGTCGCAGTACCAAGACTCGACGGGCAACGTGTCGCAGGTGGTGGACCCGAGCGCGCTGCGCGACGCGCTCGAGACGATCTTCCGGGCGGGGCGCCGACTCCGGGTCACGTGGACGACCACGCAGGAGGCGGACGGCACGACCCCGCAGGCGTACCCGATCACGGGCTCGATCGTGCGCGAGGGCAGGGCGAAGACGTGGAAGTTCAAGCATCGGACGATCCACGACATCGAGTGGGACATCACGTTCGACTGGGCGTCGAGGGGCGCCACCACCCCGCGCGTGACGAGCACCCGGGCGCCGGCGATGTCGGCGGCGGGCTCGGCGTACCTGGCGGCGCTCCAGATGCTGCAGAGCGCGGCCAACCAGCCGTTCCTGCAGCTCTCGTTCTGCGCGGCCATCACGCTCGGCAACTTCGACGCGACCTCCCCGATCGCGGTCGACCAGGCGTCGGCGACGGTCGACCTCCTGGCGGGGCTGCAGGACGACTACGACAGCCTCACGACGATCAACGCGAGCCTGCCGGACCAGCCCGTGCAGGTCGTCCAAGCGGCGGTGGCGCACGCGGCGGACGCGGTCGACCAGTCGGACGCGATCTACCAGCAGTACAGCGCGGTGCCCGCGGAACTGCTGAGCGCCAACACGGACGCGGTGAGCGTGCTTCGGGCGCTCGCGTTGTTCGCCCCGATCCCCGACGCTGCCCTGCAGGCCGAGATCCAGGCGTGGTCGTTCTGCCAGAAGATGCGCGACTCGCTGCCGCAGCACGCGGGCGCTCTGTCGGGCCGCAACCGCGCCGCCTCCGGCCCCGACCCGCGCACGGTCATCACGATCTACACGGTGCGCGACGGCGACACGCCGCAGTCGATCAGCGCGCGCTTCTACCAGACGCCCGACCACGCGGCCGACATCATGCGAGCCAACGGGCTCAGCTGGCACACGACGTCGCTGCCGACGGGGCGGCAGCTCGTCATCCCCGTGATCTCGGCGGCGCAAACCGTCTAGCGCGGCGGGTCCCCGAACAGGAGGCGGCGCGCGAGCCGCAGGCGCGCCAGGAAGCCTTGCTCGTCGCGCAACCAGTGAAGCGCGACCTCCCGCTTGACCCACTCGGTCCTCACGTTCACCGGCCTCGCCTCGTCGATCGCCCGGGTGAGCGCGTGGTCGAAGTGGTGGAGCGTGACGGGGCGTCCTAACCACACGAGGTCGGGGGGAGTGTCCATGCGACCCTTATGCCACGGGCGCGGCGAAACTCGAGTTTCGTTGGAAGGGGAGGGTTGGGTCGCTCGGTGGTAGG
>Ga0187854_10003147_pt1 | contig 13337 bp, 9 predicted proteins | sample June2016WEW_6_15_FD_132445 | JGI IMG/M metagenome (GOLD analysis project Ga0187854, IMG submission 132445) | Peatland microbial communities from SPRUCE experiment site at the Marcell Experimental Forest, Minnesota, USA - June2016WEW_6_150 | ecosystem: Environmental > Terrestrial > Soil >...
CTTGAATTCCTGCTTGGTTCCAATTTCGGGCATCATAATAAACCTGATCTGAATTTCCACTCGTTGGTAAGGATGTTGTGCCAGATTTCCTCGTTTTGTCGTTCGACCCGGTAAATCTTATAAAACTCCACAGCTAACAGCAACCATACGGCGGCCATTCCAATAGCCAAACAGCCACTCATGGCGGCCAACATAGGCATGATAATTGCCACAGCACCGGTGAGCAGCAACAATGGAAACCACATGGAGCGCACAAATGACTGCTGTTTAAAGACGGGCCTGCCGGGCAGCGCAGCCAGCACCGCCCGCTTAAATTCCTGTTTGCTGCCTTCCTCGATCAGCGCGCTCATTTGGATTTCAGTTTGAAAGTAACGTTATAATCCCGTGGACGAAGCTTATAAACGAAAAGACCGTCGTCCAGATCATGGATAAAAGTGAAGGTCTGAGTGCGCTTCTTGCCGTTGTGGGACGTGGTCGTCACCGTGAGCAGCGACTTCCGGCGGTCGGGGAGGGCCTTGAGCACCGCCTGCTTGAGCGCCTGCTTCGTGCCCGTCTCCGGCAGGGATAACTTCCGCAATTTCTTGGGCGTTTTGGTTTTCATCATTCAACGTCGGCAAAATGACTTCGTACCGGGCAGTGCCCATCATAACCACATCGTGCCCATTATACACGGGAGCCATGTATACACCCTCACCCGCCCAATCCGGGGTCGCCGTCCCAGCGTAGTACATGGTCACGATCACCCGCTGATAGTCAAGATGTTCCAGCATCGCCCGCTTAAATTCCTGACGAGTGCCTTCTTCGGGGAAGTACTGCTTGAACCAGATTTTGCCGTCGGCCACGACGTATTCAGCGGCCATCTTTTCAGCCACGCGAGGCAGGTCAATTTTGGGCGTGGGCCAAAAAATCCGAAAGCCGTTAAAAACCGACGTGAACCAGTTAACCAAATGGTGCGTCATCCCCGGTTGTATCACAAATTGTATACTTGGGGTCAACTCCAATTTTCTTGGGGAGCCGACCTTTACTGCTCCACGTAAAAGCCCGAAGAGTGCGCCCGCTTTCGTCTTTGACCGTGCCCCGCGTAAGACCGGCATCAACCACGATCAGCCGCTCCTTCCGGCGCTTGTTGCGCCACAGGAGAATGTCACCGGGTTTGAAGGGAGGCACAATGGGAACTTTCCAGCCCTTCCAGCGTTTTACCACGGCGCTCACCCGCGACCTGCTTATACCAAAATGTTCTCCCACCTTCTCGTAAGAGTACAGGGCAGCCATTTCCAAAATTTGACGCTGACGCGTCGTGGGCATGTCCATTTTATGAAGACCACGAGAGCGCAAAGTAACCCCGGCGTTGGTCGCCCAGACGGTCAAGGTAGCGGTGGAGATGCCGTACCTATCGGCGATGTCCTTCGTGAACAGTTCCGGGTGGTTCACATAGTCAGATAAAGCCGCCATCACCACACTGTCCGTCTGGACAATCACGCGCTTCTTCAGCCCGCGCTTGACCGCCAGCTTGACCAGATCGTGCGGCGTAATGCCCGCCCGCAGGGCGATCTCCGGCACTGCGTGGACATACTTCCCGTGCTTGTCCTTCAGCCGGTACTCTTCCAGCGCGACGGTCAACTTCGTCAGCGAAATGTTGCTTTTATCGGCCATTACTTCCTTAATTAGACTTGAACCACGACAAATCCTTCGCGGATGTGCGCGAGGCCAGCCACATGGTCAGCGGCAACGTTACTGGCACCAGCAACATCCACCATTTAACCAGAAAGAACATGATGTATACGCATAAAGGTAGCACAAAACAGTAAACCCACCACGTGGTAATCACGTTAATGTCCTGCTGCAACTGCTCCAGTAAGAACTGAAGATATTTGGCGATGACCTCGTGGATGCTCATACAGCCTGTTTTGCGTCCTTGGTTTGCAGCAAGTTGACCGCAATTTTGCCCGCGCTGACTGGCTCTGTCCAGACATGGGCCATATCCTCCAAACCGCCCCGAAATCCGAACTCCGTGGCCAGCATCTCCACCGCCGCTTCGTTGGGCGCAGCCCCTTCGCCCAGCACGCTGATGGACAAATGCCGACAAACACCGAGGGGTTGTTCCTCAAGGCTGTATACACACCGATAACCCACCGGGATGACACACGTAAATTCCGGCTCGTCGCCCACGGGCTTGGCCTCCCCGGCAATCATTCGTTGCAGGCGTTCGCGGCTAATTACGTTATGCGCCGCGTGGTCAACCAGCCGTCGAATCATGGCGCTCTCCGGTTCGGACACGAGCAAGGGTCGCAGTTTCATATCACTATACAGAACGTGATTTAATGTTTAAGAGTTTGGACAACGTTGGCTGACAGTGACCCATCTTGGAGTTTTATATTCGTCAGCATATTCTTGTTTAATTCCGCAGTTGAAACATCTTCGGCGTGATACTGTTCTCGGCATCACAAATGCCTTGGCAATATGTGCGTAGTATCCAAACCATCTGTGCTTGCAACGAGGTCGTTTAACACTTGCCATATTATTCCTCCGGTTCCTCCGGGGCCGGGCGCTCTGACTCCAGCTTGACCGTGGTGGGCAGCACTTGCGTCAGGGCCACGTTGGTTTCGAGGTTGAAGTCCTTGAACCGGCGGGTGTGAAAATCAGTGGTGGCCACCATCACCTTGGACGTGCTGAGCGGATTAACCACGTCGAGCTTTTGGGATACACCTTCCAGCGCTTTGACAAACGCCTCGTAACGTTCCTGACTGAATTTGCCGGTCTTGGGGTCGATAAAAACGTCGGTGTTGAATTCCGAAACCACTGCCCAATCAGCGTAATTGGAGCGCACAATTTTAGGCCCCTCGGCAGGTAAAAGCGCAAGCTCCCGGAAAAAGGTCTCAACGTTCTTGGAGTTGCATTTGGTGTTTTTCCTTGTCCACGTGAACAGGGCCGTCTCCACCTTTTCCTCTTCCTTGGCGGCCTTGTCCGGCTTCTCCGCTTTGTCCTGCAAGCGCACCGATGAAATCTGCTCGTCAGTGTTGCCACTGCGGGCAATGTTATGCTTGAACACTGCTCGCAGTCCTCGCTCGATCAAGTCCGGGGCCACGGCATCGATGACCCTTTGGGCTTTTTCGATTTGATCCTTGGCGTCGTTAAAACGTTGAACCGCATCGCCTTCCACTTCAATCACGGGGATGTCTTTGGCGGCGCGAGTCGAGGTTTTTTCCTTAATGGCAGCGGTGGGGTCTGATTTTCTTGGCATAATTTTCGTAATAATTTTACGTAAATGTATACCCTGCCGCGCCCACTGTCAATACTAAAATTTAATGGCTCAAACGAGGCTCACAAAGGGCGTGTCCACGACCAAGGTGCCGCCCATGCGGTCGGTCACGGTCAGGATGCCGGACACAATGGAGCCACTGGGGTACTGCGCCGTGTCGATGCTGACTTTGGCCCCCCACAAGCCCAAGGTATCCGGGGTGACGCCGGGCGGCTGTTGAAACTGCCAGTAATACTCAACGATGTCACCGTTGGGATCGGTGGCCACGGCGTCAAATTCAAACTGAGTACCCGGCGGAAACGGATCACCGGGGCCAAGATCGCCACCGGCGTTGATGGTCGTGCCAAAATTCTTCACCACAAAAGCAACGGCAGTCGGCGGCGTGTTGGCGATCAAGGTTACTGGCTGTTCGACCACAGTATAAGAGTTTGGGCCAGTCACCGCGACCAGCGCAATCGCTGTTTTTTCCGTTCCGCTCGTCACGATTTCACCGGAAATATCTTTCAGATAAGTGCTCTGATAACCGCCATCCGGCAAAGCAGAAATTGTCCCGGAGGTAGTGAGCGCCGTCGTCCAATTGTTGGAGCCGGTAAACGCCCACAAGAAAGTGACCGTGCCACCGGAAATGTCCTTGCCATACGCGGAAAAGGTGATGGACTGGCCGATACCAATCCGCTGCTCCGGCAAGTCCGCCGCCTCGGCGGTGACACCGGAGATGGCTCCCGTGGCTCCCACTTGCGGCGGGGGCGTGTTGCCGCCCCGGATTTCAAAATCGAAAGTGGACGTGCCGCCCCGGACATCAATGATGTCGCAAGTCACGGTCTCATTGGCGATGACGGTCAGGTCAATGTGGTTTTGAGTACCCGCATAGGTGCTGATGACGATGGTATCGTTGCCCGACCAAGTACCCGCCACATTACCCACATAGCTGGATGTCCCGCTGCCGACAAAGTCCGCCCCCACGAACCAGCCAAACGTAAAAGCATCCCCATCCAGATCGAAGACGGTGACTTTCAATTCCGTCTGGTAAGGGAAAAAGCCGTCATTGGCCGAGGCCGTGGGCGAAGAAATGCTCGGCGGATTGTTGGCCTGAATTGTCCCGTTGATGCTCGTGCTCTGCCCGTCAATTTGAACCGGCATCACCGAATAGTGAAGCTCGCCCGTCGTGGGATCACCGCCCATATTGATCGCCACTGGCGGTGTATACGGCGTAGTTGTAGCCAAAATCGTAGCATCCCACAAAGACCAAACATACGCGTAAATCTGGGTACCGGTAGCAGGCGTCGGCGAAATAGCAAAGGAAACCAAAGCTCCCGTTTGAAAGGGATTGGTTCCTGTGCCGTTAACTAAAACTGCGGTTAAACTGCCGAAAGTCGGAAAGACCAGCGTACCCGCGTCGCTGATAACAACGTCCATCCCAGCAAGGATGTCCTCCGTGCGCTCTCCCGTGTTACCGGTCAACACTTCGCTGAGGGGATTAAAGCTGGCAATCGTGTCGTTGGCTGAATAAACCTGCGACTCGTGCTCCATCTGGACGACCGTGCCATAGCTGTTGATCGTCTGGAACCAGCCGCCCGGCGTTGTTCCTGCGCTTGTAATCATGATGTTGTAAGCTGAGTAAGCAGCGGCACCGTGCCGCTGGAGGCGATCTCAACGCGGTACAATTCAGTCGTCAGCCGCCGCAACTGATAACCGTAGATCGCCAACTGCCGTGCCTGCCCCCGCTGCGGATTGGAGTAGGCGTTCGTCCACTGGAATGAAGTCAACCAATCGCCGACCACCCCGTCAGCGAGAGCGAACCGGAACGTATCCGTGCCGTTGACATTGTAGCCGGTTTCCCCTTTGAGCAATACCCCCTGAAACGTCGTGGCGTTGATGGTGATCTGCACGTCAAAACCGTGAAAGTCTCCGTCCGGGTTGCCGATGTTACCACTGATCACATCCAGTTCATACATCCCGGCCAGCAGCACTCCACTGTCTTCAAATTCAAGAACCCCGTTTTGATTCAGCGCCGCCACGGGCGGTATTTGCTGGTTGCCAAAAGCAGCGCTGTTAGTGTTGTCTGTCCACCGCGTCCATGCGTTGGGAGCCGCCGCGACAATCCGCTCATTCAAATACATGTATACCGGCGGCGTCGTCAGCGTGCCGCTGTAAGCCGTCTGATATACCGTGCCATCGGTCGTCACCGACAGGATCGCGCCGAGGGCGGTATCCGCCAAGATTACCTGCGCTCCCGTTGGAACTTCCGCGTCACGCAAATCAAGCGGATGCAGAATACTAACCACAGTGGTTCCATTCGTCAGCACCGAGACAGCACCGGTGGCATCGTCGGTGCCCACAGAAACAATAGAGCCGGAACTGACCGTGACCGACAATTGATCCGTGAAGATCGTCCCTTGAGCCGTCACCGCAAAGATGCTGCCGGTACTGTTGAAAGTTTGAAGGATGCGGTTGATTTTGAGATCAGCATCACTGCGCTGGCGGGTGATGCGCGCCGAGACCAGATAGGTGTTCGTCAAGCTGCCGAACAACGTCACTTCGTAAACCGCGCCACTGTCGCCTTGCACCCAGATGGCATCCCGATTGGGATTGGTTTCGACCATGAGGTTGGGGAACGGCGTATCCACCCCGGAGAAGACATAGTCAGCGGGGATGCCATCACCCCCGGCGGAAGTCTCCAAAATCGCATAGGTACCGGCATAACTGTCGTTGAGCCATGCGGCGTTGTAGCCGGGCATCTCACCATGGGTGGTGGCCATCACGGTCGTCCCCGCCGCCGTCAACGCGGTGAACTGGTTGCCCAACAGATAGGTGGAAGGCAGAGGCCGACCGCCGCCCAAACCCACTTCTTTGAAACGGGATTCGCCCGTGTACGCGCCCGTGCTATCATACCGGCGCACCAAGCCCATGCGCACCGTGCGGAGCCACGCAGGCAGGATGTCGGTGGTGACAAAACCGTTCGACAGCACCCGGAAGCCGTACCGATCCCGCTTGTTGACAGTTTGAATGAAACCGGGACGATAGGTACAAATCGTCGGGGTCGGATTGTGAAAGCGCACCAAGTCCATGTCGGCTTGGCTCTTAAATTTATCCCAAATGCGCACGTCGTGGATGCCGAAGTTGCGCGCTGCGCCCTGCACGGTCGCGGTCATGTCGTCCGGGGTGGCCGCGACGTACGACCCGGAGGTCGTGATTGTCGTTTCATTCGCCGACGTACCCAGATCACCGCCCCAGCCGAAGACCGCCGTGTTGCTGGATTTGCGCACGTAGAAAAACGTCCAGTGCGCGGCAGACACTCCCTGCGTGTCAATGGACTGCCGGGCGATACCGAGGTTCACGTAAGCCGTAAGCTGGCTGGCCGCGCTGTCGTAATCGAAGGACAACGGGCCATATTCCAAAATGGTGGTCACGCCGCTGCCAGCCACGGAAGAGGGATTGATCCAGAAAGACACCGTTTGATCGTCAACCACTCCGCGATAACCGTTGAAAACGATCACGCTGGACTGATCGAGGTTAAGGTACCAGCCACGTTCGTTGCTCCACAATCGATCCTGCGGCGTAATTCCCACCAATGTCGCCATGCTGTTGATGCTGCTGTGGTCAACCACGGTCAAGTCATCTTCAGGATGCTCGTTAAAAGTCATCCAGCCCACCATCCCATCCCGATGATGGGGGCCAAAGAACTTCGGCAGGTCGCCCACCAAGACTCCCTGTGCCAGTCCGATGTGATAAACAGCGTAACCCGACTCGAACAAGGTTTCCCAGTCGTTTTCCGCATTCAGGAGTTCAATTTCCGGCGCAGTCAATGTAGACAAATCTTTGAATACACCAGTATAGCCAACGGCCAGACGGCTGGGCATGTAATTTTGGTCAGTCGGCATGGGCTGATACGCCAGACGCAGGCGGCTGGTTGCCGGGGAAAGAATACCAATGGCTTCCATGTCAACACCCGTATGCGCCCGCACCGCTGTCGCATCCCCAACTACATCGATAGCCACATCGGGAGTACTGGTGATGTACGTGTCCAGTTCGACCAGTTCACCGCCGCCGACAATGCCGCGCCGCCACGGGTATTCATCGCTGACTTCATCAACGAATTCCGTATCTTGAGCGTCTTCGGGGCGCGCCAGATAGGTGACGTTGCCGCTGAGCTTGAGCGCCAGACTTGGTTCTGGCCGGATAACCTCGCTGGAAGTAATAGTATACCGGGCGATGATGTCGGTGCCTGTGGCCGCGCTTTCGAGATCAAAGTAAAAGCTGCCCGTGCTGAAGTCGAAGCTCCCGGAAAAGTTGAGCGCTTTATAATGAAAAATCTGATGATTGTATGGATCAATCTCGGCCTGCGTGTACGTCGTACCGTTGGCGGTAATCAAATCAATCGCCGCAATGTATTCGGGCAAAATTGTCGTTGTGCCTGAAATAATCATGTTATAGTTGCTTTTAATCTGCTACAAATAAAGTTGCTCATAGATCAATTCCCACCATACGTTTGCGTATTAACAACAATGCTATTGCTGTTGCTGATAGCAACCAACAATAGTGCTGCTACTTGCCAACCCTGCATAATAGGAGGCGGAGCTTCAGCTACTTGTGTCCAAGTACTTCCATTGGCAGACTGCCAGACAGTTCCGTTAGAACCACCAAAGTAAGAATTACCAACGTAAAAAGCTCCGTCAAAATATATTACTGACCTTATGTCAGCACTTATACCGCTCGTTTGTAAATTCCACGTATTTCCATTAGTTGAAGTCAAAACAGTTCCACCCAAACCGACGACTATAAATTGACCCCCACCATAAGTAACATCATCCAAAATTGCAACTGTTCCGCAATCTTTTTGGTTCCATAAAATTCCGTTCGTTGAAGTCATAATAGCCCCAATACCAAAAACAGTGTCCATTCCAACAGCAACGTATAAACCACCAACATAAGCTACATTATACCAATATGCGTTTTCTAACCCAACCGGCATCACACTCAGTGACCAAGAAGTCCCATTTGTGGAAGTAAGAATCGTACCAAAATAACCCACAGCCACGTACAAACCTCCTCCAAAGCATATACCAGTCAACGTATTGTCAGCCGTAAATTGTAACTGCCAATTGATTGCGTCAGATGATGTATAAATACCAAGATCACCGCCAACAGCAACAAATAGCGAATTACCGTAGACAAAGGCTATAAGAGTAGGGGTGGTACTTCCTATCAACGTCCAATTGATACCGTCGGTGGATGAAAAAGTCATACCGCCCGTTAGAGCATAAAGCGTCCCATTAACATTTATTATTGTCCTATAAGTAAATGCGTCGGTAAAATAGCCAATTACATCTTGTGGAAGGAAAATAAACGAAGGTGGTGATGGTGGCGGTGTAGACGAAGATAAATCAACTGAAGCCGCATAAGCCGCGTATCCTGCTGAATCCTGCAACAACAAACCGCCCAAAGATTTGCGTGGATAACGGGTAGCCGCCCGCACTTCTTCCAGCGCCTGTGTCACTTGTGTTGCCGCTGCCGTAACGCCCGTCATGTTCAACTGGCGGTTCACTGCCGAAGCTTCCACGCGGGGGATAACCACCGTCAGCGTGTTGCCGACCATCGTCACCCAGTCCTGAACGGTGAAATCGCTGGTCATTGAACCGCTGATCCATGGCCGGTAAGGTGATACCGCTGTCCCGTCTACAGTCAGGGCGGGCGTGTTGGCCAAATCCTTGTTGCGCTGCGCCGCACTCGATCCGAAAACCTCTTCGATCTTGTCAGGATAAGCCGTGACGGCCAGATCAAAATAGCTGCTACGATATTTGATGGCCGACAACCGGTCGGTGATGGACAAAATCTTGTTCGTGCCCGTGCTGTCCGTTCCCACACTGATCACCATGCCGTTGAAATACTCGCCTTCGGCAATGGCTTGGAAACGAACCCCGGCCCCAGCAGGATCAACGTATGCCTTCTTGTGCGGGCCACCGAGACTGTCAGTGCCGGAAGAACCCAAAGCGTAAGTGCCATTGGCCGGATCAACCACGGTACCGTGCTGCGTGGCCAGCACAATTGTTTCCACAAAGGGGCTGAAGTCGTTGACCGCCTGCGTGTAAAACTGCGTGCTGTTCGTGCCGTTGTTGACGGTACCCGTCCACGTGTAAAAGGGGCCGTCATTGGTCTTTAGCGGATTGTAGAAGGGGCTGAAAGATTGCTGCGGAATGTATTCCGCTTCCGTTGCGAAATCCGGGTCGTTGGCAGCCGCACCGATGTCGTTGGGCTGGCGCACGCTCAGGCGGCTCCACAGGGGCGTCATGCGCACATCATCAAAACCGAGAATCCGGCCCAACGCCTCGAAGCTCCGCTCCGTGCCCTTGATTTGCAGACGCGGGAAATACGTCGCAATGATCTGCTTTTGTTCCGCCTGAACTTGATCATCGGGAATGATCGAAGTTTTGTACAACACCGCGCCAACAGTTTGAGCCAAGTATGCCAAGGTGTTGATGTCGACAAGCCGCAGCAAGTCCGTCCCGTACCGGGCGTTAAGAATGGCCGTCTTGTCCAGCCCAAGCTGGGCTGCTGCCCACGTGTCCAACGCCGCCGTGCCATCCGCCGGAGTGTCCGTTTGGATGTCCAAGGAACGCGTATATGTCTTGCCTTGGTCGCTCTGGAGATCAACCAGCACCACGTTGTTGCCGGTCTGGGGAAAAGTATTGACGGCGAAGAACTGCTGCATGTTTTTGCCGTAGGCGCGCAGGTCTTCGATACGGTCTTGTATACCGCCAACCACTGCCTGAATCAGCCCCTTTTCGTCAAGGTCGATGACACCCTGCGGCAGGCGGTCGTACAGGAACTCTTCTTTGAGGTTTCCGATCACAATCTAATTACCATCGCCTGCCGCTACAGGATAGCGGGGCGACGGTGCCGCTTCTTGCGTAAGAACCGAACCACCTGACTGGCGTCCGTGGGAAAGGACAAACCGCCAAAAGGATCAGGCGTGTGGGTTTCCTCAATAATAGGCACCACTTCCCCCACCCCCTGCAAACCCCGCTCACGAATCATATCGTCAGCTTCGATTCTGCTGTCGAAACGCTGCCGAGCACGGTGAGCACCCCAGCCCCACAGTCCGTTCCACCACCACGAAGGCAACTTTGGATTCCCAATTTTACGAATAGCGTAGTGAACACCGACATTTTTCAAAGCCTGCTTTGGATCAACTGCATCCGGGTCAACCGCCTCTTCGAGTGCTTCCTGTATTTTTTCCATGGTGCTTTCCCCGCAAGCTGAACAGGAATCACTGTCATCAGCCAGATCATAACCATGAAGTTCCGCAGATAAAACTTCGGAAGCATGATCAGGCTCGAACGAACCTTCCGCATCATAGTGCCCCAACGAATGAAGCGGGTCGTGCCCGTGCCTGCTGAAGTACTCGCGGATCACACTTTCGGGCGCGCCCAAATCTCGTCCGCATTTTGCGCACGGCCAACGCACGGCTTTTTTCAGATATTGTTTCGGGTCAATGGCGTCAGGATCGAGTGCCTCTTTCAGCCGTGGCCGCCTTAAAATCTGTATCTTATAGCCGGGGGGAATTTTAGCTCCCTTAGTATACCTGTTTCCGTAATTGTATTTTTGAAGAATGCGCAAACTGCGCAAACCCATCCAAGCCGGATTCAAATGGTGCTCCCCTTGCTGAGCCAGATATACTCCTTCTTCACCTTTTGGCCCAACCATCTGCACGGCATATTCCAGCGGCGTCTTGTGCGCATACTCCTTTGGATCAATAGCATCAGGATCAAACGCTTCTTTAACCTGCGGCTCTTTTTGAGTACTGAACCGAATTACTTCAACCACCCGATCTGGATCGTCGTCCTGCTCACACGCACCTTTGAACTCCATTTCAGCGGCGGTAAACTGCGGCTTTACCTCCTTGGTAGCAAACGGATCAATCCCGGCCAGCTTGGTCGCCACACCCTTTTTAACGTAGGCCACGGTACAATGCGGGTGATAAACCGGATGCTTGTCCTCGTTGGGCAGCTTGGACACGCGCTCGTTGAGTTCGGACAACCACGGTGAATCTATATCCAGCTTGACCACGTCGTAATCGGGGTTGGTGCCAAAGAGGGACACCTTCTCAAAGAAGACGGGGAACGGACGCGTCGTGGCGGCAATCTTCCGCAACTCGTCGGGCACTTGGTTCGTGGTCAATCCGTATTTGACGGTCACATGCGGTTCAAGCTCGCGGCCATAGCTGTCGTCGTCTTCCTCCGTATACAACCAATCATCCGGGATGTTGACCTTGCCCCAGTTGACGACGAAATCGGCCAGTTCGCGGGGCAACTTGATCAACGTCACCGCGTAGCTGTGGCTTTCTTCCAGTCGCGTTTCGACCACATGCTTGGGAAATCTTTTAAACAACTGCTTCCCTTCTTCGCTGGGATCAGATACCCGGAACTCCTCGTCGCCGTAAAGCTGGCGCACAATCTCCGTGGCGATTCCCTGCTTTTGAAACTCAGGTTTTACCTCGATCACCTGAAGCACCCCGCTATCCAACTGCTGGAACCAACCCACCGGCGTACCGTTTTTAAGAATCAAGTAGTGAGTGCCCGAATAGGCAAAATCACCGAACGCATTGTCCGAAAACTCTGTGACCACGCCCAGTTTATCCAACTCCTCTGGGTCGGTTTCACGATAGGTTATGTCCTTTTCAACTGCTTCTTGCACAGATGGAACGTACGGCTCGATGACTATCGTAAATTTGCCCCGGCGGTAACCAACGTCAAACCGTTCGCTGTCCACATGCTTTTGAGCCATCTTATAACTGGGAAAAGTTGTTGCACGACTCAAATAATCCACCCAGCCAGAACTCGTGTTCCACCAGCGGTTGTAGTCTTTCCGTGCGATAACAAAGCGCGGTGACTTGACTTTTTTAAGATATTTTCTCGGATCAATATCATCAGGATCACGCGCTTCAGTCAACTTGATACCCAACTGCTCAAAAACGCGGTCGCGCATGTCCAGCCGATCCAGCCCTTCCTCGTACCACTGCTCGGCCAGCGTCCACGGGATGGTCACCACCGGCACCTGCTTCAATCCGGCCCCCAGCGCCGCCTGCCAGCGATTGTGACCGTCTTGAAGCGACAGTGCGCCCCGGCCTTCAAAGGCGAACAGCGGCGGCATGAAGGCGGGCCAGCCTTGTTTAAACACCGCCGGGTCAATGGGCTTGTCAGGATGAATTTCGCTCGGCTCCAGTTGCGTAATGGGTACCTGTCGCACTTTAAATTTTTGGGGATCGACCGCTTCTCCCAGCCGTGACTTGGGTTTAATGTTGTGCTTTTTGGCATACGCATCCCACGCTTCCTTGCTGGTTTCCTGCGGCTTCTCTTTTTTGAACTTCTCCCAGTCGTAATCCTTCATTTTGACCGTAGCCCCGGTAGGACAAAGCTCATTGTACACTTCGACATGCAGCATTTTACCGGTACCGGTCGGCAAACCGCTGATCAATTCCGGTTGGTTGGGATCGGGCCGGTTTTCCGGGAGCGGCCATGGTTCCAACTCACCCAGTTCGTACGACAGGGCTTCTTTGACGGTATCCGGTTCGTCGCTGAAACTTCCATGGTATTCATCGTTGGGCACAATCTTGGGCGAATACTCAAACAACAAATCAGGCAAATCCCCGCTGTACGGTTCGCTGTTTTCCTCCTCGTAATATGCCATGGATTCCCTGACTTTTTTCCACGGCACCAAAAAACCCAGCCGGTCTTTGCCGCCTACTTTGATCCATTTGGATTTGGAACCCAGCGTATCTTCGATTAAGTCGATATACGCTTTTGTATATTCATCTTCGTAAATGGTCTCCAAAGCCCGGCGGCCCGCCTGTTGGATCGCCTCGGCAATTTCATCCAAAGAGTTTCCGTCACTGAATTCATCGGCGTTCTTGATCCATTCTTCAATGTCATCATCGGTACGATCTTTGAGGGCTTGAGGGGTTAAAACCAACGGCTCTCCATCAATCAGGACGCTGCGCCCCACCAGTATCCGGCGCAGATCGGTGTAATGTTCCGGGGTCAAATACTCAACGACATCCTTAACGTCCATGGGCGTTTCC
>Ga0187854_10003161_pt1 | contig 13295 bp, 9 predicted proteins | sample June2016WEW_6_15_FD_132445 | JGI IMG/M metagenome (GOLD analysis project Ga0187854, IMG submission 132445) | Peatland microbial communities from SPRUCE experiment site at the Marcell Experimental Forest, Minnesota, USA - June2016WEW_6_150 | ecosystem: Environmental > Terrestrial > Soil >...
CATCGTCTTCCCGTCGGTCGTCTGCCAGAGGCCCACGAGCCGCCCCTGCAGCGCCTGCTCGGCGCGGCGGAGCACCTCTTCCCGCCAGAACTCGATCTTGTCGCGATTGTCGCTGCCGGCGCCCACGATGGCCCTTCGAGGAGACCCCGCGAACATTCCGCGTTCGCGGCGCCGCGTCAAGCTTGACGGGCACCCCGCCCGGGGGCAGGTTGGCTCGATGGCCGCCGCCACGCCGCTGGACGCCGAGGTCCGCGAGGCGCTGAGCCAGGAGGCGCGCAAGCGCGTCCTGCTCGAGGGCCCCATCGCCGAGGTCACGCAGGTCGCCTTGGCGGCGCTGGTGGCGTTCCTCACCTTCCGCACCGCCCCCCGCGGCCTCCTCGTCGGATGGGTGGCGGTGCTGCTCGCGGCCACCGCATACCACCTCGACGTCCGCCTGCGGATCGCGGCGCGGGGCTACGACGTCGCCGCGCGCCGCGCCTTCCAGCTCACCGTCGGCGTGGGCGCGGTGACGTGGGGCCTCGGGGCCGCGCTGTTCGCACAGTGGCTCCCCTTCCAGGACGTCGCACTGCTGCTCGTGATCCTGTGCGGCCTGGTCGCCGGCGCGACGCAGAGCCTGGCGGCGGACCGGCTCGGCTTCCGGGTCTTCCTGGCCGGCACGCTCGGGCCGCCGATCGTCGGGATCCTCGCCGGCGACGTGGAGCGTTCGCGCGGCGTCGCGCTGCTGCTCATCGTCGTGTACGGTGCGTCGATGTGGTACCTGCACGGGCGGGAGCACGGCGCGCTGCTCGAGCGGCTCACCACCCACGTGGAGCTGGTGCGCAGCGAGGCGAAGGCGGAGTGGGAGCGCGCGCACCGCGACGCGCTGTTCGCCAGCGCCCCCGTCGCGATCGTGGTGGTGGACGAGCAGGGCTTCGTGCGGGATGCCAACCCCGCGTTCGAGGCGCTGTTCGGCTACAGCGCGACCGCGGCGCGGGGCCGGCCGCTCAACGACCTCGTGGTGCCGAGCGGCGAGTTGACCCTCGCGGAGCAGCTCGACCAGACGGTGCGCGCCGGGGTGCCGGTCAAGGTCGAGGCGCAGCGGCGCCGCAAGGACGGGGAGCTGATCGCGGTGCGCGCTTCGGCCGCCCGGGTCCAGGGCGCTCCGTCCGGCGGGGACGCGCGCGACCTGTTCGTGATGTACGAGGACATGGCGGACGAGCTCAAGGCCCGTCGCGCCCTCCAGGAGGCGAAGGAGGCGGCGGAGCGGCTCGCGCAGATGCGCAGCGCCTTCCTCGCCAACATGAGCCACGAGATCCGCACGCCGATGAACGCGATCCTCGGCCTGACGGAGCTGCTCCTGGACACGGAGCTGTCGCCGGAGCAGCGGCGCTCGCTCGCGCTGGTCCAGACGTCGGGCGAGGCGCTGCTGGAGCTCCTCAACGACATCCTCGACCTCTCGAAGATCGAGGCGGAGAGCCTGCAGCTCGAGGCGATCCCGTTCGACCTGTGGCGGGTGGTGGACTCGACCGTGGCGCTGCTCGCGGTGAAGGCGCGGGAGCGGAACATCGAGCTGCTGACCGACATCCCCGCCGCCGTCCCCGAGCAGGTGCGCGGCGACCCGACGCGGCTCCGGCAGGTGCTGACCAACCTCATCGGGAACGCGGTGAAGTTCACGCACGAGGGGGAGGTCCTGGTCTCGCTGTCGAGCACCCCCGCCCCGTCGGGCGACGGGTTCGCGCGCATCCGGTTCGCGGTGCGCGACACCGGCATCGGCATCTCCACCGAGCAGCTCGCGCTCATCTTCCAGCCGTTCAGCCAGGGGGACCTGACGATGGCGCGCCGCTACGGCGGCACGGGGCTCGGGCTGACGATCGCGCAGCGGCTGGTGACGATGATGGGCGGCACGCTCGAGGTGGCGAGCGAGCCGAAGAAGGGGAGCGAGTTCTCCTTCACGCTCGAGCTGCCGGTGGTCGCGGCGCTGCCGCTGGCGCTCCCGGCGGCGGGCGTGGTGCCGCTGGCGAACCTCACGATGCTGGTGGTGGACGACAACCAGTCCAACCGGCGGATCATGCGCGGGATGCTGGCGAGCGCGCGCGTCACGGTGGACGATGCGCCCGACGCCGAGGCCGGGCTGGCGGCGCTGCACCGCGCGACGGCGGCCGGGACGCCGTACGCGCTGGCGATCCTCGACGCGCAGATGCCGGGGCAGGACGGCTTCCAGCTGGCCGAGACCGTCCGCAACGACCCCCAGCTGCGCCGGACCCCGCTCCTGATGCTGACGAGCGCGGGGCAGCGCGGCGACGCGCAGCGGTGCCGCGAGCTGGGGATCCGCGGCTACCTGACCAAGCCGGTCTCGCGGGCCGACCTGCTCGACATGGTGGCCGGCGTGCTGGGCACCGCGGAGGCGGAGCCGACGGAGGTGGTCACGCGGCACCGGATCCACGAGTCGCGGCGCCGTCTCCGGATCCTCCTGGCCGAGGACAACCCGGTGAACCAGGAAGTCGCGGCGACCATGCTGCGCAAGCGCGGCCACGACGTGGACGTCGCGGAGAACGGGCGGCTGGCGCTCGAGCGGGTCAAGGCGACGCGTTACGACGTGGTGCTGATGGACATCCAGATGCCGGAGATGGACGGCTACGAGGCGGCCGACCGGATGCGCGAGATCCCCGAGTGCCGGGACCTCCCGATCGTCGCGCTCACCGCCCACGTGCTCGCCAACGAGCGCGAGAAGTGCCTCGCGCACGGGATGAACGCGTACCTGTCCAAGCCGTTCAAGGCGTTCGAGCTGTTCGCCGCCGCGGAGGGGTGGGGCGCGCGCGCCCCGGCCGGCACGCTCCCGGCCGTGGACCTCGACACTTTCCGCAGGGAGATGGCGGAGGCCGGCGCGGCCGAGGCGGTGGACGGCATCGTCGAGAGCTTCGTCCAGAACCTCGCCGTGCGGATCGAGGCCATCGGGGCCGCCGCCCGGGCCGGCGACGCGGCGGAGGTCGCGCGGCTGGCGCACGCGTTCAAGTCGTCGGCCGCGCAGCTGGGCGCGGCGAAGCTGGCGGGGCTGCTCACGGAGATCGAGGCCTCGGCCAAGGCGAATGGGGATCTGGGCGCCATCCTCGAGCGGTTGCGCGAGGAGGCCGGGAAGGTGGAGGAATACCTGGCGAGAAAGTGAGAGGTGAGGGCACCTCTCACTCCTCACTGCACCACGATGGTCCCGCGCATCCCGGTCGTCGGCGTACCGTGGATCGTGCAGTAGTACTGGTACGTGCCCGAGACCGTGAAGGTGTGGGTGTAGATCCCCGCGGGGGCGATGGTGCCGGACGAGAAGGAGGTTCCCGGCCCCGAGCTATACGTGACGGTGTGCGCGACCGCGTCCTGGTTCAGCCAGGTCACCGTCGCGCCCACGCTCACCGTGCGCGTCGTCGGACTGAACGCGATGCCCTGCATGAACACCTGGCTCGGGCCGGGCCCGCTGGGGCTGGTGGAGCTGCCGCACGCGGCCGCCAGCGCGAACGCGGCGACGTTCATCAGACGGATCAGGCGCAACCGTTCTCCGATTCGGGGTCCTCGGTTCGACAGCCTGTCTATTGCACCACGACCGTGGCGTGCATCCCGGTTGTCGGCGTGCCGTGGATGCCGCAGTAATACTGGTACGTCCCCGCCGTTTTGAAGGTGTGCTGGAAGCTCGCGCCGACGACGACCGTGTCGCTGAACGCGGAGTCGGGGCCGGAGCTGTAGATCACCGTGTGGGTGTAGACGTCCTTGTTCGTCCAGGTCACCGTCGTGCCGACGGCCACGGTGAGGTTGTCCGGATCGAAGGTCAGGTCCTGCATGTACACGCCGTTGGGCGGCGGCGTGAGGATCCCGCCGGAGCCGCCGACCCGGGTCCCGTTGAGGTTGCAGGCGGCGCCCAGGACGACCAGGACAACGCTCTTCATACCGGAGAGACGCACCGAGCCTCCTCGTCGAGAAGTCGTCACAGGCGCATCCGCTCGATCAGCGCCTGAAAGCGCGGATCGCCGCGCCGCGGATCCATCAGCGGGTTCATCTGAAGATAACAGGGCCGGCCGCGGCGCTGGGCGAACGCCTTCTCGAGCCAGTCGAGCGCGCTGGTTCCAAGCGGCAGAAGTGAGCATCGGCGGAAAGGCCCCGCTGCGGTTTCGCGGCGGGGCCTTTGCCATGTCTGACCATCCGAAATCTCTCAACTGGTAACCACTGACACCTTGCCGTCCGGCAACTGTTCTGATCGCCGCCTTCTCCGGCCTCTATTGTCCGTACTTGTCATAGACTCTCTGGAATTCGGGCAGGGCGGTGTCGTTGGTCGGACGCTTGATCTTGACGTGGATCACCAGCCGCCGCCCCTTGCTCTTCAGCTCGTAGCTCTCGGTCAGCTCGGCGCCGTTGCGGAGCGTGCGGCGCACCTCGAACTGCTTGCCGTGCCAGCGCCCGTTCAGGCTCTGGCTGCGGCCGGCGGAATCCGTCAGCGTGACGTCGCGGCCGTCGAAGAAGAGGGTGTAGGTCAGGGCGTCGCGCGGGCTGATGGAGAGGCTACTGTCGGACTGCGCGATCACCAGGCGGCCCGCCGGCTGGCGGAGCAGGCTGTCCGCGGTGTCGCGGTCCTCGCCGCCGGACTGCGTGCCCTCCCCGCCCCGGCCGCCGCCGCCCCCCATCCCGCCGCGGCCGCCGCCCCCGAAGCCGCCGCGGCCGCCGCCCCCCATCCCGCCGCGGCCGCCGTAGCCCCCGCCCCCGCCCCCGCCCCTGCCCCCCTGCATCGCGTAGCGGCCGGGCTGGTCGCTGTCGTCGGGGTTGTAGACCCAGGTGCCGGCGAAGCTGACGCCCGCGGGGGTGGCTTGCGGCGCCGGAGCGCCGGAGGCGTCCATCTCGCGGGCGGGATGGGAACAAGCCATCGCGATCAGGGGAATGAGAGAGAGAACGAAGGGATGCCGCTTCATGGCTCCATCAGGTTCGAGATTCCTATTAGACGCCGAAGGGGACGGAAAGTTTCCGGGGACAGACTTCCGAGCAGTTCCCAGACGCCGAATTGCCAGTGGTTCCCAGTTCCGCAATCTCCCCGCTGCCGCCTGCCTGCCACGCAATCAGGGGAAATTGACGCCGGTCCTATCCTGCGCCGCGCCCAGGGTCACCGACTTCGAGCCGTTGAGCCCCGTGCCCACGGCCGTGATCGTGTAGGCGCCCGGCGGGAGGAACCAGAGCTTGTACGCGCCGCTCACCGAGTCGGCGAGCGCGGTGGCCACGGTGTCATCGTTGCTGGTGAAGATCGCGTACAGCGTCGCCTGCGATGAGGCGGGCGTGACCGTGCCCGCGACCGAAGCGGCCACGTCCTCCATCGTCGCATGGATCACCGGCTGAAAGATGGCGCCGACCGGCAGGGTCGGCGGCCCCGTCAGGACGAAGCTCCGCGAGACGTCGAAGTCCGCCACGAGCACGGTCTGGCCCGGCGTCACCTGAATGGGCGTGTCGAGAACGACCTTGACCCCCGTCTCCATCCCGCTCGGCACCGACAGCGCCTTGCTGGTCGTCCCGTCGGAGAAGCGGAAGCCCGGGGACAGGACGACGATCCCCGAGTCCACGACGATCCGCATCTGGCTGTAGGTGCCGACGGGGATCGTCGCGGACCCCAGGGTCGCGGTGATGCCGTTCTGGAAACCCAGCAGGTTGTAGACCTCGTGGGGCGTGCTGTCGATCGTGTAGCGCGGGCCCGTCGTATCGCTGCCGCCGATCAGGTAGACCCGCGAGATCGCCACGTACGCAGTCTGCACGTCCGGGGTGGGAGAGTCGCTCAGTTGGACCGTGAGCTGACCCGCGCCCGGTGCGCTGGTGCTGCCGCAGGCGGCCGCCAGGGCGACGATCGCCACGGCGCCGAGGGCCTTGAGTGACCGGCGCTTTGCGCTTCGCATCGTTGACCTCCTGTGACCTCTGAAGCGAATCTATGGCCCAACTGTCCGGGTTGCATCGGTCGGAAGGACGAGTCGTCCTCGCTCAACAGGACTACGCCCAACAGACCGGGCACACTCCACTAGGCCAGCGCCACGAGGCCTCGGGCGGCCATGAGCTGCCTGAGGCACGTTCTGCGGTCTCACGCCTGCTGACTCGTGACCGCTCGCAACTCACCGTCTCGCAACTGTACTCAATGCTCCTGACTCATCTCTGATCCCCGGAGAGGGAGCGCATCGGGACCATCGGCGCCCGGATCGCGCGTGAAACGGGCAGCTCGCGCACGTTCCCGGATCCGTACACCAGCCCCGAGTACGTCCCGCCCTCCGAGCCGAGCAGGCGATCGAGCAGGCCCCACCGCACGAGCCCCCACCCCTCGGGCTCGAGGAGCGCGAAGACCAGGCGGCCCAAGGGCTGGGCGGTCGTGACGAAGAACGAGCCGGCGGGAAGCGTGCGCGCGGCGCTCACGTACGTCGCCGTGACCTGGACGAGCTGGTGCCCCTGGAACTCGCGCGGCGACCAGGTGATCTGGCTCGCCGCCACGGTCTCGACCGTGTCGGTCCACGGCGCCTCGAGGCGCTCGACCTGGATGCCGTGCAGCCGGAGCAGCGACGCGACGTCGGCGGCGCCGGCGGGGAGGAAGTAGCCGGCTGGCAGCGGCCGGCTCACCGAGTCCACGAAGAGGACGTTGGCGGGGATGCGGACCGTGCGGTACTGGCCCGTCGGCTCGAACCGCGGCCGGCCGCGGGCGGAGGTGTCGCCGGTCGGACGCAGCACCTCGAGGACGACCGGCTCGACGCCGCGCGAGGCGATCCGGTACTGCACCGCGAGGTCGGGCCGCGGCGCGGCGCCCGCGCCCTCGAGCGTCGTCTGCCGGTCGGCTTCGCGCTCGATGCGGCGGATCTCGTCCGCATGCGCGGCCGCATAGTTCAGGATCTCGACCAGGAAGTCGTGCGTCACCTGGACGCGGGTCCGGAAGTCGGCGTGCGAGTAGGCCTCGGAGAGGATCGCCATCCGGCCGCGCAGGCCGACGTAGTTGGTGCCGTACCACCCCAGCGGCGCGTAGGTGTCCCAGCTCTTCGGATCGGCCGGGTCCTCGACGTTGCCGTAGTCGTAGATCGGCTCGCGATAGCGGTCCTGCAGCGTCCGGCGGATCGCGGGCAGCATCTGGTCCTGCACGAACAGCGTCGGGCCGCGCGGCCCCACCGGATCCAAGGGCGGCGCGTAGGTGAGCAGGTAGCCGTGCCGCGTCCCATCGGTGGTGTGCAGATCCACCATCAGCGCGGGATCCCAGGTCGTGTAGACGCGCTGGAGCGAGGCGCGCGTCTCGGGCGCCTCCGCCTTGAAGTAGTCGCGGTTGAGGTCGACGTTGAGCGCGTCGGGGCGGTCGCCGACCATCAGCGGCCCATTCTGCTCGCCGCGGTGCTGCGCCACGGGGCCGAAGTCGTCGTTGCCGTCCGCGTTGTAGTCCGGCGCGACGAGCACCACCAGCTTCTGCAGCAGGTCGCGCCGCGCGCCGGCCAGCTCGCGCAACAGGATCTGGAGCGCTTCTTTCCCTTCGACTTCCCCGGCGTGGATGTTCCCCTGGAGATAGACGACCAGCTTAAGCGACGCGGCGGCCTCGGCGGGCGACGTCACCGCGGGGTCGGAGGCGATGACGAGGTAGAGCGGCTTGCCCAGGGTCGTGCGCCCCATCGAGGAGACCGAGATCGGCGCGCCCGCGAGCTGGAGGCTGTCGAGGAAGAGGCCGACCTGCGCGGTCGAGGAGGTCGAGTCGAAGTTGGTGCGCTCGGCCACGGTCTGGGGCCACGTCTGGGCAGCCAGCTCCGGTGCCGTCAGCAAGAGTACCAGCGTCACGTTGCGCGCGAGACCCATCATGGGCATCCTGATCCCGGGTGGAGAGCCAGCGAATCTACACAATGGCAAGATAGTTGCGAGACGCCGAGTTGCGAGTGGTCATGAGACTGGAGACTGCAGACTGCAATTCTGGAGGTGCATGCGCATGAAACGTGAACTCCTGATCGTCCCGTGCCTTCTCCTGGCCGCCTGTTCGCCGCGGGAGCGCGGCGTGCCGGCCCCGCCGACGACGCGGCAGACGAGCTTCGAGACGACCTGGCACGGCGTGCGGATCGCGGACCCCTGGCGGTGGCTCGACTCCGCCGCCGCCCCCGAGGTCCGGGGCTGGATCGAGGCGCAGAATCGGTACGCCGACACGGTGGTTGCGGGCTTCCCCGAAGGGACGTGGATCGGCGCTCGCGTGCGGCAGCTCCTCGCGACATCGCCGGCGCGGACGTCGCCCAGGCTCGTGGCGGGCACGCTCTTCTACCTGCGCGAGACGCCCCCGGAGCCGCAGGCGGTGCTGGTCGCGCAGGGGTGGCCGAGCGGGAGCGCGCGCGTGCTGGTGGACCCGAACCGCCTGAGCGCCGGCACGGCCATCACCGGATACTGGCCTTCGCCGCGCGGGCGCTACGTGGTGTACGGCACGAACGTGGACGGGAAGCCGGTCGTCACTTTCCACATGGTGGCGCTCTCGGGAGGACGAACCGCTCCCGCCGACACGATCGCGTACGCCGGCGGAGGTGTCTCGTCGTCGGACGTGCTCTGGGACCCCGACGAGCGCGGCTTCACCTACACGCGCTTCCCCGTCGCGGGCGAGTTCTTCAACCTCGCGCTCTACCACCACACCCTGGGCACGAATCCGGAAGCCGATCCCCCGGCCTTCGGGATCAGCTACTCGCGGATCGCCGAATACCGTCTCCTGGCCAGCGAGGACGGGCGCGAGGCCGCGGTGGTCGCGAACGTCGGCGACGCCGGGCCGTCGGAGATCTACCTGCGGACGCCGCGCGGGTGGCGGCGGGCCGCCGACACGACCCTGGGCATCCGGGGCGCGGAGTTCGTGGGCGGCCGGCTCTTCGCCATCGCCACGGCCGGCGGGACGCCCCGGGGACGCCTGCTGGCGATCGGCCCCGCGGGCGACACCACACCCGTTCTGCCACAAGGCGACCAGGCGATGCACGGGGTCGCTCCGATCGCGGGGGGCTTCCTGGTCCAGTGGATCTGGGGGATGGATCAGGGACTCGCGCAGTACGGCGCGGACGGGAAACTGGTGCGGGCGGTGAGCCTCCCCGCCGGCATCGCGATCGGCACGATCGCTTCGTCCGCGGCATCGCCGGAGGCCCTGATCGCATACTCGGGGTGGACCATCCCCGAGCGCTGGGCGCGCTACGACGCGCGGACCGGCGCGGCCGCCACCGTGTTCGAGGTGCAGCCGGCGGGCGACTACTCGAAGGTCGCCGTCTCCCGGGTGGACGCTCTCTCGAAGGACGGGACCCCGATCCCGGTCACCATCCTCTCGCTCCACGCGGCCCCGAGGGACGGGAGCGCGCCGGCGGTGCTCACGAGCTACGGCGGATTCGATCTCCCGGTGACGCCGACGTTCCTCGGCCCCTGGCTCGCGTGGCTGGAGCATGGCGGAGTGCTGGCGTACGCCAACATCCGCGGCGGCGACGAGTTCGGTGAGACGTGGCACCGCCAGGGGATGCTGCGGCAGAAACAGAACGTGTTCGACGACTTCTTCGCGGCGGCTGAGGCGCTGGTCAAGGAGAAGTGGGCCGCACCCCGGCGGCTCGGGATCATGGGCCGGAGCAACGGCGGGCTGCTGATGGGGACGGTCCTGACCGAGCACCCCGAGGCGTTCCGGGCGGTGGCCGCGTTCGTCGGGATCTACGACATGACCCGGCACAAGGAGATCCCCAACGGGCAGTACAACATCCCCGAGTATGGCACGGCCGACGACTCGGCGGACTTCGCCGCGCAGTACGCGTACTCGGCGCTGTACCACGTGAAAGCGGGGGAGCGGTACCCGGCGGTGCTCCTGGAGACGGGCGCCAACGATCCGCTGGTCGCGCCGTGGCAGTCGCGGGAGTTCGCGGCGGCGCTGCAGAGCGCGACGGGCTCCGGGCGGCCGGTGCTGCTGCGGACGCGGCTCGACCAGGGTCACGCGGCGGCCTCGTTCGCGCAGGCGATGGGCAACACCACCATGATGATGACGTTCCTGGCGCACGAGCTGGGTCTCAGACAGTAGGCGGTTGCGAGGAGGCAGGTGTCGGGTAGTTGCGAGACGGCGAGTTCCGAGCGGTTACGAGACGTGAGTGTACGGAACGGAGAACCTGCCTCCTGCGGGCCACGGGGCTGCCGTGAGGCTTGCACTCCTGCCGACAACCCGTAGACTCACGACCGCTCGCAACTGTGCGTCTCGCAACTGCTCCGCATTCTCGTCACTCCCGACTGGGAGGAGTCCCTTGAGAGCCCCTTCGCTCCTCGCGTTTCCGATCCTCACCGCAGTCCTGGTGTCTCCACTATTTGGGCAGTCGCTGGCGTCAGAGATCGATGCCAGAGTCGCGGCCGTCCTGCCGCGGGTGGTGGAATGGCGGCGCGACATCCACCAGCACCCCGAACTCGGCTTCCAGGAGACGCGGACGTCGGCCCTCGTCGCCGCGGAGCTGACGCGGCTCGGCCTCGAGGTGCGGACCGGCGTCGGCCGCACCGGCGTCGTGGGCGTCCTGCGGGGCGCTCTCCCGGGGCCGGTGGTCGCGCTCAGGGCCGACATGGACGCGCTTCCCGTCACCGAGCAGGTGGATCTGCCCTTCAAGTCCACGGTGCGGACGCAGTACGGCGGGCAGGAGGTGGGCGTGATGCACGCCTGCGGCCATGACATGCACACGGCGATGCTGCTGGGGGTGGCGAACGTGCTGGCCGGCCTCAAGGACCGGCTGCACGGCACCGTCGTCTTCCTGTTCCAGCCGAACGAGGAGGGGATTCCGGGCGAGCCGTCCGGCGCCCAGGCGATGATCGACGCGGGCGCGCTGCAGGATCCGGCGCCCCAGGCGGTGTTCGGGCTGCACGTCATTCCGGCGCGCGTCGGCACGATCCTCTACCGCGCCGGCGCCGTCATGTCGGCCTCCGACGTGCTCCGCATCGTGGTGCACGGCCGCCAGACGCACGGCGCCATTCCGTGGGGCGGCGTGGATCCGATCGTGATCGCATCCCAGATCGTGCTGGCGCTCCAGACGATTCCGAGCCGGCAGGTGGACATGACGCCGGGCCCAGCCATCCTCACCGTGGGGATGATCCAGGGCGGCAACCGCTACAACATCATTCCGGACAGCGTGGTCCTGCTGGGGACGGTGCGCACCTTCGACGACGGGGTGCGCGCCGAGATGGCGATGCGGATCCGGCGCACGGCCGAGGGGATCGCGCAGAGCGCCGGCGGGACGGCGACGGTGGAGGTCGAGCGGGGCGCGCCGGGCGTGTACAACGACCCGGCCCTGACGGAGCGGATGGCGCCGACGCTGGCGCGTGTCGCCGGCCCCGGCAATCTCGTCACCGCGCCGCAGTGGACGCCGTCCGAGGACTTCGCGCTCTACCAGCAGAAGGTGCCGGGCATGTTCTACTTCATCGGCGTGACGCCGGCGGATCGCGACCCGGCCACCGCGCCGCGGAACCATTCGCCCCTGTTCTATGCGGACGAAGGCGCGCTGCCGATCGGGATGCGGGCGATGGCGAACCTGGCCGTCGATTACCTCAGTGGACAGAAGGGAGATACGAGAGGGCAGTAGAGTTGCGAGACGCCGAGTTGCGAGCGGTCTTGAGGGAGCGGTGGTCAGGACGAGAACAGGCCCCGCGGCGCGATATCGCTGCCCGGGGCCTGTTCTGATTCTGCGGACTCCCTTCTCGTAACCGCTCGCAACTCTCCGTCTCGCAACCGTTCTGCCGTCGCCTATTCGCCGCCTCCGGCCAGCTCCTTGACGATGCTGCTGACGAAGGCCTTCGCATCGCCGAACAGCATCAGGGTCTTGTCGATGTAGTAGAGCGGGTTGTCGATCCCTGCGAACCCCGGATTGAGGCTCCGCTTGATCACCATCACCGTCCGGGCGTTGTCGACCTCGATGATGGGCATGCCGTAGATCGGGCTGCCCTGATCGGTCTTGGCGGCCGGGTTGGTCACGTCGTTGGCGCCGATGACCAGCGCCACGTCGGTCTGGGGCATCTCGCTGTTGGCCGCCTCCATGTCGATCAGGCGGTCGTACGGCACGTCGGCCTCGGCGAGGAGCACGTTCATGTGGCCCGGCATGCGCCCCGCGACGGGATGGATGCCGAACTTCACGTCCACGCCCTTCTTGATGAGCACGTCGAGCAACTCCCGCACCTTGTGCTGGGCCTGGGCGACGGCCATGCCGTAGCCGGGAACGACCAGCACGGTGTTCGCCGAGGAGAGAATGGCCGCGGCCTCCTCGGGCGTGGCCGTGTGCACCGTCCGCTCTTCCTGCACGGCCTTGGCCGAAACCTGGAGCTGGCCGAAGGCTCCGAACAGGACGTTGGTGAACGAGCGGTTCATCGCCTTGCACATCACGACCGCGAGGATGAAGCCGGACGAGCCGTCCAGCGCGCCGGCCACCACCAGCACCTTGCTGTTCAGGACGAAGCCGAGCAGGGCGGCGGTGAGTCCGACGTAGGAGTTGAGGAGCGCGATGACGGTCGGCATGTCGGCGCCGCCGATGGGCGTCACGAGCATCACGCCGAACAGGAGCGAGATGACCACCATCGCGGGGAAGACGAAGGGGATGGTGGGGTTGTAGAGCAGGATCAGCGCCGCCAGCACCGCCGCTCCCAGTACCGAGAAGCTGACGTAGTTCTGGCCCTTGTAGACGATGGGGCGCTGCGGGAGCCACTCCTGGAGCTTGCCCGCCGCGATCAGGCTGCCCGTGAAGCTGAGCGAGCCGATGATCACCTCCATCGAGATCTCGACGACCTGGAACCTGGAGAGCTCGTGGAGATGCAGGTAGTACTCGCTGATGCCGATCAGGGCGGCCGCCAAGGCGCCGAAGGCGTGGCTCAGGGCGGTCCGCTGCGGCACGGCCGTCATCTGCACCAGGCCGAGCGGGATGCCGACGATCGCGCCGGCGAACAGCGCGATCAGGACCCACTGGAAGTGGACGAGCTCGGGGTTGAAGAACGTCGTCACCACCGCCAGCGCGGCGCCGATCTCGCCGACCAGCACGCCGCGGCGCGCCGTCGCCGGCGTGCTCAGCCACTTCAGCGACAGGATGAAGAAGGCGATCGCGATGATGTACGCGATGTCGGTGAGCAGCTGCACCGTCGTGGGGTCCAACGCGGTGATGTTCATGACTTCTTGCGCCCGCTCAGCTTGAACATCCGCAGCATGCGGTCCGTGATCAGGAAGCCGCCGACCATGTTGCTGAACGCGGCGAACGCGGCGATCGCTCCCAGGACCTCGGACAGCACCGTCCCGCGCCGCGCGGCGATGATGATGGCGGCCACCACCACGATCGCGTCCAGGGCGTTGGTCA
>Ga0187854_10003163_pt1 | contig 13289 bp, 8 predicted proteins | sample June2016WEW_6_15_FD_132445 | JGI IMG/M metagenome (GOLD analysis project Ga0187854, IMG submission 132445) | Peatland microbial communities from SPRUCE experiment site at the Marcell Experimental Forest, Minnesota, USA - June2016WEW_6_150 | ecosystem: Environmental > Terrestrial > Soil >...
GCGAGCACCAGCCACAGTACGAGCGCGGTACCGGCAAGGACGAGCGTCCTCGGGAATCGTTCGGCAATTACGTCAACGACGGGTGTGCCGTTTACGCTCGAGATTCCCATATCGCCGTGAAGAAGGCCGTTGTTGCCCCCCCCTAGAAATCCAGGAAGGAGGTTGGGCAGGCCCTGGTTGCTGACGAACACGCCGAGTCCCTGGCCGTCCGGGTTGCAGATGCCTACCCAGCGGCAGTACTGGATGTAGACGGGCTGGTCGAGTCCCCAGCGGTGCTCGAACGCGGCGAGCGCCGCGGCGGTGATCTTCGGGTTCTGGGCGAAACGTTGCGTCGGGCCGCCCGGCGAAAGCAGGACGATGGCGTAGATGGCCAGGGAGATTATGAAGAGGGTGGGTATGGCGCCGATAAGCCGGCGAATGATGAACTTGGTCAACTCATGGTCCCAGACGTGTGATGTGGGATTGCGACGGTTGCACGCCGCAATCCCACATCGTTTACCCGCGGGTCAGATGCAGGAGCTTGCCGAGGCTAGCTCCTCCACCAGTCCTCCATATTCCAGGTGTCGGTAGCACTGGTCGCGTTGTTTACGACGTTGTGCATGTTGGTGCCCTTCAATTCCACGGTCGCCCATGCGTACAGCGGGATTTCGGGGAAGGCGTTGGCCGGATCCACATACAGCTCCTGGATCGTGGCCATGGCCGCGAGGATCTTGTTCACGTCTACGGTGCTGTTCATCACGTCGAGGGCGGCATCGAGAGCGGGGATGCTCACACGAATCTCGTTCTGGCCGCTGTGGTCGAACAGGCTCGGGTCGTACCTGGAGTTGTACAGCAGGTAGATGCCGTCCGGATCGATGCCGGAGACCCAGGCGAACTCGGCGACGTCGAAGTTGCCGTGCGTCAGGTTGCACGGAGTGTCCGATGGCGTTTCATTCCAACCGGCGAACATGCCGCCACCGGTCGATGGGACCGGATGGACGTCGAGCAGCAGGCCGGCTTGCTTGAGCTGGGTGGCCAGCAGGGTGAGGGTATTAACGCGATACGGGCGCCCCGCGCTGGTGCAGCCCAGCAGCTCGGCCTTGGTCCCGTTCGGGGCGACCCGGATCCCGTCGGCGCCCTTCGTGAAGCCGGCGGCGTCCAGGATCGAGTTGGCCTTAGCGAGGTCGTAGGTCGGGCACGGGACGTCCTTGTACCACCAGGTCAGCGGCGAGTTGAAGTTGCAGATGGCCTTAACCGTGCCGCCGGTGATGCGGGTGATGATGTCGTCCTTGTTGTAGGCGTAGTGCAGGGCCGTCATCAAAGCCTTGGCGCCGTCGAAGCCGAACTTGTTGACAAGGTCGGTGTAGTTCCAGGAGTTCTGCTCGTACGTGGTGCCGTTGACGACGTCCACGTTGGCATCCGGGATGCCGGCAGTCTTCAGGTTCGGCAGGTCAGTCTGGTTGAAGTTCATGGCCACGTCGATCTGGCCGTTCTTGAAGGAGGCCGCCCCCGCCGTGTTGGAGGCGTAGTAGGTGAAGACGATCTGGTCGAAGGGTGCCGTGGCCTTCTTGATGGTCTTCCAGAACTGCGGGTTCGGGACGTAGTCGATCTCGGCGCCGGCCGCCCACTTGGTGGGCATGTACGGGCCGCTATACACGCCGGACGCCAGGTCCTTCGGCGCGTAGAGCTTGCTGGACGCGTCGGCCGCTGATACGGTCGAGATGTAGTGCTTCGGAAGAAGCGGCGCCCACAGGCCGAGGTAGGCCTCGTACACCTTGCTGAAATGGGCCACGCAGCTCGTCCCGCTGCCACCGTCGACGCCGGTGATCAAATTCCAGCCGAGGGTGCCCTGGACGTTGCCGACCTGGCTGGGATCCATCTGCCACTTGACCTGGTTGGCCAGGTCGTCGCAGGTGATCGGCTGGCCGTCCGACCAGTTCGCACCCGGGCGAAGGTTGATCGTCACGTCCATTCCGCCGGCGGCGGTCACTACGACTCCGCCGTTGGCGGTCGTCGGGACGTTGGTGGCCAGCTGGCCGTACCACTTGTAGTCCGCGGTCGCGTTCCATAGGCTCCACAGCGAGATGCCGAAGGCCTCCACGTCCGTCGCGGACGTGTCGAACTGGCCGTACCAGACCGTGACCGGCTCCTGGTACTCGCCCAGGACCAACTTGCCGCCGGTCTTGCCGACTGCCTCGGGCTTGTAGTTAGTGAGCGTCAGGTCCGGGCCCCCGGGGGCTGCCGAAACGACCGCGCTCGGCGCGACGGTCGCCACTGGTGCGGCGGTCGGGGTTGGCGCCGTGGTCGGCGTCGCCGTTGAACTGGAACAGGCGCTCGCCACGATCGCCCCAATGGCTAGCAGGCCAGTGATCCGTTTACGCATGAACATGCTCCTTCCCACTGATCCTTCTCTCCCGATTCCTTTGGGCACCGCGGCGACCGCTCAAACCGGAGATAAGCGGGACGTCTCCTGGAGATCTGGGTCCCTTGTGACCCTCCCATAGGAACGGACGCTGGGCACCGCGGTCCCCGTTATGGCCGCTACTATGGGGGTGCCGCCAGAGGCGTGTCAAATTGTGCAGCCTCGTACTTTTGCATCCTCCGGAGATGATTCCGACGGCGCCGTAGCGCTGAGGACGGGCCCAGGAATCGGCGGCTCCGTAGGGGCCGCCCCCGCCCCTCCCGCAACGCTGCCCGGGTCGGCGCGAATGAGACGCCCACCGGCGAATCCGTGACCATCGCCGCGGCGCTACGACGGACGGGAACCTAGGCTCGAACCTCTGAGGCGCGGCCTGTGCCCATCAACCGACCCACCAGTCGCCGATGTTCCACTCACCGGCCGAGGCGGTGGGATTGCCGAGGAAGTTGCGGAGCTGCGGATTCACGAGCCAGACGTCCTTGCGGAAGTAGAGAGGGAGTTCGTACGTGTTCCGATCGGAGCCGTAGATGTCCTGGATGGCGAACATGGCCGCGCGAACCTTGGTAAGGTCGGCGTTGGCCGCGATCGTGTCGTAGTCCGCGTCCAGGGCGGGCAGGTCGATACGGGAGATGTTCGCACCGTCGTGAGGAGCAGTGTCCGGGATTTCGCTCGAGTGGTAGACGCGGTAGCCCTGGAGCGGATCGAAAGGCGAGACGTAGGCGAATTCGGCCACGTCGTAGTTGCCGTGACTGAGATTGCATGGAGTGGTGGCCGGCACCTTGTCCCAGAGGCCGAAGAAGTCCGAATCCGGCTTGGAACTGACAAGGACCTTGATCCCTATCGCCTTGAGCTGGGTCGCGATGGCCTGGAGCGTGTCCAGGCGGTACTGGCGGGTCGTCGTGCAGTAGTTCAGCTGCAGCACCTTGCCACCCTTGATCAGGTAGCCGTCGGCGCCCTTGACCCAGCCGGCATTGGCGAGCAGAGCTGAAGCGGTGTCGGGGTCGGCCGCATTTGGGTTACCGGCGATAGCGCTGTTAATGTCCTTGTAGTACCAGGCCAGCGGCGAGACGAAGTTGTTGGTGACGCTGACGGTGCCGCCCAGCGGCCCCTGGACGATGGCTTCGCGATCGGTGGCGAGCTTGATCGCCTGGATGACGTTCGGCGCGTCGCTGCCAAACCGCGTGCTGAAGTTGGCGTTGTTGAAGGCGAGGAGCTCGTACGTCATCGAGTCCTGGACCACCTGGTTCGACGAGGGGATGTTCACCACGGCCGGGATGTTGGTGTTGCTGAGATCCTGGCCCAGGTCGTACTCGCCATTCTTGAAGCCGGCGATCATCGACGCCACGTCGGAGTAGTACTTCCACGTGACGGAGGCGAGCCACGGCGCGTGGCCGCTGATGGTCTGCCAGGCCGGGTTGGGCTTGAGGGTCATCTTGGTCCGACCGTCGGTGCTGAGCGGAATGTACGGTCCGCTGTAGACACCGGTGGCCAGATTCGCCATCGGGTAGAGCTTGGTCCTGGCGTCCTTGACGGGGACCGTGGTCAGGTAGTGGGCCGGCAGCAGAGGCGAGACCAGGCCCAGATAGCCCTCGAACACCTTGCCGAAATGCATGACGCAGTTCGTGGCGATACCGCCGTCGACGCCGGTGACGTCCTGCCAGCCGATCGTGCCCGCGGCCAGACCGGAGTTGTCCTTGTTCACGACCCACTGCCACGTCGCCGCGATGTCGTTGCAGTCGATCGGCTTGCCATCCGACCACTGCATCCCGGGGCGGAGCGTCAAGTGGCCGTCCATGCCGCTGCCGATGAGCACGACTCCGCCGTTGGCGACAGTCGGGACGTTCATGGCCAGATCGGGAACGTACTTCAGGTCCGGAGTGACCCTCAGCAGGCCCTCGAACATGCTCTCCGAGGCCTCGATATCCGACTCCGCCGCGTCGCCAACCGCGTAGTACGGGTTCACGGTGGTCGGGACGACCCACTCGGCCAGAGTTACTTTGCCGCCCGTGGTGAGGGCCGGGCTGACCTTGTACGTCGAACCAGTGAGGTTCAGGACCTGGGGAGTTGCCGACACGGTGGGCGCGAAGAACGAAGCCGACGGCGAGAGGGTCGAAGGCAGCGGCGTCTTCGTGGATGGAGCGCAGGCGCTCGCAACCACGGCCAGAGCCAGGAGTACGCAGATCAGACGCTCACGCATCCGGGCGGCTCCTCAACGTGTCCCCAGAGTGGCCGAGGCGTGGGGCCTTCGGCGTCCCGCCTCCGCCGAGAGAAGCAGACGTGGCGCGGCTTCGGGCGGCCGGCGGGGCTGTCAATGGACGCCAACTATGCCCAGGCACCGGCGGGGTGTCAATCCGGCCCGGTCGGGCGGCGATCAGTCCGGACACGGCGTCTGACTGCCGGTCATGGCCCGCCAGCGGAGGTTGGGCTGACGCGCCGCCGTCGTCTCATCCAGCCGCCGGACCGGTGAGCTGTGTGGAGCCGAGTGCAGAAGTTCCGGATCAGTGTGGGCCTCGTCGACGATGCAACGGAGGGCCTCCACGAAGGCGTCGAGGGTCTCGATCGACTCGGTCTCGGTCGGCTCGATCAGCAGCGCTTCCTCGACCGTCAGGGGAAAGTAGATCGTGGGCGGATGGAAGCCGTAGTCGATCAGCCTCTTGGCAACGTCCAGGGTTCGAATCCCCGTCTCGGCCTTGAGAGTCGCCGACGAAGCGACGAACTCGTGCATGCACGGCCGTGAGAATGGGACGTCCAACACCTCGGCGACGCGGGTCTTGAGGTAGTTGGCCGAGAGGACGGCATCCTCGCTGACCTCGCACAGCCCCGGGCCGCCGTGGGCCAGGATGTACGTGTAGGCTCGGACGAGGACGCCGGTGTTGCCGGCAAACGCCCTGACGCGGCCGATGCTGGAAGGCCGCTCTCCGGCCGCCTCGAGGCGGAACCGGCCGTCGGGCTCGCGCAGGACCCGTGGCGACGGCAGGAACGGCAGGAGCTTCTCCCCTACTCCGACCGGCCCCGCGCCCGGCCCTCCGCCGCCGTGGGGCGTGGAGAAGGTCTTGTGGACGTTGATGTGCATGACGTCGAAGCCGGCCTCGCCGGGCTTGAACCGGCCCATGATGGCGTTGAGGTTCGCCCCGTCCATGTAAGCCAGTGCGCCGACTTCGTGGACGGCTTCGAGCAGCTCGCACAGCCGGGACTCGAAGAGACCGACCGTCGACGGGTTGGTGATCATGATCGCGGCCGTCCGCGGGCCGAGCGCCGCTCGGAATGCCTCCACGTCGACACCGCCGTCCGGCGCCGAAGGGATCGAGACCGTCTTGAAGCCGGCCATCGAGGCAGTGGCGGGGTTCGTGCCGTGAGCGGAATCTGGCACCAGGACTTCGTCCCGTTCGACGTCGCCGCGGCTTCGGTGGTATGCCCTGACCATCAGGATGCCCGTCAGCTCGCCCTGGGCACCGGCCGCGGGCTGGAGCGTCACGGCCTTCATGCCGCCGATCTCCGCCAGCGCCGCCTCCAGCTCCCAGAGGAGCTGCAGCGTGCCCTGCGAGAGCTCGTCCGGGGCGAGCGGGTGCAGGCCGGAGAACCCCTCGAGCCGCGCCGCCCATTCGTCGATCTTGGGGTTGTACTTCATCGTGCACGAGCCCAGCGGGTAGAACCCCGTGTCCACCCCATAGTTGAGCTGGCTCAAGTTGACGTAGTGGCGGGTCAGCTCCGGCTCGGAAACCTCGGGCAGGCGGGCTCCCTCGGACCTCAGCTGGCCGGCGGGAATCCGGGCCAGGGCATCCTTGGGCGGATGCGGCACCTTGCCACCGCCGCGGCCGGGTCGCGAGCGCTCGAAGAGAGTGGGTCCCAGGCGATCTCCGGCGACGGTCATCGGGCCGCCCCCGCAAGTTCCTCGCCGAGAGCGGTCGCAAAGGCCTCGATCTCCTGGGCCGTCGTAACCTCCGTGGCGCAGACCAGGAGCGCGTCGGCCAGCGACGGATCGTCGGGGACGACGCGGGCGAGTGGCAGCCCGGCCAGGATCCCCCGTTCGAGAAGGCGGGCATGAACGGCCGCGGCGCCCGGGACTCGGACGGCGAACTCGTTCAGGTAGGGCCCGGGGTGCAGGCGCGGCGCGCCGGCGGCGGTGAGGGCATGCTCCAGGTCCGAGGCGCGGGCGGCGCCGAGGGCGGCAACGTCTCGCAGACCGTGCGGCCCCATCGCCCCGAGGTAGATGGCCGCGGCGAGGGCGCAGAGGGCCTGGTTGGTGCAGATGTTGCTCGAGGCTTTCTCGCGCCTGATGTCCTGCTCGCGCGCGCGAAGCGTCATGACGAAGGCTCGCCTGCCGTCCACGTCCGTCGTCATGCCCACGAGGCGGCCCGGGATGCCCCGGACCAGCGCCTCGCGGCAGGCCAGGATGCCGAGATACGGACCCCCGTACGCGAGCGGGATTCCGAGCGGCTGGCCGTCCCCGGCGGCGATGTCGGCTCCGTACTCCCCGGGCGTCGCCAGCACCGCCAGCGAGACCGGCTCCACGACCGAGACGAACAGCGCGCCGGCGGCATGGGCCAGGCGTCCGACCTCGGCCATCGGTTCGAGCAGGCCGAAGAAGCTCGGGTTGGCCACCACGACGCCGCCGACGGGATGGTCCGGGTCGGCCAGCATCCTCTCGAGCGCCGCCAGGTCGGTCGTTCCGGCGGCCGGGCCGTCGGACACGAGCGGGATCTCGTCGGCCTGCAGCGACGCCCCGGCGAAGTAGGTACAGAGCGTCTCGCGGTAGTGGGGATGGACGCCCCGGCTGACCAGTACGCGCGCTCGACGGGTGGCCCGGCAGGCCATCAGCGCCGCTTCGGCCGTCGCCGTAGCGCCGTCGTAGTGGGAGGCCGAGACGACGTCCAGGCCGGTCAGCTCCGCCATGAGCGACTGATACTCGTAGATGGTCTGGAGGGTGCCCTGGCTGATCTCCGGCTGGTATGGCGTGTAGGCGGTGTAGAACTCGCTCCTCAGGAGCAGCTGATCGACGACGGCAGGCGTGAAGTGGCGATAGGCCCCGGCGCCGAGGAAGCTCGCCAGGTCGACCCGGTTTCGGCCGGCCAGGCGGCGCAGCCGGGCGGTCAGGTCCGCTTCCGACTCAGGCGCGGGCAGCTCCAGGCCGGACGACCTGAGTGAGGCGGGAATGTCGGCGAACAGATCGTCGATCGATGCGACGCCGATCGCCTGCATCATTCGGTTGCGATCTTCTGTGGTATGCGGGCCGTAGGCCATCGGATCAGCTCCCTGACCGCCTGAACTTGAGTTCCGGCGCAAGTCTCAGCCCTCGGACGTGAGGGCCTCGTAGGCGGCGGCATCGAGCAGGCGGTCGACCTGGCCGGCATCCGCCAGCCTGATCCGCAGCATCCAGCCCTTGCCGAACGGATCGGCGTTGAGAAGCTCCGGCGAGTTCGCGAGCTCGGAGTTCGCCTCGACGACTTCGCCGCCGACCGGCGCGAACAGGTCGCTGACGGCTTTGACCGACTCGATCACGCCGACGGCGCTGAACTGGGTGACCGTCCGACCCAGCTCCGGCAGTTCCACGAAGACGATGTCCCCGAGCTGCTCGGACGCGTAGCCGGTGATCCCTACGGTCGCCAGGTTCCCCACGATACGGACCCACTCATGTTCTTTGGTGTAGCGCAGATCCTGGGGCACCATCGCCTTCGATTCCTCCTGTCGCCGGTCAGCCGGCGCACTCCGGGGCCAGCCAGGGCTGGCGATCTGGCGCTCACGCACCTTGAGATTACGCCAGGTTGCCTAGGCCGGCCTTCGGTAGAAGGGCAGGGCCACGACCTGGGCCGGGACTCGCCCGTCGCGGATGCCGACGTCCACTATCGTACCGGGCTCGGCCTCCGAAGGCGTCACGTACGCCATGGCGACCGGCTCGCCGAGAGTCGGCGACAGCGTTCCGCTCGTGACTGTGCCGATTCGGCGATCGCCGGAGAAGACCGGGTAGCCGTGGCGGGCGATGCCCCGGCCCTGGATGGTCAAGCCGACGAGCTTCTTTCGGGGCCCATCCGCCCGGGCCTTCTCGAGCGCCGAGCGCCCCACGAAGTCGCCCTCCTTGGTGAAGTGGACGACGCGGCCGAGGCCCGCCTCGTCCGGCGTCGTGTCCGGGCCGAGCTCGTTGCCGTAGAGCGGCATCCCGGCCTCGAGGCGCAGCGTATCGCGAGCCCCGAGCCCGACCGGCAGGACGCCTTCGGCCCTGCCCGCGTCGAGCAGGGCATCCCAGACGGTGCCAGCCGCGGAGACGTCCACGAAGACCTCGAAGCCGTCCTCGCCCGTGTACCCGGTGCGGGCAACGAGGGCCGGGACCCCTGCCACGTGACCCTCGGCGATGGCGTAGTAGCGCAGTCCGTCCAGGGCGACGTCGGTCAAAGGCGCGAGGATCCCGGCGGCTCGAGGACCCTGGAGAGCGACCAGCGCCGTGGCCAGCGAGCGGTCGTCGAGGACCGCCCGCCAGCCTGCCAGCCGCTCGGCCAGGGCGTCGCTCACGACCGTCGCGTTCGAGGCGTTGGCCACGATCATGAAGCGCTCGTCGCCGAGCCGGTAGACGATCAGGTCGTCGAGGATACCGCCTTCGGGGAAGAGCATCATCGAGTAGTGCGCGCGGCCGACCTTGAGGATGCCCGGGTCGGTCGAGAGCGCGTAGGCAAGCCCGGCCGCCGCCTCGGGACCCTCGATGAAGAGCTCGCCCATGTGCGAAAGGTCGAACAGCCCGGCTCGCGCCCGGACCGCCCGGTGCTCCTCCAGGATGCCCGAATACTGGAGCGGCATCAGCCAGCCGCCGAATTCCACGATCCGCGCCCCAAGCGCCGCATGCCGGGAGGCAAAGGGCGTCGTCAGCGGCGTGTCGTGAGACTGAGCCATCGAGGTCGACCTCCGGTCATTGTCTTGTGGCGCACCGGGACCCGGGGCGTTGGGGTCGGGACGCGAATCTCAAGCTGACGCGTTCGGCAGCCTGGTAGCGGCCAGTCCGACGAGGGAGCGCTCGGTCTCGAACGAGAGAAGATCGGCCGCCTCGTCGAACGAAACCCAGCGCACTTCCTCGAACTCGCGATCGTGGCCTTCCAGGCCGCCGCCCGTGGGTTCCATCATGAAGTAGTGCACGGTCTTGTGGATGCGTGTGCCGCGCTGCACGAAGGTGTACTTGATCGCATCCAGGGGGGACAGGATTCGGACTGTCAGGCCGGTTTCCTCGCAGACTTCGCGCAGGGCCGTCTCCTCGAGGGTCTCACCGGGGTTCGGCGTGCCCTTGGGCAGGGTCCACGTAGACGTGTCCCTCTCGCGCTTACGGCGGCCGACTACCAGCTGCGGAATCGAATCCACAAACCGGAAGACGATGCCACCGGCGGAAGTTGCGGTGGCGTTGCTCAGCCTCGCCACGGCGCCGCGGCCAGGATCGAGCGACGGTCGGCCAGCGGCCGCCCCCCAGACCAGCGGATCGTTACGGCAGCACGAGGGAGACCGCTGGACGGAGAACGGCCGTGAGCGGCCACGGGGCGCCAGCCGGTGACCTCGAGGCCGCCGTGAGAGGGGCGCAGGATCGTCAGTCGAGTCGCCGCGCGCTGGAACGAGAGGCTCGAATGGAGGCCGAGCCGTCTTTCCCATTCGCGGCCCGCGGGGCGCACGAAACGGGCGGCTGGCCAGGCCAGGTACTTGGCGGCAATGCTGTGCTGCATGTAGCCAATCGTACCCGGTCAGGGAGCCTTTGCAAGCGCGGCCCGGACGCGCTCCAATTGCTCCGGTGACAAAGCGCGCCGCTCTTCGGCGATCCGAAGCTCGCGCCGGGCGGCCGCGATGTACATCTCCACGACGCCCGGGGCCAGTCGTTCCAGGGCCTCGAGGTGCGCCCGGACCGTACCTGCGTCGCCGCGCGTGATCGGACCGGTGAGAGCGGCGGCCACGCCGTCGGCGCGGGCGTTGGCGAGGGTCTGCTCGATGAGACGGCCGTAGACCGTCATCGCGCCACGTTCGTCGAGGCCGGCCGCGGCCCCGAGCGTGACGACGGCATCCAGCAGGGCGACGAGACCGCCGGAGGCCATGACCGCCGCGGCGTGGTAGGCCGGCTTGGCCCCGCGTGGCAGCCGGACCGCAACTCCTCCAATCGCCTCGGCAAGATCGGCCAGCAGGCCCATGATCGCGTCGTCGCCCTCGAGGGCGACCGTCGCACCCTTGAGGCCGGCGACGGAGCGTTCGACGTCGGACGTGAACGAGACGAGCGGATGGAACGCCCCGATGTGGCTTCCGGCGGCCAGGGCCGAGGAGAGCACGTCGGCGCCCAGAAGGACGCTCGTATGCACCAGCGTCTGGCCGCCGTATAGCCGTAGTGGATCCACCACAAACGGGATCGCGTCGTCCGGCACGGCGAGGATGACGAGCTCCACCTCGTCGATGATCGCCGCCGGCTCGATGAAGGCGCGGACGCCCGGCACGAGACTCCGGAACCACTCGCGCCGTCCCTGGTCGCGGCTGGCTACGGCAATGACCGGCCAGCCGGCCCGGCTTATGGCCACTCCCAGCGCGGTCCCGACGGCCCCCGCCCCGACGATCCCCACCGTCGGCGCGTTCTCCGATCCGCGATTGTGGGGATGAGGCTCGAGGTGGGTGTGGACCTGGTCGCCGTGACGATGACGGCCTACACCGTGACCCGGGCCGCTCGAACGGTCCCCTCGACCGGGTGCCGGCCCACCGCCCCTCGGGCTATCTGAACCACGGTTTGCATCCGCTCGCCACATCACCCGCGACCTCCCGCCCTGACCGCGAACTGGGGGTAGTCTTCCGGCGGTCTTCGCCTCGTGGCGATTATCGACCCCCGGTCGCTCCGCTCGCACCCGCACTGCGACGCTTGACCGCGAGTGTAGCCCGAATTGACCGGCCGTGGACCGTTCTCGCTCGGCCGAGCGAGCGAGATTCTTCCCGTTGACGACAATACTTAACTAAGTCCCTGGCGGCAGAGGCGCACCCCCGCCCGGGTTCAGGCGATGAGGCTCGCTCGGCCCACCACCGGCCGGCCGAGCGAGAAATCGAAGGAGCTGTCGTGGCTGCCAGCGATCCCTTCGGCGCCCGGGCCCCACTGGGTCCCGGCCTGCCGGACTTCTACCGACTCTCCGCCCTCGGGCGATCCGGCTCGGCGAAACCTGCGACCGACCCGGACCTCATGCCGGTGACGATCAAGATCCTGCTCGAGAACGTGCTCCGGCACGCGGGCGGTGGGATCGTCCGGGAGGCGGACGTCGTCGCCCTCGCGGGCTGGCGGCCGGGTGCCGCCGCCGCCCCGGGCGCATCCGAGATCGAGATACCGTTCATGCCGGCCCGGGTGATCCTGCAGGACTTCACGGGGGTCCCGGCAGTCGTGGACCTGGCCGCGATGCGCGACGCCATGGCCGAGCTGGGCGGCGATCCCGGCAGGGTCAACCCGCTTGTGCCTGCCGACCTGGTCATCGACCACTCCGTCCAGGTAGACCGCTACGGCACGGCGGACTCGTTCGCCTACAACGTCGAGCGCGAATACGAGCGCAACGGGGAGCGCTATCGGCTGCTCCGCTGGGCCCAGACGGCCTTCGACGACCTGCGCGTGGTCCCGCCCGGGACCGGCATCGTCCACCAGGTCAACCTGGAGTACCTGGCATCGGTCGTGACACGCCGCGACCCGGACGGCCGGGGCGAAGTCGCCTACCCGGACACGCTCGTCGGGACGGACTCCCACACCACGATGATCAACGGCCTCGGCGTCCTCGGCTACGGCGTCGGCGGCATCGAGGCCGAGGCGGTTCTGCTCGGCCAGCCGCTCTACCAGCCGATGCCGAAGGTCGTCGGCGTGAGGCTCTCGGGCGAGCTGCCGGAAGGTGCCACCGCCACCGACCTGGTCCTGGTCGTGACCCAGATGCTCCGCTCCTACGGCGTCGTCGGGGCCTTCGTGGAGTTTGCCGGCGACGGCCTGGCGGCCCTGACCCTGGCCGATCGGGCCACGATCTCCAACATGTCGCCCGAGTTCGGGCCGACGGCGACGCTCTTCCCCATCGACGATGAAACGCTCGCGTACCTGCGCCTGACCGGGCGCGCCGCCGAGCAAGTGGCCCTCGTCGAGCGTTACGCGAAGGAGCAGGGTCTGTGGCGCCGCCCCGGCGTGACGCCCGAGTACGACGCACTCCTCACGCTTGACCTGGGTTCGGTGGAACCCTCTCTGGCGGGGCCGCGCCGGCCGCAGGATCGCGTCGCCCTGCGCGACCTGCGGGCCAACTTCCGGGCGGCCTTTCCGGGCCCCGCGGACTCCTACCCGGCAGTACGGGTCGAAGCCGCCGGACGTTCGGCCGAAGTCGCCACCGGATCGGTCGCCATCGCGGCCATCACGAGCTGCACCAACACCTCGAACCCCACAGTGATGGTCGCGGCCGGCCTTCTTGCCCGAAACGCCGTCGCTCGCGGCCTGACCGTCGCCCCGACCGTCAAGACGAGCCTCGCGCCCGGGTCCCGCGCGGTGACGGCGTACCTGCAAGGAGCCGGCCTGCTCGAGCCGCTGGAGAAGCTCGGCTTCGCCCTTGCCGGTTACGGCTGCACGACATGCATCGGCAACAGCGGGCCGCTGGACGCACCCGTGGCAAGCGCGATCGAGGAAAACGACCTGGTGGTGGCAGCCGTTCTCTCGGGCAATCGCAACTTCGAAGGCCGGATCCACCCGCTGGTCCGGGCCAGCTACCTGGCCTCCCCGCCCCTCGTCGTCGCATTCGCGCTGGCGGGAACCGTCGACCTGGATCTCACGACTCAGCCGCTGGGCGTCGGGTCGGACGGGCGGCCCGTCTTCCTGAGCGAAGTCTGGCCCTCCTCCGACGAGGTCCGGGCGGCTGTCGGTTCGGCCGTCAGCGGCGAGCTGTTCCGGACC
>Ga0187854_10003170_pt1 | contig 13264 bp, 10 predicted proteins | sample June2016WEW_6_15_FD_132445 | JGI IMG/M metagenome (GOLD analysis project Ga0187854, IMG submission 132445) | Peatland microbial communities from SPRUCE experiment site at the Marcell Experimental Forest, Minnesota, USA - June2016WEW_6_150 | ecosystem: Environmental > Terrestrial > Soil >...
AAAGGACCCGGCTGCCATATATTTGTCCATGTAGCTGCGTTTGGCGCCGTTGGATACCACCAGCCTCCGTTAGAGCAAATCACGCTCAGAAACCCAGCATTGTAAACGTAAAAACCCCACTCGGTATATTGAATCAGATACGGAGCATTATCAATGGCCATGTGATTGTGACCGTAAAACATTATGCCGTCATCAATCCAAGGTAAAAAAGAAGCAAACGTAGGAGCAGAAACTAGACCAGTAAATTGGTGATAAGGTGCCGTCCCGATTAACTGCCAATCCATGTCACAATGAATAGCGCCGATGTTAGCAGCGTTCGTATTGCCACAAAAATCGCCACTTAGAAAATTTCCTGGGTCAACAATGGTATAGCCGTTAGCCTCGATCGTAAAAGTAGAATCTTGAAAGCCGCAATAAAAAGATTCTGAACTAACTATGTTGTAGTTCGTCACCCAGCCGCCTTGAATTGAATTGGTGTTTGTCCACGACACCGTCCAGATAGTTGATGTCAAAATATCATTAACGCCTTCAGCATCGAAGTTGATAAACTGGTTTGGAATACCCCCAGCGTTGGGAGTAAACATACCATGATAACAAGTATAAGCTTGGTCATTTAAAAATAGACAGTGTTCGCTGGCATCGCACATACGATTAAAGCCAAAGCCTGCGCACCTGTCTAGTTCGTTCCTCCCTGCATTATCATGAACAGGCATTACAAAAGCTACTGAGTTACTGTTTTGAGAAAAGCTTCCGTCCTCGAAACCGGTGCCGGAAAGGTACGCTCCGCAATCGTAAGCTTGAAAAGACGAAGCGCAACGCATGTCAAAGACGGCTACGCCATCAGGAACTACGCACAGAAGATTGCGCATGACTACAGATATGGCGTTAATGCCACTGACAACAGTTAAAGAAATAGTGTTAGTTGTGGTAAACCGATTTGTTCCCGCGCCCCAGTTTGTGTTTATAATGACCGTACCTGTAATCGTGTTAGTGAAGCTGATATAGGGGTCAATGGTATTACTGGCTGAAAATAAACTTTGGCCAGCCACAACGTTTGTCGAGTACAAGATCGTAATACCAATATTAGTTCCATAATTGGTTTGCGAAGACCGTGGTGGAGTTTGATTCAAAGGCCAGTTTGTCCAACTGGAAACCGGCCCTATAGGCTGTGCTCCGGCTATCTCAACAAAAGGAAACGTCGGCACCCAAGGATTCATCGGCGGAAGAAAGACCTTGCCAATTAGCATCGGTCCAGGAGGAAGCTGAATGCACGCTCCAAACAGATTCGACGCTGCGTAGTTAATTGCTGCTTGCAAAGCCGTCGTACAATCGTTAGTTCCGTAGTTCGTGCCGAATTGGCTAAAATAGATCGTAGGACGACCAGGCAGGTTAGTCCCACCGTTGGCGTTGAAAGGATTAGATAGACTAACTGATACAGTGCCACCGTTGGTTATAGTTGTAATGTTCGTGCTCGCCGCAACGTTCGCTCCGCCGCCGCCTCCGCTCGTGCTGATGATATAGACGTTTCCATTGGTAACGATCGTTATATTAGTACCCGCCGCCGCCGTAAAAAAGCTAAGATTAAAGTTGGTAACCGCAAGTCCGTTGGTTACCAACTGAGTCAACGCATACGTATTAGAATCATTCAGCACATTAATAAGCTGAATGTCGGGTTTAGGCCCGACTTGAACTTGATAGCCGCCAGGCTGTAGCCACGTACGAGGAAGCGTGCCATTCGTGGCGTTAGTAGTAACGGTGTAGGTATAAATTTCTACGCCGTTTGTTAAAATGTAAATAGTCTGTAACGGAACAAACTTGACAATAATTGTGTTATTGGTGTTTAATCCCGGAGGATAGAACTGGTTCGTCACCCAGCTTGCAGAGACGGTCGTCGAGACGAGACAACCTAAAAGGCTAAGAAGCCTAAGGAGTGATAATTTCAGTTCGCGTAACATAAGATTCAGTGTTGGTTGTCGCGCCTGTTACGACTATTCCAAATCCCGCTGCGCCGATTACAGAAGTAGTAACGGCGACGGTGTTGCCTGAACTGGAGTGCGTCACAGCGTTGTTGGTTGCTTCACAACCAGTTGTCGTTGTGTTGTTTGTAACAACGAAAGAAGCTGAGTAGTTATAGTTATTCTGAATCGGATTCGTACGGCAAACGGCGGTAAGTGAAAAAACAACCGTATAGCAAGAAGCAACGCCGGGATTCGGATTGGTGTAAGGCATCCAGTTAGTCGTAGCAGCTACCGTATTGGTCGAATAGTAAAACTGATCATTTGTGCTAACTAGATTAGTCGCCGAGTTTGTTCCTAACATTGTATTACTGCCAGAGAAGTAATAAATGAAAGTGTTACTGGGCGGCTGCCCACCGGGGGTAATTCCTTGTGAGCCAGCTCGACGAGATAGAGCTAAAGCCAAACCGACAAGTACGATAATGAAAAGAAATCGTTTCATTTAAACGTCTCCGGTTACCAAGTCTTTGATCTGATATTGATAAGGGTTGACAACATTGGCTGCGGTGTAGGCTCCAACCGCGGTTTCTACGGATAGGAAAAATCCGTAATGAAGATTGCCTTGAGCGTCTTGCGTACCAGGAATCAAACCACGAATCTCTGAGCTAAAGACAAAGCGGGTGACTTTGCCGTTAGGAACGTTCAAAGTCAAAAAAGGCAGAGTGACGCCGGTGACCGGCAGAGTAGAGAACAGCTTTAAAAACGCTATAGAGTTGCCGTTTACATCAACGTAAGTGCCGCTGTTTTGATATATACAAATTTCGCAAACGGTTTTGCTGTTTGCCTTATCGTCAGTCCAGATTTGGACGTAGGCTCCAGAGGCTACATTTGTATTAGAAAGCAATGCGTAGTTAACCGGAATCTGCGCAACTGCTCCTAGTAAGCCGTTCCAGAGCAAAGGATACGCGTCGTTTCCAAGTTCAGCATCTACGAAAACGTCTATGAGGGTTTCAGTATTAGCGGCCGTGAGCGCCCCTCTAGTTGTGCTAAGGATTAGAACGACCGGAGCCAAAGCGTCCGTCACAGGATCGTTTGAAACGTCGAAGTCAAAGTTGACGTTTGGATAGATTAGAAACTCCTCGATAGGAACTGTCGCGTTGGCTGGAGGCGAAAGCGCAGTGTCTAGGACGCTCGTCTGCGTGCCTTTATGAAGCTGAAGGTAAAGAATGGGAGTAGGGCCGGTGTATAACCCGCGAATCCGCTTAAGGTTCAAAGCGAAAGGAGAAACGGCCCAGACGTAAGTTGCTGTATTGACAAATGGAATTGTTTTAATCATATTAAGCTTAAGCTACTGCGATGTTCTTTTTAACAGGAATAAGGCGTTGCAATTCTTTTCCGACGTTCTTACCAAAGCCACAAGCTTTAGTCCGCCGAGGATAAGACGCACGAATGTAGGCCATCCGGTTGGCGGCGTCCGTTGCCATTACTCTAGCATTCCCTTTACCCATATCAGCTAGTATTTCAGCAGCGACGTATAGAGTAACGAGTTCGTCGTCAAGATCAAGCGTGTTCGCCATTAGTGGCGTAGCGTTCGGAAAGTCAATTAGCGGCTGACAGACCCGCTGACCGACAATACGAAATACTTGGTTAGAAGCTGGAATTGGCCAAACCTCAAATTGAGTTTGATCGTTCCACTGCCAACGTTGAACAGGGTCTAGTTGGTCGGGCGGCGCACCGGAGTTCGGCGGCGTACCGTCACTATTGCGAAAGTTAAATTCTTCAATGCCGATGCCGACGTCAACATCGAGCCAGCTATCGGACCACCAGACATAGGCGTTTGAAGGCCGCTCGAAGTTTATAGCAACGATGTTATTGTCTTCGTCAAGAGTAGGAAAATTGTAATAGCGCCAGGGCTGAAAGTTTGTAGGGTTAGCTGGAGACTGTGGATAGGGAACTAACTGAATGTCCCAACGCTCTTCTAAAAATGGCCAGTCGTATTGCGTCGCCAGCCACTGCTGCTTGCGGTAGATGTCTATGCAATAGCTATAGTCGTTTGAAGCGGCTACGCCTGCGTAAACATTCGCCTTGATTTTGTTTTTCAACATCGTCAAGGCGATTGAGAGCTGTGTGCCACGAGCCATAAAGGAAGAGCGTTGGGATTTGGAGTGTAAACTATTTGGCCGAAGGCGTCGCCGACGGCACCGGCAGTGGGCCCGGCGGAAGCTTAGTCGATGACGGAGTCGCCGTTGGAACCGTAGCCTCGTCCGTCCAAACGATCGGCCCTTGCGCTTGGTCTTGTGAAAGCGGCCCAGGTTTTACTTCGTCAAACGTTAACGGCATAATCCGCGTAGGGTCGGCACCAGGATAAACGTCCTCAATGTCTTTCTTGTTATACTTGCTGCGCAAGCGAGCAAGTTCTTCTTGGATAGTGCGCGCACGGTACGTCGCTTTCTTTTTCAAGCTGCCGGCTCGGTGCGTAATCTGGTCGTCGTTGCCGTAAACGTCAGCGTCGTAGTACTCCGCTGGCCGGTCAATGCTGGCCGCTTCTTGACCTTCGACGATTTTCAAGTCAGTAACCGGCCACCTTTTAACGTTGCTCGTGTGCATTTTCACGAGCAGCAAAAGCTCGGCAGGAGTTACCAGCTTGAGCGGAATGTCGCTGCCGTTTTCGTGAAGCAGAAGTCTGCAATTAGCTACTTGCATTTTTTGTCCTTTTCTTTTTTTTTTAAGTTTTGTTCAAATTCTGAACATTACTGCTTTTTCTTTTTTAGCCTTCGTCTTATGGCACCCAGCCAGTTAAGAAGAACCGTGACACGTAAACATTCGTTCCTGCAAACGTCGAATCGCCATTCGTTGCAATGGCAAAAGAGTATGGAATAGCGAACGTTGTACCTTGGCAAAAACTAGTCGGCACAGGCGACGACGAAACGACTAGATTTGTCCCGTTTAGCTTAAGCGTGTTTGTAATCCACGGCAAGCCAAAAGCAAAGTTCGTCCCATCAGGTGACGGAGCAATGATTGTAAACAAGTTGTTCGTGCCAGTTGGATCGTCAGCTTGCGCTGCGATAGTGATTAAGGCATTAGACGTTATACAACCGTTGGCGTCAGAAAAAAGCCGTGCGCCTTTTTTAAGCAACGGCCCAATGGGCGGAGCGCCGCCGTTTGTAAAGATTTGACCAGCCGCGTTTGTAATAGTCGGATAGCCTGACCCGCCGCCAGCCAACCATTGAAGGTAGTACTGGTTTGTGCCGTTGGCAATCCAAAGCAATGGGTCAAGATAAGCCGGGTTGATTAGGCCGTTAGTAGTGAAGTTAGTACTACCGAGTCCGGTCGTCGGATACGGTGGGATTCCGACACAAACCGCACTTGAGCCTTGCAGAATGGACGGAAAAACGAAGGCGTTTTGAAACCAATACCAACCATTAGTCCTCACCGGGCCTAAGCCGTTGGTGACTGTCTGGTTCGTAGCATAGTTAGTCGTTCCGTACTGCAAAGCAAAGGATGCTACCTTTGCATCGGTGAACGTCTCCATTGAAAAGTTAGCCGCTTGTGAGCGGATAGAGATAGAAACGGCGGCTCCAACAAGAGCGGCGAAGAGTAAAAACTTTTTCATGTTTTTTGTTTTCCTTTTTTTTTGTTTAGCCATTAAAAGTTCACTGCAAAAATAGCGTTGCAGTTTTCTTGCCGGCAGACCAACCCGCCCGTCCACGTGATGCTGCGGAAGAAGACCATGTAATTATACGGCCGCTCTGGCACCAGCACTTTGTTTTCTTCTCCCGTCATCGGCATAAGCTGAATGCGGCGGCTGTCCCAGACGTAGCAGCGATTCGCTTCTCCACGATTGTCGAGAGTGAAGTCGAGTTCAAACTTGCCAAGACCTGTCATAGAGACTGAGTTCATGCCAATGTCCGTAGCCTCGTCTTTGCGGAAGCCAGTCATAGTAAGCTGGCCTTTAGCTTGTATCTCAAGCTCCAACGCTTCCATGAACTTGCTACCGCAGAACGCCTTGTTTGGTTTGCCACCGTACTGCTTGAGCAAGCGAATAGAGTTGCGAAGCGTGCGAGAGAGCGTCTGGTTCTCGGCGCTGACTCCGATGTTCAGATTGACCATGTTCTGCCATAACGGGTATTGCACACGGCTGATGCCGCCCGTCGACCCAATGTTCGGAACGTCAAGCAAGAGAGACTTCATACCAGGAACGGCTTTTGCATCTTGCGAGCCGTCGCTCCAGAGCATCATGTTAACGGCGCGCTGCCACGACTCGTTAAAGTCTTTCATGCGGTTTTCCATTAGCTCCGTTAAAATTGTTGCCTCGCGGTCAGCATGAACGCTGGTTTTGTTATTATTACTAATAGAAACGCCGCCCTTTTTCATTTCTGTCCAAGAAAAGCCCAAGCCTGCGGAAGTCTCACGCCAGGGGTAAACTACGCGCAAGATATTTTGAGCTTGCTGGAAGGTGATAACATCGTCTTCCGAGTAGCCGACAAAAAAGCCCGGATTGTCGGACATGTAATTAAACTGAATCGGCTCGCTTATTTGAAGGTTGCCAGCCGGAAAGAACTTCTGTCCAGCTTTCAGTTCACGCAAGAGCGGTTTGTCTTGCGTCGATTGTGAGAGAGTTTGGCCTCTAACATAATATGTCAGCACAGCGCTAGCAATATCAGAGGCTACTACTAATCCAAGAGCCATATTTTTCTTCTTTCTTTTTGTGTGATAAGGTTATTCTTCGCCGTTTCTTGACGCGCGGATTTGTATACCGCGCGACTTGAGCACAGAATTCACTGCGTCAACAGCGGAGGTGGGTTCTTTAGGCCGCACCGTAGGAGTAAAACCAGAAGCAGAGCGCGAAGGAAGACGTCGCGCCGTCTTTTGAGGATAGAGAGTAGAGAACGTACGCTTAACTTCGTCGTAGCATTGCTTGAACTGTTGCTGTGCTTCGAGGCCGTTACGTGCCGGAGACTGCGCTTGCATGAGTAAAAAGGAGTTTAGACTATACTCCCAAATCCCGTTCGCAGCGTTCGGCGATGCTTTGGGCCGAAACAGAGGATCGTTCTTAGCTAAGACAGTGCCGATAGTGTTAAGACCTTCGGTTATCTGAGACTGGCGAGCTTCTTCTTGTTGTTGAGCAGCGGTTTTAACTGAGCGGTCAAGACCGTTTCTTTCAACGCGAAGCTTGGCGATTTCTCGTGCATCTTCTTCGTCGAGCTTGCCGTCAGAGACCTTTTTAGCTAGGTCGTCCGGCAAGCGGATTCCGGCGTTGACTTCATACTCGCCTTGCATTTGACCGACAAGCTTGTAAAAAGCCTCCGAGTCTTTAACGCTAAGTGCAGCTAAGTCCATTGCTTGTTTGCGCAAGTTAGGCGTAATACCGTTCTGCTTGCACCAGTCGATTTCTTTTTGAAACTCGCCGAGGCGGTGAGCCTGAGCCTTAGTTGTATTCAAGAGTTCTTGAAACCGTGGGTGTTTGTTAAACGGCAGTTTAGCGTCTCTTTCTTCTTGAGTAAGCTTGGCGTCTGCTTCGGCAGCTTCTTTTGCTTTTACCTTAGCGTCAGCGTCGGCGGCGGACTTTTCGTCCACCGCAGCTTGCTCTTCCTCAGACAAGGTTTGTTCGTCTTTATCTTTGTCCTTGTCCTTGTCCTCAACAGGAGCCTGGGACGTATTCTCTAATTCGTCTTCTTGAGACTCTTCAATAGAGTCGTCTTGCTCATCATCACCTTCCGGTTGCGAGTCGGACAGAGCGTTTGCATCGACTGGCTCTTGGTCAGTCTTTGCAGCGTTAGTGCGATTACCGTCGCGGTGTTGTTGTAAAACACGCCTAACGGCATCTTGCACAGACGGCTCTTGCGTAGCGCGTTTAGCAGATGATGGTTGGTCGGTGGAAAGTTTTGAAGCGTTTGGGTCGACGGGCATTTGGCTGGCGTCAACAGAGGTTTCTTTCGCTATCTTTTCAATTTGATCTAAGTCCATATAATTATAATTTGTAATGGTTTGTAGTTTACAACACTTTACGACGCTTTACGATGCAGCCAGTCCTACCGGGTTCTGACTTTTCAATTGCTGAAGTGGCTGCTGCGGACGAGCGGCAGGGCGCTGTTGACCGCGTTGCGGCTGCTGTGGCTGCTGTGGCCGCTGTGGCCGCTGCTGTTGACGTTGATTCTGACTACCTGGCCTTGAAGGAGCTGGACCTTGTGTAGGAGCACCACCCATCGGCGGCGGAATGATAGGAAAGAACCTATCGAGTTCAACGTCAACGTCCATGACTTGCTTTCCCCACTCCACGATGCCGATTGGATTAGCCCCGGCGTTAATCAAAATTGGAGCAATACGCTCAAAGTTGGCTGTTTCAAGGGCTTTATTCGGGCGTCCTGACGACGCGGCCACAGTGTCGAGAAAAAGTTCGTTTATAAAATCTTCTTTTACTTTAGGATCGTCTGGCCATGCAAGCATAGCGCCACGACCGGCGATGCGGACAACGGTCGGTTTGCGAAAGCGCCGTAGGACTATCTCGCCGCAGTCGCGTGCTGTCTCGCAAAGTAGCATGTCAATGTCGTCTACGTTTGATGATAGGCCAGACACGCGACTCTGCTCGGCTATAGTTTGGCCGGTGGCCGTACCCTTGGCGGAAACGGGACCAAGATTCTCTTGCAACATGCCAGTGCTTTGTAGCAAGTCTTGCATGAGCGGCGATGTATCGTACATTGGCTGATCGAACGGCGCGTATCGGAAGGGCGCAAGCATCTTGCCTATGTCACTACCAATAGGCGCACCTTCAAGCTCGACTATGGAGTTGTCTTCGGCATTGTTAATGGCGTCCTTGTCGTTGTCTGTAAGCCAATTACGACCAGTCATGTATTTTGGCGAGTTAGCTATGCGCTGCCAACGCCACGCTTCGCGAGTGCGGTTATACTCGCGTTGTGTACTACGCAGCAGATCAACGTCGCTAGGGCCAAAGAGAGTAGAGTCGCCGCCTTCGTACGCTTGTGGGTCGCACTCTATGTCGTTAAACGTCAAAACCTTAATCGGCCAAAAGCTGTTTGTCTCTGGCTCAACAGCTTCCGGCGGTTGGATAAGCCATTTACAGCCGTCGACTAAAAAGAACGTGCTTTTCGTATCAAGATCAAAAACCTCAAACATCAAGCAATGGGGCTTACATTCCTCTTCGTCGTCCTTTGAATTTGAGTTCGCGTCAGAGTCGGCTTGTTTGTATTCATCTCCATGTTTGTTATAAAGTTTTGTGACGCTAGTAGCTGTAAGCTCTCTCTCGCCTCCGGTAAGCTCAAAAAGTTCATTAACATAATCCAACGATGGGCAGTACCTTTGTGCAATCCAACGGGCGTCGACGAAGCCTTTAAGTTGTCGACATCGGCTATCCACAATAATTGAGTCACTTGGCGGGAAGTCAAACGCGATCTGTTCAAGTATATTCTGAGTATCACCGCTAGTAATTGATTGTCCGATAGATAATGCAAGAGCCTGTAGCGTCTCGAATTCTTTTGCGTTGTCGGTAAGTTTATCTGATTCATATTTCTTTACAAGATGAGCGATTGTCCGCAGACGGGCGACTATAGTAGATTGTGTCTCGCTCGTCGTCATTGACGGTTCAAAACTATCTTGATATTTGATTCGTAGATAGCCGACGTAGTTAGTCTTTACACGCCGCACAAGCTGCTTCATTTGAAGCTTAAAGCTAGGCTGTTGAGTGTCGAACATGTATTGAACAACTATCTTAATGATCTTGCCGATACGGTCAACGGTGTCTTTCCACTGCCTTCCTTGCTGATAGTCCGCTATGATAGCTTGTGACATGGGGTTGGCATTTGGGCCGTTCATAGCTAAGTCTTGTTGCACCATTTGCAACGTCTCTATCCGCTCGTCCCAGATAGCAAAGTCCATACGCTCGCGGCGGTGGTAGTCAACCTTGGGGTCACGAGCGTATAGCGCAGCGACGCCTTTGTTAATTGCTTGAAGAACAAGATTGCAGACATACTTGTCGCTGTCAAGCGTGTTTTGCCCGGCCCATTGTAAGCCTTTGGCAAAACGCTGATTGTCGTGCATTCGGTCAAAGTCAGACTGCATTTTAGCTTGAGCTGATTTAATACGAGCGAGCCAGTATTTAACAAACGCCTCTTCGTTTGGCGATGGCTTGGTAGTCATCCGCTCTTGATCGCCAACTCGAAGGCGATCGGAAGCCTCAGGCTTATTAGACTCGTCAGAGAAGGACAGAGGTGACGCCTCGTCGGAGTCGTTGATGCCGCTGGTTCGGCCACCGACGAGAGCGCCTGTCTGGCTTTCACCAGACTTTTGCATATCATCACCTCCTAAGCTGTTCATTTTAGACGAAAGTTATTTGTCCAAGCCTACATGCGAGCGATAGCGTTCAAGACGATTTGCCGAGTCTTTAATCCATTTCATCGTCAACCGGCTTGGAGAAAGCGTCTCAATCTGTTCGCGTTCGCGCTGGGCGTTTAGTTCTTCTTGATTAACTGTCCGGCGTCCAGAGGTCATCCTATTAAGACCCATACCTATGTGAGCTAAAGCGTCAACGAAGTCGTCGGACTTGTCTGAGCCAGAACCCGTAAAGCTCATAAGCTCATGCAAGGCGTCCGGCCACCAATGGCAGAAAGCTGGAAAGAATACCTTATGCGCTTGCATACGCCCCTTGATAGCCGAAGCGCGCGTGCGCTTGTCGCGTCCAGGATGAACTTCTTCTATGTAGAAATAAGGCCCACGCTCGCGTTGGCGCTTTTCGATCAACGGCTTTAATGCCATGCTGATGTGGCCTTTTTCGGCCCACCATACTGATGGTTGACGCCTTGCAGCCATGTCTAGCATGGCTTCTACAACATCCCCAGGCGCGCTAACCTTCCAGAATATGTCTGGCAGTATCCAGATGTTATCAGAGTCATCGACCCCGACCGGAAGCAGGCAAGTCCGGTTAGCAGTTTCAGCCTCGCTAACCGCGTGATCAGAGGCAATGTAAATACGCAAGCCATCTTTGGGAAGCTGATCGGGAGTATACTCGCAGATGTCTTCTTTTTTAAAGAAGTCTCCGCTTTCGGGTGTAGGTCGCTGTTGCCAGAGTGTTGCGAAAGTTCGGGCGTCTTTAATAGCGCCTTTGATTGTAGACTTGTTGAACCACGTATTCCAGAGCAAGCTAGGCTTGATTTTGTCTTCATAAACGGAGTCTATTTCGGACGCTGGAATTGTGCCGTTTTCAAGACGATCAAGTAAAGTAAAGTCTATCGGCGGGCGACCGAGCACGTCATTTTCTCGTGCGAGAAGAGGAAAATCCAAGACCGTCCACTCAGAAGGCTCAGTTTGTAAAAGATAGCCTGCGAGGTCTTCCTCGTCGCGGCGATTACATATTAAGACTATTGGAGCATCGGGGAGCAGTCTTGGATAAAAGTCATTTATATACCAGCGAATTAGGGTAGTACGCTCTATTTTAGACCGAGCTTTTGTCTCGTCACCTACAGGGTCGTCAATCAAGCCAAGAGTTGCCCGGTGACCAGCGATACCAGCGCCAGTGCCCGCGCAGAAATACCGCCCGCGCAAGCCGTCCGGTCTTACCACTTGCCATTCGTCGGCGGCCTTGGAGTCCGGTGCAAGAGTATATCCAAGAACGTTTCCGTAATTTTCCACGTGATTGCGACAATCGCGGCCAAAACCCACAACCAAATCCTTCGAGTAAGAACAAGCGAGAATAGAATTAACAGGAACGTCAGCATAGAGTGATGGTTGGTTTAGATACCAAGTAACAAAGGCGACACTGCCATAGCTACTTTTAGCACTGCCGGGCGGCATCATTATTAGCAGGCGTTTGATCTTGCCCCAAGCAACTTTTTCAAGGTGAGCGATCATTACTTGATGATGATAGGCAGGGATGTAGCCAATTTTTATGGCCCATTTTTTCAAGCTACGCCGGATCTCGGAACGCTCAAGAAGCTCTAACGCCGCTGCGCGAACGTGGTCCGGAAGCTGGATGTTAGAGGCGTTAGAGACGATGGAGGCGTTGGAGGACAAGGACGTAAAGTAAAGTAAAAGTTATTTCGCTTCGATGCCACTACGCCGCTCCTGCTCCGATTTCTTCTATGTCTTGTTCGCCCACAGCACCTTGGACAATTTTCAAAAGCTCGGCGTCGTTCATCTGGTCAAAGGGTTTCGAGCTATGCTCAACGCTTTGCTTGGCTTTGCCCAGGTAACGATCGGCTAGGTATTCGTCTGCCCGCTGACAGATTGCCGGAGCCTGGGCTTGAAGAAGTTCGTTTCTTGCTCGGTCTTTAATACGCAAGATAGCCTGTTTAGCCTCGCCTCTTATTAGTTGAGACAGTTCGTCCATTCCGGCTTCCTGTTGCATGGAGATTATTCTAGCTCGCGCCCAAGGCTGGCGGAGAATGTTCGAGACGGCGGAAACAGTATAGCCAGACTTGTCGGCAATTTCAGTAACAGTGTAACCGTTCGCCGCAAGACAGATCATTAAGCGGTGAGTAGTTTTCTCGTGCCTAGTAGAAAGACCAGGTCGCGGCTCAATGTCATTGAACAAGGCGTTCGGAAGCTGACTGTTTATACCGCCGGTGACCGGCTGGTTTAACAGCTTGCCACCGCGTTCCTCTCTAGTTCGTGTCAAATTGTCTGTCATGTTCTGAAAAGTCTAGTGTAGGATAACGTTGTCTTTCTTTTTCTCTTGCTTCTGCTATGGCGTGGAGGTCGACGCTGACTAGCGTCTGTGCGTCGAGAACTTGCTTGAGACTGAAGCCGTAGAAAAGCGGCAAGCGGATTTTCCGCTTTTCGGCTTTTACGCTTTCGCTCTCATCTTTTTCCATAATCCAATATTGCACGCGTACTCTATATAGGCAAAGGCTATTTATGCCTCAAAGCGCTTTCGCTCGATGGTGCTTTCGCTCAAAGCGCTTTTGCTCATTGAGGCGAGCTCGCTCATTGAGGCGAGCTCGCTCGATGGTGCTTTTTTAATTTTAAGTATTTTTAAGTATTGTTCAGAATTTGAACAATACGCCGATAGCATACTCTAGTCTTCTTGAAATTTTGTTGGGCGAGTAAGTGGAGAGGCTCGTAAGAGAGGGACACCAGCAGCCGGGCGGGGGTGGCGGAGGAGGGGGGAGGTGTCTGCTTGGCGTCTGCTGTCAAGACTAGAAGAGAGGAGAGAGCCAGTCAAGACTAGAAGAGAGCCAGTCAAGACTAGAAGAGAGCCGCGCGAGCTCGCAGCATACGCCACGAGCTCGCAGCATACGCCATGCCAAGCTTGAGGCTACAGCATACGCCATGCCAAGCTTGAGGCTAAAAAGCGCGCC
>Ga0187854_10003176_pt1 | contig 13248 bp, 10 predicted proteins | sample June2016WEW_6_15_FD_132445 | JGI IMG/M metagenome (GOLD analysis project Ga0187854, IMG submission 132445) | Peatland microbial communities from SPRUCE experiment site at the Marcell Experimental Forest, Minnesota, USA - June2016WEW_6_150 | ecosystem: Environmental > Terrestrial > Soil >...
CAGTTCGAGATTGAAGACGAGATAGCGGAGGCGCTGGCACTCCTCCAAATCCTGCGTGGTCTGCGCGAGGGAGACCCGGAAGAGGGAAGTTTCGGATAAAACTGGGTCGGCCGTTACTGTCTTCACAGTTGACCTCTGGCTGGATCGAGTGTGGCTTGACCCAGGTTTCTGGAATGTCGCAGCCAGGTTATTTTCGCGTTGCTGCTGGTAACTGACACGAACGGGAGCGAGAACGATGAAAGTAGTTTACGCGGAATCTTGGGGCAAGAAAAGATGGAAGTGGAGGGAGTTGCGGGAAGGAAGAAGGAATGGTGGACGTGACAGGGTTCGAACCTGCGACCTCGTCGTTGCGAACGACGCGCTCTCCCAGCTGAGCTACACGCCCACGAGTAGCAACTTTTAGGATTTTAGCAGAGGGGAAGCGGGAGGACAAAGGGGATTGCAGTTTTAAGTTGTCAGTTTTCAGTGTCGGAAAGAGAAGAAGGGAGAGAAGAGAAGAAAAGGAAAGAGAACGGATAACGCAGAGGCGCGGAGGGCGCAGAAATTCGCAGAGAAGAGGGGCGGAGGTGACCGGTCGTAAGAGCCCACCCTTCGCACAAAACGCGAAGGATGGGGCACCCTCAAGTTCAAGGGTGAGGTGGCGTTGCAGGAGGAACCCAAGACCCACACGCAGAGGCGGCGTGTGGGGCACCCGGCCGCATGTCGGGGTCGACAAGTACAAGAGAAACCCAAGAGCACAGACAGGAGTGTCTGTGCCACAAGAGAAACCCAAGACCCAGGTAAAAAATCGAACCTGGGGCACCCTCCGCATCGGTTGGAGATTGGTTAGGGTTGGTCGGGGGAGGCGCCGGTGCGCTGGGCTACGACTTTGCGGGCGTTTTCGTAGAGGGCGCGGGCTTGCGGAATGGCTTCGATGGCCTTTTGCACCTGGGGATCGGCTTCGAGAAGGATCTTGAAGCCCTCCTGAGTGCCATAGGTGGACATGAAAACTTCCTGCTTGATCTTGCGCTTGATCCAATCGAGATTTTCGGCCATCTCGGGTTCAGTGTAACGGATGTTGGCGCGAGTGAGGTAATCGCGGAATTCTTTCATAATGCGATCATCCACTTCAAAGCTGTGGGTGATGGCGGGCTTGGTGCCGAGGTAATAGCGGGTGAAACTGCCGACGCCCTGCTCGACGGGGTAGAAGACATCGGCGCGATACAGGGTTTCCTGGAACTTGGTGGGCTTGGGAGTGGGGACGACTATATCGGGAGTGATGCCGCCGCCGCCGGTGACGGGACGGCCGCTGTCGGTCTGGCGAACTTCCGTGGGGTGATCGGGGACCTTGCGCTCGTAGTGGTAGGCGTAGAGCGAGACGGATTTGTAGTCGCGCTGGATGAGGCGGCCGCTGGGGGTGTAGTAACGCGCGGTGGTGAGAGCGAGGCCGGTGTTTTCGGCGAGGCGCTGCACGGTTTGCACGAGGCCCTTGCCGAAAGTGGTTTCGCCAACGACGAGGCCGCGGTCGTGATCCTGAACGGCGCCGGTGACGATTTCAGCGGCGGAGGCGGAGTTGTTGTTGACGAGGATCACTAGGGGCACGTTCATGCCCTGATTGCCGCGAACGGCCTTGAAGCGGCGCTCCGGAGCGCTGCGTCCGTGATAGGAGACGATGAGCTGGTCTTTCTCGAGGAACATGTCGCCGACGGCGACGGCTTCATTGAGAAGGCCACCGGGATTGCCGCGCATATCGAGGATGAGGCCATCGAGGGAATTGGCGCCAAGCTGCTTGAGGGCGTCGGCAAGCTCGCGGTCGGTGGTGTCGTTGAATTGCGAGAGGCGGATGTAGCCGATGCCGGGCTGGATGAGGAAAGAGATGTCCACGGAATGGCGGGGGATTTCGTCGCGGGTAACGGTGAAGACGAGGGGATCGGCGTAGCCCTCGCGGGTGACGACAATCTTGACGACGGTGCCCTTGGGGCCCTTGAGCATGTCGGCGACTTCGCTGGTGGTGAGGCCGTCGGTGGACTTGGCGTCCACCTGGATGATGACATCGCCCGGGCGCAGGCCGGCGTTATAGGCGGGCGCGCCGACGTAGGGAGAGATGACGACGGTGTGGTTTTCGCGGGGAGCGACGACCATGCCCACGCCGTAATATTTGCCGTGCTGGTCTTCCTGGAGGAGGGCGAACTGGTGGGCATCGAAGAAATTGGAGTGCGGGTCGAGCATACGGAGCATGCCGGGGATGGCGCCCTGGTAGATGGCCTTGTCCGTGTCCACGGGCTCGGCGTAGTTGTCCTGGACGAGGGAGAGAACCGAGGTGAAGTCGCGGACGGCGGTCTGGTAGTCGTCCACGTTGGAAGTGGTGGCACGGACGGAGGGGCCGTAGATGCCGCCAAGGACAGCGGAAACGAGGAGGACTACAACGACTATGACCAGGCCGCGACGTTCAAGATTCATGAGTAACCTCAGTGGTACGGCGAACTAGAGATCTGGGCGACGGTGCTGCGTTTGGTGCTGCACTAAGAGCTAGCTTCAGGGGCTAAAGCCCAACCGTTATTAGGCCCTTTCGCCGGGGCTGAAGCCCCGGCCTCCTAAAGAAAGAACAAACCCAGGGGCACAGTCAGGAGTGACTGTGCCACAAGAACCAAAGGCGCCCGCCGCAGAAGGCGGCCGCTACAAACCCAAGAAAAAGCCTCAGGCCTGAAGGCCTGAGCTACAGGGCGAACGCCGCCCGAAATCGGGCAATGAAAGTCCAGTATAGCATGGGCGGTGACAAGTGTTGTTTGACACCGCTGGCTACCCTTTCTATGATGCAAAGAGGGTGCGTAGGGACGCATCCCCGAGAAAGAGCAAACCCAAGAGCGGCCCGCCTCAGCCCTTCGCAATGCTCAGGGTAAAAAGGACGGGCCCTACAAGAACAAGAGAAACCCAAGAGTGAACCGACCTGAAGGTCGGCCACTACAAAAGCAAGAGAAAACCGAGAAGGGGCCATCTGAAGGTGGCCGCTACAAACTATGTTGAGTGTTCCCCACATGATCGTGGTATTCCTGGTGGTGCTGGTGGTCTTTGGACCCCAGAAGCTGCCGGAGCTGGCGCGTAGCCTGGGCAAGCTGATGGCGGAGTTCCGGAAGGCTTCGACCGACTTCCGGAGCGCGTTTGAAGAGGAGATGCGGGACCTGGAACGGCAAGCGCGGCTGTCGGAATTGCGGAAGCAAGCAGCCGAGGCGGTGACAGCGGCGACGATTGCCGAGACCACGGCGCAAAATGCGCAGAATGCCAAGAATCCTCCAAATGCGCTAGCGGCCCCAACGACCGGGGTGGAGGCGCTGCCCGCACCTTTTTCCGCCGAGAGAGCAATGACGGAGGGGCCGGTGATTACACCGGTGGCCGAGGCCGTCCCGCGAACCGATATTGGAGTGAGCGAAAGAGCAGCCAGCGAAGCAGGAAGCAAAGAAGCAGGAAGCAGTGAACAGGTGACGAGCAAGAACGCAGCGAGTGATGGTGCAAATGGGGAAAGCGCAACTGACGAAAGCGTAGCAGCGACGGAATCCACGCCCTCTCATGACCAACAGCAACCTGCCTGATACCACGCCGATGTCCATCATGAACCGGGGACAAGAACCCGGTGGACAGATGACGTTTTTCGAACACCTGTCGGAACTGCGGAAGAGAATTATCAATTCGTTGTATGCAATCGGGATTGGCGCGTTTGTCGGAGTGGGGCTGTCGAAGTATGCGATCAAGTGGATCACAACCCCGATCATCAAGGCGCTAACTGATGCGCATCAGATTCCACACCTGTATTACACACATCCCGCAGGTTATCTGAATACCTATATCACGCTGGGGGTGTACCTGGGCGTGGTGATGGCGTCGCCGATTGTGCTGTACCAGGTTTGGTTGTTTGTGGCCCCGGCACTCTACAAGCATGAACGTAGCGCGATAACCGGATTTATGTTCTCGACCGTGTTTCTGTTTTTGGCGGGGATTGCGTTCGGATATTTCGTTACGCTGCCATACATGCTGAAGTTCCTGGTGAGCTTCCAGGGAAACGCGGGTCCGATCGCCCCGATGATCACCGTGAATGAGTACTTCGATTTGGTGCTGATGGTGTTGCTGGGGCTGGGGCTGGTGTTTGAGCTGCCCATTTTGATTTTCTTTTTGTCCTTGTTTGGAATCGTGACGCCGAAGTTTCTGTGGCACAATTTCCGCTACGCGGTTTTGATCATTGCGGTAGTGGCGGCAATTATTACGCCGACGCCGGATGCGCAGACGATGCTGATTTTCATGCTGCCGATGGTGTTGTTGTATTTTGTGGGGATTGCGGTGTCGGCGTCGGTGGTGAAGAAGAAGAGGAAGAGGGAAGAGGCGGAGAAGGCGGGGGCGGGGATTTGAGAAGAGTGAAAAAGTGAAAGAGTGAAAGAGTGAAAGAGTGGAAGAGTGACGGTTTGGCGGCGGGGCTGGCAAGCGCAAAAGCGGCGGCAAGCCGCCGCACTCCACATGCGCTGTGGGTGACAGGAATGGGTGCTGGGCGAGTGGGGTTGTTGATTGTGGTGGCGGTGGTGGGGCTGGGGTGCAAGTCGGGGGGGAGTGCGGCGGTGCCAGCGGCTGCTACGGCGGAGAAACCGTTTATGAGCGCGGTGGCGGGGAATCCGCCGGCGGTTGTGGAGGATGTGCCTGCGCCGGAAAAGATGGATGGGTTTGACGGGAAGCGCGCGTACGAGCAGGTGAGGAAGCAGGTGAGCTTCGGGCCGAGGCCTGCGGGATCGGCGGCGCTGGCCAACTTGCAGGATTATCTGGAGGCGGAGCTGAAGTCGTACGGCTGCGCGGTGGAGACGGATTCGTTTTCGGCGGATACGCCGGCGGGGCGGCTGGCGATGAAGAATATCCTGGTGAAAATTCCGGGGGAAACGCCGGGGATTATTTTGCTGGGGACGCATTACGACACGAAGCGGCTGGAGAATTTTGTGGGCGCGGATGACGGCGGGTCGTCCACAGGAGTGATGCTGGAGATTGCGCGGCTGCTGTGCGGACAGAAGCAGGCGGGGAAGTATGCGGTGTGGATTGCGTTTTTCGACGGGGAAGAGGCGGTGAACAAGGAGTGGGTGGATCCGGACAACCGGTATGGGAGCCGGGAAATGGCGGCGCGGCTGGCGAACAGCGGGGATTTGAAGAAGGTGAAGGCGTTCATTCTGGCGGACCTGGTTGGGGGACGCAGGCCACACTTCCGGGCCGACGGCGAATCCACGAAATGGCTGGTGAATATGGTGTGGGGGACCGCGGCGAAACTCGGCTATTCCAAGATTTTCCTGAATGAACCTACCGATATCGGCGGTGACGATCATTTTTCGTTTACGAAGCGGGATGTGCCTTCGGTGGATATCATCGACCTTGATTTCAACGATGTGCCGTACTGGCATACGCCGGAGGATGCGATCGACAAGATTAGCGCGCGAACGATGGCGATTGTGGGGCATACGATTCTGGAAGCGGTGAAGGAACTGCAGTCGAAGTAGACCTGCCTGGGATTGGGAATAATATACAAATTGGGTGAGGGATTTTGCGGGGAGGGGTGTGTTTGGAGGGATAGGAGAGGTTGAAAGTTGAAAGAAAAGGCGAGGAGAAAGGCTTTAACGCAGAGAACACAGAGGACGCGGAGTTCGAAGAGAAGAGGAGGGGGACGGTCACACCCCGACCGGATCGGGGCAGGCGCCGTTCACAGAGGGAAGAACACAGAGGGCACAGAGAAAAGAAGAGTGAAAGAGTGAAAGAGTGAAAGAGTGATTCCTCGCTGCGCGGACTCCGCTCGGAATGACGGGTTTTGGTGTGCTGATGGGAGTGTGCCACGATCCCTCCACTACGCGGCCCGACGCGCCAGAAAACGGCGCGAAGGAAAAAATCGGGCCGCTCCGGTCGGGATGACAATCGAGGGTAGGGCGCGAATTTTGCCTGGGCCGCTGGGGAAACGTAGATTCGCAGAGGGAAGAGGAACCCAAGACCCAGGTAAAAAATCGAACCTGGGGCACCCTCCGTCGATCAGTGAAAGAGTGAAAGAGTGTAAGAGTGAAAGCGGCGGCGAGGCGCCGCACTCCGAAGGCGGCTATTTTTCGAAGGAGGGGTCGTGGAGAAGGGAGATTTGGGAGTGGGATGGGAATTTGTCGTCGTCGCGGTAGGGGAAGTCGGAGCGGTAATGGCTGCCGCGGCTTTCTTCGCGGGCCAGGGCGCTGCGGGTTATGAGAATGCCGAGGGCGTGGAGATTCTTCAACTCGTGATCGCAGCGGCCATTCTTGTCGGCGAGGGGGATTTGCATGGCTTGCAGGGAGTCGAGAGCGGCTTTGAGTTCCTTGCCGTCGCGTAGGATGCCGACCTGCTTCCACATTACTTCGCGAAGTTTTTGGAGAGCGGGCGAGGCGGGCGGCTTGGCTTTTGGCGCGGCAGCTTGGGCGTTGCTGGCTTTGCCGGGTTTGGGAACGGGGCTGCCGGGCATGTTGAGCTGCTTCTTTTTGGAGCCGGGGGCGTCTTGCATCATGGCGATGCCGGAGCGCGCGCCGAAGACGAGGCCTTCGAGGAGGGAATTGCTGGCGAGGCGATTGGCTCCATGGACGCCGGTGGCGGCGGTTTCACCGGCAGCGTAAAGGCCGGGGATGGAGGTGCGTCCCCAAAGATCGGTTTTGACGCCGCCCATGATGAAGTGCGCGGCGGGACTGACGGGAGCGAGGTCGCTGGAAAGATCGAGGCCGTAGCCGAGGCAGGTGGCGTAGATGCGCGGGAAACGCTTTTCCAGGAAATCCCTGGGCTTTTCGGTCATGTCGAGATAGACATGCTGGCTGTCCGTTTTGTGCATTTCGCTGACGATGGCGCGGGCGACGACATCGCGCGGAGCGAGCTCTTGCGCTTCGTGGTAGCGCTTCATGAATCGTTCGAGATTGATATTGCGGAGGATGCCGCCTTCGCCGCGAAGGGCTTCGCTGAGAAGGAACCGCGGGGCGCCCTTGACGGCGAGGGCGGTGGGATGAAACTGGACGAATTCCATGTCCGAGAGGACGGCGCCGGCTTCGTAGGCGATGGCCATGCCGTCACCCGTGGCGACATCGGGATTGGTGGTTTCGCGGTAGAGCTGGCCGAGTCCGCCGGTGGCGAGGAGGATGGCGCCGGCGCGGACTTCGTGGAGGGAGGCATCGGTTTCGTCGAGAAAGCGGACGCCGACGGCGCGGCCGTTTTCGAGAATGAGTTCGGTGGTGAAGGCGTGGGCGCGCAGGTGGAGATGCGGGATGGTGTGGGCGCGAGCGAGGAGGGCGCGGCTGATTTCGCGGCCGGTGGAATCGCCGTGGGCGTGAAGGATGCGGGAACGGCTGTGGGCGGCTTCGCGGGTGAAGGCGAGCTTGGTGCCGGCGCGGTCAAACTCGGTGCCCCATTCGATGAGCTGGGTGATGTACTTGGGGCCTTCTTCGACGAGGAGAGCGACGGCGTCGGGACGGCAGAGGCCGTCGCCGGCGTTGAGGGTGTCCTGCTCGTGAAGGCCGATTTCGTCTTCGTCGCTGAGAGCGACGGCGATGCCGCCTTGGGCGTAGGCGGTGGCGGATTCGGAGAGATCGGACTTGGCGAGGACGAGGACGGTGCCGGCCTGGCTGAGCTCGATGGCGGCGCGCACGCCGGCGACTCCGGAACCGATGACGAGGTAATCGGCTTGGCAGGATTTGGGGGAGAGTGTCATGTGGGCCTTCGGGAGGCGCAGAAGTATGGTAGCACGGGGGGAAAAGGTAGCAGTTAGCAGTAATTAGGAGGCGTGAGAAGAGGGATATCAGCGATTAGAGATCAGCGATCAGGAGGCAAGAAAAGGCTTACGCAGAGATCACAGAGGACGCAGAGTTCGCAGAGAAGAACGGGAAAAGCAGATCCCTCCACTGCGTGCCGCAAAATGCGCGGCACTCCGGTCGGGATGACAATTTTGAGTGGGTAAGCGGGCCTCCGGATGACGAGTGGTGGGTGGGGCTGAGATCGTAAAAGCGGCGCGCAAGAAAAAATCGGGCCGCTTCGCTCGGGACGACAAAATAGGAAAAGGCAAACCCAAGACCCAGGTAGAAAACCGAACCTGGGGCACCCGGCAGAGAAGAGGAAGAAGAATGAAAGAGTGAAAGGGAAGAAAGGTGGAGGCGTCCGATCGTAAGAGCCCACCCTTCGCATAAGGCGCGAAGGATGGGGCGCCCTCAAGTCCGTGCGGGATGGTGATACATTGTGGGGAGAGGGAATTACGAGAGATGAAGAAGGCGAAGACGCGGATGGACACGAGGACGCGGGCGAAAACAACAACGCTAAGGCGGACGAAGACTGGGACGAAGACGCGGGCGAAGGCACGGACTGTGTGGGTGCGGGCGGGTGCGGGGCGATATGGGGTGGTGTGCGCGGCGGGGTTGTTGGGGAGGGCGGGGCGGGAGATTGCGAAGCTGGGGCGGTTTTCGAGCGTGCATGTGGTGAGTTCGCCGAAGGTGTGGCGAGCGGTGGGAAAGGCGTTCGCGGGAAGTTTTGCGCGGGGCGCGGCGCCGGTGGTGCATTTGTTTGACGATGCGGAGGCGGCGAAGAATCTGGCGACGGTGGAGTTGCTGACGCGGAAGTTGGTGCGAGCGGGCGCGGACCGGAAATCGCTGCTGGTGGCGGTGGGCGGCGGCGTAGTGGGAGATGTGACGGGATTTGTGGCGGCTTCGTATTTGCGCGGCGTCGCGCTGGTGCAGGTGCCGACGACGCTGGTGGCGCAGGTGGACAGCGCGATTGGCGGGAAGACCGGAGTGAATTTGCCGGAAGGGAAGAATTTGGTCGGGGCGTTTTATCCGCCGCGACTGGTGCTGGCCGATCCGCAGGCGATGGGGAGTTTGCCGGAGCGGGAATTTCGCGGCGGGCTGGCGGAAGTGATCAAGTACGGGGTGATTGCGGATGCGAAGTTGTTCGCTTACCTGGAAGAAAATCTGGAGAAGATTTTGCGGCGCGAGGCGGCGGCGCTGGAGCACATTATCCGGCGATCGGTGGAGATTAAGACGTGGGTGGTGAGCCAGGACGAGCGGGAATCCGGGCTGCGGGAGATTTTGAATTACGGGCACACGTTTGGGCACGCGCTGGAATCGGCGACGCGCTACCGGCGCTACCAGCATGGGGAAGCGGTGGCTTGGGGGATGATGTGCGCGGCGCTGCTGGGATATGGGGTGGTGCACACGCCGGGGGACGCGGTGTCTCGCATCGTGTCGCTGATCAAGCGCGTGGGGCCGCTGCCGGGATGGCCGAGGACGAGCCCGAAGAGATTGTTTGAGGCGATGCACGCGGACAAAAAGGCGCGCGGGGGCAAAGTGCGATTTGTGCTTGCGCCGCGGCTGGGGAGGGCGAGTTCGTATGACGATGTGCCGGCGAAGATGGTGGAATGCGTGCTGCGGTGCGCGCCGGAGTGTTTGCAGCGGCCGGTGGTGGAGATTGTGAGCGAAGCAACGGGGCAGGGCCGTGGTTGAAGGACGAACGTTTCCGAAAGGCACACAACCGGAAGGCGCAACGAGCGAGCAGGACGCTTCGCAAAAAGTGCGCGAGATGTTTACGCGGATTGCGCCGCGGTATGACCTGCTGAATCATTTGCTGAGCGGGCAGATGGATAAGAGGTGGCGGGCGCGGACGGCGCGGGAGTTGCAGGCGATTTTGCGGCGCGCGGATGCAGTGGTGCTGGATTTGTGCTGCGGGACGGGGGATCTGGCGTTTGCGCTGGCGCGCGAGGCGAAGGCACGGATTATCGGTGCGGACTTTTCCCACACGATGCTGGTGCGGGCGCGGGAAAAGAGCGCGGCGGCGGGAAATGGAGCGCGGGTGGTGAAGTTTTTTGAGGCGGATGCGCTGCGGCTGCCGTTTGCGGATGAGGCGTTTGATCTGGTGACGACGGCGTTCGGTTTTCGGAATTTGGCGAATTATGAAGCGGGGCTGCGGGAGATTCTGCGGGTGCTGAAACCGGGAGGGACGCTGGCGATCCTGGAGTTTACGGAGCCGCCGCCGGGGGTGATTGGCGAGCTGTACCGGTTTTACTGCAGGAAAATTTTGCCGGTGATTGGCGGGGTGATTTCGGGGGATGCGATGGCGTACCGGTATTTGCCGAAGTCGGTGGCGCGATTTTTCCGGCCGGAGGAGTTTGCGGAGCAGATGCGGCAGGCGGGGTACGCGGAGCCGCGGTATGTGCTGATGACGTTGGGGACGGTGGCGCTGCATTTGGGAGTGAAGAAATTGTAAGTTTTGGGGAAGAAGGATATCAGATATCAGCGATCAGAGATCAGGAAGCAAGGGGGAACCGGCCGGGTCGCGGTAAACGCTGGGAACGGAGATGACGAGGTGGGGAAGAAGAGTGAAAGAGTGAAAGAGTTTTCACCGCGGCGGAAGGCGAAGAATTACGCAGAGGACACAGAGAGCACAGAGTTCACAGAGAAGAGGAGCCCAAGCCAAAGACGGAAGAGAAAATTAAAGCAGGTGGGGCAAGTGGGGAGGAAGAAGTTGTAAGTTATCAGTGGTCAGTTTTAAGTTTCGGAGAAGAGCAGAGGCAGTAAGCGGAGAGGCCGCAGCGTGAGGAACGCGGGCAGATCCGAGTACGTGCTTTATTGAAGGGTGGAGAAGTAATGTCCTATTCGCACAAGGGAAAAGCAGATTCCTCGCTCCGCTCGGAATGACAATCTGGGATATTCCATGTGCAGGGACCAATAAGGCAAAGCGAACCTTTTGGATGCTTGGGCTGGGCGGCGGTGATGCGGAAATCCTTCCACGTTTTCTCAGGGCGAATTTATAAGGTGGGAATCATCCGGTATGTGGATGTGCCGGCCGAGGTGTCTCGCGAGATTGCCGCGGATGAGGTGAATGTGGCGGTGCAGGGAACGGTGGAGGGTGTGCCGTTGCGAACGACACTGGTGCCGCGGGGACGCGGATGCCACCGCCTGGCGATTCACGGAGAGATACGAAAGAAATTGCGGGTGGATGCGGGAGCGGTGGTGGAGGTGGCGCTGGAACGCGACGAGGAGCCGCGAGAACCGGCGGTGCCACCGGCGCTGGCGATGGCGCTGCGGCTAGCGCCGCGGGCGCAGGCGGAGTTTCGCGGGGTAACGACGGCGCTGCGGCGTCAGATTGTGCGGTTTATTACGAGCGGGAAACAGCAGGCAACGCAGGAGCGGCGGGCACGAACGATGGTGCGGCGGCTGGAGGAGCGGGCGCAGAGGAAAGCGAGACGACGGCGGACATCCCGGCGATGATTTGCCAGGTGTTTTTGGTTTTGAGGTTGTTGGCGGTTTTGCGTGGGATGCGTTTGTGAACTGGATAGCGGTTGGGAGGCGGGGCTGGCGTCGCAAAAGCGGCGGCGAGCCGCCGCACTCCAAAGGGCACGAACGATGGTGCGGCTGCTGATGGAACGGGTGGAGCGGAAGAAGAAACGACGGCGGACATCCCGCCGATGATTTGCCAGGTGCTTTTTGTTTTGAGCCAGGTGTGAGTGATGCGGGTGACGTTGGTTGCGAGTGTGCCGTCGGATTTGGTACGCGTGATGTTGACGGCGTATTGTGTGATGCCGATGTCGCCGGTGACGCGGACGGATTTTTCGAGGAATTCGTAGCTGACGAAGCCGGCAAACCAGGCGGCGAGGCTATCGGCGATGCCGTCTTTGCCGACGGGATGAGGGCTGAAGCTGGGCCAGCCGAGGAATTCCTCGTGCCAGAGGGTCATGTAGTGGGTGGCGTTGGCGTCTTTTACATCCTTCCAATAGAGCTGTTCCATTTGCCAGACCTCTTTCTGGCGCGGTGATAATTCCTGGGCGGAAGAGAACGAAGAGAAAAATAGAAAGAATGAGAGGGCGCAGGCTGTGCGAAGAATGGTGTGGGGCATCGGAGGGCTCCTTAGTGGGGCGGATTATATAACGAGCGGGCGTAAGAAAAAGATTAACGCAGAGGGCACGGAGGATACAGAGTTCACAGAGAAGAATGGGACGGAATAGGGTTATAAGCGACCAGATATCAGCGATCAGGAGGCAAGAAAAGGCTTACACAGAGATCGCAGAGGGAGGCCAAGAAGAAAAGAAGAAGGGGGAGAGAAACCCAAGAGCACAGTCAGGAGTGACTGTGCCACGTAGAGGAGAGAGGCGACGGAGGGATCCCTCGACTACGCGACCCGACGCGCCAAAGTACGGCGCGGGGAAAAAGTCGGGTCGCTTCGCTCGGGATGACAGTCTGAGGAGGGCGGGGGAATGTAGCTTCAGCGCTACGGCCCCTTCGAGGCTTCCCTCGTAACTCGGGGCAAGCAGGGCAGGCGGGATGACGAGGGGATTTGGGCGGTGGCGAGCGGTTGGGAGGTGGGGCGGTGGTGGCAAAAGCGGCGCCAAGGTGCCGCACTCCAAGGGGCACGGAAGTGTGCGTAGAGGGGTATTGACTGATACGCATGGTCTATTGTGTGGGGCAGGGGTGGTGAGTAGTCTCGGCGGAGCAGAACCATGCGACTGGAAGGGGAACGACAATGATCAGCGCCACGGCCCTTAACGCAAGAACGGAATTGCGAAGACGCATTCGCGCGAGCCACATGGCGGACGCGCTGGCGGGAATGTGTGCGGACCTGTGCATGGAACAGGTGGAGCCGGAAGTGGCATTGGAGCGGATCCAGGAGAAGGCACTGGAGCGGCTGGTGGGCCTGCTGGACACGAGGATACTGCCGGATGCGGAAGCGATGGATGATTGCCTGGAATTGATCGCGGAAGAGTCTGGGCGGGTGGCGTGCGAGGCGCTGGAGAAGGGAATGGCGCGGCTGCGGGAAGGGCTGGCGCTGCTGGAGAGTTTGGAGAGCGAGGACGAGGCGGAAGCGTTTGCGGGGCAGTTCGCGGGCGGAAGCGTGAATTGAGAGAAGTTATCAGTTTTCAGTTTTAAGTAAACCAAGAGGGTGGGTGGTTTGCGGACGGGGTGGAGCCGCAGAGATGGCGCCCCGATCCCTCCACGGCGTGCCGCAAACGGCGCGGACTCCGCTTGATTTCATAACGGTGTTGGCTCCTTGGACCCGGGTAGACTTGGGCGTATCGAGCGACCAAGGTTCGGGAGGAAGGAGCCGAACATGAGGATCATTATATAAGTTGCGATTTTCATCCGGGCTATCAGCAGATTGCCATGATGGATAGGGAGACGAAGGAGTTGGTGGAGAAGACGCTCCGCCACGAGAACCGGGAAGAGGTGCGGGCGTTTTACGCGGTGTTGCCGAAGCCGGTGCTGGTGGGCGTGGGGCCGGTGACGG
>Ga0187854_10003178_pt1 | contig 13242 bp, 5 predicted proteins | sample June2016WEW_6_15_FD_132445 | JGI IMG/M metagenome (GOLD analysis project Ga0187854, IMG submission 132445) | Peatland microbial communities from SPRUCE experiment site at the Marcell Experimental Forest, Minnesota, USA - June2016WEW_6_150 | ecosystem: Environmental > Terrestrial > Soil >...
ATAACTGCCAACCGCGTGCCCCTTTTTGAGGCTGACCTGCACGAAGGCCGTGTGCTGTCCGGAATTGCTGGTATAGATCGCCGAGAAATCTGGAGTGATTCCGATGTTCGAAACTATCATCTCCAGATCTCGCGGCGAGACGACCTGACGAATGTCCTCTTCAACATGTTTGATGTACTGATTGGTCAATTCGAGGCGCGTGCCCGTAGGAGCCTTGATATTGATTACGAACTGGCCGGGGTCAGTCCGCGGGAAGAAGCCGAGGCCCAGGAGCGGATAGAGCGCGAAGCTAAACAGGCAAATGCCGAGGATTCCGATGAACGTTGCTAATGGCCGCAGGAGACTGCGCCTCACGGCGATGTCGTAGTGCATAAGCATGCGGTCGTAGCGGCGATTAAACCACCGGACAAAACGTGCAAACGCGTTATTCCCCGTGTGGTGCGCCGCTTCGCCATGCGGTGACTTGATCAAGTGAGCGCAAAACAGAGGCACCACCGTCATTGCTACCGCGTAGGACGCAAACAAGGAAAAGACAACCGCCGCGGCAAGCGCGGTGAACAGGAATCTGCTTACCCCATAAAGAAAGACGACCGGGAAAAAGACAATCGCCGTGGTGAAGGTGGCAGCAAGCACGGGCATTGCCACCTCGCGGCCACCCTTCTCGGCGGCGATCTCGGGCGTTTCCCCTAATTCCAAATGACGGAAAATGTTTTCCAGCACCACCACCGAATTATCGATCAGACGCGAGAATGCCAGCGCGAGTCCTCCGAGGACCATGGTGTTGATCGATCCCCCGCTGGCATTTATCGCCAGGAATGCAGCCAGCGCGGAGAGTGGAATCGAGAGCATCACAGCTAGCGTCGCGCGGAAGTTGCCGAGAAAAATCAGGATCATCAGTCCGGTCAGCACCAGACCAATACCACCTTCACTACCCAGATTTGATATCGCCGTCTTCACATAGAGTGACTGGTCAAACACCACCTTGGTCACGAGAGACTGCGGTACATCCAGCAGATCGCCCACAGCCGTCTTGATGCCGTTGACGATGGCGATGGTGTTGCTGTCCCCGCCCTGCTTGAGGATTGGGAGATAGACCGATCTTTGCCCATCCACGCGAACAATATTCGTTTGGATGGCAGCAGCGTCTTCGGCGTGGCCGATATCGGCCACCATCAACTGCGCATTGCCTTTCGACTTCAGCGGCACGCGGTTGATTTCCGCTGTTGTGGGCAACTGGTTGTTCGTGTAGATGTTGTAATCCTTGGGTCCGATCCGCACAAACCCCGCGGGGAGAATCGTGTTCGACAGGTTCACGGTGCGAACCACATCCATCAAGCTCAACTGATGAGCCTGCAACTTCACTGGGTCAACATAGACCTGGATCTGTCGGTACTTACCGCCGAAGGGTTGTGGCACCGATGCACCTGGCACGTTGGCAATCTGGTTGCGAACGTTGAACTGTCCCAGATCGTGCAACTGAGTCTCATTCAGTCCCTGGCCTTTCAATGTGATTAAACACACCGGCAGACTGGAAGCGTCGAACTTTAGCACTACTGGTGGCAGCGTGCCCGGGGGCAAGCGCCGCAATTGAGCCATCGCCAGGTTCGAGATACCACTGACGGCTGCATCCGGGTCAGTTCCGGGCTGGAAATAGATTTTGATCAGGCTGACCCCGGTCAGCGACCGCGATTCGATATGATCGATGTCGCTGCCCAGGGTGAAAAAACGTTCGAATGGGTTGGTGATGTTGGCTTCAACCTGCTCCGGAGGCATGCCGGAATAGAACGTAGCGACTACTACAACTGGGATGTTGATGTCGGGAAACAGGTCCACCGGCATGCGCGCCACCGTGGTCACCCCCACCACGGCGATAATCAGACAGATCGTGATGATGAAGAACGGGTACTTGATCGCAAAGGTAGACATCCTTAGCGCGCTCCTATCACCGGGAGTTGAAGGCAATGTTCGAGGCTAGCTTTCCTCGTCATGCCGTCTCCGCAGAGTTGCGTTCTTCATCACGATGTAGGAGCAGGTACGCCGCCGGAACGAGAAACAGCGTCACCAGAAAAGAGAGGCTTAGTCCACCGATGATCGCGCGCGCCAGCGGTGCATATTGCTCGCTGCCGGCCTCCAGGGCGAGGGCGAGAGGAATAAGTCCGAGCAGGGTCGCGAACGTAGTCATCATGATGGGACGAAGACGAACATGGCAGGCATTCTTCAGTGCCTCCAGCAACGGCTGCCCCTGACGACGGAGTTCGCGCGTAAATTCCACGATCAGGATCGAATCCGACACCACAATGCCGACCATCATCATGACGCCCATCAGAGACATGACGTTGACGGTGGTGCGGGTAAGCAGCAGGAACAGAATCACGCCGGTAAACCCGGGAGGCACGGCGAGTAAGATGAGGAACGGATCTTTCAGCGAAGCGAACTGCGCCATGAGAATCAAATAAACCAGAATGATGCTCAATCCCAGACCGATGGCGAAGCTCCGGAATGATTGCCGCATGCCCTCCACAGAACCGCGCATGGTGACGCGCACGTTCTCAGGCAGTTTTGTGCCGGCGATCACTTTATCGACCTTGGTGGCAAGACTTCCGAGATCCTCACTGGCGGGCGCAACATAGACATCGATGACGCGGCGGAGCTGGTAATGGTCCACCTCCGTCGGTGTATTGATCATCGTCAAGTCCGACACAGCCTCCAGCTCGGTTGGGCTCGCGTTGCCTTCGGCATGTAATGGCACCTGCTTGAGGTCGAGAAGCGATTGAACCTGGGTTTCCGGGTACTGCACCGTGAGCATATAGTTATTCCCGTTGTTGGGATCAACCCAGTAGCTTGGAGCGATCATGCCGTTGGAGGAGAGCGCCGTGATGACATTGTCGGTAACTTCCTGAGCGGATAGTCCAAGGCGCGCAGCCATCTCGCGATTAATATCGAGCTGGATGCCTGGGTAATCCAAGTCCTGCGGAATCAGCACGTCACTCACTCCGTGGAGGCCGCGAATCTTTCGCGCCATCTCAGTCGCCATGGCATAGGCCTGTTTCTGGTCGTTGCCGCTCACCTGAATGTCGATGGGAGCAGGCAAACCGAGATTGACGACTGAATCCACGAGTCCGCCAGACTGAAAGTAAGTGGAGAGCTCAGGCAGATCCTGGGCGAGCTTCGAGCGCACGCGACGCATGTATTCATAACTGCCGACCGCGTGCTCTTTCTTGAGGCTGACCTGGACGAAGGCCGTATGTTCTCCGGAATTACTCGTGTAAATCGCTGAAAAATCCGGCGTGATGCCGATATTGGAGACGATCATGTCCAAATCGGCGGGCCGAACAACCTGGCGTATGTCCTCCTCAACCCGCTTGATGTAGGCATCGGTTAGCTGAAGGCGGGATCCGGTCGGGGCTTTGATATTGATGACAAATTGCCCCGCGTCGGTACGCGGAAAAAACGACACTCCCAGCAGAGGCGAAAGCGCTAGGCTCAGACAGAATGCTCCCAGAATGGAGGCGACCGTTAACTTTGGCCGTGCCAGGCTGGCCTCAATGGCACGGTCATACATTTTGAGAATTGCTTCGTAGACCCTGTTAAACGGCCCCAGAATCCGTTGTAGTAGACCCGCGCTTTCCGCCCCGATTTCATGCGCGCTGTGAATCAACTGAGCGCAAAAAAGCGGGACGACGCTCATCGCCACGAAATACGATGCGCCGAGGGAGAGCACAATCCCCAGAGCCAGCGCGGTAAATAGAAAACGGCTGACCCCATAAAGAAAGACCACGGGAAAGAAAACGATGGCGGTGGTGAGCGTCGCCGCCAGAACCGCCAAGGCAACTTCGTTGCCTCCCTTTTCAGCCGCGATGGCGGGAGCCTCTCCCATCTCCAGGTGGCGAAAGATATTCTCCAGGACGACGACTGAGTTATCGATGAGCCGGGAGAGCACCAGTGCGATGCCGCCCAGAACCATGGTGTTGATGGTTCCGCCGGTAGCATTCAGCGCCAAAAATGCCGCCAAGCAGGACAAGGGAATCGAAAGCATGACCGAGAAAGTGCCGCGAATGCTGCCCAGGAAAAGGAGAATCATGGCCGCGGTCAGCATTAAACCGATGCCGCCCTCTTGCAAGACATTCCAAATTGCCGTCTTTACATAGATGGACTGATCGAACACCACCTTGGTTACAAGCGATTTGGGTATATCGAGCAGATCGCCCACCGCCTTCTTGATCCCGTCAACGATCGCGATGGTGTTGCTGTTTCCCCCCTGCTTAAGAATGGGCAGATACACCGACTTTTGGCCATCCACGCGAACGATGTTGGTCTGGATGGCGGCAGCGTCTTCGGCGTGGCCGACATCGGCCACCATCAATTCCGCATTGCCTTCCGACTTCAGCGGCAGCCGGTTAATCTCCGCGGTCGTCGGCAACTGGCTGTTGGTGTAAATGTTGTAATCCTTGGGGCCAATCCGCACGTCCCCCGCCGGCAGGATCGCGTTCGCTTCGTTCACCGTGCGCACTACGTCCATCAGGCTCAACTGGTGGGCCTGCAGCTTGAGCGGGTCAACGTAGACTTGAATCTGCCGGTACTTTCCGCCGAAGGGCTGTGGCACCGAGGCTCCGGGCACATTGGCAATCTGGTTGCGAACATTAAACTGCCCTAGATCGTGCAGCTCCGTCTCATTCAAGCCCTGGCCTTGCAACGTTATTAAACAGACCGGCAAACTGGAAGCATCGAACTTGAGGACCACGGGCGGCAGCGTGCCCGGTGGCAGGCGCCGTAATTGCGCCATGGCCAGATTCGAGATGCCACTGACGGCTGCATCCGGATTGGTCCCCGGCTGGAAGTAGATCTTGATAAGACTAACCCCAGTCAACGAACGCGACTCGATATGGTCGATACCGCTTCCCAGGGTGAAAAAACGCTCGAACGGATTAGTGATGTTAGCTTCGATCTGCTCCGGCGGCATCCCGGAGTAAAACGTCGCGACTACCACCACGGGGATGTTGATATTGGGAAACAGATCCACCGGCATGCGTGCCACGGTCGTTACGCCGACCACTGCGATGATCAGACACAGCATGATAATGAAGAACGGATATCTTATGGCGAAACCGGGCATGTCTAATGCGCTCCCTGTTCCGCTGTGTACTTCTGGTCCGCCATCGTACTCATCTTGGGATCGACATGCTGTCCGGACCGGTACGCCCCAAGGTTGCCCACGATCACGCGGTCGCCCTCATTTAGCCCCGATAGGACTTGAATGCGATCGGAGCCTTCGATTCCCGTGCGAATCTCGCGCTCTTCCACATGGTTTTGCGAATTGACCCGGAGCACGGTAGTCTTGCCTTCCCCTCGATTGATCGCCTGCAAGGGAAGGGTCAGGGCGTTCGGATCGTTTTGCACCCGCAATGCCACCTCCGCATACATTCCGGGGGTCAGCTTATAGTCCTGATTGGGCACGTCCACTTCGACCTGCATGGTACGGGTCGACCGGTCGAGTGAATCGGTCGAGCGGATGACTTTGCCCGAGAAGTGTTCATCGGTTGCCTTCACGCGAATGTCAGCCGGCTCTCCATCATGCACGCTGGCGGCCAGAGATTCGGGCACGGGAATCCGCAAACGCAATACATTCACTTGCGAAAGTTTCACGACTGGCATCGAACTCACGTTGGAAGTGCCCGCCTGAATGAGCGATCCGGTGTCGGCGTAGCGCCAAGTCACGACACCATCGAACGGAGCCGTAATTCGCGAATATTCAGAGAGCGCGGCATAATGCTGCTGATCAGCCTGTGAGACTTCCAATTGCTGCCGGACGGCTGCTAACTCCGACTTGGCGGATTCCACCTGCGCCTCCGTCGAGCGATCTTTAGCGGTAGCATCGTCGAGTTCCTGCTCCGCGATCAGGCCGGGACGCGCCTCTGACGCTTGTCTCAGTCGGGTGGCAGCAGCATGCAGCGCTTCGTGATCCGCCTCCGCGCGGCTTACCTCATTCTGGGCGTGGGTAATTTCCTCTTGACTATGGCGCACGCCCGCGGCGGCGGCTTCTAGCTGCGCCACTAACTCCGGAATCTCAAGAACGGCGAGTACCTGATTCTTGTGGACATGGTCGCCAATATCTACGTTGATGTTCCGGATGTATCCCGCGACCTTGGCGTGGAGTTCCACTTCCTGGTAAGGCGTGAACTCCCCCGCGATGGAGAGTGTGTTGGAAAGCGGCGTGCGTCGAACTTGCACCACGGCGGCAGGCATAGGTGCATCGGCGGACGCCGATGGAGAGGAGCCAGCGGAATGACCGCAGCCTTCCGCCGCACCGATACAGAGCGCGATCAGAGCGATGGCGGCCACTCTTCCATCGAGAATTAAGAAAGATGATCCTTTATGCATGCCCACAGTCACCCATTTCGAACTTCGGCGCTGGCAAATTAGTAGTGGTCGGCCTTACAAGAATTCGGGCCGACCGGCTCACGCCAGACAACGCGCCGCTAGCCCCCACCCGAGCCCGAACTTTGATGTTGAGGATTCTCGCACTGAGCCCGAACCCGATCAAGCCACGCCGGCGTTCTGGGGCTGATTGTACGAAGCAGGGGTTGGCAAAACGTCGAACTTAGGAGGAAGGAGGAGGGCGGTTGTAAAGCCAAGTCTCAAAGTTCAGATTGATGGATGGGACCACCGCCAAGACAGTAAGAACGGAAGGGCGCGGCGGCTGAAAGAGTGTGGAACTGGAAGCGGGAGCCATCCACTGGAGTCCGTCGCCAAGCAGGTGCTGCCGCTGGCCATCCGGGGACTGCGATTTTACAGTGGTGGTCTTCCGGACTTCTGGCTGGACTCCCGGACCTAGTACTGTGTAACGAGTAGCAAGGCTTACCGTGAGAGCGCAGATGGCTAGAAGAACTACTGCGATCCGGCGTGCCGATGCGAAGCTTACTCGTGCCCGAGAATGTCCTGGCATACTCATCTCAAATCAAATCCATGCGTGGATCGAATGCCAACAAATTATACAGGAGCACCCAAGGACAGCCAGATCACGCAAGTCACTGATGGCCATTTATTTTGCCGCTTGGAAGCAGGCTCAGGTCGCGATTCCGAATTCCGCATCCGGCGGAAGCGAGTGCCGATCCAAGCTATCACTTGTGCAGTTGTGCAGAGAAGGAATGCCCTGCGGATGATCGGCCCAGTTCCAACGGAGAAATAGCTTGACATCGAACTCGCTGTAAGAGTATGTAGGGCCGTTAAATTCAACCCATCTGTCTCGATAGGGCAGCTACACGTTTGTATCGGGCCAGCGATCGCAAATCCGTCTCGGAGGTTATCCCAAGTGAAAAAACCCGTCTCACGTTTGATTTTGTTGATTTCCGTGCTTGCTCTGGCGTTTACGGCTATGGCCCAGGCGCAGGAAAACCACACGGCCAATAACAACCCTCTCGCGCTACTGCTTCAGTCTAAGGGGATTTTGTCTCCCGCCGAGGTCGCCATGGTCAGTCAGGCGTCCTCTCCGGAAGAAGCTAACGCGCGCCTCGCCCAATTGCTCGTGGAGAAGGGCCTGATCAGTCAGAACGAGTACACGGCAACGGTCGCGCCCGTGAGCATGGACTTGTCTGGGCCGCGCCTGGTAAACACCGTACTGCACAGTTCGAACGCGGCGCAGGCCTCCTCGGCGGTGCCTGCAACACCGCCGGCTCCGTCGGGGCCCACAGTCATACCCGCGGTAGTGCCGCTACGGGTTTTGCCTATCGACATCCCTAAGCAGGACGGGATGATTCCTGACATCAGACTGGGCAGTGGCGCCAAACTGAAGCTCTATGGCTTCTACAAAGCTACCGCTGCCTCCGACACCGCCTCCAGCGGCGGGCCCACCTTCGGCAGCCAGGACTGGCCGCTTCCCCTGCTGCTCGGCGGCGATACCGGTCCCACCTCCGACCCGCAGGTCCATATCAAGGCCCGCGGCTTCCGCATTGGCGCCCAGACGGAATGGGTCCCGAAGGATTCGGGTTTCACCCTCACCGGCCGAGTGGAAGGCGACTTTGAAGGTGACTACACTGACGTCAATAACCGCAACATCAGTGGTGACGCCCGTTCCCAGTTCTCGCTTCGCCTCGCCTGGGTGCGCCTCGACCATAAAATTGGCGACCTCCCCTGGTTCGCAGAGTTCGGCGAGGATTGGTCGCTTCTCGGCTCATCCACTCTCCCCAGCCTGTTTGAGACCACCGGCTTGGGCGTTGGCATGGGATCTCTCTATGAGCGCATGCCGATGTTTAAAACCGGCGTGCAATTTCATTCGGGTGACTTCAAGGTTCAGCCTGAGTTCGCTATCGTGATGCCGATTGCAGGCTCCTCCGCACTCACTGTCGACCAACGCTTGCGCTTCGGTGACCGCGCCGGAGCCGAGTCCAATCAGCCCGGACTGGAGGCTCGCGTGGTCTTCCAGTTCCCGCTATCGCACAACTGGAAAGGCGTGGCGCCAGCCCAGATCATCTTCAGCGGCCACCATGCCCGCATGAACGAAATCATTCCCCATGCGGCACAGACCGTTCTGACCCCTCTCGATTTTACTTGCACCGTGCTTCCTTGCACAATCACGTACGACCCCACAATCTTCACCACCGTTAACAGTCAGAATGTCGGGTTCACCACCGCCACGTCGATAATCGGCGCCTCCAATTGCACCGAGGCGTCAGGGACATGCAATCTGGAGCAGATCTTTGGCACGGGCACCCAGGTCGGCAACCCGCAGAACATCTGGACCGCTGAGATTCAGTTGCCCACACCCTGGGTAACTTTTGCGGCCAAGTACTACAAAGGCGATGACATGCGGTTCTTCTTCGGCGGCCAGCTCAACGATGTCTACAACAACCTAACGTTCCCAGAAAGTGGTGTTGTGGGGACTGGCATTTCTGAGAGCGGACGTTCCATCACGTTCGGTTGCCCGTTGGGGATCAGCGGCGGCACCGGCATCGTCAATTGCCAAGGCAGTCCCGTCACATCCGCCAACCTGCAACCGTCCGGCGGATCCGGCGGATTCGCGGAGTTGAGCTTCCCGCTCTCGCGTATCTTCAACGCTAATCCGGAGGGCCACAATTCCGGATGGATACTGCACCTGGGGTATGGCACCGACCGCGCCAAATACTCCGATGCCCAGCACGGCAATCACTTGGGCCGCACCGACCTCGACTCTGCTTCGCTCACCTACCGGCTCAACAAGTGGGTCACGTTTGTGCACGAAGTCAGTTACATCACCACTTTCACTGCCAATGACGAATCGGCCAGCGGCGTGATTACACCACACTACCTGCTCTTTGAGGGTAAGGACGTCCGACAGGCGCACAACTGGCGCAATGAGTTCGGGCCAGTGTTTACGTTCTAGCTAAACCTAGCGCTAGCCGCGATTCCGGCGGAGCTCCCATCTTCGGGGCTCCGCGGAGTCGCCCGGATCAGAATTGAGGGTCAACGCAGTTTTGCTCCAACCTAACAGTTTGTTCGAAGTGGGGAACGGTGTTTCCGAACGCGGACGGTCCATCTCATTCGGCTGCGCAGGTGGAACCACTACCGGACTGCCCGCCGATACGGTCAATTGCAACAACACACCTGTCCAATCCGCCACCCTTCAGCCCGTCGGCGGAATTGGCGGATTCACGGAGTTAAGCTTCCCGCTCTCGCGAATCTTCCACGCCGATCCCGAGGGCCATAATGCAGGATGGGTACTCCATCTGCAGTATGGCACCGATCGCGCCAAGGCTTCGGATGCCCGTGCCGCAGCCTCAAACGGCCTGGCGCGCACCGACCTCGACACGGTCTCGCTCACCTACAAGATGAACTCGTGGGTGTCGTTCGTCAATGAAACCAGCTACATCGATACGCGCGCGGCCACGGCACACAGCAAACTCTTCGAGGGACGTCACGTGACCCAAGCGCACGATTGGCGTCAGGAGTTCGGACCGATATTCACGTTCTGAACTTTGTTTCAACCGTAAGACCACCGGCCCGGAAAAGGAGAGTAAGCCAAAACCGGGCCGGCGGCGTCCTGAGGGAAAGGCTCCCCTCAGAAAATTGAGTCACTGTCAGCGTCGTTAACCTGTTCGTTAAACCTGGTGGTCCCGCGTCAAACAGTGACACGGGACTATTTTCTGCTTTTACGGCAAGTAGTAGCGGAACGAGGTGAAGACCATCCCGTCGAGGCCTTCCGGCGATCCATAAGTTACTGGTGTGACGGTTGGTAGGGATGTGACGCCAGACCAGGTCTGACGCGTCACATAAGAGTACTGCGAGCCGAACCGGAACCTGCCCTTGGGCCCGTTGTAGAAGGTGTACCAGAAGCCGACCGTACCCTCGATCACTGCCCGCGTGTCGCCGGTGCAATTGGCTGGTGAAGTAGGAGTGAAGCCGGTGTTCACGGCAGGAGGCAATTCGGTGTAGCAACCGTAATTGTTGAAGGAGGGTGAGCCGTAGCCGACGTACACCGTTTTGCCACTGCTCGGCGAGACGAAGGAGCCATAGGTCCGGCCCGCGTACTCCGCTCCGACGTAGGAGTAGATGTCGAGTTTCTTGCCGTGCCACTCCAGCGTGGTCAAACCCTGGAGGTCCTTGATCAGATGAATCGTTCCGTCGGCGTTAATTGACATATCGGAGAGCTGGGCTGCCCCATAACGGCCGATGCCGCTGCCTCCGAAGCCATGGAGGCCAAAGGCGACGTGCTTGTTGGCGAAGTACCAGCGGGCATTGGCGCCAAAGCCTCCACCTTCTTTCGAGGCGTTGTAGGCTCCCGTCGCGGCAGTGGCGCCAGTGGCAGTGCATAGGGTCGAGCCGGAAGGAAATTCCACGCACGGAAAGATACGGTCGGTGAAGCGGTCGACCAAGCCGAAGACCTCGTAGTGCCCGAAGCCGGGATCAAAGGCGAGCTTGGCGATGATATCGGGCGAAGGATTGGCGGTGTAGTTGGAGGTGGTGTTGTAGGTATTGCTGGCACCCGCTTCGCCGAGCAGAAAATTGTCCGCGTTGTTGTGAGTGGTAAGCGTGCCCTGCGCGTTCTCCATGGCGACAGCGACCGAAAATTTATCGCCGAAGTCCTTGGTTAAGCGAATCCCATACTGGCGCGCGAAAGTAAACCCGACGTTGTAACCCGGATCGATCGTCGAGGGCCGGGCATCGTTGACCTTGCCCAGGTCATCGCTGGGGGCGATTCCCGCCTTGCCTTCGGTCACCAGGCTCCACATCTGGCCGCCGAGGAATTTCCAGCCATTGTCAAACTTAGCTTGGCCCCATGCCTGACGAAGACGGAGAGTGTAGCTATTGGTCTGGGTAGCGGTGGAGGTTACACCCGCCGAGAGAAAGTCACCCGATATGTAGCTGGACAGTTCCACATTTTTCAAGCGGCCCTCGACAAACAGCGTAGGCCGGGACTGACGGGCCGAGCCGAAGAACTCCGACAGATTGCTCTGCGAAGCGCCGGGCATGGTGAGCGAATTGAAGGGGGTCGTAAGATCGGCGCCCAGCTCTCGCGACCGCCGCACAAATTCGGCCGCCACAAAGGCGCTGGTGGTAAAGCTGATTCCTCTGTAGTGAATTGACAGCGGGTTCTGCAGCGTCGTGTCGATGGTCTTCTGTGTCTCCTGCAGCGACAGCGCCGCGCTGGTGGCGGTCGTCTTGAGCTCGGCCACGTCGCCTTGCAACGCACCAACCGTCTGTTGCTGTTGGCTGACCTGGGCTTGCGCGGCGGCGGCCTTGTTGGCAGCCTCGGCCGCGGCCTGCTGCAGTTGCTGTTGGGTTTGCTGGAACTGCTGGGTGGTCTGCTGCAGTTGCTGGTTGGTCTGTTGCAGTTGTTGCGACAGGGCCTGGATTTGTTCCTGTTGCGCCGCCACCGCTTCTTCCAAAGCTTGCACGTCCGGGTTAACCGGCTTGCTCGCCTTTTTCCTGGGGGTGGCCGTCTGCGCCTGCAGCACAGACGCCAATAGCAGGACGATACTTAGTTTGATAACCGCTTTCATTTTTTCTCCTTATTGCCAAAGCCGGTAGCTCTGGCTGACTGGCCCGAGTTCGCTATAATCCCTATAACCATACTAGACTCACTTGTATTTAACGAAGCAATTCCGGTGCCAGTTCTCTCCCCGCAAGAACCGGCCTGAAAACCAAGGATTTTCAGTCTGTTTGGGGCCGCAGAAGGTGGGCTGCCGAGGCCTACATGTGCAAAGTTTTTCGTCCGCTCCGGGCACACTACTTCCCAGGAAGGTAAAACGCCCCCGGACGTTCCGGCGCTTTAGTGGATCTGCTTAGGAGTGGAATTCGATGTCCAGCCCCGGATAATCGGAGCAGGCAATCCGAGATTGACGACCGCATCCACCAGTCTTCCAGATTGAGGCTGATCCGTGTAGTTCGGCGCTTGGAGGACCGGCTTAGGTCGCACCTCCGAATTCCGAATCCGGCGCAAGCCCTTCCGCGTAAAGGCGAATCGCTCCAATACGGGGGAGTTCCCGTACTGGAGCGATAGAGGCCATTCCCGTTTCGAATTATTAGCTCGCCCAAGGCAACCGGATAAATTCCGGCGGCGAGGGTACCGCACACGCTACGGCAAGTAATACCGGAACGATGTATAGAACACGTTGTCGATTCCGTGCGGCGCAACTAAGGTGCCCGCCGTCGCACCGGCGCCGGTCCACGCATCTCGGCTAAGGTAGGAATACTGCGGGCCGAACTGCACTCTGCCCTTGGGACCGTTATATGGTTTGATCCAGAACCCGAACGTGCCCTCGATCACCCTTTGCGTTTGGCCACTGCAGCTACCGACGCCTCCAAAATTGTAGCCGCTCGGGCTCGACGTCGAAGGCAAGGTTTCGGTGTAGCATCCCGAGTCAGAGTAGCTTGGCGCTCCGTACCCCACCACCTTGCCGGTACCCAGGGTGTCTTTTTCATAGCGCCGTCCCAAATAGTCCTCGCCGCCATAGAAGTACACATCCAACTTGGGATAGTGAAATTCAAGCGTGGCCAGACCTTGATAGCTGCGCAACGGAACCAGCTTGCCATAGGGGTCGACGGTGGCATCCGACAGACCCGACGCGGCGTACCGGCCTATACCATTCCCGTAGAGGGCGTGAAGGCCGAAATCCACATGCTTATTGAACGCGGAGACACGGCCGTTCGCTCCCAGTCCACCGCCATTCCTAGAGTAGTTATAGGCCCCTACGACGGAATTGACGAGGGTGCCGCCGGCACCCGTATCGCATAATGTCGGGTCTTGCGTCGCTACCTCACAAGGATAAA
>Ga0187854_10003187_pt1 | contig 13211 bp, 9 predicted proteins | sample June2016WEW_6_15_FD_132445 | JGI IMG/M metagenome (GOLD analysis project Ga0187854, IMG submission 132445) | Peatland microbial communities from SPRUCE experiment site at the Marcell Experimental Forest, Minnesota, USA - June2016WEW_6_150 | ecosystem: Environmental > Terrestrial > Soil >...
AAGTCAGCCGGCCGCCGATCCACGAATTATGCTTCTGCAATTGCGCGGACTGAAGATTCTTGAACTGAGATAAAAAAGTTATTCATGATGATCATCAAAGGCTTTATTTTTTATCTTTTGATTCTCTTGATTAGCATTTTAACCGGACGGGGTATTTTGCGCCTCCTGGGGATTCGGCCTGAACCACATATATCTCTGTATCTTGCTCCCTCAGTGACCTTGGTTTTTTGGACCATCCTCCTCGGGGTAGGAATCACACTGCATTTTACCGTAAAGCAAATTTCTTTATTGGGCTGGACCTTGACAGTCTGCCTCATGAGTATCGGGGTCTGGCGACAAGGGTTTCAATTTTTAAAAAATGAGCGGATTTTTCTTTGTGCATTGATCCTTCTTCCGGTTAGCTTGATGGCCCCCTTTTTTTGGCACGGACTTTCTATTTATTTAGGAAGTTTAGCCCCCGATGGCTGGGCCTGTATTGCCAATGCGCAGTATTTATGGGAGTATCCGCGAGGCACGGAAGGGGGTCTGGCCCCTCTTTACCAATTTGCCGCCCACCTTAACCGGACGAGATTCATCGAGAGCGCTCTCCATGGTTTCTTATCCCCCCTCCTGGGATCTCCTGGGGATCCTCAGACCGCCAGCGGACTCTTCTTGGCTTGGGTATTCTTTACCTTTTCCTCTACTTGCATGTTTTTTGCTGCGGTGAAAAGATGGGGAAAAAAGTCGTCCTTGTTTTACGTGACGTTGTGTGGTTTTTCTGGTTGGTCATTGAATCTCCTGTGGGCCAATAATTTTGCCAATGCCTTGGTTATATCCTACCTTCCCGCCTTTGCCGGATTGATTCTATTGGCTGATCCGAAAAAATGGCGTTGGGGAATCCTGCTTGCGGGGTTAACGGCTGGGGTCTTGTACTCCTATCCCGAGATGGCCCTTTTTATCCTTGCTGGATCATTTTTCCTCTTCCTTTCACGCCTCTATTCGGAAAAGGAAGTACGAAGGGAATGGGGGATTCTCTTTTTGATCATCGTTGGGCTGGGGGGGATCCTTATTGCACCTTTCGGAAAGGACATGGTTTGGTTTATTGTAAACCAACTGCACACAGTGACAGGAACCCAAGTGGTTCGACCTGGAGAAGGTTTCTTCCGCGAACTGTTGAGTCCAAAGTTCGGCCTGGGTGGCTTCTGGGGATTCGGGGGAGATTATTCCGCCGCCGCCAATCTGGTGGGGTCAAGCTGGTCCTACCTCGGAAAAACTTGGGATTTGGGCCGAAATGTTCTCGGAATTACCTTCTCCCTTTTGGCCCTTTTGGGAATACTCCTTTTGTTTAAACGAAAAGAATGGGAAATGATTGGTCTATTGGCCCTATTTTTATTGGGCTCTCTGTTCATGATTTTCCACCTTGCCTATTCCTATGGAGCATATAAATTCATCGTATTAAATTGGTGGGGCATGTCTCTGATTGTAGTTTTGGGGATCCAGTTTTTTTCCGCTAAAATGCCCAAGAAACGAAGGGAAATTGAAATCCTTTCCGTTTGCTTGATTCTGGCCTTCCTATCCACTAATGGTATCCGGGTCGCCGCTTTTAACTTTGCCTTCACTAAAACCATTCTTCCTTTTAAGCAACTGGAAGAGATTAAAAAAATTGTCCGCAACGAACCTATAATCGTAGTGGTGGAGGATGATCTTGCCAATCAGTGGGCAGTCTACTTCCTACGCGATCTACCCGTCTACCTTGCTGAATATAAAGTATACATGGCTCAGCCTCATGTCATTCCTTACATGGATCGGGCCAAACCTGTAAAGACATCACAAACCAGCTACATTCTTGCCGACAGTATCGGACTATTTTCCTTTTCTCGTGGTGAGGCTTTTTGGTCCGGAGGACCGTATTATTTATGGAAAGTACCCCGTGAAAACTGGATTTTCATCAGCAGCCTGCGTAACGAGAACGGAAGAGAAATTTGGGGCGGAGAGTGCGGCTTTTGGATAGGAAAAGGAGACACGGAAATAAAATTGTTATCCCCTAAGGAGGGGGAAGCGATCCTTCAAGGTTTTTTTATTCTGGGGCCAAGCCTTCCTGATAAAAAGGACCGACGTCTTTTAATTCAGTCTGACCAAGGTTACCAAAAAGTCTTGACCATCTGGAAGGAAGGACCTCAAACTCTCCGCATTCCGATTTCCACGGGACCCAATCACATCATTCTCCGTGCCCTTGACAAACCCACTCTTTCGGCATTACCGAGTGGCGACAACCGCCCGATGCTGGTAGGGATTCGAGGGTTAAAGGTGTCTTGGGGAGGGAATCATTACTCTGCCCCAGGAGAAGGAACAGACACAAGAGATTAGAATCATATGGCATTGAATAGCGCTTTTTTGTTAATGGCCCTTCAGGTCGGTTTTTTCACCCTGGTCGGTCTTCCTTTTTGCCTTTACCTAGCCGCCGGAAAGCAAAGAATGACCATTATCGGAGTGTATACGGCTGCTCCCGTTTTTGGACTCTTTCTTTCCCTCTGGGTTGGCGTATGGTCTTTTAAATTTGGCTTGAATCAAGGGGCGGCAGGATTTATTTTGCTTATTGTCGCCCTTTTAACAATTTTTCTCCTCCCAATCTTCTGGCCAAATCGCTTTCATTTTTTCAGCAAAAAACGTCCGCTGACGCAGGCCTCCGGGCTAATTTTCATAATCACCCTCCTGACCCTTTATTTTCATATTTCGGATTTCAGCACAGTCGGACTTGTAAACTATTTTCCGCGGACAAATGATGATACTTTCAGCGGTCTGGGCATGATCGATCAGCTTAGGATATCAAAAACCATTTTACCCCAGATGAAGTATCCAGCCGGTTTTTCCCCGGGTTACCTTCATGCCATAAATACTCGCTCCGCTGCAATGGCGCTGGTTGCCGGTCAAGCAGAGTTATTTCACCTGGATACACATGTTGCTTTTTTTTGCACGCTGCGATTGACCCTTCCCCTGGCATCGGTGGGTATCTTTTCCTTGCTTTTGATCCTTGGTTGTGAGTGGTTTCTTGCCGCCATAGGGACGGCCCTGTTCGTCGGTGGAAACTTCATGCTCCATCAGATCCTGCAGCAGTTTCTCAGCAGCTCTATCGGTGTTGTGTGTGCTATTGGTATCTTGAATCTAGCAGCAATAACCGTACAAGCAAGGTATCCTGCGATTCTCATTTTAATCATTGGCGCTGCAACTGGAATTTTTGCAATGGCCAGCCCGGAAGCACATTTTTTTATTCTCGCAAGCCTTGGTCTGTATTTTTTAATGAGCACCATTATCATCCCAGCAGAACCTTCTACCAGTCTACTGCGAATCGTATTTTTTTTCGCTGGGGGATACTTACTTGGCACATTTCCTTTATATCCCCATCTCCATAGAGATATGCTGAAAATGTTAGGAGGCGTTGCAGGAGGCCATCCGGGAGACTGGTGTGCCCAGGCCGGATATATAATCCAGGCCAGCGGGATTTCTATTTTTACAGGACCGTCTTTCGCCCCCTATGGCGTCTGTGAGCGGCTCGCAGCCATTTGTCTTGCAATAGCAACCATGCTCGGCCTTCTCTTTCTATTCCTTTCTCCCTGGTTAACCCATCCCAGGCGGGAAAAAAGCAAGAATATGTCCCTTCTTCTGGGTTTTGCCGCTCTGCTCCCATTTGCCGCAGGAGGCTATTTCTTCATGGCGGGTAAGGGTTACAGAATGTTAAAGGCATTCGACTATTTCATATTCATGCCCGCGGTCATCCTTGGTCTCTGTTTAAGTCAAGCACGATGTCTTCTGTCTTCGACTCATCCCATATGGCGTTTTATGGTCAAAGGACTCCCCCTCATTGCCTTATCAGGGTATCTTGTGATTACCCTTCCTAATAAACAAGAGATATTCAGGGAGTATATTTCGAACATTAAAGCGGGGCCGGAATTAGCGAAATATTCGTATGAATCGAAAACTGGCATAAAAGGAATTTTGGTTGATCTTCAAGGATTTCCCCTTCATCTTTTTCTCTATGTGAACCGTTGGCGTCCAATCCCCTTGTACTTTGAATCCGATGCCCGATACACAATTTTTCTAGATAAGAATATGAACGCAAGTTACGTCTTCCAAGAGAAGATCAATTCCGATGCCCAATACAAAATTTTTCTAGATAAGAATATGAACGTGAGTCACGTCTTTCGCATGGGATACCCAAATATTGCGGATAGCGGTTTTACCGATATAAACCGCCCGCGTTTTTTCGGGCAGCCGGCAATGGCGGAACTGGTCGATGCCAAAGGATACCTCAGACTCATTCCTGGAGAGGGCTGGTTACCCGCAGAAGGAGCGCGTCCGGAGGTCCTTTTCCGATGGCTGTCTGGTGCTGGAAGATTTCAGATCTTTGGGTTGGAGCGAGATAGAGGGGCCAAGTTGCATGCGTACATATCTCCTGGGCCCGATTTACTGCCCGAGAACCGCATTGAAATTGTTTTGGAAAATCAAGTTCTAGTTGTCCTGGGGCCTTGGCAGTTGCCAAAAGAAATATCTATCGAAATCCCATCGATGGATGTGGCCAGCGCAGCCTCTGGAATAATAAGGGTTACTGGTCCGTCCGGCGGAATACGTCAGATATCCGTTGCCGCACTTTATATCGCACAATGATAACCTCCGCTGCAATTTACCTTCGCCCGTTTTTAACCGTAGTCAGGAGCCAGGCCTTTGTCATGCACACATTTCTTTTGAACATTTGGACGAATAAAAAAGTATGGGAACAAACTTTTCTTCCTACCCTTGCCTCTCGGATGAGGAGCAAATCGAACCCGCGATGCTTGCGGAGGAAAAACTGCATGGTTGAATATTCTTGGTCCTTCTCCCTGGTTATTCTTAGAAATGGGTCTGGACCGGACACGGTTTCCCTTGCGGCATACATCGAAACCAATCCTGCCGTATGAAGCAGGCACATCAGGCTGGGGACATGATGCGCGTAGATTCCGTATCCCCCGGCTCTCTTTTCGGATTCATATGAAAAATTTTTTGACCAACAAGCCATGATGCCGATATGAAATATTATTTTAGATTTTTTAAGGAGCAAAAGAGGGGAATAGCTTTCGGCCATATTTGAACTCTAAATTTTTCCTTTGCTTCAGACTTTACCAGATGTACTTTAGAAAAAGGTTGAAATTGCAAAGATGGGAATATAAGATATAATGGATTTGGGAACCTCAGTGGCCAGCAGAACATAGAAGTGCGATTCGCTTCAGGAGAAAAAAAGCCGCAACAGCCTTCCCAATTGAAAATATTGAGTATTTTTTAAGCAATTGCTAGCCTTGCAATCCGCTTTTTAAAGAATTGAGTCTTATTATCGCGAACGGTGAAAAAAAGGAATTTATATGCTCCATCGTCGCCATTACCGACAAAGCGGTGCAAATAATCCGACTCCCGGTGGCTAAAGGTCGGAACTCCGTGGCCCTCAGAGCCCTCGATGAAGTGACTCGCCTCATTCTCCCCAACGGGGACAAGCGTTCCCTTCTTCTCGGAGTGCGCGGCTTAAAGATGAATTTGGAGGAACCTCGCTGACGAAGGAAGCGGATATCCCCATGAAGAACAATTATCCTTGGTCCCCCTCCCCGAGTCTTCGGAGGGGCCCGTTTGGAATGGAAATGGATTCCTCCTGGGTGAGCAGCTAATGTGGTATATTCTCTTGTGAGTTAAGTTCCTCGGGCTGGACGGATGAACTTACGGCCTTTCAAGAAGAAACGGCCGGCCAAAATCATTTCATCGAACGAGCCTCACGAGAACGCGCCATGGCGGAAATTCGAAAGTTTCTTGAGAACCCTTTCGGGCTGATCCCCGAAGTCGGAACCTCGTCATATTCAGAGTGGAAAAGGAAAAACTACCACCAAGAAGGAACACCATGAGTAAATGGCCCAAAAAATTGCTCCCCTTAACCCGAGAAGAAGAAGAGGTTCGGGATAAGTTTATTAAGCTTTGGCATGAAGTCCTCCCGCAAAAATATGGTTTAGTGGAGAGATTTAATCACCATTACCCGCTGCTCTCAAAGAGGCGCAAAGGGGAACGGGTTATTGAAATTGGAGCAGGAATCGGCGCTCACTTATCTTATGAAGAGCCCGATTGGGCAAAATATGTATGCGTTGAATTGCGCCCAGAAATGGCTGCGGTCATCAAAGAGAATTATCCGAATGTGGAAGTGATCATCGGAGATTGTCAAGAAGAGCTGCCAGTTGAAGATCATTCCTTTGATCGGGCCTTAGCCATTCACGTTTTGGAACACTTACCCAATTTACCGGGTGCTTTGGATGAAATTGGGCGCGTCTTAAAACCAAAAGGGCTGTTAAGCGTTTGTATCCCTTGCGAAGCAGGGTTTGCTTATAGCTTGGCCCGTAAAGTTAGTGCCCAAAGAGTTTTTAGGAATTATTTTCCAGGGTTGGATTATGATCAATTAATCGTAGCCCACGAGCATATAAATGGTCCGGAAGAAATCTTCCATGAATTATCCAGCAGATTTGAAATCATTCATAAACGATATTTTCCCCTTCTACTTCCGTCAATAAATCTAAATCTTGTTATCGGCATTACTTTAACATCCCAGATTAAATAAAACGGTGGAAATTCGCAATTTTTCTGATCAAAAGGATTGAAAAATATGGTAAATGAATATAGAATCAGTATATTTTTGCGGACTGAAAGATGGACCCCAAGTTCCTTTCGTCCCATTTTCTGCAGGTGAAAGGTATGGAAAGGCCAGGGAGGCAAACATTCTTATGTTCGGTTATTGTCCCGGTTTATAATGAGGAACAAAATATAAGACCGCTGACCGAGCGCCTTTGCCAATCGCTTCAATCCGTTCCTGGATGTCAGTACGAGATTATATTTTCCATGGACCCATCGACCGACCAAACGGAAAGTATCATTTTATCGCTTAGAGCCAATAATCCCCAGATTAAATTGATTCGCTTTTCCCGCCGTTTCGGACAGCCTGCCGCCACGATCGGCGGATTACGCTATGCCAACGGCGACGCCTGTGTAGTCATTGATGCCGATCTGCAAGACCCTCCGGAATTGATCCCCAAGCTCATCGAAAAATGGCGGGTGGCAGGGGCCGAGGTAGTTTACGCACAGCGGAGAACCCGCCAAGGGGAAACCCTCCCCAAGAGAATCATTTCCTACGCAGGATATTGGGTAATCAATAAAATTGCGGATGTAACGATCCCCCGGAATACAGGCGATTTCAGACTGATGAGCCGCCGGGTGGTGAAACACCTTTTGAGCCTGAAAGAATCACATGGGTTCCTGAGAGGGTTGGTCGCCCTGGTGGGTTTCAAACAGGAATCGGTGCTCTACGACCGGGAACTCCGCCGGGGCGGAATGGGCCATTACAACCGGTGGACCGGCTCCTTTCTGATCGGGATGAACGGCATCGTGGGCTTCTCCCGCTTCGCCCTTACGGCGATCACCCTGCTGGGTTTTCTGACCTCAGCTTTCTCCTTCCTCATCGCCCTAGTCTATTTTGTCTTGCGCCTCTTGCACGTGGAGATCCCCTGGGGAAACCCGACCCTGGTCATCCTGATCACTTTTTTAGCGGGGATCCAGCTTTTGTCCATGGGAATCCTCGGGGCCTACCTGGGAAGGGTGTATGACGAAGTACGTCAACGCCCTATGTATATCGTAGAATCTACTCACGGTTTTGATGAGGAGAAACAAGGTTAAATCTCGACTGAAACCGAATATAGAGGTACGGTGTCGGCCAAAGGATTATCGATATGCATTTTTTTGTGACGGGGAGTGCGGGGTTTATTGGAAGCAACTTGGTTGACCGCCTTTTGCAGAAGGGGTACCAGGTTTGGGGATACGAAAATTTTTCAACTGGCAACCCCGAATTTATCGCAGGGGCTAAAAAACATTCCAATTTCAAACAGGTGGAGGGGGACCTTCTCGACCTTGATCGTTTAACCCAAGCCATGAAAGGGGCGGATTTTGTCTTCCACTTATCCGCCAATGCCGACGTCCGCTTTGGCACGGAGCACCCAAGAAAGGATGTCGAACAAAACGTCATTGCCACTTTCAATGTGCTTGAGGCAATGCGGGCAAATGGGATTAGAAGGATCGCCTTCTCATCCACTGGCTCGATCTATGGCGAGCCGGATCTCTTCCCGACACCAGAAGACGCGCCGTTCCCGATTCAAACCTCCCTTTACGGCGCTTCGAAGCTGGCTGGAGAAGGACTAATCGAAGCTTATTGCGAGGGCTTTGGGTCTCAAGGCTACATCTTCCGGTTCGTCTCTATTCTTGGCGAACGTTACAGCCACGGACACGTCTACGATTTCTACAAATCTCTGCGACACAACCCGCATGAATTGACGGTCTTGGGTGATGGTCACCAAAAGAAGTCTTACCTCTATGTGAAGGACTGCATCGATGCTATGTTGCTCGCTATCGAGAAGGCGAAGGACAAAGTCAATCTCTTTAATCTGGGAACCGACGAATATTGCGAGGTCAATGATTCAATCGCCTGGATCACAGAACAGCTGGGGTTGAAGCCTAGACTCTATTATACGGGCGGCGAACGCGGCTGGGTGGGTGATAGCCCATTTGTTTTTTTGAATTGCGCTAGAATTCGATCATTGGGTTGGACTCCCAAGCTCTCCATCCATGAAGGAGTGATTCGAACGCTCGAGTATTTACAGCAAAACCCTTGGCTTTTGGAAAGACGATGAGGTCGGGAATATGACCGCCATTTTACCCAGCAAACATGGGCTGATCAAGCAGGATTGGCGGCAGAATTTGCTTAAGAAATCTCCCTACAGCCCCGTCCCCTGTTCTCGCAGGACTTTTACAAAGCCGGATATAATTTCGTCGGAGATTTCTAATGCGTATGAGTGTAGCACCTACCGTTATTGATGTAATACTTTCGGATCAATTAAATTTACAGACCCCTTAGGGAGTAAAGGATGGCAAAACTATTGATGATTCAAGTGCAGTCTGCTCCATATGCAGGCACCGCATATTTAAACGGGGCTGCTGTTTCTAGAGGTCATGAGCTTGTTTTATGTTTGAGTAATAATATAAATGGGATAGTGGAAACAATTGGCAAAGAGAAACCAGATATTATTGGATTTTCCTGCATGAGTAGTTTCCTCAGAGAGATTGTCTCTATCTCTACGAGGATTAAGAAAAAGTTTGATATTCCAATCATCCTCGGAGGACCCCATCCCACTCTTTTCCCGGAGGTTATAAATGAGCCAAGCATTGATATGATATGTCGTGGAGAGGGCGAATTTGCATTGATTGAGCTTTTGGAGGCCCTTGAAAAAGGGAAGCCTTATTTCTACATAAAAAATTTATGGGTTAAGTTAAAAAATAAGATATACAAAAATCAATTGAGGCCGCTTGTAGATCCCCTCGATGAAGTTCCTTTGATCAATTGGGGTTGCTACAGGGGTACTGCTGTAAAGAACTCGTCCCCCATCGTTTTTTTGATAAGGGGTTGTCCGTATTCTTGCTCGTACTGCTTTAATAAGAGCACCAGAGAGCTGTACAGAGGACTTGGCAATTATGTTCGCCATTTTACGGTAAAGAGGTCCATTCAGGAGATCGAGTCTGCACTCGAATTTTTCCCCCCTAGCCCTGTTCTTTTTACTTCAGATACTTTTGGCGTTGACCTTGAATGGATGGATGAGTTGTTTGCTGAATATTCAAAAATTACTCAATTGCCATTCGTGTTGCTTCTTCGTCCTGACCTAGTTACGGATAGGTGTATCGAAGTATTGTCTAAGTATAAGTGCTATAGTATTGCTCTTGGCATTGAGTCAGGCTCCGAAAGGGTAAGGAGAGAGATTTTAAACAGGAATTATTCAAATCGATATTTAGTCGACATTGCGAATTTATTACACAATAACAATATAAAATTTAGAAGTTACAACATGATCGGCTTGCCCACAGAAACTGAGGATGAGATGTGGGAAACCATAGATATCAACATTAAAATGAAAACAGACTTTCCGAGAGCGGCTATTTTTACACCGATGCCGAATACCCGAATAGTGGAAATAGCAAAAGAGCATGGCTATCTCAATGATGATTTTTCTTTTGATGATATTCCTGCCAGTATACTTACTAAAAGCATATTAAAAAACGTAAACCATGAGAGGATTGAAAACACGTTACATTTTTTTCAGACGACAACTGTTTTCCCGAGATTGAGAGGAATTCTAAGAAAACTGACCCATATTAAACCTAATCTCCTTTTCAGGTTATGGTTCTATCTTATGTATGTTTACCTCCACAGGATGTCTGAACAACGGCCTCTGATAACTTATATTAAGTATCTTTTTGCAAATAGGCAGTATAAAGGTTAGCGATGTATGAAGGCCATAGACAAGACGTTTGAGATTACCGCCTAGCTAGTGGCATGGCCGGATGCGAGGGATGAGAAGGCGAAAAAATGATCCTTGCCGGGAAAAATATCATCATAACTGGCGTTTCGAGGGGATTTGGGCTACATATCGCGCAAGCGATGTGGAATAATAAGGCGAGCCTGTTTCTCGTTGCGCGATCGGCACAATCTCTGGAAGCTTTGCAGAAGGAGTTCGCCAAAAGTGCGCATCCCGGCCAGCAAGTCCACACTGTTGTTGTGGATTTAAAACTGCCTGAAGCGACTGATATGATCATTAACCAATCGAAGCGGGTCTGGAAGAAGCTCGATGGGCTCGTCAACAATGCGGGTATCCCCGGTCCGATCGGACGTGTCTGGGAAAATGACTGGAATGAATGGCAAGAGACGATTCAGGTCAATTTGCTAGCACCGATTGCTCTATGCCGGGCTTGTGTCCCATGGATGGAAGCAGGTGGAGGCGGAAAAATCATTAATGTCTCGGGAGGAGGCGCCGCAGGGCCTCGTCCTAACTTCTCCGCCTATGGCACATCCAAGGCGGCATTGGTTCGATTCAGCGAAATTCTAGCCCATGAGTTACGCGATCAGAATATCCAGGTGAACTGTATCGCCCCAGGGAGCATGAAAACCAAAATGATTGAAGCGGTAAAGGAGGCGGGACCGGAAAAAGCAGGATCGAGGGAATATGCAGCTGCTCTAAATTCTCTGGAGGGCGAGGAATCCGTTCCTCAGCGTGCGGTCGAGCTCTGTTGTTTTTTAGCCTCTCCCGCTAGCGATTTCATAACGGGAAGATTAATCAGCGCGGTGTGGGATCCTTGGGAAAAGTTATCCTTATACCAAGACGAGTTGAGAGAATCGGATATTTACACCCTGCGGCGGATTGTCCCCCGGGATCGCGGCCAGGACTGGGGTTGATCCCATGCGTGTAGCCATAATTGGATGTGGCTTAATCGGCCAGAAGCGGGCCAAGGCCATTCCTCCGAAAGGCCAAGTCGTAATCTGTGCGGACCTACTGAGGGAACGTGCGGAGGCGCTCGCCCGCACCATCCCGGATGCCCAAGCAACAACCGACTGGCAGAGCGCGGTTCAGAGGGAAGATGTTGACCTGGCCATTGTCTCCGCCACCCACGATGTATTAGCCAAGATTACCTTTGCGGCAGTCGAAGCCGGCAAACACGTATTGGTGGAAAAACCGGCGGCTTTATGCGCGGAGGAACTCGCCCCGGTCATCGCCAGAGCGGAAAAAAACCGCGTACGGGTGAAGGTCGGATTTAATCACCGTTTTCACCCCGCTCTTCTGAAAGCCAAGGAAATAGCGGATTCGGGATCGATAGGGCCTCTTATGTTTATCCGGGGCCGTTACGGCCATGGGGGCAGAATCGGTTATGAAAAGGAGTGGCGAGCCAACCCGGCCATTTCCGGAGGAGGAGAACTCATTGACCAAGGGATACACCTGATCGATCTTTCCCGCTGGTTCTTGGGAGATTTTACGTGGGTTCACGGCGTCGCCCGGACTTATTTCTGGAACATGCAGGTTGATGACAACGCCTTTATCCACCTCCAGACCCCATCCCATCAGATAGCTTGGCTTCATGCCAGCTGGACGGAATGGAAAAATTTGTTCTCCTTTGAAATTTTTGGCCAAACCGGCAAACTGCATATCGAAGGCTTGGGAGGATCATACGGAACGGAGCGATTGTCCTGGTACCAAATGCTTCCCCAAATGGGGCCCCCCGAAACCACGATCTGGGAGTATCCGTTTCCTGATGAATCCTTTCGGAGGGAATGGGAAGATTTCTTGTTGGCCATCGACCAGAAAAGAGATCCTTCGGGAAATATCTACGATGCCCGGGCAGCCCTTCAAATCGTCGAGCGGGTCTATCGAGGTTCACGATGATAATTACCTGTAGCCCTCTTCGGATTACGCTGGGTGGAGGCGGTACCGATTTGCCTTCCTATTACCAGGATCATAGCGGCTTTCTCATCGCCGCGGCGATCGATAAATTTGTCTACGTCAATCTCCACACGACTTTCGATCAAAAGTTGATCGTAAAATATTCAAAGATGGAGGAAGTGAAGAGTGTTGACGAGGTTAAACACCCCATCATTCGCGAATCCCTGAAATTCGTGGGAATCGAAAGCCCCCATCTAGAAATTACCAGCATGGCGGATATTCCTGCGGGAACCGGGCTTGGATCATCCGGAAGCTTCACGACCGCCCTTCTGAAAGCTCTGCATACCTACAAGAGAAATATTGTTCACCCCAGAGATCTGGCGGAACAAGCTTGCCATATCGAGATTGATCGTCTGGGGGAACCGATTGGAAAACAAGACCAATACATTGCGGCCTTTGGGGGGATCACCTGCTTCCGTTTTCACCCGGACGGGCGGGTGGATGCTTGGCCGCTCAATATCTCGCAGGAAACCTTGTTTAACCTGGAAGATAATCTTCTCCTTTTTTTCACTGGCTATTCCCGGGGGGCTTCTTCAATCCTTAAGGAGCAGGATGATCGCTCGAAGCAAGATGATTCCACTATGGTCCAAAATCTGCACTATGTAAAACAGTTGGCCAAACGCAGCCAGCAGGCTTTAGAGTCGGGAAATCTGATTGAATTGGCCAATATCATGAAAGAACATTGGGAGTTTAAAAAACAACGGTCCGGGGCCATGACCAACTCTAAAATTGATGAGTGGTATAATCTAGCCATGGCTAACGGGGCTCTGGGGGGCAAGCTGATCGGCGCGGGAGGCGGCGGATTTTTAATGTTTTACTCGGAGGATAAAAAGCGCTTGCGCCATGCCATGCGGGAGTCTGGGTTGC
>Ga0187854_10003190_pt1 | contig 13196 bp, 16 predicted proteins | sample June2016WEW_6_15_FD_132445 | JGI IMG/M metagenome (GOLD analysis project Ga0187854, IMG submission 132445) | Peatland microbial communities from SPRUCE experiment site at the Marcell Experimental Forest, Minnesota, USA - June2016WEW_6_150 | ecosystem: Environmental > Terrestrial > Soil >...
GCGGCAGCTGTAGCCCATCAGGCCGAAGCGCCAGATCTTGCCGGCGAGCGGCCCGAGGCCGGCGCCGATCTCGAGGATGAATTCGGTGAGCAGCGTGCGTCGCACCTTGGCTTCGTCCACGCCCTCCGGACACAGCACCGCGTTCATCTGCGGCAGGCGGTATTTCTCCTTAACCAGGAACTTCAGGCCCATCGCTTCCAGGCCGGCCTTCAGCGCCAAGTGATGGCGGTGGTGGCGCGCCCAGGAATTCTCCAAACCTTCCTCGCGGATCAGCAGCAGCGCCTCGTGCAGCGCGAACAGCGAATTCGTCGGCGCGGTGTGGTGGTAGGTGCGCGTTGTCGCGCCCCAGTACCCAAGCAGCAGGTTCATGTCCATGAACCAGCTGCGGATCTTGTCCTTCCTCGCCTTGACGTGCTCGACCACGCGCTCTGAGAACGACACCGGCGACAGGCCCGGCGTGCATGAAAGGCACTTCTGGCTCGCCGAGTAGATGGCGTCAATTTCCCACTCATCCACCTTCACCGGCGTGCCCCCCAAGGAGGTCACGGCGTCGACGATGGTCAGCGCATCGTATTTGTGCGCGAGCTTCACCAGAGTCTTCGCATCCGACTGCGCGCCGGTGGAGGTTTCGGCGTGCACAAAGGCGACCAGTTTCGCATCGCGGTTCTTCTTCAGCGCGTCCTCGACCTTCTGCGGGTCGACCGGCTCGCCCCATTTGTCTTCCACCGGCACCGGCACGCCGCCGCAGCGGATCACGTTCTCGAGCATGCGGCCGCCGAAGACGCCGTTCTGACACACGATCACCTTGTCGCCGGGGGCGACCAGGTTGACGAAGCAGTACTCCATGCCGACCGTACCCGGGCCGGAGATCGGAAACGTGAGCGGGTTCTTGGTCTGGTAGACGTATCTCAGGAGCGACTTCAGCTCCTCCATCATCTCGACGAAGACCGGATCGAGGTAGCCGATCGCCGGCTGGCTCATGGTGGTGAGCACGCGCGGATGGATCTCGGTCGGGCCGGGGCCCATCAGCGTTCTCTGCGGCGGGTGGAAGGAATGGATGCGTTTCGCGGGGGCGTATTGGGTCATGGGATCACTCTCCGACATTCCGAACGGCGCATCCTCCGGGCGCGACTTCACGCGCACCGGGTTCTTCGCGCTTTTTGTTTGCTAAGAGCTCGCTTTTGAGTATTATAAATATAAGGGGAAGGTATTTGTGTGTCAAGGGAAATTGGGTACAAGATGGTGTTTGTTTGGGGACCATTTCAGCGGGGATTCGGAGGATTTCGGGGTAGAGGGGGCGAGGGGGCGATTTCAACGATTTGCCAAGGCCCGGCAGGCGTTTTGGAGGCTCACCGGGGCACACCAGTTCCTTCCGCCCCTTCAAAGAGAGGAAAATGCTGGAAGTATTCAACTACGCTTTCAACCGGAACGGAAGGGTTTCTTCATCGAAGGTTTTGTCCCCGACCTTGTGGCTCCTGCGGGTAATTCCTTTTTCATATCTCGCCTCCGAATAAATCTGCCCGATCCACCCGGCATACCGGTCACTGGCGGTTCCAAGAAAATTCTTGGACGGAGCTCCCGGAATAAGAATTTCTTTGACCCGACTTTAGCAGGATCAAAGCCGCAATTCAACGTAACCTTTGAAAAAATCTCCTCCTGAATGGCTAAAATTCCTTATGAACTACTTTTCCTCCAACCATGGTTAATGAAGCCCGTATTCCCTTGATCTCATCGGCTGGGCAGGTTAGGTAATCTTTATTGATGACCACAAGGTCCGCAAGCTTTCCCTTCTCAATACTACCCTTGATATTTTCAGCAAACATGGCATAAGCGCCGTTTATCGTGTACTGTTTGAGAGCAGACTCCCGTGAAATCCGCTCCTCCGGCATCAGTAATCCCCCACGTTCCGTCTGCCTGGTCACCAAAGCATACATGGACAACCAGGGATTGTAAGGATTGACCGATTCCACCGAATCCCACTTAACCATATGGTCGCTTCCGCCGGTCGCGATAACCCCAAGCCTTTCCATGGTCTTGAACGGATAGAAGCTCTTCATGGCTCTTTCGGTCAAGATCTTTGACAGGATGTCACCATCCTTGTAAAACCAGGCAATCTGAGCGATGTTCATGATGCCCAGGTCAGCCATCATTTTTAACATGGCTTCATCGGTAAAATCCCCATGGATTGCCGACCATCGCCGGTTCTTTATGGGATTGACATTGTTAACTCTTTTGTAGGACGCGAACAGGACATCCAGCGCTCCGTCGCCTATACAGTGTGCCGTCATCTGCAGATTCAATTCATAAGCGATCTCGGCGGCCTTGGTATAAGCTTCTAAATCATAGGTTATAACCCCTTTAAATTTCGAATCGGTGTGACCGAAAACTTTCTGATAGAGAGGACCCGTTGTGCCATAGGGTTCCCGCATCAGAGCAGTTCCCGTCAGGATACCCCCGTCAACCCATGCCTTTAGAAAATGGAGTTTCCCCCAATCGTCGGGAGTCTTTATGAGAGGATAAAAAGCCTTGACCTGTTTGACAATATCCTCTTTGGGTTTTGAAATATCCGGCCGTATCGTATAGGACATCCGGACGGTAATTTCTCCACGTTTGTACAATTCATTGAAAGCCGCAACGCCATCCGGTGTGCTGCCCCCTTCGATCACCGAAGTGATACCCAATTGATTATAATTTTTGGTGAGCTTACGAAGGGCCTCCATGCGCTCTTCATGGTTCAACTTCCGCATTCCAGAATAATGTTGGGTAACCAGGGGCTGGCAACGAAGCAATAGGCCGGTCGGCTTCCCCGTGGCAGGATCTTTTACAATTTCGCCAACTGCCGGTTGCGGCGTGTTCCCATCGATTTTGGCGATCTTCATGGCGTAAGAATTTGCCTGCCCCGCATAGGCTCCATCCACAAAGACTGGATTTTTCGGCGCCACCGAGTCAAGCTCTTGCAAAGCGGGAAAACGATACTCTTTCAGGCGGGTGGGATAGGTATTGCGAAAATAAATCCATTCTCCTTCTTTCAGCGTATCTACCTTTTGGGAAATAAAACCTAAAAGCGCCTCGACCGATGTCGGGATATATAATTCGCCGAAAAATTCGCTCTCCGCGGCCTGGGTGATATGAGTATGGCTTTCGGTTAAGCCGGGAACTACTGTTTTTCCTCCAAGATCGATCCGCTCGGTTCTATCTAGGGCGAGAGCCAGGATTTGATCATTGGTTCCGACAGCGATAATTTTGTCATCCTTTATGGCAACGGCTTCGGCAATGCTAAATTTTGAATCCACCGTAACTACCTTGCCATTGTAGAGAATCCTGTCAGCCATACTGTCAGAACCAGCGGCAACCAAAGAATCGACTGGGGAGATGGGAAGGACATGGGCCGCAATTGCCAAAACTGCCAACCAAAAACAAACCATAAAAATCTGTTTTCTCATTTTCCTGCCTCCCTATATAAGGCTCAGCTTTTCCTTCACTGAAGTTTTTATCCCCGATTTTATGCTCCGGCGGGTAATCCTATTTTCAAACCGGCCTTCCGAATAAATCCGGCCCACCCGGCCGGCTATGGGTCTCTAAAGGGAGCTTTGCAGATTTCAATTATCAAAGAAGGGTATATTGGACTGGAATTGGCCGAAACCCTCGCCCGGTCAAGCAAGAAAACAACCAAGGTAGAGATTAAGCTGGCTTCTCCTTAATATTAAGAATGACTTCAGCCGCGATCCTGGCGGCAATCCCACAAACCTCGGGGCATCCTTTCCGGCTGTGCCGCCATCCCTGTGAAAAGCTTCTCTCTCTTCAGGGCGGATAAGACGATAGACCTTACCATAGCGAATCTTATGGATCTGTTCACAAATCGTGTGGCCCATTTTATCCCTAAAAAGGTTATAAACCCGGCCGGCTTCTTCCATCGCCTTTCCATATTGCTCCCGATCTTCAAGCCTTTCCCGTCCGACTACGGAACAAACTCCCATGATGGCGCCCGTGAGGGCCCCGCATGTTTCCCCTCTCCTTGCCACACCCCCGGCGAGAGCGCTTCCGGCTTTAAAAACCTCCTTGCTACCCACATTTAATTTTTCCTGCAAAGCTGCAAGAACGGATTGCGTTCAGCCGAAATAGGTCATGTCATTTTGGAGGGCCAATTCAAAGACTTCATCCAATAGTTTTTCTCGGTTTTTCATGAGCATCTCCTCGCAAAGAAATTAAAAGAGGCGCAGAACCCTATTTGATATAGCCCATCATTTCCCCGATCTTCTTGTAGCTCTCAAGTAGGGGGTACTCGGCGCGGAAGGAATATCCCACAGGCAGCTTGGAGCCCGTTGTTTCAATCCGCCGAAGCCCTAACATCAAGTCTTCCAGTTTTTCCTTGGGCACCGTGAAAATCATCTCCTCGTCCCCTGCCATAGCGCGGTAGTGATCTCCACGGCATGGCACAGCCACCTGGCACTCCCCGCTCTGCAAGGCCGGAACTACACCGTACACACAGGCGGCATGGCCGGAGATAGAGCATTTCAGGTTATATCCTTCTTTATACTCCCGCCCCAGAAGGAGAAGGCACAATTGAGCTGAATCGCAATAAATCATTACGATATCGGGTTCAAAGTTAGTCGCCTTTAGGGGAGCCGACACGATTCCGATATATTTCCCGACCTCCAAACGAGGAAATTCTTCTGCATAACGCTTCCCTGCTTCCGGGGTGGAAACATCCTTCGGGTAACGGTTGTGCCCCTGCATAAAATAGTCAGGGGGCTCGCCCAGCCCGTAACCCACCACCGGTTCAAAACACCAGTGGTCTTCTTTCAGCATCGCCATGATTTTCCCTTCCCGGCGTGAGATCTGGAAAACCTGACAGAGGGAAAGGTGATGGCCATAATCTTTTTGGGGTCTCTTTGCGCCTTCAGGGATCTTTTCCCCCTTCTTTAACAGTTTCAATGCCAGGGGAAAGGTTTTGAGCCGCAAACGCCGGTCAAGTTCTTCTCCGTATTCCTGGTATACTTTAAGGTCTGCCATTTCGAATCTCCTCCTGACTTTCCTCCTTTTTGGTATTCCGCCAATGCATGGGTATATTTTGTCTGAAATTTACAAGTTTCATTGTCTCTCCGTCAATGATGGTTATCCTGTTCTTGAAAATAAAAGAGAAATAAACGCCTTTGAAGTAACTGCAAATCTTTCCAGTCACTTTTCGGCTTCGTTATTATTTTTCTTGCGTTCCACGACAACCTCTGCCTCGTTTTGCGAGACAATTCCTGGCATCCCCTTTTCCCTCCTGCGCTCTGAGAATGTTTCCACTCTTGCAGGAAGGACAATTTTCTGGTCTACCTGTTCCATATGGGAGTTCCCAGGTATGCTGGCAACCCGTACACCTAAATTTTCTAATGGCTGCCACCTCAAAATCACCCCCTTCAATCTTGAGCGCTTTGCCTTTTACCAATGCTTCCGCCACTTTTTTGTGCGCGGATTCAATAATCCTGCCAAAAGTTGGCCGAGAGACTTTCATTTTAGTCGCTGCTTGTTCCTGGTATAAATTCTCAAGATCAGCAAGCCTAATTGCCTCAAATTCGTCGACCGATAAAGTGATCTCTTCCAGCATAGAGAGAGGGATGCCTCTGGGTTTAAAATACTCGCTCCCAGGGAGCGCCCCCACTCGCCTGCAATTTCTGGGTCTCGCCACGAAAGCTTCCTCCTTCAACCAAATTTATAATAAGCATATGCTCATTATACGTCAAGGATAAAAATTCCAAAGGCCCTAACACCAATGAATTCGAAAAAGCTTAGCCGATTTTGTTCGGAAATTTTCCGTGCCAACCTGGATGTCCGCGAAGAGAGAAAGGCATGGGTTGATCGGGGTGGAAAGCACGAATGCGCCCTTCTGTGTGGCAAGACTGTAAGGCTCTTATTCGAGATCATTGAAGGAAGAGAAAGAAAAACCTCCTAAATTGCCAGCCTTCTATTAGAATTTCTCAAAAATCCCTTGACATGATTATGAGCATATGCTTATAATGTTTTGGGCCTAAATCACGAGGAAAAGGCGCTAAAAGTAGGGACCTGTATTAACTCGAAAGGAGATTGTCATGAAGATTTGTTTTCCGGTTCAAAAGGATGAGGGAGTCGAAAGCCAGGTTTATGACCATTTTGGCTCAGCCCCGGTTTTTATCGTGGTCGACACCGAGGAAAAGGGGGTGCAACGGGTAGACAACAGAGACCTCCATCACGTCCATGGTGCCTGCAACCCGGTCATGGCCCTGGGCGGACAAAGAGTTGATGCCCTGGTCGTCGGAGGAATAGGAGGAGGCGCCTTGATGAAGCTAAACGCCATAGGGGTAAAAGTATATGAGGCAGGTACTCGGACAGTGAAAGAAAATCTTGAGTTGTTGAAAGAAAATAAGCTGCAGGAGCTTACCATGGATCATTCTTGCCGAGCTCATGAGGGCGCGTGCGGGCATTAATTGGATGTCGAGAGAAAACTTGACAGCCACTTTCCCTTTTTCCTTATACTCATCTAAAGGAGACTTTAGCATGATCGAAAGAAAGGCAGAAGAAAAACAGCAGATGAGCCATGTTCAAATCCAGGATTTTTTTGAGAGGATCCTGAAATTAGAAACCCCCCCGGTAGCCGTGAAGTTCGTCCGGAAGGGAGAGGAAAGACCGAGGGGGCTGAGCACCAATATCAAACCGATTTCGTTTTGCCAGGCGGTCACGGTTTCCAGGCAGGGAAATTATTCTGTTTATCTGACGCGGGAAAATGTGAGTTGCCCCAATGCCCGGATGGCCTTTGGACTCGGTACCGAAGAAGAAACTAGGGGGGACCGGGAAAACCAGGTATCCAACTATCACAAATATTCCCCGAAAAGGGAAGCGTGGGAAAAAGTGGTGGACAAGAAGTTCGCCATCCCTCCGGGAGAAGTCATTGGGGTCGGCGTAGCCCCATTGGCCAGGGCTAAGTTTTCCCCCGATGCGCTGATCTTCACTGTAGTTCCTTGGCAGGCCTACTACCTGATGAATGGCTACTTATACATGGCCGGTGAAGGACCGCTGAATTTCACCATGGCAAATAATTCCCTGGTTTGCGGATATTCAGCAGAAATCGCCGGATGGGGGAAGAGGATCAACATCGCTACGGCCTGCTCGGGCGGCCGTGGGTATGCCGGGACAGAAAGTATTCATTTGTACTTTTCCCTCCCGTGGGAACTCGTGGACCTTGAGATAGAAGGCCTCAGGCAAAGGGCCAAAGTCGCTTCTTATCCCGGGTTGATTACCATTCCATTGGGAGTCCCGAAATCCGAAAAGCATTTTTTCAGGAAGAATAAACCAGAGGAAGACAGCAATGCTGGAGATCAACCGGGGTGAAGATCGCCGCTTTCCCGTGGTTGAACCCTGCACTCTTGGGATTGGAACTTTGTCCACGAATTCTCAGAAGCCACAGGAGGATGTTATTCCTCAACGGTCAAACCTTTTCAAGTCGAACCGGTAAAACCAGTGGTTTACCTAAAAACCTGAATTATCGTAGGATTGGACGATCATGATTTCTTTTGGTCTTCTCTTTAAACGATTCTTGAAAATAGGAGCTACCGCCTACGGCGGCCCGGCCATCGCTGGACAAATGAAGAAGACTATCGTTAAAGATTTGGGTTGGATGAAGGAGCAGGAGTTTATGCAGGGGGTGGCTCTCTGCCAACTGATTCCGGGAGCCACCTTCGTACAGTTGTCTACTTACATCGGATACCGGCTTAGAGGAATTTGGGGCGCCTTCATCTGTGCCATTGCCTTTGTCCTCCCCGCCTTTTTCCTTCTCCTGGTCCTCTCCACCCTTTATTTCGGACTGGGGAACCTCTGGTTCATCCAGGCCTTGTTTAAAGGGCTCGGGGCCATTGTGATGGCCATCGTCCTCAATGCCCTCATCAATTTTGGGAAACCCATCTTCAAAGATTGGAAAGGGATCTTGATCGCGGCCTTTTCGTTTTTGGGCTTCCTTTTTCGCTTGAACACGGTTCTGGTCTTTATCCTGGCGGCAGGAGCAGCCCTTCTCCTTCGGCCGGCGGTCGCCAAACCTGTCCCTGCCTCCCCTCTTGAAAGCCAAAGATCAACTCCGCAAGTAAAGGGAGATTATCTTTTTCTTGTGGCCCTGGCCGCGCTAATCGCCGCTATTTTTGCGATTTGTTCTTTCCTGAATGCTGAACTCTTTTCCCTTTCCCTGACCCTGTCCAAGACGGGGGCCCTGGCCTTCGGCGGAGGATTCACAATCATCCCCCTGATCCAGTATGAGGTGGTCGACAAGTATCAATGGGTGAGCACCAAGGAGTTCCTGGATGGGATTGCCATGGGCCAGGTGACCCCGGGCCCCATCATGATCACCGCGACCTTCCTGGGCTACAAGCTCTCCGGCTTCTGGGGAGCGTTGATGGCCACTCTGGCGATCTTCTCTCCTGCATTTTTCATCGTAACTTTGTTGATCCCCCGTTACGATCGGGTGCGAGGGATGACCGCGGTACGCACGATGGAACAGGGTATCCTGGCCTCGTTCATCGGGATGCTCGGCTTAGTTCTTTATAATTTTGGCCGAACCACTTTTGTCGATATGCCTAGCGTGATCTTCACCTTGGGGGCTTTCCTGGCTTTGCTGAAAAAGGTCGACCTCGCTTACATCCTTTTGACCGGAGCCATCCTTTCCATTCTCCTATTCGGATTTATCCTTTAATCTTCTAACTTATTTTCATCCTGTTTTAAGACGTTTGGCAGCCTGTTTCAGCGCTTTCCTTCCTTTTAGTCTGGCCAGCTCAGTAGGAGATTCCTGAGCTCCCTCTAAGGCATTAAAAAAACGGTCCAACAGGTCGCCGCTGTAAGTGGGAACCAGAAAAATATGGGTATGGGGGATTCTCCTGCCCCGGGCATAAATGCAAACAAAGTCGGGGTGGAAGGCCTTCATCATCCGGCGCGCGATGATTCGGGATACGTTGAAAAGGCTATTCGTCTCCTTCTCCGTCAGGTCATGCCACCAGGGAACGTGCCTCTTCGAGATTACTAAACAATGGCCCTGGGTAAAAGGATTGATATCCAGAATGCCCAGCGAGAGTCCATCTTCATAAATCCGGTAGGCCTCCGCTTTTCCGGCGACGACTTCACAAAAGATGCATTTTGAGGAACCCCTTTTGCTCTTAATTTTGGCCGTAACTTTCTGGGCTCGTTTATTCTTCTTATCCATAATTTCTCCATTCCAAGACACGATACAAAAGGAATCCGGTTTCTCATGGAAGTCCATTTTTCATGCTGAAAAGAAAAAAAGAATTCGGGTCGGAAGGTGGGAAAATTTTTGTTGAACCTCTCAAAAATTTTTTTTGCAAAAGGAGGGGCGGGAGTAAGGCAATCGAAGGGAGGATTCTATCAATCCTGGCAATCCTGGCATTTTTTCTTCAGGAAATCGTGCAACCGGAGATGAACCTCCTTGGGAAGGGGCTCACTGCTGGCGTACTTGTATAGGCTGATCGTCTTCTTCAGAGTGTTCACAAAAACGAGGCAGGGGTGGCAGTCTTCCATGTGGCATTCCAGCTCCTCGCAAAGCTTGGGGTCCAGCTCCCCGTCAACATACTCGGAAAGTCCCTTTAATATGTCCTGGCACTTCATGAACTCCCTCCCTCGTTTCGTTTCAGGTGCCTGACGAATCTGCTCAGACTCCCTCTTTTTCAAAATAATTTTGCAGCAGCCCTCGGAGCGTCAGCCGGGCACGGTGTAACCTGGACTTTACAGCACCCACCGAAAGACCCAGCGTTTCGCCGGTTTCGGCATTGGAAAAACCTTCCATATCGCGGAGGATGAAAACCGCCCGGTAGTCCGCCGGCAGCTTTTCCAGGGCTTCCAGCATTTTCTCTCTCGATTCTTTGCTCAGAAGCGCTTCCTCCGGCCGGTCGGTCCAGTCGAAAATCTGAGGATGTCCCCCCTCTTCATGGCGGGGAAGGTAATCCTCTAAGGGTAATAATTTTGCGGGTTCTGTCTCCCGATGGCGAATCTTCATCAGGCAAACGTTGGTAGCCAGGCGGTAAAGCCAGGTGGAGAAAGTGGATCTTCCCTCGAAGCTCTTCAACCCTCGGTAAACCTGCAAAAAAGTCTCCTGGATCGCATCTTCGGCATCTTCCGGATTGCGTAGCATACGAATAGCCAGGCGGTAAACTTTAGACTCATATCGATTCACCAGCGATTCGAAGGCCTGATAGTCACCCGTCTTTATCTTTTCGACCAGAACTGGATCCGAAATATCCAAAACTTTAGATGCCTTTCAACGGGAAAAAGTTCCGATGGAATCCGCCTTGTTTTCGCAAAAACCGCGCGTTCCAACCTTTTTCTTTAATGGTAACCCCAAATGAGCCCATCTTTCAAGGATTTTTCGAAACCCTTATTGCCCTTTCAGGGTCGGGGCAATTTACTGAAATTTCTGGAGAAGAATAGCTCGAGGAGGTAAATTTTATCCATATCGAAGGTAATAACTTTAAAAACGTCTCGGCGGATGGGATGGGCCCGAAACCGAATTATCGCCTGACTATTGCGAGCCTGGCGCATAGCCAGGTAAGTCTCCATCGCCTTTTGCCGACTTTTGGCCTTGTCTTGTCCCCCGAGTAAATCCCCCATCAAAACGGCGGCGCCCCCTTCCAGAACGATGTCATCGGAGACACTCAGTTCAGAGAACCAAAGTTTCTGGCCCGTCTTGGCTTCCACGAGGGCGAAGTTCCCTCCCACTTTAAGGTGCACTCCTGCCTGACGGCCGTAACTTAAGACATTAACATATAGAAGGCCGTCGGCCCCCAAGCATTCCCCGATCTCCTGGGGAGTTAGCGATTCGATCTGCCCGGCTTCTTCGATCCCCTTCCCCCGCAAGGTCTCATCGATTTGAGCAAAGTCGGCCAACTCCGCTTGGGCTAAAATGCGAAAGACAATGGGGGCATCCATATCCGCCGTTTCGTTTTTGACGGGAAGGACCGCAATTCGGGTCGGTTTATGGGATTTAAAATCCTGGGCGACATCGCTTAGGGGGGTGGCGCAAGCCGTGAGAAGGAGGAACAACGGCACCAAGAATAACCTCTTTTCTCTGAGAATTTTCATCGAATTAGGGTCCTTCCTAATTTTTGGAAAAAGGACTTGGATGGAACAAGGCGGACCTATTTTACTTCGAATGACCAGCAAAAATCAACGACTCCGAGAAACTTATCAAATTTTATCTTCGATGGTTCCGTAAAAAGTCCTTTTGGTCCCATTTTCGTCATTCCGCGAAAGCGGGGATCTAGTTAATTCAGGTTGTTCTGGGCTCCTGCTTTCGCAGGAGTGACTCCTTTTCATTTTTTGATCATTGGAGTCCCGCCGGGACGATGTCGCAATCCTTTATTTTTAATGACTTGTAAAGACGAGGTCGCCACGCTTTGCTCGCGATGACCCCTTGGCTGGCTTTTACGAGATTATCATCTTTTCTTAGGTATAATTGGGCGAGATATAAAGGGTTTAATTTCGGGAGCCATCATTTTGTTCTTGCTTGAATTTGAAAAATGTTATAAAATCGCTATCATTACTACTAATCAGCAGATGGGTGGGGCATTTACCCCGGCTCTAGGCCGGAATTACCAACATATCTTGACAGATGATTAAACAAATCGAACGACAAATCCGCGATCTACAGAAGGAATTATCCGAAATTCAGAAAGAGCAGGTTTCCCTCCGCCTTCAACCCTGTCAGGGGGATGTTGAAATCCGGAAGAAGGAGGAAAAGTTCGAGGAGCTGGATAAGCGGATCAAATCCATAACTGGAAACGTCCGCGACCTGGAGCAAAAGCGTCAGATGTTGCTGTCGGAACCCTTGAAGAAATCAGGGTACGAATCTCCTTTTGTTTGATCGTCTTTACAAGGCGGGTGATGGAGCATCCTTTCCCGGGCTGCCCCGTCGGATTCGCTCTGAAAAAATTCTCCTTTAAATTTTTAGGTTTACATCCCAAAAGGCTTCATGGTATAAATTTTGGGAAAATCATAGGGAACTAATTTTTCTTAAGGAGAAGGGAGAAATGACCAAATTTCAACTCATTCAAAAGCTAATGGAAAAGTCGAATAGCTTGGCTCAGCAAGATGCCAAAACCATTGTCAACACAATCTTTTCCTCCATGAGCAATGCTCTGGTCAAGGGGGAAAGGATTGAGATTCGGGGCTTTGGAAACTTTACCGTCCGGACCTACCAATCCTACCTGGGCCGGAACCCCCGCACCGGAACGAAGGTAGAAGTATCTCCCAAGAGATTACCCTTCTTCAAAGTGGGAAAAGAGTTGAAGGAGCGGGTAGATACACCACCCCCCCCTCCTACGCTGGAATAGTTTTTTTGCGTACTTCCCGGGAAAGATTGCCCTTACTTTCGCTTTCTTCTCTGGACGCGGGTCCTCTTTAGAAGCTTGCGGTGCTTGTGCTTGGAAATTTTTTTCCTTCTCTTTTTGACTACACTTCCCATTGATCCACCCCTTGCATCCTTTATTTAATGATATTTCCGGCCTATTTTTTCTTCAGGATTTCCGGCTCATCTTTTTCCGCCATTCCTGAAGGCGCTGGCTGATGATTTTTTCGAACCCCCGCTCGCTAGGATGGTAGTAATACCGGACCCCGAGTTCTGCGGGCAAATAATCTTGCTCCACAACCCCATCGGAATAATCATGGGCATACTTATATCCCCGGCCATACCCTAACTCCTTCATCAGCCGGGTGGGCGCATTGCGGATATGGAGAGGAACGGGGAGCGCTCCTTTCTCGGCCACATCCCGCTTCGCTTTTCCATAGGCTACGTAGACGGCATTGCTCTTCGGGGCTGTCGCCAGATAAACCGCGGCTTCGGCCAGAGCCAGTTCTCCTTCGGGAAGACCGACAAAATGAAAAGCCTCCTTGGACAGAAGGGCCACGTTTAAGGCCTGCGGGTCGGCCAAGCCGATGTCTTCGCTGGCGAAGCGGACCATCCTGCGGGCCACATACAGGGGGTCCTCTCCTGCTTCGATCATCCGGGCGAGCCAGTAAAGTGCGGCATCGGGGTCGCTTCCCCGGAGACTCTTGTGAAAAGCAGAGATGACGTTATAATGCTCTTCTCCGGCCTTGTCGTATAGGAGAGACTTCCGTTGCATGGCCTCTTCCATGATCGGAAGGGTAAGGACCCGGACGCCATCCGCATTGGGGGAAGTGGTGAGCAC
>Ga0187854_10003191_pt1 | contig 13196 bp, 10 predicted proteins | sample June2016WEW_6_15_FD_132445 | JGI IMG/M metagenome (GOLD analysis project Ga0187854, IMG submission 132445) | Peatland microbial communities from SPRUCE experiment site at the Marcell Experimental Forest, Minnesota, USA - June2016WEW_6_150 | ecosystem: Environmental > Terrestrial > Soil >...
CCATCGCCATGGTGTTCTATATGTTCTTGCCTTTTCGCTCCTTTGCGATGCGATTCGTGGGCCGCCTGGCGCTGCTGCCGGTGATTGCGGGAGTCTCCTACGAATTCATCCGCTATGCGGCGAAATCACAAGGGAAGTTGTGGCGTTGGGCGGCGCAGCCGGGACTCTGGCTGCAACGAGTAACTACCCGCGAGCCCGACGACAGCCAACTCGAGACCGCGATCAAGGCCATCGACACTGCTATGGAGCTCGAGAAAGCGCGCGGAGGGGAGTTGGTTGTAGCTTAACAAGATGCGGCTGTCGGGGCGGTTCGCGAATCGCCCCGACTGGCTTCGCGGTGAACAATGCATTTTTTAGATAAACTCGCAGAAATCGAAAGAAAATACGAGCAGCTAACGGCGCAACTCGGAGACCCCGCACTGTTGGCGGAGCAGTCCCTCTATCAGAAGACCGCCAAAGCGCACTCGGAGCTGAGCGAGGTCGTCGAGAAGTACCGCGAGTGGAAGGGCATCCGCAAAGGGCTGGAAGAAACCCAGGCGCTGCTCGAGGATGCCTCCACCGATGCCGAGATGAAAGCTCTGGCGCACGAAGAGCTCAGCGACCTGGAGAAGCGGCGGACGAACGTGGAAGAGGAACTCAGAATCCTGCTGCTTCCCAAAGATCCGAACGACGAGAAGAACGTGGTCCTGGAAATCCGCGCCGGCACCGGCGGGGATGAAGCGTCGCTGTTCGCGCAGGAAATCTTCCGCATGTACCACCGCTATGCGGAATCGCAACGCTGGCGGGTGGAAGTGCTCTCCACCAGCCTCTCGGGCATTGGCGGCATCAAAGAGGTCATTGCCCTGATCGAGGGGCAAAAGGTTTACAGCAAGCTCAAGTATGAAAGCGGCGTACACCGCGTGCAGCGCGTTCCCGCTACCGAGCAGCAAGGTCGCATCCATACCTCGGCCGTTACTGTCGCGGTGCTCCCGGAGGCCGACGAAGTCGAAATCGAGATTGACCCCAAAGATATCCGCATCGATACCTTCTGCTCCTCCGGTCCGGGCGGCCAGTCGGTGAACACCACTTATTCGGCGGTGCGCATCACGCACCTGCCTACAGGAATGGTGGTCTCGTGCCAAGATGAAAAGTCGCAGATCAAAAACCGCGCCAAGGGGCTTCGCGTGCTGCGCTCGCGGCTGTATGAGATGAAACTCCAGGAACAACAGAAGCAGATCACGGAAGAGCGCCGCTCCATGGTGGGCACTGGAGACCGAAGCGAGAAGATCCGGACCTACAACTTCCCTCAGAATCGCCTGACCGATCACCGCATCGGGCTCACGATTCACCAGCTCGACCGGGTGATGGATGGAAAGATTGAAGACATCATCGAGGCACTAATCGCTTACTTTCAGGCAGAGAAGTTGAAGCAGGCGACTGTGGCAGCGTGAATTACAGTGATCAGTTGTCAGTCGTCAGTTGTCAGTTCTTGACTGAAAACTGACGACTGAAAACTGAGAACTACGCCTCCGCCATGCAGCTCCGAACTGCACTAAAGACCGGCCTCGAGACCCTCCTCCAAAACCAGGTTCCTTCTGCGCAACTCGCCGCCGAACTGCTGTTGATGCACGTTCTTAATTCTGACCGCGCTTTTCTGCACTCGAACGCGGAGATGGAACTGCCGGCCGTGAAGGTCCAATGCTACTTCGAACTGATTGACGAGCGATGCACCGGCAAGCCGACTCAATACATCACCGGCCACCAGGAATTCTGGGGACTCGACTTCGAGGTCAACCCGGACGTTCTGATACCCCGGCCTGAGACCGAACACGCTGTGGAGCAAGTGCTGGAACTGGCGCGCCGCAACGGATGGCCGAAGGACGCCCGGCTGCGGATCGTTGACGTGGGGACTGGCTCGGGGTGCATCGCCCTCGCGCTAGCTTCCGAGTTGCCCCGCGCCATCCTTTTCGGCGCCGACATCTCCAGGCTGGCGCTGGTGACGGCGTCGCGAAACGCGATCCGCCTGCGCATGCCGCAGCGCGTCAAATTCCTCGAAAGCGATCTCCTGGCTCGCTTTCTCGACAAAGATTTTATTGGTATCTTTGATTTTGTGGTGTCGAACCCGCCCTACGTGGGCGAGGGCGACCTCGACAGGGTGCAGCGGGAGGTGCGGGAGTTCGAACCGCGCATCGCTTGGGGAAACCTCGAGAGCGGCGACGAAATCTATGCTCGCCTCTTCCCGCAAGCGCTCGAAGTGCTTAAGCCCGGAGGATACGTGGTGGTCGAGATTGGCTACAATATGCGCGAACAGGTGCTCGCCCTGCTCGGCCCGGGCTGGGCTGAAATCGAAGTCACGCCGGATCTGGCGGGCATTCCACGGGTGGTGAGTGCCAGGAAGAAGGAGTCAGGAGTCAGAAGTCAGGAGTCAGAAGCTGCGTGAATGAGAATTAGGAGAAGTGGGGGCGACCCTCGTCCTCGCCTAAGGGCGGCCACAAGAGCCGTCCCTACAAGCACCTCGTCCCCAGATTGAGCCATGATCACTCAAATCCTGCACGTCGACATGGATGCTTTTTTCGTTTCCGTGGAGGAGCTTGAGGATCCTTCGCTGAAAGGCAAGGCTGTCATTGTGGGCGCTGATCCCGACGGCCGTGGCGTCGTGGCCGCGGCCAGCTATGAAGCGCGCAAGTTCGGCGTTCACTCCGCCATGCCGATCCGACAGGCCAAGCAGCTCTGCCCGCATGCGGTTTTTCTGCGCGGGCATCATGAAAAGTACGGCGACTATTCGCAAAGACTCTACATAATCTTCAGCGAATTCACACCGGTCGTCCAGATGATGTCCATTGACGAAGCCTACCTCGACCTTACGGGCTGCGAGCGCCTGCACGGCTCGGCGTTTCGGGCGGCGGACAAGCTGATTCGCACCGTTAAGGCGCGCACCGGCCTTAACTGCTCGATTGGCCTCTCGACCTCGCGCTTGGTTTCCAAGATCGCCTCTGACCAGGCGAAGCCGCATGGTCTGCTGTACGTCATTCCGGGCTGCGAAGCGGCATTTCTGGCTCCGCTTCCCATCCGCCGCATGCCGGGGATTGGGAAAGTGACGGAGCCGGAACTGCGCTCCTATGGCATCACCACCGTCGGGGACCTTCGCCAAATGGGGGAAGAGAAGTTGCGGGCGCAGTTCGGCAAATTCGGCGAATGGCTCTACACCAAGTCGTGCGGGCGGGACATCGAAGCCTACGGCTATTCCGAGGAACCCAAATCGATCAGCCACGAAACGACTTTTGATCGCGATATCGGCGACCTCGAGGAGCTGGAGCGCACACTTTCTTATCTGGCCCAACTCGTGGCCCGGCGACTGCGCGACCACGGCCTGTACGCGCACACGCTGGGATTGAAGCTTCGCTATGCGCCCTTCAACACCCTCACCCGCGACGTCACCGTCGACGAACCGACCAATCTCGACTCGGTCATTTTCGAAAACGTGCTGCATCTTTTTGAAACCGCATACGACGCGAAGAAGAAAGTCCGACTGGTAGGCGTGCGCGCATCAAACCTTGAGCGCAAGGTGTTTCAGCGCAACCTGCTGGAAGCTCCACAGCACGAAAAACTCGGTAAGATTCTTGAGGCCGCCGATAAGCTGCGCGAAAGGTTTGGCTTCGAAGCTGTCCAGCTGGCGCGTTCGCTCGAACCCGGCAAACAATCGAAACCGCGCAAGCGGCGGGAGTTCCTGGGGAGGGAGAACGGATAACAGTGAAAACAGCCTACCTCGACATTGAAACGAATTACGTCGGAGCCTACACTGACCAGCGCCTTTTCCGGGACTGCAAGAACCACAAGATCACGGTGATTGGGGTGAGGATTGTGGAGGGCGAGAAAGACGCCTTCATCCAACTCGTCGGCGAGGAGGCCACCCGCGAGGCGCTGCTGCTGGTGCTCGCCGGCGTGGAGCGCATTGTCACTTACAACGGGCGCTCGATCCCCGACAAGGTGAAGGGTTATACGGGATTCGACTTCCCGGTGATTGCCGCTCAATTAGGCGTGGTTTTGGACACGACCTTCGAGCACCTCGATCTCTGCCCGGCGTGCTGGAGCGCGGGCCTGTGGGGTGGGCAGAAGGCCATCGAGGAGATACTGGGTCTTAAGCGGGAACTTCCTGGCAAAGACGGGAAATGGGCCGACGGTGCGTGGAAGAATTATGAGGCCACCCGTGACGAGCGCCTCCTTCAGGACCTGCTGGCCTACAACCGGGAAGACGTCTTCATGCTGTGCAGGATCGAAGAGGCCCTGGAGACACGAAGCGGGCGCGCTTCGCACGCTTGAGCGCAAGCCGTCGGGCAAAGCAACCAACTATCTGTTTTGGTTTTGCTGTGAATCACGGCATAATGAACGGGATTCTTTTGGGGAGGACTCTTAATCCATGCTTTCACGAACCCTGTTCTTGACGGCCTTGATCTCAGCATTGCTAACGGCCCCGAGTGCGGCGCGCGGGGCTGATATCACCGTCGAAGGCGCCCCGGCTGACACCGGCTTCAACAGCGGCTCGGTGGCGACAATCCGCGCTTCGGTGAAAGGCCTCGGGAGCGATCTCAGTCGTTACAGCGCGTTTGCAGAAATCCAGTATGCAGGGACAACGTCCACCACCAGCGTCCAGATGGACCGTGTGGCAGACTCGAAGCCGGGGGAAGTTGAATACGAAATCGGCTGGCCGATTCCTGCCCAAGCGCCTACGGGACTCTACACCTTTGCCGTGCGCCTCGAGGATCGCACCACCCGTCGCACCGTCGCGCTGCAACCACTGCGGCCCTTTGTCGCTTACAAGAAGCTTGTTCAGATTTCGCATTTAAGCCTGGATAAGACCTTCTACACCGTCGGCGAGCCGCTCGAATGCGAGTTGACTCTCGAAAACCTGACCGATTCTGAGCTTGACAACCTGACCGTCGAGTTCTCAAATTCGAACTACCCCTGGATCGCGCTCTACTCGGCGGACGCGGGCGGTAACCCTGACCTCGCGTTGAAAGTTCTGCGAGACCATTTGAAGCTGTCAGCCCGCGGGACGGCGACGATTCCTATGATGAAGGCGGGGGTTGCCAGCTTTTTGCAGGGCAAGCAGAAAGAGGTGATGGGTTCCGGCCTCCCCGAGCGCCACGACAAGACGCCTCCGCCGGAAGTGGATAACTATACCGTGGCCGTGTGGAACGCGGATCATACCGTCCTTTACGACATGAAGTTCACGGACTACGCGATTGTGCGTCCCTGGGACCAGGAACTTCCCATTCCTTACAGCCGGGACTTCACGCACCCCTACAACTCTGACATTGACTTCCAAAAGTACCGGCACTTTTACGTGCCTGGACTGCTTTCGCCTTTTATCACGGTGGACCATTCGCGCACACTCTACCGGCCCGGCGATCAAATCAAAATCGCGTGCACGCTGAAGAATTCGGGAGAGGAATCGTGGAAGGGCGCGGATTTCAGGGCCACCATCTTGGATGCCGCGGGTAAAGCCGTCCAGAAGGCGACGCTGCGCTCGGGTGTCAATCTCGCCTCCGGACAAACCCTGCCTGTTGACTCAGATGCCTGGGCGATTCCGCGCGACCAGGCCCCTGGTACGTATCGCGTGAGACTGGAATTATCCGGCGAAGGCGGCAGAACACTGGCGGAGACCATCACCGAAATCGCGATCAACACGCTGCCGCCCTCGCTCATGATCATCAACCCCCATGAAGATGACGAGGCCGCCTACGGCGGGCTCATCCGCGCCGCAGTCGAAGCGGGCATTCCGGTGCGTGCGGTGATCCTGACGGGCGGTGATGTGGGCGAGTGCGAGCGCTATTACAACAAGCCCTGCGGGCCGAACGAGGCGCGCGGGTTTGGCCTGGTGCGCATGGAGGAGAGCCGCGAAGCTTACGAACATCTTGGCCTGAGCCGCGACAAGGTCGATATCCTGGGCTTGCCCGATGGCGGCTCGGGAGCGATCTGGTCGCAGCACATCGAGGTCTCAAATCCGTTTTTATCGGTCTACCTTGCGGTCGACCACTCGCCGTACGAGCATGTGCTGAAGCCGAATTTGCATTACGCGCGCGACGCCGTCATCAGCACGCTTCAACAGCTCATCACGAACTTTCATCCCGCCATGATTGTGCTTCCCCATCCCGACGAGCGCCACGTGGATCACCGCACGACCAACTGGTTCGCCATCAAGGCTTGCCAGGGTTTGCTGCGTGAGCACAGAATTGATCCGCAGACCATCATCTGGGGCGATAAAGCGTACGGCGCGGGCGGGTTTAAGCCCGCCCCTTACAAATACGAAAAGGTCGTTGTCTACCTGAGCGGCGAAGCCGCGGCTCTCAAGCAGGAGATGAGCTGGCTTTACCAATCGCAGGACGGAAACCTGGACGAAGGGATGAAGAAGACCTTTTCGGAACTCCCCCGCCAGGAAGAGCACGTGCGCATCGTGGATTGGCAGGAACACGAGGGATGGAACGAGTAAGGCTAGGGACTAGGGGCTAGGGACTAGGGGCTAGGGACTAGGGACTAGGGACTGGGGGCTAGGGACTGGGGAGTCTGCGCGAGAACCTCATTCAGCCTGTCATTCCGAGCGAAGCGAGGAATCTCGCTCTGGGTGCTTTCAAAGGAGTGCGAAATTCCTCGTCGCCTGCGGTTCCTCGGTCTGACAATTTCCCCAGCCCCTAGTCCCCAACCCCCAGTCCCTCGCCGTTGGCATCTTCGGGTGGGTAGTCGGCATCCAATTGCTAAGTTCCGGACTCGAACGGAAGTGATGGTGAGGTGAGCCGTGAGAAGAAACATCCTCTTGCTTGTAGCCACTGTGCTTTTGAGCGCCGCCGTGCTGACCGGCGCGTCTGTCCAGCGCTGGATCCACATTCGCGTGGAGAGCGCGAGGGGGGCAAGCGGAGACGTGAGCTTCAACGTGCCGATTGAAATGGCGTCAGCGGTCTTGCCTGCGATCCCCACCGATCGTGAACATCACGGGAAATTCAATATCCAGGCTTCCATCAATGGCGCCGACGTGCGGGCCCTGCTCGACTCGGTTCGGAATTCGCCCGACAACGTTTTTATTACCATGGAGCGGCACGATGCGGAAGTGAGCGTGGCAAAGTCGGGGCGTTTCCTACTGATCAAAATCGTCAACAAGCCAACCCCCGAGCATCGTTCCGGCAAAACCATTGCCATCAAGGTGCCGACCTCGGTGGTTCGCGCCATGGTCTCCGGCAATTCTGACGAGATCGATGTAAACGCAGGCATTCATGCATTGGCTCTCGAGGGCGAAGTCGACGTGACGGTGAATAGCGACAAGGAAACCGTACGAGTCTGGACGGACACCCGCACCACAACGGAATAGGGGCTGGGGACTGGGGGCTAGGGAAAAGAAGTTCAGATTTCAAATGGCAAATTCAAAAACCATTTGAAATTTGCCTTTTGCCGTTTGAATTGTTGTTTTATCCTGTCGACGCAGCTCGACACCCGAAACCTTCTACGCTCTGACTCCTAGCCGCAGTGCTTCCTGGCGCGCTCGCCGGAGGCTTTCGACGGGGTCGCCTTTGGGAATGAACTCCATGGCCACGTAGCGGTCGTACTTGAGCGCGGCCAGTTTCTTATAGATATTGGCGTAGTTGATCTCGCCGGTTCCGGGTTCATGCCGCCCCGGAACGTCAGCCACGTGCACCAGCCCTAGCTTATCGATATTCTTTTCCAACTTCTCAATCAGGTTGCCTTCGGAAATCTGTTCGTGGAAAAAGTCGTCGAGGAACTTGACGCGCGGGTGGCCGACGCGACTGATGATCTCGAAGCCTTCCTCGACCGACCAGAGGTAGTAATGAGAATTTTCCTCCAGGTCGATATTCTCCAGCAGAATCGTGATGTTGTTCTTCTCCGCGATGTCCGCCGCTCGCTTGAGCCCTTCGATGCAGCTCTGGTGCTGTGCCGCGCGCGGCATCCCGGGCACGACGTCGCCCGACATGACGATAATGCCGCGGCACTCGATCTTGTCCATGGCCGGGAGCGCCTGCCGTAGGTCGGAAAGAAAAGCATCCCGCGCCCTCGGATCTCCCACGCCATGCGCAAGACCGGCCGTCACGTCGAAGGTGATCCCCAGCTCACGCCGTTTGCGGTTGGCCCTGCGAAACTCCTCTTCCGACCATTCTTTGTATTCACCCACCAGTTCCACAGCGTGGTACCCGGCCTCCGCGACCTTCTCGAGCCGTTGTTCAAAGGGCAGCTTTTCAAATACGGTCCAGAGCATCACGGAGATTTTGAACGGCACTCCGGGGCCTTCACCCTCCGGCATCGCGGCCGGGGTACGAACCGGCAAGGCTGCCAGAGCAGGCGCGGCTAAGGCGGTGCCGGCAAGAGTACGGGCGAATTGACGTCGATTCATGGTGGTCACCTCAGCTTCACGGGTTGTATTTCTCGACACAAGACAATACCATCGTTGTGCCACAATTTCAGCTCTGACGTAGGGGCGGCCCTCGGGCAACCACGAGGTTCGCTCCGCTAGCGTCATGTGATGAAGAAAGGAGCTTCATGGAAAACGATCTGCCTCTAGCGGGACAAGTGGCCATCGTCACGGGCTCAACTCAGGGAATCGGGGCTGGAATCGCGCGACGGTTTGCCCAAGCGGGGGCTCGAGTAGTCGTGCACGGCTTGGAGCGCCACCTGCCGCAGGGTGAAAAACTGGTGAAGGAAATCGAGGCTTCCGGGAACGAAACGCTGCTCATCGTCGGCGACTTGAAACAGGAGACCCATTGCCGCGGCCTCATCCGTCAGACCGTGGCGCGCTTCGGCCAACTCGACATCCTTGTAAATAACGCCGGAGTGTACACGCGCGGCAGCCTGGAGACCACTTCGGTGACGCTCTGGGATGAGATTATGGCCACCGACCTCCGCGCCCCTTTCATCCTCTGCCAGGAGGCCTTCGCGCACATGAAGCAACGCTCCCGCGGCTGCATTATCAATATTGGGTCCGTGGTCGCCTACATGGGCTTCTCGAACATCATGGCTTATTCCGTTGCCAAGGGCGGCCTGATGACCTTCACGAAGAATCTTGCCGACGCCCTCAAGAAATATCGGATTCGAGTCAATCAGATTAATCCCGGCTGGGTTCTGACCGAAGGCGAGCATCACACGCGAGCGGTGGAAGAAGGACTCGGCGAAGGTTGGATTGAGGAGGCGATAAAGACCCGTCCCTTCGGCCGTCTGCTTTTGCCTGCGGACATTGCCAACGCCGCCCTTTTCTTCGCCAGCAATGAACTGCTCAGCGGCGCCATCCTCGATTACGATCAAATGCCCGCCGGCGCGCCCAGCGTCGCCGGGACAATTCAAGTGCCGAAGAAATAAGTACGCGGGAAGTCACAAGGCAGAGCGCAAAAGGCAAAATGCAAAACCGTAGAACAGGCGGACGACCGACTTACTTTTGCCCTTTGCCTTTTGCGCTTTGCCTTTTGACTTGTCCTACTGGCAAGTGCAGATCAGCGTCTGGCGCCGTCAACCGCCTGGAGGTACCCCTCCACCAGCTTGGTGAAGTTACGGACCAGCGGAGGCAGTTCGTTGACTGCGACCGCCGCCGCTTGCTTGATGGTCTCCGCGTTCCCCAGGAGGCCGGTGATAGAATCAAGTGATTGGGCGATGGGGTATTCAACGCCGACCAGGCGGGTGGGATTGAAACGAACGAAGTTCTTCAACTCGCGCTCGACTTTGTCGGCGGTGGCCAGCACGCCGCGTTGCTTCTCGCGAAACTGGTCCCAGGTCTGTCCTGATTCGGGGAAGCCTTCCAGAGCGTGTTTATGGCCGACGTATTCGAGTTCGCATCCCAGCCACTCGAGGTCTTGTGCAAGTTGGAGGAGTTTCGGTTCAGGCATATCACTTCATTGTAGTACAGGTAGCAGATTAACGGGGTAAACTTGCCCAATGTTCATCAGACCGCTAAGACAACCGTCCACCGAGGCACAGACTCTCGGATTTAAACCGCTGTGCGTGCTTGGTGCCTTTGTGTCTTGGTGGGGGTTGCAGCTTGAGAAGACAACATTGAATATCGAACTCTATCTTCAACCGACTTAAGGGTCTCCCGGCTCAGCTTTGGCACCCTTACCTTCGGCTCGTCGATGGATGATGCGGCGGCCTGTGGTGCAATCGACCGGTGCCTTGCCGAGGGGATCAACTTCTTTGACACGGCTAATGTCTACAACAAAGGCGCGGCCGAAACGATGCTTGGCAAGGCGCTCGCCGGAAGACGCCAGACGGTGATTGTGGCCACGAAAGCAGGTTTCAAGACTGGCGTGCCCGACGACGAAGCAGGGCTTTCCCACACTGCCATTCGTAAATCGCTCGATTCAAGCCTCATGCGATTGCAGACCGATTACGTGGACATCTTCTACCTCCACCTGCCGGACTATGCGGTGCCGATTGAAGAAACACTTGCCGCTATGGATGAGGCGGTCCGCGCCGGCAAGGTGCGATACCCGGCGGTCTCGAACTACGCGGCGTGGCAGGTTTGCGAGATTCGCTGGATCGCGGAAAAAAGCGGATTCAAGCGGTTCTTCGTCTCACAGCCGATGTACAACGTCCTGGCGCGCGGAATCGAAGAAGAGTACCTGCCATTCTGCAAGCGGTTCAATATCGCCGTGGTGCCGTACAATCCGCTGGCCGGCGGCCTGCTGACGGGCAAGCAGTCGAAGCAGCGGGGACCGATTCCGGGAACACGCTTCGACGGAAACAAGCTTTACCTGGACCGCTATTGGCACGACGACTACTTTGCCGCCGTCGCAGAATTGGCTGGTATTGCGAGCGAGGCGGGGAAGACCCTGGTCGAACTCGCGTTCCAATGGCTGCTCAGCCAGGCGCAGGTGGACTCGATCATACTGGGCGCCTCGAGCTTCGAGCAGCTCGAAGAAAATCTCAAGGCTTGCCAGGGCGGCCCGCTTGAAGAATCTCTTCTTGCCCGCTGCGATGCGGTCTGGAAACGGCTAAGAGGCATTACGCCAAAGTACAACCGATAATCGGATGATCGGGAGATCGGGTGACCGGGTGAACAAAGACCTTATGCGCCTTTCGCGCTTCGTGCCAGGTTGCGAAGCGCAGAGCAGCCAAAGAACGGCTGATCTGCTGCACCTGCACCTGTTCGCCCGATCACCCGATCTCCCGATTACCCGATCATTTTGACTTGACATCGACGAAGCTTGGGGTATCCTCTTGCGCAAAGGACGAAATGCTACATGCTCGACGTTGTAGTCACTGAAGTCCACAACTCTAGAGTCCTAAGCCGAGGATGGAAGGCGCAGCCCTTCTGCCCTCGTTTTGTGTTACTCGTTTTCATTCTGGCCGGCGCTATAGCAACAGGCGCCGGAGGCCAGGCGGGGACTGCGGACGCGGCCAGGACCGAAGCTCAGGCCAATCGCGCCCTGTCGACGCGCGTGGTCGCTTACCAGATTGAGGCACGTCTCGATTCCGTTAAGAAGACGGTTGACGCAACGGAGACCCTGACTTACCACAACCTCACGGGCCGGCCTCTCGACACTTTCCCTTTTCACCTTTATTTGAACGCCTTTCAACCTACGTCCACCTTCATGCGTGAGGTCCGCCTGTACGGGACGCGGGGCACGGGCCCCGAGTCCGGTTGGGATCCAAAGCACTTCGGCGCCAGCGAGGTGATATCCTTCGAGGTCGTCGGGCAAGGCGACTTCACGAAGCGCCTCGAATTCATTCAGCCTGACGACGGCAGTCGGAACGATCACACGGTTTTCCAGGTGAAGCTCGATAAACCGGTCACGCCGGGCTCGTACGCAGTTTTCAAAATCGCATTTCACGACCAACTTCCGGAAGTGGTGGAGCGCACCGGCTACAAACGGAATTTCTTTATGGTGGCGCAGTGGTTCCCCAAAGTGGGCGTGTGGTGGCACGAGGCATGGAATAGCCATCAGTTTCATGCCACCTCGGAGTTCTTTGCTGACTTCGGTGTCTTCGACGTGAAAGCCACGGTGCCGGAGAACTACACCGTGGGGTCGACGGGTGATCTGGTTTCGTCTGTTTCTAATCCCGATCGCACCAAGACGGTTACGTGGCACGCCGAAGATATTCACGATTTCGCTTGGACGGCCTCGCCGGACTACAAGTTGATTGAAGACTCCTGGACAGGCTCGGCAGGTACGGTGCATATCCACCTGCTCCTCTCGGCTGGGCATGAGAGTTCAATCCGCCGCTACCTTACCGTAATCAAGGGCACCTTGGACCGCTTCGACAAGTGGTACGGGCCGTATCCATATGACCGCATCACGTTGGTGGATCCTCCCCAAGGCGCGCTGGCTGCCGGCGGGATGGAGTACCCCACCCTCATCACCTGCGGAACAACTTGGTGGATGCCCGAGGGCTTGCTTGGCGTGGAACTGGTCACCGAGCACGAATTCGGCCACCAGTACTGGTATGGCATGGTGGCCACGAACGAGTTTGAAGAAGCTTGGATGGACGAGGGCATCAACAGCTACACCGAAGCCAAGGTGCTCGAGTCGCTCTACGGCAAGGGCACCTCGATGCTCAACGTGTGGGGCATGACGGCCGACGATGCCGACTCGATGCGAACGGAGTACCTCGATGTTCCGGATACCGACCCGCTGAGCCACTTCGCGTGGAAGTTCATGAACAGCGACACGTATGCGGGGGTCACCTACGGCAAGACGGCCACGATGCTGCTGACGCTCGAGGGCATCATCGGCGAAGACACCATGCGAAAAGCGATGCACACCTATTTCATGCGCTACCGCTTTACGCATCCCACCGGCACGGACTTCACCCGGACCATCGAAGAGGTCTCCGGCCAGAAGCTGGATTGGTTTTTTGAGCAAGCCCTTTATGGCACCAACGTCCTCGATTACGAGGTGCTTTCGATCCGCTCCGATCCTCTCAATTGGTTCGAGCAGCACCCTGCGAAGCCCAAGAAAAGTGTGACCACATACCGCGACACGGTGCTCCTGCATCGCAAGGGCGATTTCGTTATGCCGGTCGACGTGCGCGTCGTTTTTGATAATGGCGAACAACTGCTGGAGAAGTGGGACGGGCGCGATCGTTGGGTGCGCTTCAGTTACGACAAGAAAGCCAGGGTGACCTCAGCCGAAGTCGATCCGCGACAGGCGATCCGGCTCGATGACAACTTTTTTAACAACAGCCGTACGGATGGAATCGACCGGCGGGCAACACATAAGCTGGCAACC
>Ga0187854_10003198_pt1 | contig 13165 bp, 10 predicted proteins | sample June2016WEW_6_15_FD_132445 | JGI IMG/M metagenome (GOLD analysis project Ga0187854, IMG submission 132445) | Peatland microbial communities from SPRUCE experiment site at the Marcell Experimental Forest, Minnesota, USA - June2016WEW_6_150 | ecosystem: Environmental > Terrestrial > Soil >...
CGAGAAAGAAAAACCATACCGTTAGGGGCACGTTTATTGTTCCACCTGCCCGGGCCACCACCGATTTCGGGTGTTCCATGGCGGCCTTCCCTACGTACCACTCTCGAAGCTGGGGATGGTGATACAAGGGCACGTGTTTCAACGACTGCCAGGGGAAATATAACAGGCCATAAGTACGCGCATTGACGAGATAGGGCGTGTCCCAGGGGCTACCGGTGGTTCGCCAGTAATAGTAGCCCATCGCGAGACCGGTGAGAACCATCACCAGCAACAGGGGCGCCAGGAGGCGTTTGGCCACAATACCCAGCGGAGGACGGTCTTTTCCGAATACCCATACCACTAGTGCAGCCGCTACAGGCAAGTCCAAGAACAGCCCTTCGTAAGGACGGCTGTTGGCCAAAACGGCAAAGCCCAGCCCCAGCAGCAAGGCGTCCCCCAATCGCAGCGACTGCCTGATCCTCGGCAGAGTCCCGAGGACCAAAGCGCCACCCGTCGCGGCCATCGCGCCGCCCCAGTAGCCGTTTGCCCAATAGCTAAAAGTCCCAAGGCGAATCACAGCAAGAAACCCGCCCAGCAACGCCCATCCAGGTGGCAGCCAGCCTTGCAGCATCCAGCAAATGGCAGCGCACATGATCCCTACGCTCAGCCATATACCCCAGAAGGCGTGGCCCATGACGACTTGGCCGAGGGCCATAACCAAGCCCTGCGCCGGATGAAACATGCTGTTGTATGTCGGCTGCCAGTTGATATGAAAACTCTCGAAATGGACCCACATGGGGTGAGTGGGATTGGTCAGTCTTCCGTGCGCGAAGGTGTCGGCCATAAGTAGGTAGCTAAACTCATCGTCACCGGCTGGCGTGGGAATCGGCAGGACAGGCAACAGCGCCGCTCGCAGTGCCAGCGCCGCAAGCCCCGTAATTATTACAGCCAGGCCCTGTCTCTGGGCCAGCCGCTTTAGTAGTTGCTCGGCGCGCCGGAACCAACTCGCACCCAATCCGGGACAGGCATAGGCAAGCGCGATCGCCAGCGCCGACAGCCCAAACTCAATCCAGAGGAACATGACACAGAAACCGAAAACCGAAATTCGAAAATCGAAACTCAACACCCGCGAATCGAATATCAAAATGCGAAACGAGAGGTTCGAAGTTTTTCTACATACCTTCAGGTTGCATCGAGGCGATTTTCGAATTTCGGTTTTCGAGTTTCGAGTTGCGATTCATGGCGAAGCGCTATAGGGCACGACCCTGGGAGGTGTCTCATCTGCCTCCACCAGCCAGACACGGCGGTCCCGGAAATACTGAACCAACTCCTTATTCTTGTCGGGACCCATATCGCGCGCCCAGATAACTTTTGCTTGGTCAATATCAGCCTCATTATATACCCATTCGTTAAAGTAAATGTCGTGATCGGGGCCGTACCGGACAATCGCAAGCTGCCGCTGTGGGAGTGCCCGGAGTCTGGCGAGTATCGCTCCGCGTGCCGGAATCGAGGGGGTGGGCGCACACCAGATTGGCATGCCTCCCTGCAAACGCGGGCGCGGCTCAGGCAGGTGCAGCGGCTTGGCGCCAACTCGAAGCACCAGCATCAGCAAACAGATCGCCGGGACGCTACGAGTTACGAAGAGGCCCCCCGGCCGATTGCGCAGCCGGCGCATGGCCCGTAGCACCAGGCACAGAAGGGCGCAAGTGATCGGGGCTTCATAATGAGGCGAGTACGAAAACGGAATCAAGGAACACCCTAAAACCACCCCGCAGACCAGCAGCAGAAAGCGCGTGCTCGAACTGATATTCCTCCAGGAAAAACCGTAAGGGAGAGTCACGAACCCGGCTAAGAGCGGGAGGCTCAAGGCGGGCCCCAAAAAGAACATTCCAAAAGTGTACAAGTTGGCAAAGCAGATTTCCATCATCCCCCGAATCGTCCTCGACTCATTGTGACGGTATATAAGACCCATGCAAAACTTCCGCATCACAGCGTGGTGATAAACAGGGATCGGTCTCACCGATTGCCAAGGGAAGAGAGAGACCGGATAGTAAGTCCGCAAGCCGACAAGAAAGGGAGTGTCCCAGGGGCTGCCCGTGGTGCGCCAGAAGTAATAGCCCATTGCACACCCCGTCAAAACCAGTGTCAGACCGATGGGCAGAACAATATGTTTTCCGACGAGGCGCAGTGGAGGCCGGTCTCTCCCGAACGTCCAATACACAAAAGCGCCGACGACCGTCGCGCCGAAGAACAGGCCCTCGTAAGGGCGGCTATTGGCGACAATCGCAAAGCCCAGGCCTGCCAACAGTGGATAGCGCAAGCCTTGAAATTGCTTGAGGCGCGGCATCGCCCCAAGCACCAGCGCTCCGCCAATGGCTGCCACCGCGCCTCCCCAGTAGCTGTTTGCCCAATAACTAAACGTCCCGAGGCGGACCACCGCCAGTAATCCGCCCAGCAGAGCCCACTCGGGGGGCATCCAGCCTTGCAGCATCCAGCAAACGGCCGCGCACATCAGACCTACGCTCAGCCACACACCCCAGAACGGATGCCCCATGAGGACTTGGCCCGCCGCCATCATCAGACCTTGAGCGGGGTAAAACATCGCAGTGTAGGTCGGGTTCCAAATGATATGGAAGCTCTCGAAGTGCATCCACATGGGATGGGTGGGATTCGTCACTCTTCCGTGCGCGAAGGTATCAGCGAGAAGCAGGTAGCCGAATTCGTCATGTACACCTGGCTGAGGAATGGGTAGGATCGGTAACAAGGCGGCGCGCAGCGCAAGCGCCGCAAGCCCCGTCATTAATACAGCCAGGCCCTGTCTCTGGGCCAGCCGCTTTAGCATTTGCTCTGCGCGCTGGAACCAACTCGCACCCAATTCGGGACAGGCGTACGCAAGCGCGATCGACAGCGCCGACAACCCAAACTCAATCCAGAAGAACATGACACAGAAACCGAAAACCGAAAATCGAAACTCAAGACCCGCGAATCAAAATTCGAAAGTGCAAAACCAGAGGTTCGAAGTTTTTCTTCAGACCGTCAGGTTGTATCGTGACGATTTTCGAGTTTCGATTTTCGAATCATGGCGAAGCGCTATAGGGCACGACCCTCGGAGGTGTCTCATCTGCCTCCACCAGCCAGACATGGCGGTCCCGGAAATAGTCAACCAGTTCCTTGTTCCGGGCGGGACCCATGTCGCGCGCCCAGACGACCTCTGCCCCATCGATGTCGGCTTCATTATAGACCCACTCGTTGTACCAAACGTCGTGGTGGGGGCCGTAGCGCACAATCGCAAGCTGACGTCCAGGGAGCCTCCGAAACTTTTCCAACGCCCTTGCACGCGCCAGGTTGGTCGGCGAAGGGGCGCACCAGCTTAACACACCCGCTCCCGGCCATGTGTGCGGCAGGTGCAACGGTGCTGCACCGACTCGCACGAATAACATGAGCAAACAGATCAAAGGGACGGTTCTCACTATGAGCAAGCCCGGCGCCCCGGCGCGGGTACGATGAGATCGCAGACGGCGCATGGCCTGCAATACCAGCGCCAGCATTGCGCAAGTTATGGCTGCAGCATAATGCGGGTAGAACCAGGTGCTGAGCATGGACCCTGCAATAGCTACCCCGCAGACCACCAACAGGAATCGTGTGTTCGAGCTTACGTCTCTCCACGAAAAGCCAAACGGCAGGGTTGCTGCGGTCAGAAAAAGCGGCAGCGTTAGAACCGGGCCGAAAAAGAAGCACCACAATCTGACCAGCGCCGTTAAGTCGGCTTTTGCTAGTCCTGTGATCGACCGTGATTCCTGATAGTGGCGTACCATGACGTCGCGGTAGAAATCCCGAAAGATAGCATGATTATAAGGCGGCATCGGTTTTAGCGATTGCCAGAGGAAATGGGAAGCCGGATTGTAGGTACGCTCGTTGATCAGAAACGCCGTGTCCCAAGGACTGCCGGTGGTGCGCCAAAAATAATAACCCATGGCACATCCTGTCAAAACCAACATTACAAAGAGGGGGGCCCCAACACGCTTCATTCTCCTTTTGATCTCTTCCTCTTTGGGGATGGGACAAAGAGGTGGTGCACCCTCCACTCCCAAACTACGCCGGTTTCTTCCAAGCGTCCAAACGGCCAGCGCGCACGCCACCGGCAAACCAAGAAACAGCCCTTCGTAAGGGCGGCTGTTAGCAATGATCGCGAAGCCGAATCCCATCAGCAGCGCATCCCGAACGCGCTGCGAACGTTCGATTCGCGGGAGCGCTCCTAACGCCAGTGCTCCGCCCGTGACTGCAACCGCGCCTCCCCAATAACTGTTTGCCCAGTAGCTGAAGGTGCCGAGGCGAATTACAGCCAGGAATCCGCCTAGTAGAGCCCATCCCGGAGGTAGCCATCCTTGCAACATCCAACAGATGGCCGCGCACATCAGCCCTACGCTCAGCCATACGCCCCAGAAGGGATGCCCCATGATCAACTGGCCGGCTGCCATGATCAGGCCTTGAGCGGGATAATACTTGGCCGTATAGGTCGGTCTCCAAATGATATAGAAGCTTTCGAAGTGCACCCACATGGGGTGAGTGGGATTGGTCAACCTTCCGTGGGCGAAAGTATCTGCCAGCAGAAGGTAGCCGAATTCGTCGTGCACGCCGGGTTGAGGAATGGGCAGGATGGGCAACAGGGCGGCGCGGGCTGCGAGCGCCGCGAGCCCCACAACCAACACGGAGAGACCCTGCTTCTGCGCCAGGCGGTTAAGCAATCGCTCGGCGCGCTCAAACCAGCGCGCGCCCAAGTTGGGAGAAGCGTAGGCAATGACGACCGAAGCCACTACCAAAGCGAATTCTATCCAGAAAAACATACCAAATACTCTTGAGCGGAAATCAAAACTCGAGAGCTGTAGGGCCGCCCTGGTGGCCGCCCTCGGGCATTCGGCGGACTTGCCATGCACGCCGAAACACGACTATTTGACACACTCAGCCGGGGCAGCGACCCTCGCTCGCCTGACGAGCGTTATTCCCGCCAAGACCACGGCCACGGCACTCGCCAACAAGGTCCCGAGAGCGAGGTACGGGTCCCGATAACGGACGACAATTCGATGCTGGCCCGGAGGTATGCGCAAGCTCATCTGGTCGTACTCATCGGTGCAGATCCCGACTGGAAGGCCATCGATGGAAGCGGCAAAGAACGGATTGCTGGCAAACCTCAAATGCAAGCGGGCTTCCTGGCTGGAAGTGACGTCGACCTGGATGCTGTTGGTCGTCAGGTGGTAGTCGATTCCCGCGACTGCGCCGGATTCCCAGGAAACCAGCGGGGCGGCCTCGGGATCCTGGTACACGGTGCGGTCGGCATCGTGGAAGGTCGGAATCAAGCCGTTCGCGAGCAGTACGGGCGCGTACTCTGGGACCCCGTTTTTCACGATATACCAGCGTACGCCCCAGCGGCGGAGATGAGCAAAGGGCAATTGGTTGGGTGGATCGGCGTAAGACGCACAATAGTTAAGGCCCAAAGCGATCTGGCGGTTTGATGCCGGCACTAATGTGTCGTAGCCTGCGATCGATTGCAGACCCCACAACGTCGCGTAGTCGTAGCCAATGGAGTTGGCGCTCTTCTGATCTCCAGACCGGTAGCCGATGGAGATCAGTCTGCCCTCATTCAATTGCTCCTGGAGAGGCTCGACGAGCGGGATACTCTCCTGGTGAGTCAGGAACAGTCTGGGGGGACGCAAAAGGTACAGCGCCAGGAAGTTGGCCAAGGTGGCCACGATCGCCGCGGCAAAGACGGCCCGTGCTGCCCCCCGGCTCTTGAATACGCCCAATAGCCAGGCCAGCCCCACAGTGGCCATCGCCACCAAAAAGAATGCGGTATGAATTTGGAGTTTGAAGGGCCAGCGAAACCGGTTCAGAACTGGTATCGCATACAGGATTTCCGCATACGCGTTAACCGACCAAAAGAGCGAGACAAGCGCCCCAGCCCAGCAGATGAAAAAGTACTTCATCCGCCGGGCATCCAGTGCCTTCCGGAAGAACGCGATCACTCCGACCCCAATGAGCACAACGGTCAGGTAGCCGATGTGCGACAGATACGGCACCGCAGTAATCGCCGCGCGGGCGTTGTAGCGCGCGTTGGAGAAAGGATTAAGCAGCCCTGAAAACCAGGAGACCAGGTCGAACGCGCCCCACTCGAATTCCCCCTTCGCCAGAGCTTGCCTGCGGGCTGCGGAAATCGTCGCTTGGTGCCACATGGGCAGCAATATCGGCAGCGAAAAAACGATCGTCAGCGCCCAATTCGCCGCGTAGCGCCGGACGGCCGCCACGACTCTGCGGCGATGCAACCGGAACTGCAGCATAGCCACGAGAGTGAAAACCATTAGCTCGAACGCCCCGCAATGCAGCACCTGCTCCGGATATCCAATGAACACAAGCAACAAATGCGCCGTCAACAGGCCGACGGCCGCATAGGGTGTGCCATCGAACAGTCTCAGTGCGAAATAGAGCATCCAAGGGAAATAGGCTGCCGATCCCGAAAGCGTGCTCCAGCCGGCGCTGACGTAGATATTGAAACTGTTCAGTTCGTAAGTAAGCGCTCCCCAAAACGCTGCGCGCGCATCACCGGTGATCAGGCGCAGCAAGAGGAACCCACCGGCGGCGCCGGTGATTAGATAAAAGGTCACGAGGAAATCAACAGCGCCGAAGGGCTGGCCGAGCAGTATATAACTAGCGAACGTGGCGGCGTACCCTGGTACATTCAGTGCGCCCGAGGCGCCATTACTCAGGTGCGGCACTCCCGCGAACTGATGGAAGTTGAACTGGGCGATCTCCCCGCCTCTCAGCGCACGCCAGTTGTGGACAAGGCAGGGCAGGGCGAAATCCCGGTTATCGTCCTGCAGGAAGTAATACGGCCTCCGCAGTTCAATCGCCAGCAAGACGGCCAGAACGGTCGCCGCCAGCAATAGCGGGTATCCGAATCTAGCGCGGAGGTTGTGCATCGCTACCGATCACCCCGGCGGAGGCGCCGGTCGCCGCTGCCGTTCCTGACGCCTCGCGAGGGTCGTTAATTATATTGCGTACAATGAAAGCCGGACGCTGCTTGACTTCCTCAAAGATGCGTCCCATATACTCCGCCAGAATGCTCAGGCAGAAAAGTTGAAGGCTTCCCAGGAACAGGATCGCCACCAGCAGTGTCATGAAACCGCGCGGCGCGTTGGGGAAGATGAAGTAGAACATAATGTAAAGAACAATCGCCCCGCCGGTCGCCAGGGTGGCCAGGAATGCCAAGAACGAGATCATTTCAAGAGGCTGATAAGAAAAGGAAAATATCCCCCGCTTCGCCCACCGCACATTGTCCAGAAACGAGTTGGTCGATTGGCCGGCAAACCGCTCGGCGCGCGTGTACGGAACTCCAGTCTGGCGAAAGCCCACCCAGGCTCTTAACCCGCGCAGGAAGCGATCGCGCTCGGGCATCAACAGCAACGCCTGCACGACGCGCCGGCTCATTATGGAGAAGTCGCCGGCGTCAAGCGGCATCTCCAGGTAAGAGAGGCGCCGGTAAAGCCGGTAGAAGGCCCTCCGCGCCGCTTCCATCAACCGGCCTTCGCGCCGGCGCTCCCGCACCCCGTAAACGACGTCGTAGCCCGCCGCCCATTCACGGACCAGGGCGGGAATCACCTCGGGAGGATCCTGCAAATCACCGTCCATCAAGATGACAGCCTCGCCGGTGCTCCGCTCCATGCCGCTGGTAAAAGCCATCTGCGATCCGAAGTTCCGGCTATGCGAGATTACCGTGAGGCGGGGGTCTTGGGCGGCCAGTTCCGCCAGCAACTCCTCCGCATTATCGGGGCTGTTATCGTTGACGTAAATGATCTCATAACTCGGCGTCACCGACCTCAAGACCTCCGTGAGCCTGCGGTGCATCTCGCGCACGCTGCCAGCGTCGCGATAGCAAGCCACCACCACGGAAATCATCTTCCCGGTTAGCACCGTACCATCTCCTTCAGCGCCTCGTGAACGCGCCGCGCAATCTTTTCCGCCGTGAGGCCCTGCATTTGACGGAAGTACTCTTGGCTGCCGCACAGGTGCGAGAACCTGTCTGCGGCGCCGTAACTGCGCAACAGACACCGGGCGCCGCTCGCCGCCAGCCATTCTCCCACGGCCGAGCCGAGTCCGCCAAGCAGGCTGTGCTCCTCAATCGTAAAGATCGCCCCGCATTCTTCGGCGCACCTGTGCAGCAGAGCTTCGTCGAGCGGCTTCACGGTGTGCATGCTGACCACCCGGCAGCCGATGCCCTCACTTTCCAAAAGCTTGGCGGCGGCAACCGCCACCGGCAAAATTCCGCCTGTCGAAATCAAGGCGCAGTCAGTGCCGTTTCGCACCACGATGGCGCTACCGATAGAGAAAGGCACTGCGGCTTCGTGCACCTTTGGATCGCCCGCGCGCCCCAGCCGCAAATAAAGCGGACCAGCGTGACTGCCCGTGGCAAGCGTGCCCAACTCAGCCTCCATCGGATCACCCGGACACACCACGGTCATATTCGGCAAGCAACGCATAACGGCGATGTCCTCGAGTGAATGGTGTGTCGCGCCATTGGGGCCATAGCTGTATCCCCCGCCGACGCCGACCACTGTCACTGGAGCCTCCTGATAACAGATATCGTCACGAATCTGCTCCAGGCAGCGTAGGGTGGCGAATGGCACGATAGAGTACACGAACGGCTTCAGTCCTCCCAGCGCCAGCCCGGCGGCGACGCCGATCATGTTGGCTTCCGCCACACCCGCGTTGTAAAAGCGCCCCGGGAACCGCGCCGCGAACTCGTCAAAGATCTTGAACCCGAGGTCTCCCGTCAGCAGCACCACGCGCTGGTCCCGTTCGGCCAGCGCCGTCAGGCCGCGGATAAATGCATTTCTCATGGCTGGTGCCCTTCGATTTCGTCCAACGCTCGTCTTAGATCATTGTCGTTCGGCGGGCGGTAGTGCCATTCCAGATCATTTTCCATGAAAGATACGCCCTTGCCCTTTATCGTGTGGGCAATCACCGCAGTCGGCTGCGACGCTTCCAATGGCACTCGCCAAAGCGCGGCAGCGATCGCCTCCACGCAATGTCCATCGATCTCTACGCACGACCAGCCGAAGGCCCTCCACTTCTCCCCCAGCGGTTCCAGATAAGGACTCGTGGCGCCCATCGCGGAATACTTGTTGTAGTCCACGACCGCCACCAGATTGTCCAGCCCGCGCGCGCGGGCAAAGAGAGCTGCCTCCCAGACGCTGCCCTCAGCGCACTCGGCGTCACTGAGCAGCACGAAAACGCGATAGCTCTGCTCTCGGATCTTGGCCGCCAGAGCTAGACCGGCCCCCAAAGAAAGGCCGTGACCCAGGGAGCCGGTGGCCACTTCGATACCGGGCACACAACGCGGCGCGGGGTGCTCGGCCAGCCGCCCTCCGTCGCGCGCATACTCCTCGAGTACGTCCTCGGGGAAGAACCCACGTTCGGCCAAGACCGCGTAGAGTGCCATGCACCCATGCCCTTTGCTCAGGATGAAGCGGTCACGCGCCTCGTCCTGCGGAGCGGCGGGATCAATGCGCAGAACGCTGAAGTACAAAGCTGCCATCACATCGGCGCAGGAGAGTGCCGAGGCCACGTGCGGCGTCTTGCCGGCATGTGCCATGCGCACGATCTTCGCGCGGATGGCTCGTGCTCGCGTCTCGACCGAATCAGCTCCGCGCATGTTTCTCCGCCACCATCACGTACACTGCGCAGCCCAGTGCATTCACCACGGGCAGGCGCTCCACCAACGGCTCCAGCCGTTTCATCAGTCTCGCCAGGAAGTCAGGGCAGAACATCGGCACAAAACCCGCAAACCGGCAGGATACTACCGCTCCCCCTGCGTCCGAGAACCAACGGCCCACGCGACGTGGCGTGTAGGATCTCTCACGGTGCTCGAGGTGGTATTTCGAGACTCGTTCAATCACCTTTAACCCCGGGTTGTTCCCGTTGGGCTCGTGGACCACCACACGCGAAGCCACGCGTAGCGCTTCCCGAACCATCAGCTCGGGCGCGTCGGCGTGATGCAGGATGCTCTGTAGCAGAACGACGTCAAACGCGCCGTCCCGGAAAGGAAGTCGGTGGCCATCCGCCGCCAGGAACCGCACGGGACGCTCACCTAGTTTGCTTGCCGCCACCCGAACTGCCGCCAGTGCCGCATCCAGCGCCACCAACGTCCGGGGTCGCGCCACATCCCAGATGCGTGCGGTATAGAAGCCATCACCGCAGCCAAGATCCAGAACCGAGCGGCCCGTGAACTCCGCAGTGTGGGTGGTGGCCTCGATGGAGCGTTGTGTCGCCATGCGACTGCTCAGGCGCAGACCAGTCGTGTACCCGTAGCTGGCGTTGGCCGAGGCGTCACGGTTGAACACTTCCACGCTTTCACGACGCACCCGCTCTCACCCTCCCACCCGGGCCAAGATCCCCAGATTACCTGCACGCATCGGCACGATCCACCTCCCGCATCGGGACCCCTTCACAGCCGGCAGCAGTCTCGATTTCAACCACCCCGGCAACGGCGCCAGCTTACACCAGTACGCAAGCGGATACTCATTGCGCACCGAAAAAACCCTCACCACGTCGAAACCGTTCTGCCGGAAGAGCGTTGCCATCGTCTTTTGGTCATACAAGTAAGTGTGCTCGATATCGATTACCGGGCTGTACTCACCCAAAAGGCGGTTTGTCCAGGCCCCGACGTCGTGGTTGATGAATAGCGCCAGACCACCCGGCTCCAGAAGCACTCGGCACGCTTGCAGCACTTCGTTCGGCCCGGTCAGGTGATCCAAGACCTGGAAACCGCAAATGAGGCTAAACCATCCCGGCGGGTACAGCCCCGCTTGAAACATCTCATTCTTGATGCGGTCCCGCACTGCGTGGGACGCCGCCTCAACTGCGTGGCGGCTGGGTTCGACCCCGAACACTTCCGCGAATCCGAATTCGCGCGCCTTCTCCAGGAAGAATCCATTCCCACAGCCGATCTCCAACATCCTCGTTCTTCCCTTGCAGAGCGGCAGGCTTTCCGCTACGTAGCTAGCATAGGTCAGACGTGCGCAGGCGGATTCATCCTCATAATCGAAGGCGCTCCCGCGGTATAAACGGGCGAGTTCCTCCTCCGGCAGGACCGGGTCCGAGCGAATCAGCCTGCACTTGCGGCATCGGACTATGCGGTAATGTACCCGGTCCGGCTGCCGCCGGGCTGAAAACCGGCCATAGGTGGCTGCCTCCGCTCCCAATCGAGCGGGGTACAACTCGCGATCCCAGGCGTCGCTCTTGCAGATGGCGCATTGGGTGTGGATCATCGCGACCCGGCCGGATTGCTCCGAAACCATTCCGTGGTCCTCTCGATCCCCTCAGCCAAGCCGATCTTTGGCGCCCATTTCAACACCCGCCTTACCTTGCTCGGATCAGCCACCCAGGTATCTGTGTCCCAGATGCGTGCTGCCATGCTTCCCCAACGCACCTTAACTTTTGCCCCGGTGGCGCGCAGCACAGCATTCACTACATCTCGCAGCGTCGATTGCACGCCGGTCCCGATGTTGAAGGTCTCTCCGCATTGCAGGCTCAATTGACCGAGCTGCAGGTAGGCTTCCATAACGTCATCCACATGTGTGAAGTCGCGCGCGGTGTCGGGCGAGACCATTTCCAGATCTTTCCCTTCCAGGCATCGCCGAATGACGGTGGGAATCAGTCGCGAGGGGGCTTCATACGGGCCATAGACGGAGAATAGCCGGAGTGTGTTGACGGGGCGACGGTCCGCCCGCGCCATGTGTTGGCACACGAGCGTTTGGGCGCACTTCGCCACGGCATAATAACTGTTTGGCTCCGGCAGGTCTGTCTCGCGCATCGCGTGTAATTTGGCGCCGTATTCGGACGAACTGCCGGTGTTCACGAAGACCTTGTAGTCCACCTCTGCGCAGGCCTTCAGCAGGTTCCAGGTCCCGAATATGTCGGTCAGAATAATCTGGTCTGCGTTGGTCTGGTCGGGATACGCTCCGTGCACGGCGAGATGGTAGACGACGCTCGGTTGGATGGCCAACACGAGGTCACGGAGGCGCTCGGCAGCGGTGAGGTCCCCCGTGTGCAGATGCACTTTTTGCTCGATGCCGCGCAGCCGCCACAAATCCGCGCCTTCGCGCACCAAGGCATGCACTTCACATCCGACCCCGGCCAACTTCCGCACGAGTGACGCCCCGACAAAGCCGGTCGCACCCGTCACCAAGAATCGCTGGTCCAGAAGATTCATCTCACCCTCGTGCCGTATCCATTGGCCGGTTCCACGTAAATAGGTCAAGGCCCTTCATTCGGGCCACGGCAATCAAAGAGAGGCCTCGGATCCGCTGAGCGGCCCATTCCGCAGAAATGGACGTGCAGGGCACGCCCCAGACGTTCTCCGTGTAAGTCTTGAAGAAGATCTCATAGAGTCGCTTCCCGAAGCGGTTCGAGACCCAGTGCTCGAGGTCTTCTTCTTTCCGTACAGGAAAGAGTTTTGAGCGCAAATAACTCGCTGCGATTCGGATGCTCTCGATCAACCCGAGCCCCGAGAGCGCGTTCTTGACCTCTAAGGGATAGGAAAAGAACTTCTTGCGGTAGTAGATCCGCGAGAGGCGGGGGCGCAGCAGGAACTTCTCTCCGAGGATCTCGTTCCAGATCTGGTCGATCTCCTGCCATTTCGTATAAAAGCGGTGTCCGCCGATGTCAAATAAGTAGCCCTTGTAATTAACGGTACGCGCGATTCCGCCCACCGTGCCATCAGCCTCGAGCACAACCGCAGGCACTTGATGTTTGGACAGTTCGTAGGCCGCCGTCAACCCGGCGGGGCCTGCCCCGATGATGACCACGGACTTGTCTATGCAGGAATTCGTCACGATTTACCGCTCGGTGCATTTGACACTGGCCCGGATTGCCTGCTGCTTACCGGCTTCGTCTCGGCAGAAGCGCTCCTCGCCTTTGGGGGAGACTCCTCAAAGGGGTAAGGCGATAACCGCGGCGGATCTTCATCCGGCTCGAGCAGCCAAACATGCCTGTCTTTGAAGTAGTTGATGAGCTCGGCGTTCTTCGCCGCACCCATATCGCGGGCCCACACAACCTTCGCTCGGTCGATATCGGCTTCGTTATAGACCCATTCGTGGAAACATATTTCGTGATCAGGCCCGTAGTGAACAATGGC
>Ga0187854_10003199_pt1 | contig 13163 bp, 8 predicted proteins | sample June2016WEW_6_15_FD_132445 | JGI IMG/M metagenome (GOLD analysis project Ga0187854, IMG submission 132445) | Peatland microbial communities from SPRUCE experiment site at the Marcell Experimental Forest, Minnesota, USA - June2016WEW_6_150 | ecosystem: Environmental > Terrestrial > Soil >...
CCTGCCCCCGGGCGGGGTGCCCGTCAAGCTTGACGCGGCGCCGCGAACGCGGAATGTTCGCGGGGTCTCCTCGAAGGGCCATCGTGGGCGCCGGCAGCGACAAGCGCGACAAGATCGAGTTCTGGCGGGAAGAGGTGCTCCGCCGCGCCGAGCAGGCGCTGCAGGGGCGGCTCGTGGGCCTCTGGCAGACGACCGACGGGAAGACGATGGTGCCCATCGCGGTGGGGGCGGGGCGCGAGCTGCCGCCGACCGCGGCCGCGGAGATCACGCGCGCGCTGGGCGGCTGGCACGTCCCGATCGATCGCGAAAGCCGCTGGCTCGCGGCGCGGCTCGACATGGGGCGCTGGTGCATCGCGCCCGTGCGGGCCGACGTCCCCGCGCCGCCGCCGCACGGCATCGAGCGGCGGAAGAAGGAGCGGATGATGCTCGAGCTGGCCGGCCTCTGTCTCGGCCTGATCGAGCAGCGCTTCGCCGCCGAATCGTCGTCGGAGCCCGAGGCGTAGAGGTGGCCCGCGGCTTTTGTCACACCCTACACCCTACCCCCTACACCCTCGCCTTTCTTCTAGTAGCAGCGCCCCTTCCGGCACAGTCTCTTTACGATCAGGCCCAGTCCGCCCGCGGCCGCGGCCAGGTGGACTCCGCCTGGGAGCTGATCCAGCGCGCCGCCGAGCTCGCCCCCAACGCCGCCGAAGTGCAGTTCCTCCTCGGCGACATCGCCTGTCAGAAGGCCGGCACGGCGAGCGCGTTCAGCGCCTTCGGCCTCGCGCGGAAGTGCGAGGCGGGCTACGCGCGCGCGGCCGCGCTCGCGCCCGACAGCCTCGGGTACGTCGCGGCCCTCGCCTCCTATCTCGCGCAGGCCCCCGGCATCGTGGGCGGCGACAAGGACTCGGCGCAGAAGCTGATCGCGCGGGTGCGCGCGCGGGACGAGGTGCGCGGCGTCTTCCTGCAGGCGGGGCTCTGGTGGGCGGGGAACGCGGCCTCGAAGCAGCGCGCCGATTCGGCGGTGGATGCGTTGGGCAAGGCGCGTCCGGCCGAGCGCCCGACGCAGTTCCGCGTGGCGCAATGGTGGGAGCGGACCGGCCGGCCCGAGCGCGCCCTGCCCGTGTACCAGGCGCTGGCGGCGCGCAATCCCGGCGACGGGGTCGTGCAGTTCTACGTCGGGCGGGAGCTGGTGCTGCTGAAGCGGAATCCGCGCGAGGCGCAGAAGGACCTGAACGTCGCCGCCGCGGTCGCCGCGCCGGCGGCCGGGCCTGACGTCTTCACCTTCGCGCCGGGCGCCCCCTGGTACCGCCTCGGCCAGGCCTACGAGCAGCTCGGCATGAGCGACAGCGCGCGCCTCTGCTTCCGCCGCGCGCTGGAGCTCAACCCGCAGCTCGGCGCCGCGCGCGTCTCGCTCGACTCCCTGAAGCACCGCTAGCGGTCCGCCCGCCCGGCCCGCCAGGCCGCGGGCCGCCGTCATCGTTCCATTGCGGGCGCGGTCGCGCTCGTCCGCACCGGTCCGCAGCAAACTGGCGCCGCACCTCGGCTTCAGGCTGCTAGTGTGGCGAAGTGGGACCTTGCCACCTCAGCGCCGAGCCGAGCACCTTATGGGCATGCCGCAGACAGCCGAGATCTGGACGGCGGAGCGGATCCGTGCGCTCCCCGACGACGGCCTCCGCCACGAGGTCGTGGACGGGGAGCATCTGGTGAGTCCCTCGCCGCGGCTCAAGCACCAGCGGGCCCTGGGGCTTCTTTGGGGGCCGTTGAGGCTCTATGTGCTGCAGCATCAGTTGGGCGAGTGCCTGACCTCTCCCGCCGACGTAGAGTTGGATCCGCGCACGCTGGTCCAGCCGGACCTGTTCGTGACTGCGAAACGGCGGGCGAAGGACTGGACGGAGATCCTCCCACTGCGGCTGGCGATCGAGGTTCTCTCGCCGAGCACGGCCCGCGCCGACCGGATCGTCAAGCGGCGGCGCTTCCAGCGCGCGGCGATCGAGTACTGGATCGTGGACCTGGATGCGCGGGTCGTCGAGCGCTGGCGTCCCGGCGACGAGCGGCCCGAGGTCGCGACCGAGAAGCTGGAGTGGCAGCCCGAGCCGGCCGTGCCGCCGCTGGTGATGGATCTGGTGGCGTTCTTCCGTGAGGTCCACGCCGAGGAGTAGGGCCGTCCCCGGGCGCGCAAACCGTCATCGTTTCATTGCGGGCGCTGCCCGCGCTCATCGGTACCGGCCCGCCGAAAAGCGGTGCCGCGCCTCGGCTTCCGGCAGTTAGCGTGGCCGGGTGGACCCTTGCCACCCGAGCGCCGAGCCGAGCACCTTATGGGCATGCCGCAGACAGCCGAGATCTGGACGGCGGAGCAGATTCGCGCGCTCCCCGACGACGGCCTCCGCCACGAGGTCGTGGACGGGGAGCATTTGGTGACGCCCGCTCCGCGCGCCCTGCACCAGATCGCCATCTCGGAGCTGGAGGCGATCCTTCGTCCCTACGTTCGCGAGCGCGGTCTCGGGCGAGTGATCTTCTCCCCGGCCGACATCGAGCTGGACCGGCGGACGCTGATGCAGCCGGACCTCTTCGTGACGCGCAAGGTCCGCGTGAGGACGTGGAAGGACGCCGTCCCGCTGCGGCTGGCGATCGAGGTCCTCTCGCCGAGCACGGCGCGCGCCGACCGGATCGTCAAGCGGCGCAGGTTCCAGCGGGCCGCCATCGAGTGCTGGATCGTGGATCTGGACGCGCGGGTCGTCGAAGTGTGGCGCCCCGGCGACAAGCGGCCGGAGGTGGCGGCCGAGCGGCTCGAGTGGCAGCCCGAGCCGGCGCTGCCTCCGCTGGTGATCGATCTGGTGGCGTTCTTCCGCGAGGCGCACGCCGATGAATAGTCGGGACGATATGCTGGAACGCTTTGATGCCCACATGGACGCCAAGATCCAGGCGGTGAAGTCGGATGTCCTGCGCTGGATGTTCCTCTTGTGGATCGGCACGGTCGTTCTCACTGTGGCGCTTCGCGTGAGAGTCCACATGTTGCCCGTCAGCCATCAGGGGACCGTGGCCGGCCACGTGCGCAACGTGCCTTAGCGGGTGCACCAGTCTACTACGAAACGCGAAAGGCCGGGGCTCTCACCCCGGCCTTTCGCTTAGCGCGGCGAACTGGCGGCCGCGGTGGTCTCGCAAGCAGTCGCACTATACGCTCGGCCGCGCCCAACGGGCAACGGCGTCATCCTTCGGTTGCGGAAAGGCGCCGTCCGGTGCCAGCTTGACGGGTCCCCCGCCGCCACCAGGAGCCCGCCGTGCGCAGGTCCGTCTACACCCTACCCCCTACACCCTACACCCTGCTCCTCGGCGCCCTGATGCTTGCGGCCGCCCCGCTCCCGGCCCGCGCCCAGTCCGTCACCGCCTACACCCAGCTCCAGTGGCGCTCCATCGGCCCCGTCCGCGGCGGGCGCACCGTCGCGGCGGTCGGCGTGCCGCAGCGGCCGGGCCTCTTCTACATAGGCGTCACCGACGGCGGCGTCTGGAAGACCAACGACTACGGCCGCACCTGGCGGCCGATCTTCGACAGCGAGCCAACGGGAAGCGTCGGCGCGATCGCCGTCGCCGCATCGGACCCGAACGTGATTTATGTAGGAAGCGGCGAGGGCCTCCAGCGCCCCGACCTCTCCATCGGCGACGGGATCTACAAGTCCACCGACGCGGGCCGCACCTGGGTACATGAAGGCCTGACGAACGGCCAGCAGATCACGCAGATCACCGTGGACCCGCGCGATCCGGCCAGGGTCTGCGTCGCGGTCCTCGGCCATCCATACGGCTCGAACCCGGAGCGCGGCGTCTTCCGCTCCACCGACGGCGGCGCCACCTGGGCGAAGGTCCTCTACACCGACGACGAGACCGGCGCGACGGATCTGGTCCTCGACCCCGCCGGCGCCGACACCGCCTTCGCCGTGATGTGGGCGGCGCGGCAGTCGCCGTGGGAGGGCGGGCCGTACTACCTCAACCTGGCGGAGAAGAACGGCCTCTACCGCTCCACCGACGGGGGCGCGACTTGGGCGAAATTCGGCACCGGGCTCCCGACCGGGAGTGACGGCCTCGGGCGGCTCGGCCTGGGCACGTCGGCCTCGGAGCCTCGCCGGATGTACGCCATCGCGCCCGCGACGAAGAACGGCGGGCTCTACCGCAGTGACGACGGCGGCGCCACCTGGCGGCTCGTCAACGCCGACCAGCGGCTCTGGGACCGCGACGGCGACTTCAGCGAAGTCAAAGTGGACCCGAAGAACGCCGACGTCGTGTACGTGGTGAATGTCACCTCGTGGAAGAGCACCGACGCCGGCGCGCACTTCACCGCCTTCAAGGGCGCGCCCGGCGGCGACGACCCGCACCGGCTCTGGATAGACCCGAACAACACCCAGGTGATGATCCTGGCGGGCGATCAGGGCGCGGGGGTGAGCGTCAACGGCGGCGAGACCTGGTCGAGCTGGTACAACCAGCCGACGGGGCAGTTCTACCACGTCATCACCGACAACGACTTCCCCTACCGCGTCTACGGCGGCCAGCAGGAGAGCGGCTCGGCGTGGGTCTTGAGCCGAGGGAACGACGGGCAGATCACCTTCGCCGACTGGCATCCGGTGGGCGCCGAGGAGTACGGCTACATCGCGCCCGACCCGCTGCATCCCAATCTGATCTTCGGCGGGAAGGTCTCGCGGTTCGACCTGAACACGGGGGACGTGAAGAACGTCGCCCCGATCGCGCCCGAGGGGCAGCGGTACCGGTTCGTGCGGACCGAGCCGCTCCTCTTCAGCCCGGTGGATCCGCGGATCCTCTACTACGCGGGGAACGTGGTGTTCAAGACCACCGACGGCGGGGAGAGCTGGCAGGTCATCAGTCCCGACCTGACGCGCGACAGCGCGGCCACGCCGGGGCTGCTGGGCGACTTCGCCTCGCAGGACCCGGAGCACGGGCGGCATCGCGGGGTCGTCTACACCCTCGCGCCGTCGTATCGGAACAAGGACCTGATCTGGGCGGGGACGGACGACGGGCTCATCTGGGTGACGCGGGACGGCGGGAAGAAGTGGGACAACGTGACGCCGGCGGACCTGACGCCGTGGAGCAAGGTCTCGCTGATGGAGGCGAGCCATGTGAACCCGGAGGAGGCGTACGCGGCGGTCAACCGGTTCCGGCTCGACGATCTGAAGCCGCACATCTACCGCACGCGGGACGGCGGCCAGAACTGGGAGCAGATCGTCGCCGGGATTCCCGACGACGAAGTGGTGAACGCGGTGCGGGAGGATCCGGCGCGGCCGGGGCTGCTGTTCGCGGCGACGGAAAACCAAGTCTACGTCAGCCTGGACGACGGGGATCACTGGCAGGGCCTCAGGCTCAACATGCCGGCGACCTCGGTGCGGGACGTTTGGATCCACGAGTCCGATCTGATAGCGGGCACGCACGGGCGGGGCTTCTGGATCCTCGACGACATCGCGCCTCTCCGTGAGCTGGCGGTGGCGGGGCATGCTACACCCGACACCCTACACCCTACACCCAGTTCTTCAGGCGGACTGTGGCCGGAGCCTCACCTGTATGCTCCAGCTCTGGCCACGAGAGTCCGCCGCGACAAATGGACCGACACTCCCCTTCCTTGGGATGAACCTGCGGGGAAGAACCCCCCTGATGGAGCGATTATCGATTATTGGCTCCCACAGGGCGTTACCGGTCCCGTGCGGCTGCGGATCCTGGACGACGCGTCCGACATCGTGCGGACGTTCTCGAGCGACGATCCGGTCGTGCTGCCGGACTCGACGACGAATCTCCCGCTGGGCTGGGCGCGTCCGCCGCAGCGGTTCTCCGCCGAGCCGGGGCCGCACCGGTTCTTGTGGGACCTGAGGTATGCGCCGCCGCCGGCGACCGAGCGCGGCTTCCCCATCTCGGCCATCTGGGGCGACACGCCGCTGGAGCCGCTGGGTGTGTGGGTGATGCCGGGGACCTATCGCTTGCAGCTCACGGTTCAGGGGAGGACCTACGAGCAGACGCTGCTGGTGCGGATGGACCCGCGGGTGAAGACGCCGGAGGCTGACCTAGGTCAGCAGTTCGCGGCGTCGATGCGGATCGTGGAGCTGTGGCGCCGCGACTCGACGGCGATCGGCGACGTGCGGGCGATGCGCGCCGAGGTGGACTCGCTGAAGAAGGCGGCGGGGGCGGGCCCGCGGGCCGATTCGCTGACGGCGTTCGACGCGAAGCTGGCGGCGCTGCTGAGCGGGGGAGGGGCAGGTGGGCGGCGGGGTGGCGCGCCGGCTGCGGCGGCGCCGTCCGGTATCCAGGGTGGCCAGGGCAATCCGCCCGGCGGCTTCGGTGGTGGGCAGCGGGGCCGCGGCGGAGAGGGCAGGGAGCGTGGCGAGGCTGGCCGCGCGCAGGAGGCCGGGGGCTTTGCGGGTGGCCAGGCCGGTCCGGTGCAGGAGAGCAATCTGCTGCGGCTGGCCGGAGAGTTGGGCGGGCTGTACGGGATCGTGGAAGGGAACGACTCCGCGCCGACGAGCCAGGCCGCGATGCAGTTCTTCAGTCTCCAGCGCTCTCTCCAGGACGCGTTGGGCCGCTGGGACGCCCTGCGGCAGGAGGGGGCGGGGCTGGGGGTGGTGGGGCGGTAGCGGAGCGGAAGCGTGCTGTGGTCAAGCTACGCTGCAGTGGACGGGCCGGCGCGACGCCGACTGCGTAGGCGACGGGCCGGTCACGGGCCCAGCGGACAAGCGATTCGGGTCTCGGCGATCCAGCTGTAAGTGAAAGTCGGCCGTCGAGTTGGCCTAGCCGCCTCGCATGGCTGTTCTTCGGATGCCAGTTCCTCAAGCCGTCCTTCAGCGCCAGCGGACTCACGGCCACATGACGCTCGCACATTACTCTGTTGTTGGGGTTACTCGAAGAGACGCTGCATGCTTCACTGGAGCCCTCGGAGATCAGACTGGAGCGCGGCCGCGGCGCCGAAGCTGGGAGACTTGGAAATGGATCAGAGTGAGCTCAATTGGATAGCGAACTTCATTTGGGGCATCGCGGACGATGTGCTTCGCGACCTTTACGTCCGTGGTAAGTACCGGGACGTGATCCTGCCCATGGTGGTGTTGCGTCGCCTGGACGCAGTACTGGAGCCAACCAAACAAGCCGTTCGCGAGATGAAGGCGTCGCTCGACAAGGCGGGGGTCGTGGATCAGCGCCTCGGCCTGCAGCAGGCGTCGGGCCAGGCATTCTACAACGCGTCCAAGTTCACGCTCCGGGACCTACGCGCTCGCTCCAGCCAGCAGCAACTCAAGGCAGACTTCGAGGACTATCTCAGCGGTTTCTCCCCAAATGTGCAGGAAATCCTCGACAACTTCGAATTCCGCAACCAAATCCCACGGCTCTCAAAGGCCGACGCCCTAGGTACGCTGATCGAGAAGGTCCTCGATCCGTCCATCAATCTCAGTCCAAATCCGGTGTTTGACTCGGACGGCTCCGTTCGTCTGCCTGGCCTCGATAACCACGGCATGGGAACGATCTTTGAAGAACTCGTGCGGCGCTTCAACGAGGAGAACAACGAGGAGGCAGGGGAGCACTGGACGCCGCGCGACGCCGTGAAGCTGATGGCGCGGCTGGTGTTCCTGCCGATCGCGGACGAGATCGAGTCGGCGACCTATCTCATATACGACGGTGCGTGCGGCACCGGTGGGATGCTGACGGTCGCTGAGGAGACGCTGCATCAACTCGCTAAGGAGCACGGCAAGCAGGTAGCCACCCACCTCTACGGCCAGGAGATCAACGCCGAAACCTACGCCATCTGCAAGGCGGACCTGTTGCTCAAGGGCGAGGGCGAGGCGGCCGAGAACCTCGTCGGCGGCCCAGAGTACTCCACCCTCTCCAACGACGCCTTTCCATCGAGGGAGTTCGACTTCATGCTCTCGAACCCTCCCTACGGGAAGAGCTGGAAGAGCGATCTGGAACGGATGGGGGGCAAGGACGGAATCAAGGACCCGCGTTTCGTGATCGAGCACGCGGGAGACGCCGAGTACTCGCTGATCACCCGATCGAGCGACGGGCAGATGCTCTTCCTGGCGAACCTGTTGAGCAAGATGAAGCAGGGTACAAAGCTCGGCAGTCGCACTGCCGAGGTGCACAACGGCTCTTCGCTCTTCACGGGCGATGCCGGTCAGGGCGAGAGCAACATCCGCCGTTGGATCATCGAGAGCGATTGGCTGGAGGCGATTGTCGCATTGCCCCTCAACATGTTCTACAACACGGGCATCGCGACGTATGTCTGGGTGATCTCGAACCGGAAGCCGGAGCACCGGCGGGGCAAGATCCAGCTGATCGACGCAACGCAGTGGTTCAAGCCGCTCCGAAAGAACCTGGGCAAGAAGAACTGCGAGCTGTCCGAGGAGGACATTCAGCGCATCTGTGACACGTTTCTGGCCTTCAAAGAGACCGAGCAGTCCAAGATTTTCCCGAATGCGGCCTTCGGGTACTGGAAGGTCACAGTGGAGCGGCCGCTGCGACTGAAAGGCGTCGACGGTACCCGCGTCTACTCGCCCAAGGAGATCAAGGCGCTCAGGGAGACCGCTGAGCGGGACGAGGAGGCTCCACCGGTCATTGCGAGGATCTACAAGCTAGGCAAGACCGACCCCGACCCGTTGAGGGGCCGCTTTGAGGTCGAGTTGCGGGGCAAACGCTGCATCGTGGAGTACGAGCCGGACAGTGACCTGCGCGACACCGAGCAAGTTCCGTTGTCGGAGGAGGGAGGAATCGAGGCCTTCATCCGACGCGAGGTGCTCCCGCACGTTCCGAACGCTTGGTATGACTCGACCAGCATGAGGATCGGCTACGAGATCAGTTTCAACAGGTACTTCTACAAGCCGCAGCCGCTGCGCACCCTTGAGGAGATCCGCGCCGACATCCGGGCACTGGAGAACGAGAACAAAGGGTTACTGGGTGAGATCATCGGGGAGAGTGCTCGATGAAGGCCACAGAAGCCAAGCTGCTCAAGTTCCTCAAGGACAGCCCTCAATTCGTCATTCCGATCTACCAGCGTACTTACAGTTGGACAGAGCACGAGTGTCGCCAACTCTGGGATGACATCATCCGAACTGGAAGCAGCCCAGCAATTTCAGCGCACTTCATCGGGTCGATCGTCTACATCGAAAGGGGACTATACCAGGTCTCGAGTCTGTCACCCCTCTTGGTCATTGACGGTCAGCAGCGACTTACAACCCTCACATTGCTTATCGAAGCGCTGGCACGGAAGGTGGGCGACACGGAGCCCGTGGATGGATTCTCGGCGAAGAAACTGCGCAGCTACTACCTCTTGAATCCACTTGAACAAGGGGAACAGGCGTACAAGCTCCGGCTGACACAGACCGACAAGGACTCCCTCTGCGCCCTTGTGCAGCAGCGGCCATCACCCAGTGACCCGTCGGTCCGGGTGGAGGAGAACTTCGGTTTCTTTGTTCGGCAGGTCGCGGGCCTTGGGGACAACGTGGACGCCCTCTGCAATGGGCTCGCAAAGCTGATGGTGGTGGATATTGCCCTGAGCCGGGACCAGGACAATCCGCAGCTCATTTTCGAGAGCATGAACTCCACCGGAAAAGAGCTCAGCCAGGCCGACCTCATTCGCAACTTCATCTTGATGCGCCTCGAGCCGGCCGTGCAGGAACGACTATACGAGGACTTCTGGCGCCCGATGGAGGTGGAGTTTGGACAGGAGGCGTATGGCACGCTCTTCGACAGCTTCATGCGCCACTACCTCACGGTCAGGACCGGCGAGATCCCCAAAGAAGACGAAGTCTACGACGAGTTCAAAGCGCATGCGCAGGCGCCGGAGGTCGCCGCTGCCGGAGTCGACTCCCTCGTCGCCGAGATTCGACGCTTTGCAGGGCACTACTGTGCCATGGCGCTCAGGAAGGAGGCCGACAGCGAGCTGGCCGATGCCTTCCAGGACTTACGCGAACTCAGAGTAGACGTGGCATATCCATTCCTCCTGGAGCTCTACGAGGACTACGTCGGTGGCCTGCTAAGCCAGCCGGAGTTTCTAGCAGCAGCACGTCTTGTGGAGGCCTATGTCTTCCGGCGAGCAGTCTGCGCGATTCCCACCAACTCCCTCAATAAGACGTTCGCGACCCTTGGTCGCGGGCTGAAGAAGGACAGGTATCTCGAGAGCATCCAGGCACAGCTGCTACTGCTCCCGTCGTACCGGCGCTTCCCCGACGATGAGGAGTTCCGCCGCGAGATTCAAGTCCGAGACTTGTACAACTTCCGCAGCAAGAGCTACTGGCTGCGGAGGATGGAGAACCACGGGCGCAAGGAGCGCGTGCCGGTAGCCGAGTACACCGTGGAGCACATCCTGCCGCAGAACGAGAACCTCTTAGCGGAGTGGCAAGCGGCTCTGGGACCCGAGTGGCAGCGTGTTCAACAGACCTGGCTCCACACGCTTGGCAATCTGACTCTTACCGGATACAACTCGGAGTATAGCGATCGCCCGTTTGCCGAGAAGCGGGACATGGCGGGCGGCTTTCGCGAGAGCCCGCTCAGGCTCAACGAAGGCTTGGGTGTGTTGCCGGAGTGGAACGAGGACACTATCCGCGAACGAGCGGCGCGACTGGCCGCCATCGCGATCGGAGTGTGGAAGGCTCCCTCACTCGACTCCCACGTGCTGGACGCGTACCGGCCGACACAGGAACTCGCGACTCACTACACCTTGGCGGATCATCCGCAGCTGGAGACTGGGCCTATGCGCCCCCTCTTTGATGCGTTTCGCAGGGAGGTATTGGCGCTCGATCCATGCGTGACGGAGGAATTCCTCAAGGTATACGTAGCCTACAAGGCCGAGACGAACTTTGTGGACGTTGTGCCGCAATCGAAGCGCCTAAGGCTGGCACTCAATATGGCGTTCCACGAGATCCAGGACCCTAGGGGGATCTGCAAGGACGTGACTAACGTCGGGAGATGGGGCAATGGCGACGTGGAGGTGAGTCTCGGTTCCCTCGATGAACTGCCCTACGTGATCGGACTGGTGCGGCAAGCACTCGAGAAGCAGATGGGTAATGGTGGCGGGGCGGCGTGATTGACGGTCTGAAGCCCTATGCTGTGTACAAGGACTCCGGCGTGCCGTGGCTTGGGCAGGTGCCGGAGGACTGGGCCCTGCGCCGCATGAAGACGGTTCTCCGGGAACGACGCCAGAAGGGCTTCCCCGACGAACCCCTGCTCGCCGCGACGCAGACCAAGGGAGTGGTTCGCAAAGAGGACTACGAGAATCGCACTGTTCTGGCGCTCAAGGATCTTCATCTACTGAAGCTAGTGCGGGTTGGAGACTTCGTGATCAGCCTCCGCTCATTCCAGGGTGGCATTGAGTACGCCCGGGAACAAGGCATCATCAGCCCGGCCTATACGGTCCTTTATCCATCAGATCCCAATACGCATGCATATCTAGCCTGGCTGTTCAAATCGAGGCCCTACATTGAGAACTTGACCTTGTTTGTTACCGGCATTCGGCAGGGACAGAGCGTCGACTACGAAAAGCTCAGTCGTTCCGAGTTGCCTGTCCCACCCGCTCCCGACCGATCAGCTATCGTCACATTCCTCAACAATGCGGAACGGTGTATCAGCCGACACATCCGCACGAAGGAAAAGCTAGTGAAGCTGCTGGAGGAGCAGAAGCGGGCGATTATCGACCGCGTCGTCACCCGCGGGCTCGATTCCAACGTCCGCCTCAAGCCCTCCGGCGTGGAGTGGCTGGGCGACGTTCCTGAGCATTGGGAGGTATCGCGAGTAAAAGCGCAGTTCGCCTGCCTGAACCGACGCCGAATCCCGTTGAGCGGCACCGCGCGCGGCGCCCTGACGGTGCGGCAGTTCGACTACTATGGGGCGTCCGGCGTCATTGACAAGGTGGACAGCTTTTTGTTCGACGACGACCTCCTGCTCATTGCGGAAGACGGCGCAAATCTCGTTCTTCGTAACTTGCCTCTGGCGATTGTCGCTCGCGGAAGATTTTGGGTGAACAATCACGCCCACGTACTCAAGCCAAAGCGCGGCAATATTGAGTTCTTGGCGGCAATCATGGAAGGGCTGAACTACATGCCGTGGATCTCAGGAGCGGCACAGCCGAAGCTAACCCAAGATCGACTGATGAGCATCGCGATTGCGGTACCTCCACGGGATGAGCAGGATCGCATCATCGAAAGGGTGCGAGGCGAGACCACCCCACTACGTATCGCCATCGATCGTTGCCACCGCGAAGTGTCCCTCCTGCAGGAGTACCGAACCCGTCTCATCACCGACGTGGTGGTGGGAAGACTGGACGTACGCGAAGCGGCGAAAGCCCTTCCAGAACCCGTGGTGGAGGACGAGCCTTTGGAAGAGTCGCAGTACGAAGTGGGGGAAGACGGTTCGGACGGCAGCGAAGAAATGGGAGAGGGCGAGGCTGCAACGTGAACTGGGTCGAGGCGCTGCCAGCCAACAGACGCCGAGGCAGCTTCCCGCGGTGTTTGCTCTTCATGCACGGCGAACGGCCGCAGGTTGCGGCTCGACTTGAACGGTTGATTGACCTTCGGGAGGTGACGGTCGGAGCCGAGGACGTGTGGATGCCCCGCGGCATTCCGCAGATGCAGACGGACGGCACGTGGGACACTACGGCAACGGAGGAAGCGAAGCTGGGGGAGGCGAGCGATTTCCTGGGGCCGGCTCAGAGGGAGGCGGTCACGAACTGGTGGCTCGCGTTCCCTGGGCCGGCGAACACCCCCAACTGGGACATTGCGAGCACCTGCTCCGTATCCGGAGAAAGGGGCCTCATCTTGGTGGAAGCCAAGGCCCACGACGCGGAGCTTATCAAGGAGTCCATCGGCAAGTCGCGGTCAAAGCAGCGTTCTGAGAACAGCGAGGCGAATCACGAGCGAATCGGAGAAGCCATCCGGTCTGCTTGTGTCGGGCTAGAGAACGTGACGTCCCTACCGTGGCGTATCTCCCGTGACACGCACTACCAGATGTCGAACCGGTTCGCGTGGGCCTGGAAGGTCACAACGCTGGGTCTCCCCGTCGTGCTGGTTTACGTGGGTTTCTTGCGGGCCGAGGAGATGCGTGATAAGGGCAGGTCCTTCGCCGACCACGCTGAGTGGGCGAGGATCGTGGAGGCGCACAGCTCGCCGCTGTTCCCAACGGAGGTGTGGGGGCGTCAATGGACGATTCGCGGGCAGTCC
>Ga0187854_10003206_pt1 | contig 13140 bp, 17 predicted proteins | sample June2016WEW_6_15_FD_132445 | JGI IMG/M metagenome (GOLD analysis project Ga0187854, IMG submission 132445) | Peatland microbial communities from SPRUCE experiment site at the Marcell Experimental Forest, Minnesota, USA - June2016WEW_6_150 | ecosystem: Environmental > Terrestrial > Soil >...
CCGGATATCGTGCTTGTCCATGAGCGAGGCAACATCGATGGCGGGGACGTCCTGTGTTACGCTAATTCGCGCAATCTTTAAATCGGAAACACGTGGTACCAGGGTGTCGATGAGGATGGGAGGTTTAATGCCAAAGGCCTCGAGGGCAAAGCACGTCTCCGCATTCAGCTCCCCGCAGCGAGCGGCAAAGTACCTGTCCGGCTCAGCCTGGTTTTTGAATGCCGCGTACCCAATCACACTCGCGATACAGTCAGTATCCGGCTGCCGGTGACCGATAATTATGACCTTATCCAGAACCATTCCTCCGTCATGGTATTCTTTTTCACTAGTATTGCGGGGCGGTGAATAAATAATGTCTCGGCAATATCATAGAACCAGACAATCCGATCTAAATATCATGGACAAAGGATAGGGGAAGACGATAAAAATCAAAGTGATTCTCTATAATTTCTCAAGAATGATCTCATCATTCTCTGTTCTGATTATTGTTGAGGAATTCTTCAAGAGTCTCCTCCCAAAAAAAAATTATTTTGCATTCCGTACATCCAGCTTGACATTATTCTGACATCGCGGACAATGGACCTTTACCGGTCTTCGGGTTCTTGCGAGGCTGGCAAGCCGTGTACCCATGTACACCCACTCGTGGTTGCACCGATGACAGGATACGAGGCAGCTTGAATACTCAACAACCATACTCGTATTGTCTACCCTAGTGAGGGGTATAAAAGAAGTGCATGTGAAGGGTGAAAGTATCGCAACCGGGTGGGTCGTTGTGATTGCATACCCATACCAGTACATTTATTGGGATCATTTGCTACAATGTCACGCATGGCACTCAAGGAACAGATCTTAGAAGTCATCGGAGGCCCCCACGTAGCGGCCGTTGCCACGCTGGACGGGAAGCAGCCCGCCGTGCGGTTCATGGTGCTATCAGGGTTCCCGGACATGACCCTTATTGGGGCGACCATGAAAGCCACCAAAAAGGTAGGCCAGTTGAAAAAGAACACAGATTCGGCACTTGCGATCTGGTTGGGAAAAGAGTTCTCCGATCCCTACGTCGAGATCAAGGCACAAGGCAAAGTCCACGAGGACATTGCGACAAAAAAGAAGTACTGGAACCCGATGTTTGAGAAACATTTCAAATCGGCGGACAATCCCGATTTTGTCGTTCTGGTCTTTACAGCAACCGAGATCACCTACCACGCAAAGAACATGGCGAGCGTTGACATCTGGAAACGGTAGGATTCTTTTTTTGTCCGATAGGTTATAGTCACCCGGAGATAGCCATTGAAACCAGACCAAGACTGTCAGCAGTGCGGCAGGTGCTGTGAGAAGTGGGGGTGGGACCAGAAGGGCATAATCGACGATATTATTCCCTGGATGGATAAAAATCGCAATGACATCTTACAGTACGTTTCTATAACACTGAAGGACGGAACACGGTGCAATGGCAGGGATATTTCTATCGAGAATCTGCCTGAAGTTTCCCGCATCGACTACTGGGCAGAACCGAGCGGTAGGGCGCTGGATCACTGCCCGTTTTTCCATAGAGCAGGTGACGGAAAGGTTTTTTGTAAAATTCATGATGCCAAACCCAGCATCTGCAGAAGTTTCACGCCATGGAATGAAGGGATTCGTGACTATGCATTGAACTGTCCGGCATGTAGGCAAACAACCCCGTAGAAAAAAGCTGTTTTGGCGAGATATCAAAGTATTCAGAATCTATTGTTCTGATTGACAGGACTGACTTATGTCAAAAAGCTTTACTGCAACCGAAATCACGTATTACCGAAGAACATGGCGAGCGTCGATCTTCAAAAGCGGCACGAAATCGTCTTCTTCCCTGATCCGGTGGGTCTCATGATACAAACGGCGCCGGTTCTCTTCGCGAACCAGGTCACTGATCACATCATCAAATGTCTGGCCGGGTCTGCGCAAACCATGGACGGCTTCCCATGTACTCGGGCGTACCGGAATTCGTTTTGTCGCACACTCATGGGAGGACATACAAATCATAAAAGTATTGTAACTATTTACTTCTTTACAATCCTGCACATCAGTCATTCCGACTGGTAGAATGCAACAGGAGTCATGTTGCGGGGAATGATCATGGGATGATACTATTTCAACCGAGAGCTAATTTTCCGTATTGGCGTGGATAGTCCCAACAACGCACCAGCACCTCTCAAAGAACCGTACACCTTGTATACCTCGGGTACCAATCATTCTGTGGATTGGGTATGGTAAACAAACTCAAACAGTTGATAGAGGCGTTACGCGTTCCTCCCAATAAAAAGGTCAATCTCAGGAAAGACTATGACCCCGGATTTGTCGGGCACTTCATGTCAAAGGCAGACGCAGAAAAGACCACCACGGCCGGTATCAACCTGTTGGCTGAGCAGCAGGACAAACTCTACGCCCAGGATACCTATGCGTTGTTGATTATCCTACAGGGAATGGATGCTGCCGGGAAAGATAGCACCATCAAGCACGTGATGTCGGGTGTGAACCCGCAGGGTGTTCGGGTCACGAGCTTCAAGGAACCGTCACTCGAGGAACTCAACCATGATTACCTCTGGCGGAACGTCACGGCCTTACCAAAACGGGGAGAGATCGCGATCTTCAATCGTTCCTATTACGAGGAAGTCCTCGTAGTTCGGGTGCACCCGGAATATCTGAAAAAGCAACACCTGCCGCCAAAACTGAAAGACACAACCATCTGGAACCGGCGCCTTGAAGAGATCAATAACTTCGAAAAGTATCTGGTTAATAACGGGATCATCGTTTTAAAATGTTTCTTGAACGTTTCAAAAGAGGTCCAGAAAAAACGGTTCTTGAACCGTGTAGATCTGGCCGACAAGAACTGGAAATTCTCGGCGTCAGACATTCAGGAACGCCAGTACTGGGATCAGTACATGGACGCATACCAGGACGTCATTAACACCACCAGCACGCCGTGGGCACCCTGGTACATCATCCCAGCTGACCACAAATGGTTCACACGATTGGCTGTCGTTTCCGTCATTCACCAGACCCTCAACCGTCTTAACCTCTCCTACCCAACAGTCAGCAGGGACCAGAGACAGGCGTTACTCGACGCAAAAGCTGAGATGGAACGCGAAGGTGGTGGCGTGAAGGATACGACTGAAAAGAAAAAAGGAAAGAAGAAAAACGTGATTTAATTCTTTAAACTTATTTTTAAAAACGGTTTTAGAGGAGATCCAGGAGCAGGCACTCGGATCAAGTATACTGAATAAAAAAAATTACGGTTTATTCTCGGATACAACATCGTACTTAAAGATATATTGACAATCAAGGTTGGCAAATTCAGAAAATGAGATCTCTTGAAGACTTTTCTCCGATGGGGCTAGTACTGGAATGTCTATTGTTTTAGACTGAGAATGGCAATATAACAATGTTGGCATTAAATTAGCCTCAACTTCGACGTTTTTAAAGGTTACATTTGTGGGGTTCTCTACCCAAACATTTACGGTATATAGATCCACTGAACCAACGTTAAAAGGGGCGATATTATCTAAATTGGAACTGCTGACGGTTATATTCGGATTATGAAATTTTGAAACGCATCCTGCACATAATAACATGATTAAAAATAACAATAAAATGCAGCGAACGCTTTTCATCGTATCACAACAGAAGCAGTTGATCGTTTTAACTCAATACTTTTTTCCAATATAGAAAAAAATCAGACGATTTCGTGATAAATACTCAGTACAAGGAGAAGATGTGAGCTGGCACAGCGCCAGGATATAAGAGTACTCGCCCTCCTTTAGGTATGGTGGAACGTGACATCGTGTCCTTTGTTTTTTTTTTAAAAATAATACAGCGGTTTTGGTTGCCGATTGATCAATTATTTAGGGGACTGGTTCGTCGTGTTCAGGGGGATAACGGAGATGGCAGTCCCACTCTCCTGGCAGTACGCCTCAACCCGGGTAACAACCCGGCCCGCCATACTGCTGTTGGTTAGAATCAGGGAATCCTGCCCCCGCAAGGCACGCAGGATGCATTTATCGATAACACCATACGTAAAATCAAGGGTTAGATGTTCTTGGCTGGCACGTTGTTTTGCACTGGTACCCATGGCCCCAACCGCCAGATTCTGCCGGGCTGAGACCCACGTGGCAAGAGGAGTGTCCCACCCCCTATCGACATCGCAGACCGAGATTGTGCCCGGCCTAGAAGTACTGCAGGAACGGTTGAGCAGGTGTTCAATAATGTGGATCATATCCAAGACACTGCGTGGCTTTCGTTCCGGCTGTGCAAACCCGCGCCGGCCGAGTTCCTGCGAGACTTCGAGGAGCGTCGGGACAGAAAGGTGCGCCATACGGACGTAATCGGGGTTCCCGAACGCCACGTCCGGCACCCCTTCCTGAAGAATCCTGCCATCCAGCAAAAGGATTGCCCGGTCAGCCCACGGGTACGCGAGTTCGACGTCATGGGTGGAGATGATCACGGTCTTACCTTCATGGTTCAGTTCGTCCAGCAGTTCCATGACATCTTCCGATCCGGAAGGATCAAGGCCGGTCGTCGGCTCGTCAAATACTAGCATGTCCGGATCCATTGCCAACACGCCGGCAAGGGCAACCCGTTTCTTCTCCCCACCGGAGAGCTGGTGGGGTGGCCGCCGCTCAAACCCCTTAAGGCCGACACGCCGGAGTGCTAGAGCAACCGCCTGCTGGATGGCCTGTTCATCATACCCGAGGTTTGCCGGGCCAAAAGCAACATCCTGGTATACGGTCGGGGCAATGATCTGGCGGTCCGGGTTCTGCAGAACGTACCCGACCCGTTTCCGGAGCTGGCGGAGGGACGAGGTATCATACCGGATCGGTTCCTTATCAAAGAGCATGGTGCCGGAATCCGGGCGGATCATACCGTTGAACATCTGTAATAGCGTGGACTTACCGGCACCATTGGGACCTACGAGTGCGATCTTCTCGCCCCGGCGGATATGGAAACTGATCCCTTTGATCGCCTCCAAGCTCTGCGGGTACCGGTACCTGATATTCCGTGCTTCGAGTATGATATTCATGAAAGCACCACGACCCGTGTTATCACTACCAGCAGAATCCCGCTCAGCCCGGCAAGGTACAACAGTACTGGGATGAGTGACCGCATCTGCATCGGTTCCGCCTGCTCCAGCGAGGGAATTATGCCGTTATAGCACCGGCAGTCCATTGCGTGGATCAGGTCCTCTCCCGCATTCCAGCTGGATATAAAGAGCATTCCGCAGAGCATGGCAGAGGATCGGATTGCTTCCATTGGTCTGCTGTAGCCAAGACGCATCACCTGGGCATGCCAGATTTCAACGGCTTGGTTATAGACGATGAAGATGTACCGGTAGATAATCATCATCAGGTCGATAATTTCGATGGGAATCCCGATCCGTTTCATACCATCAAAGAGATCCGTCATTGGCGTGGTCAGTGCGATGAAGAAGAGCGAGACCGAACAACCGAACACTCGGCATAGGACTAGCAGGCCTTCATGTAAACTCCCTACTGTGATGGTGAGATTGACCCACGGTACAGGGTTGAACTGCCAGAGAACATCTCCCCCGCCAACGAGGAATACGAGGACCACAACACTAATGATCGTAAAAATAGCCGGGCCCAGCAAGAGTTCCCCGTAGAGGACAGGAGAGACTCGTGCCGGGACAATGAGGACAATGCTGAGTACAACTCCTGAAATAAGCGGTACAACAGGTGATGGGGAGGCCAGGCATATCACGAGGGAACCAAGACACAGGATGAGTTTGGTTGCCGGATTGATATGCCGGAACGCACTTTCCTGTGCGATATTATCGACGAGATTTTCAAGCATGGGATCTCAGCGTGAGGATGTTTGTTTTTTCTGTCCAAACCAGTAACCGAACACGAATCCGAGAATGACGCCCCCGATTGCAGTCTGGATTGCAAAGAGTGTTGATTCGATCTCAGCACTTGGCGGGATCCATTGCGGTATTAAGGGTGTGAATGAATCAACGGGATGGCCGGTCAGCTCAGCTACCTTCTGTGACCCTACTTCATCGGATCCGTTGAACCCATGACTTCCGGTGGCATTGACGGCAAGGAAGACAATAACAAATCCAAGTACTGCTACAACAGTGATCAGTTCGAGTTTCCGGTTCTGGATCATGATCTGACCTCTGATGAAGCGACTGATCCCTCGGTCATTCGTGCTTTTGCAATCTGTTCATGGGAAAAGACGTTCAGTTTTTCAATGATCTCCGGTTTTATCTGGACAATATACTTGAATACGAGCGCCAGAACACATCCTTCGACAATTGCGAGCGGGATTTGGGTAACTGCGAATATCGCGAAAAATGCCGCAAATGAGGTCATAACACCACCAATCTGAGCTGGGTAGGCAAGCGCAAGCTGGAACGACGTGATGACGTACGTGATCAAATCGGCAACGGCTGTGACGGTGAAGACGGTGATATAGATATTCACCGAGGTGTTTTTCAGGAGCCGGTATATCGCGTACCCTGCCAGCGGGCCACCGATTGCCATTGAGACCATGTTGGCCCCGAGCGTTGAGATCCCACCATGAGCCAGCAGGAGCGCTTGAAAAAGCAGAACAATCGCCCCGATGACCGATGTGATGAACACCCCGAAGCAAATCGTCGAGAGCCCGGTTCCTGTCGGGTGCGAGCTGCTGCCGGTCACGGAAGGCAGTTTGAGAGCGGATAAAATGAAGATGAACGCCCCGCAGACCCCAAGCAACGGCAGGTATTCCCGATCTTTTCTCATCATCGATCGCAGTTCAATGATTCCCAGAACAATGAACGGGACCGCGACAAGCCACCAAACGATACACCATTGCCATGGTAAGAACCCTTCCATGATGTGCATGATATTTCAACACAAGTGTTATTGTTTTAACTTAATAAAATTTGTAAAGTTGTTTTTTTAATATTTGACAATACATAAAAACAGTTATCTTTTCTCCTGTTCAAGCGAGGTGTATGGAACGTAAAGATTTTCAGTGGGGGTATATCCCCGTTGGAATTATGGGAATTGCGATCGGGCTGATCATCGGGTTGGTCATGAGTCAATTTGAATATGGCACGGCGTTGTTGATTGTTACGATCTTTGCATTAGGCATTCTTGTTGGGGGGTTTATCCCGGAAATTTACGGAATGATGATCGCTCCGTTGCAAGTACAGCGGGATAAGTAACGAGTATATTTTTATACCCTACGCTGGGAGGGAACCCGTGCTGTTCTATTGTCGAGACTTGATGAAAACAAATATCGATATTTTGGGTAAAATATTAAGGAACGTTTTGGTGACACAAGAGAATCTTGCGCACTTTATTATCAGAACTAAGTTGTTTCAAAAATCACAATAATTCTAAAAATTCCTTCACTGTGAGATTCGCATCTTTGATAATAATTCGTAACGTTCCGCGTGCAATTTCCATTTGATTCGGAACAGTTAGAGGTCTTTTAACCGGATGCCTCAGATGGATGTGGCTTCCTTTCTGATCATAAACAGTGTAACCTATTTTAGCGAGGGTTTTGATGACGTCCCTGCCTGAAAGCAGCGGTAGTTTCTCCGTCATATATTGACAGCCACAAATGTCTCTTTTGCCCCCTCAGGGTTATACAAGGGAATACCGTCACGGGCAAGGGCACTGAGGTGAAGCTCAATCGCTTCCGTGATATTTTTCTTTGCTTCCTTCTCAGTCTTACCCTGTGATACGCACCCTGGGAGCGCTGGTACCGTAACAACATACCAGCCGTCTTCATCTTTATCGATAACAATTTTGAATTTCATTGTATCGCTCCTCTATCGCATTACATATTGGGTTCCGGTATTTAAGAGGGTTTATTGATTCCAACATCCGCAATTTCCTTGGCTCTTAGTCAGTAGATGCCGTTGCATCCCCGAGACTCGAAAAACAAGACTCTCGATCATTTGAGTAAAATAGTAAGGAACGTCCTGATGTCATAACAGAACCGGTTTTTTAAAGACACATACCTCGGCTAAGCCTCTAGAAAAAGGAAAGCTATTTGATTAGATTATAAAGACTTGTAGACCTTTCCACGCACATCAATATTTATAATCACAATTACCTTTTCTTCCTCATATACCTTAAAAAGAGCACGATATTCCCCGATTCGCATCCGGAAGATATTATCTTCAATTCGGATAAGATCACCCGAATCGGGAAACTTTTCAAGTTTTAGAAGATGAGATCGTATTCTTTCACGGTCAGAAAACTTTTCAAGATTCTTATGAGCTTTTTTATGGAGAAAAACCCGATAGGTCATAATCTGACAAGTTCACTAAGTCGTCCACTTTTTAGGTACTCATCTGTCTCTTTGATAAGTGCTATCTCCTCAGTGGTCAGGGTTTTATCATGAAGAAGTTCAATGATGAGATCCAGTTTTGTTTCCACCCGTTGTAATATTTCTCCATCCATAAGGATACTGATTAACTATTGTTTCACTGCTCATTATATTTCTTCGCTTCACAGATGCCGTTGCATCCCTGGGACTCGAAAAACAAGACTCTTGATCATTTGAGCAAAATATTAAGGAATGTCCCCTAGATCGAGCAGAACCATTGGAACCACTGTCTTCTTAACGTATCCAAATTCACGGGATATTGAATAAAATTGAAGAAAATGTTCCAGTATTGATTGATGTGTTGTGTATTACACGACGAATGGGATGAGTGCCTTCACCTCCTCTTTGTACCGGACATACTCCTCACCAAACTCTTCAAGCAGAACTTTCTCTTCCCACCATATCTTTCCCAAAAAGGCGGCAAGCATCATCAAAATCGCAAACAATGCCCACACTTCACCGATTACGATTGCTGTTCCTGCAAATGCAAAGAGGATTCCGGTATAGATCGGGTGCCGCACGAGCTGATATGGCCCGGTCCGGATCAGTTTATGGTTCACTTTGATCTCCGGCATGTAGCTCCAGTACTTTCCCAAGTGTATACGTGCCCAAACCGCAAAACCGAGACCTGCGAGTGTGATGAGAATGCCCACGAGACCGACTGCCATTCCGTCAGGTACGATGCGGGAGAGTAGAAACCCAACTGCGAATTGATCGAAAAAGAGCATCCAGAAAACCATCACCACTACGATAAAGAATAAGAACCGAGGAAAGGACGACTGCTGGCGTTTGACCGGGGACCGGGTCCACCAAGCAGAGATAAACCAGTATAACCAGAAGATGACCCAGATACAAAAAACAATTAGCCCGAAAATTTGCACGCTCTCATTCTCGTAGTTATTAAACACAGTAACGGAATTAATAGTTTCGTGGATTCAAGTAGACCTGGAAAACCTTTGCATTTTTTTACGTGTCTTATAGGTGTAAAAATACCCCATAGACGATGAGCTGTATGATTGTCAGAGGGACTCCCACTTTGATAAACTCAAGGAATGTTAGGGTTTGCCCCTGCTTTTCTGCGTTCTGGATGATGATGACGTTACTTGCAGCGCCAAGGATTGTCAGGTTACCGGCAATGGTGCTCCCCGCTGCAAGTGCCATCAAATGGGTAAAAGAACCTCCGGCCTGTTCAATCATCGGCTGGAATAACGCTACAAACGGGACATTGGAGATAAATTGACTGATGATCGCACTGGTTAAAAGAATGACTGGAATGTCCGTCGTGAACCCTTTCGTCACGAACGATTGGAAGAATCCGGTCTGCCAGACACTTGCCATCAGGATGAACATTGCTGCAAAGAACACAAGGGTGCACCAATCAATATTTTTCAGTACATCAAAACGCCGGTGAGAGAATATAAGAATCGGTGCAGCAGCACACACGGCGATCAAAGGCAGGGATACCACAATGTGTCCGCTGGTGAACGATGAAATAATATTGACGATAACAAGACCGAGAATGATCACAAGCGAGCATTGTACAAGAACAGAAAACGTACGTTCGGCGGGAGCGATCTGCTCATGCACAAACGGTCTTGGCAAGAACTCCTTACGGTAGAAAAGACGGAGCAGAATCCAGGCTATCGCAAGGTTCAGAACCGTCGGGATAAGTAAAAACGCCCCGAACGTGACAAACGGTGTTGCCATACCGCTATTGACTGCAATGAGCAGGTTCTGAGGATTTCCTATAGGACTCATCGCACTCCCTGTCGTGACTCCAAATGCAAGAGAGAGTAAAAGGAGTTTTGGAGATATTCTGAACTTTGTCGCAAGGCCCAGCACAACGGGTGTTCCGATAATAGCGAGGGTATCGTTCATTAACAGTGCGGAGAGGAACCCAATACCAAAGAGAATCGTGAATATGAGTTGATCCGTATTTTTTGTCCATGAGAAAAGGCGATACGAAATGCAGTTCAGATACCCACTCTCGACTAACGCTTCACCAACAATGAACATACCAAACAGAAAAACCATCACATCGATATTGATTGCACGAAGGGCGTCAGGAACCGTGATTTGACCGGTGGCAAGAACAGCTAAGGCTCCACCGAGCATAATCTGCCAGATCCTGGTCGTGAATCGGCCTATCTGCCGTACAGCGATGAGGATAAAGACGAGGGCAAGTACGATAATGGCAATATACGTAGACGAATATTTCTCATATTAGGTCATGAGCATTGGGATTCAGAGTACCGAAATGCGATAAGATGATGACTGTCATTTTTTGACTTAGATCATCGCATCGTGTGTCTTGTGCGTCGTTTTAATCTGTAATAGAATTTTTTTGGGTACCATTGAATTGGAGGAATACGAAGTGCCAAGTAATAATTTACTTTTTTTAAAAAAATACACAGTTCACAATGGTTTATTTAAAAAAATTACACAAGTGAAATCCCCGTCGCTCGGACTGTGGCTGGTGTTGATATGGGTTGTTGACCCTGACACAGCTTCTTGCACATATAATCAGAAGTCCTGGTATGAATGTTTCCGGTGTTCGACTTCGAGAACGTGGATGATCAATACATCATCATGAATTGAGAGCAGGACCCGTACATCCCTTTGGGCCCTGAGGGAGTATACCGGATGCCGGGGGTTGGACGCCTTTATTTTTTTGATAAAGAGATATGGGTTTTCTCTTATCTTGTGGATAGCTTGGACAACTTTGCGGGCAGTTACTTTTGGAAGTTTTTCAAGGTCACGATCCGCACGGGGGGTATACCTGATGGTATATAGGCTCATTTAACGCCATATTTCTTCATGATCTTTGATTCGGGGATCAGTTGTCCATGCCGGATCTCCTCAAGAGCTTCTTCCAGTCCCCTGATAGCATCTTCACTCAGCGGCTCCTCATCAACTGCAAGGGTTACCAGGCGCTCAATGACATCATTATAGGACTCCTTCGGATGCTGTTTTAAGGATTTCAGCTGATCCTTGAGATCTTCCCGTATGTAGATCGAGGTTGCTACCTGCATAGTAGTATTACTATGCACCTATATGTAATAAATATAAGTATATCTCATCTGAAAGAGGGGGAACGCCGGATGCACATTTTCGGTTCATTCCTTTTCATGCACAACAATATTGAACGTCGTTCCCGAAGTCCGGTCAAGTTCAATCGTCCCGGAAAGCTGCTCGACAAGTGATATCACAAGCCGAAGCCCGAGTGATTTTGCGTTGCGCCAGTCAAAGTCCTGCGGGATACCGACGCCGTTGTCCTTAAACAGGATCGTGATTGTCTGATCCTGTCTGTGGATCGCAAGGGAGATCTCTCCTTTTCTCCCCCTGGGAAACGCATATTTTAAGGAGTTGGAAATCAGCTCATTGATTATCAGCCCAAGGGGGATAGCGGTGTCTATATCTAGGGAAATATCCCGGATATCCGTCGTGAACATGATGCCCTTTCCTTGCATGCCGTAGAATTGGAACAGGCTGTTACCAAGGAACTGAATATAATCGCCGAGATTGATTCTCGATATGTCTGTGGACTGGTACAGTTTTTCATGGACGAGTGCCATTGCCCTGATCCGGGACTGGCTATCCTTGATCACCTGAGAAGATTTCTCGTCCTCGATATACCGGGACTGAAGGTTTAAGAGAGAGATAATAATCTGAAGGTTGTTTTTCACCCTGTGGTGGACTTCGCGGATCAGGACTTCCTTTTCACCGACGGTTTTAGTGAGTTGCTTTTCAGCGTCGAGACGGATACCAATCTCTGTTACCAATTTCAGGTTAACATCTGAGAGGTCTGACGTTCGTTCGATAACTTGGCGGTCAAGATCATCAACGAATGTTTTCAGGGTTTCTTCCGTCCGCTTGCGTTCGGTGATGTCAATGAATGACTCGATTAAAACCTTTTTTCCACCCAAAGTTGCTGATATAACACTTTTCAGGATCGGGATTTTCTCTTTCTGTGCATTGATAAGGATACGTTCAGAGGAGTCGACTGTCTGAGCGAGATCTGTAATTGGACATCTGCCCAGTTCGGCAGGACAAATGAAACTGTGGCATACGGTGCCAAGAACCGTCTCTTTGGTTCCCCCAATCATATTCAAGGCTTTCTGGTTGATATCAATGATAGTGTGGGAATTAGCATCAATCACAATGATTCCCGTTTGCATTGAATGGAGGATCGTTCGGTACCGCTCCTCGCTCTCGATCAGCGCCTCTTCTGCTTTCTTCTTGTCGGTAACGTCCTGTCCAATGGCGAGCAGTCCTTCAATGCTGCCATCAGCGCCCTTGAGTGTCTTGTCGTACCACTCGATCAGCCGTTCGTGTCCGTCTTTGGTGATGATAGCGTCAACATTGCCGCGTGTCTGGCTATCCCCAATGGCTTTTCGGAATAAAGACCGGGTAATTTCCCGAATATAAGATGGCAGGAACGTCTCAAACCAGTCTTTGCCCTTCACCTCCCCCAGAATATAACCGGAAATCGCCTCCATGTAGGGATTAATATAGACGATATGTCCCTCCGGGTCGAGAATCAGGACAATTGCCTGCGCCGTCCCAACTATGCTCTCAGCGAAATCCCGCTCTTTGCGGAGTGCCTCTTCCATCTTCTTGCGGTTGGTGATATCGCTGATAATGTGGACTGCTCCGGTAAACTCGCCGGCTTCATCGAAAATGGGATCCACGTCGACCTCAAACCAACTCTCGCCAATCCGCAGATCCATTGTTTCACGGTGCAGGCTGTTTTTCGCCCGCTCA
>Ga0187854_10003215_pt1 | contig 13114 bp, 29 predicted proteins | sample June2016WEW_6_15_FD_132445 | JGI IMG/M metagenome (GOLD analysis project Ga0187854, IMG submission 132445) | Peatland microbial communities from SPRUCE experiment site at the Marcell Experimental Forest, Minnesota, USA - June2016WEW_6_150 | ecosystem: Environmental > Terrestrial > Soil >...
CCACCACAGCGAATACCGACATTCCTTACGGGATTTACGGCTGGGGCAAGACTGATGCTTCGCAGCCTAATTCCTTTGGATATTCGTATATTCTGAGCACGGGTTCACAGTATAAAACTGGTTCTAACAATCTGACTATTGGAATGGTGCAGAACTTTGGTAATATCCTGCATATCTCTTGGCGTGATGACAGTTCTGGCGCAGTAACTTACGGGGTAGATGTGATAGATGCCAGTTCCACGCCAGCCCCTTATGCAACCTGGGAGTCCCTGATTGAAGACGCCGATTTTACGACCAAACAAAAACTAGCCTCCTACGTGGAGGCAAAGTGGACGGACATCCAAGACGGCGTTTCAATAGTTCTAAAATACTCTATAGATAGGGGTGACTGGGTTTACTCTGATAAATTTTCTAACGCTAATCTATATCAACCCAATGATGCTCCTGGATACGCTAGATTTGACATAGGCGATTCCGAAACCGAGGAACGACACTATGAATTACAGGTCGGGGTAGATATTTACTGCGATTCTACCGTAACAGAACCTCCTATAATCGTAGGAATAGGTGTACCATTCAACAATCTTAACCAAGAATCTTTGATATGAGTACTCCCTATACGCCCTCCTCTGGTACTATCGTTGATTCTGCCCAAAGTAGTGAGATTGACCTCGGTAGTAGTGATTTGTCCCGTGTTTTGCCACGTCAGATTTCTACTGGCAATCAACGGGGAACTCAAAATATAACTGGTAAAATCACAGTAACTAATCCTGTGACCGGAGAGATAGATATAGCTATAGACGGAACTACAGGAACAATAAATGTAGGTTCGGGGGCAATAGTAATAGACGGCCCAAATAATGCCGTAACCGTCACCAATGATGACAATTCAAAGGTAGAAATGGGTTTAATCCCAGATGGTAGTGGAGATTTTGGATTCTTTGCTTTAGACACCAGCGGATATCTATTATACAAAATCGTAGGGTCTACGCAGTATTGGTATGACAAAACTTACGGTCTCAATAATATCCAAATGGGGCTATTACCGGACGGGAGTTATGGTCTAGCCATTGCCAAACCCGGGAATAGTGTGGCGAGTGCTTTCTCATGACCGTAGATGTCTCCAAATTACAGTTTTATTCTAATTACCCGATAGATAAAATTGTTTATCAAAATCCTTCTCCTGTAACTTATTCAGTTCCTGGCCCAGCCACTCCTGGAGGAGGCAACGATAGGACTACAATTTTCACGATAACTAATCCTTATGGAAAAAAAGCCTATACTACGCTCTCTTATTCTCTGGATGGCAGTAATTTTTATGACCAATCTGTCCAGTTGTCTTATTTTAATTCAGGATTGACCCAACAACTATTGCGAATGGGCGTGACGATGGCTTGTAGTAATACGACTATTTCTTTTATCTTTTTGTCCAATTACACCGCAACTCAGAATGTAACGATAAACTATACCTTGGATACAATTTCATGACCCAGATAAATTTTTGGAGTGGGAAAAACTATATGAAACGGGATTCTTCCAGCGGTTCGCAGGCTGTGGCCGCACCCGCTACTCTTCTGTTGGGAAATTACGTTACTATAACCCCAATTCCTCATAATTTAGGATTTGTACCAATGTTCAGGACTTATTATGAACCTTTCCAAAATGGAGTAATTTACCCGCCAATGGGAAACAGGATTGTTGGTGAGACTCTGGTTAATGGTGTTTCTGGCCCTTACTTGGTCTGTTGGGCGGATGCCACGAATATCTATCTTGAGTTAGGCTACTGGAAAAATACTTTGACTGGAACTTATCTAATTTACTATGTGATTTACAGGGATTACGCCCTATGAATCCTGATTTATCCAAACTCATTTTACACACCGGCTATAACTCTTTCAAAAACGTCAATTCCTATCCTGGGTCAATTACTTTCCCTGCGTCAGTTCCTCCCGCTACTCCAAGTGTACCTTTTTCCCAAACTATAGTTAATGTAACCTTGAGTGACAACCCAGTGTTTACTATGGCTTTTGCTAATTTTACCGAGCTTGTTGATGGATTATTCGGAACTGTTAAACCCCATTGGTATCAAATGGAAGTGGCGTCCGGGACTTATTCAGGCAATATAGCTTATTACGACATCCCATTTGGTGGGGCGGCTTTGCCTGGGACTTTGTATCAACAGATAAACGGAAACGTGATTACGTTGACTGCCTCGGTCTTTAATTCAACTGCCCACACCTATGTTGCTTCTTTAACAGTCCCCTTTATATTCATTGAATATACCTTAGCCAACTAAAAACCTTATAATTTAGGGATTTTGATATATAATGCCAGCAGGACAGCCCGAGGCTGTTTTTTATATGAAAAGATTTAACCGTTGGTTAGCACTCAAAATCACTAATGGCGTATCTACTGTAGAACAGAAACAGGTAAAAGCTGATGCATAAAAACTGGCACCAAGAACACAAAGCTAAAATCTCATGGAGCGACAGGCTCGGACTGAAAATTACGGCTTTTGTCGGCACGATGCTATGTGCGGGGATTTTTGCGGTAATCGCTTTTATAAGCCTACCTTCAATCCTTAAAGAACATAGTGTAATCGCCGATGTAGCGTGGTTGGCTCAGACTTTCCTACAATTAGTACTCCTTTCAATTATTATGGTAGGTCAAAATCAACAATCGGCACGGGATAAGACCCAAGCCGAGCACCAGTATAAACATCAGGAATTGGAACTTTTAGAGAATACCAAACTGACCAGAGAAGTCCATAAATTAACTACAGCCATAAATAAGAAGTTGAAATGAGCGAAGCTAATAGTATTAAGATAGCCAGATTGGAAGTACAGATGTCCACTAATACAACCCAACTAGGGCGAGTTGAGTCCAAAGTTGATACCCTAATAAATAAAATTGATAATATGACTTTGGTGCAGACACAAGTTACTGCTATACGAGAAGAACTCAATGCTCTCAAAAAACATAATTTTCGAGTCGGCTGGGTATATCCCAGTGTGTCAGCGGTAGTATCTTTAGTCTTTGGTTATTTGGTACTTTACGCCCTAAAGGTTATAAAATGAGCTGGCTTCCCGTACACGTCCGCCGAGATAATAAATCTTTCTTACATTTAGTGGAAGAACCTATCGCTAATCATCTAGCCGAGGAATTAAATAGAATTGAGACTGAACAGGGAAGAATCACTTATGTCGTGACGATTGACTCTTCGGAAGACCATGTGTTAGCGTTAGTACAGGTGAGCAATGAACCAGTTAATCCAGCCTAATTTATCGGTTGTTGGCCAACCGGATTATTGTCTAGCTTATGTAGAGCAGGTTTTCGGAGTGAAGAATGACCCCGATCCTTACGCATGGCAGGGATGGTTAGATACTCAGTTCAAACACACCGACCCTCTGCCTGCTAATTCAGTACCAGTTTGGTTCTCATGGACAGGAACTATTGACGGGGTTACACGGAATTGGGGCCATGTGGCCGTCTCCACTCCTAGCGGAGTTTATACTAATCCCCTGAGTGGTTCGGGCCACAAAGTTTTTCCATCAGTTCAAGCGCTGGCTACAGCTTACGAGGTGCAATATGTAGGTTGGAGCGAAGATGTAGGAAATGTTAGAGTAGTAAGTAATCAAGGAGAAATGATAATGGTTGACGAGAACATGCTCAATAATTTATATAAAGCAGTCTTTGATCGTGCGCCTGACCATCCAGGCGCGGATGGCTATATTGGCCAACCCGCAGATGTGGTATTACAGGAACTCTTAGATAGCCCAGAATATGCCCAAAGACAAACCACTCTAGCTAATACTGCTGCATTAGCCGCTGAAGTTCCACAACTCCAAACTAAAATAACAGAATTGACATCGACTACGGGTACTGCCGATACGACAGTAACCGTTACTTCAACTCCTGTTGAACCTGCGGCCCAGCCATCGGGTAAGGGATCAGGATTGCTGGCTTGGTTAATTAAAGTATTTATAGGAAAGGAGTAACAATGTTCAACACAGTAAAAAAGTTTCTATCAGGTTACAAGACTTATATTCTTGGGACTTTGATGTTTCTGACGGCTTTAGAGAAATATCTGACAGGTGATACGACTTTAAGTCAGTTCCTTACAACTGTACAGGGGATTATTGGTTTTAACGGCTTAGGTCTTATAACCCTTAGAGCTGCTGTATCTAAATTAAAGATCTGACGTGGAACGCTGCCGCCAACACCACGAGGATTGCCCTCGGCGGCTCAGCCAATTAGGTTGTAGAATAATTCTACATCATCTGTTTTGGCCTGCCAGTGAATATACTACTCCTTTAGAAAAAAAGTTTAGGGAGTTGAAGATTAACCTTGTACCGATGTGCGAATATGAGGAAATTATCTTACATCAGACTACGGAGCCACCACCCAAACCCACCGAAACTCTTATGCAATATGTAGTAGACCACGAAAAGATGAGGCAAGAATTAGCAGCCAGAGGTATACATAAACCATGAGTGAACTTTATCCCATTTCCAACGCCCCTACCGAAGCCATACTTGGGATGCTGCTTTTATCTCTGGCTAAAAAAGATACCGCCGTTTATATAGATATTTACCCCGTAGACCCTGAACATCCCGATGAGTACACTTACGAATATACGGAGGTGAAAGATGGAGATTAAACCCTGGGCAGCCAAGATAGACGGCGAGGGGATGCTGCTTTTCAGAAGCCATCCTGACAGGGAAAAGTACTTTAACGAACACCCTGGCACGGATATTAGAAAGTTGGGGATGTTGGTTATTGCTTTATTCTGGCAAAAATCAGAACAGGATTATCTGGCAGCTTCTCGGATTGACGATGCCGATGAAGAAACCTGGACACGGGCTTTTGGGCAGTTAGAACTTTTAACTTGGATGGGCGGTGTGGCTCTTGGAAAAGACCGATTGCATATACTGAACCTAGCCAATCGTGAACATGGAACTTTTGCTAGTAATTACGGCTGGCATCCCGATGTGATAATTGAAGAAGAGCCGTCACCTTGAGAAGAGGAAGTCTACATCGAATGGCTTGAACAGGACGTAGAGGCAGCAAAAGGCGTACCGATTGAGTGGTTGTAGTGGAAAAAGATAAATCAACCTGGCAATCCGAAGAAGATAAACTGGTATTTCAAATAAACAGCCTTAAAATATACATGGAGTTTCTAAAAACCCACTTGGAAGAAATTAGACAGCAGAACCAACTGACTATTGAAGAACCCGTTGACTACAGCCGTTACGAATAAGTTATAATCCAAGAGGGCTTGCTAGAACCGGCCAACTTATAAAAAGATAGCACCCGAATAAAGGTTGAGCCAGCTCACGAATGGACAGGGAACGAAAGAAGTGAGCCTGAACTGTCCCTCTAGCGCTATCAGCCCCTACCAATAATTGTGATTTACCCTAAAAATATAAGCGTTATAGATAGAACCGTAGGTACTTATAGCGTACGAACGGAACCAATCGTCTTGGCACGTCCAATCGTATAGACTGCAAGGCAACTTTGACCCTGGGCAAGCCTGACCCAAACCGGTACAGCCACCTGGATTGACCGCGTTTGTCGCACAGCCGGACTCTTTTTGATAAATATAGGCCATATAAGGGTTTGAGCCGCAATTAGTAACAGGCGTAGGTGCTACATAAACACTAGCCACTTGGCTCTGTGGCTTGAATACAGGCGTTTCTAGGAGCTTTAGAGCTTTAGGTACTGGATATGGCTGCTGCGGTAAGGAAATGGGCGTAGAATGGCTAGGAAAGGCTAAAATCCCCAAGAAGGCTATTATAAACAACCATTTGACGTGGATGGTAAACTCAAAGTGACGCTTTTTCAAGAACGCAAAAACCGCCAGTTTAAGGCGGTTTAAGCGTCTACCAAATTTTATAGTTGGGGGTATAAGGTGCGTCCAAAGGAGGACGTAAGCATTATGGCGCAAGTTATTAAATAAGTCAACCCACACTTCACGGCGCATATCCCTTTGCAGAGAACTTTTGGGTGCAAATCGCCTTACCTTAAAAGGCAGTTCTTCGTACCAGCACCTAAATTGGATTGATTGCTTACTAATGGGCGGCCCAGTTTTTAAGTTTACCGTTTCAGCCTATCATGTTCATTTTGCTTGTCTAGTCTTGTAATTATGCCGTTTTATATGGCAATTTCGGCAAACAGGTCTGAGATTATTTAAATCTGTGGATAATTCAGGATGACTGCCTCGTGTTTTAATGTGGTCAAGATCGGGGCTTGATACCCATCTGCCGCACAAAGCGCACATCCAATACCCTTGATGATTGCTTGGATTTAACTTGAACCACTGTTTTTTTGTCTTTTGCCACTCGGTTTTCTTCACATTGACAGTATAGCTTGGGGCGCTTATTATCGGCTTTTATTTGTTTGTGGCAATTTACGCATAAATGTTCTATCACCTTAACGTCTTACTAGCCTTATATAGTTAAGCATCACTTATCTCCTAGCTGGGCTTTAAGTTCTTCAATTCTAGTCTCAAAAGTATTGTGTATTAGAGAGTAAGCCTCACCCATACAATAAGGGCATGGGTCATTTGGTTCATAGTTAAACTTAGCATCGTGAGCTTTCCAAACCTCACTTATCCTTGCTTTGATATTCTCAGAAGCAACATAGGCTTGGATTTGGGGTTCTAGTTCTGACCAAAATAATTCTCTTTGGCTACTCGGTACTAATTTCATAGTGTGGCTATTTTTAATCTTGGACAGCTCCCCATCAGCTTTAGATGTTTTCATTATTGGCCTCCTTAGCTTCGCTATTAGGGGTGGGGGCGACAATTAAGCCAGTTCCGTTACAGGTTTTGCAAGGGTAGCTAGTTCTATCACTTACCCAAGTATTTTGGTCGCCAGCAACATAGGGCGGTTTACTGACGATACCCTGACCGTCACAGATTGGACATTTTTGGTACATTATTCTTCTCCCCCTTCGCTATTAGTAGAGGATAGCTTCCCTTTAGCCTTTTCAGCTTTACGGATTAAGTTCTTAATAAAAACTGCCCCCACTCTTGCACTGTAATAAGTCTTAATTACAAAACTCTCTTTTTCCAGTACTTTAGTAAAAACTTCAACTATAAAATCAGCTTCTTGCGGAGTAACATTTATCGGGCGGTATTTCATTTAGCTACTTCTCCTTTCCTTTATTAGCTTCGCTATTAGGGGTTAGGACTGACTCCGCCTTTTTAAGAACTTCCAATACTTCTTTGGGCGTAAGCCTACCCGCCGGATTGTCCCCGTGCTTTCGCTCAAGCCATTTAACAACCTTACCTGTCGGGTCAGTCGTTATCATAACTTCAGCGTTAGAGGACTCTAGCTTGCCAAGTTCATAGCTATTCTGCAGTCTGGTTTTGAAATCTAAATCATCGTTATCTGAATAGCTACCAGCGGCGAAATGGATTGAAACACCAACCCCATTATCAAAAGTTATTCTAAATGTGCCTTGCCGAATACTATCAAAGCCACTCATTACACCCCCTTAGCTTCGCTATTATTAGATAGGTCATTCTACGATTTCACCTTCCACAGTCTGCCCGTCAGTAAGTCGGATCTTAACCTTAGTGCCTTTAACCGACAGGGTATTCACCCTTATGCCGGTGATTTTCTCAAAAATATCATCATCGAAATGTGGGAGGTCTAAGATTTTCTGCTTATCGGACTTGCTAGCGTCCGTCCACCAGTTAGCCCACGCCTCTTTATGTCCATAGCGTTTCAGAAAACCGCCCATAGTTTTCCAGCCAGTAACGTCTTTTTTCTCTTGGTCGGTCATATTGTCTTCATCTGTCCACTTTGTAATGGCTATTTTAAGTTCAGGTAAACTGGCTCTAGCCTCGTCCCACTCATCTTTGGTTACTTCTACGTTGAATATCTGGTTGTTTTTCTGGTAGCCGTTACCTTCAGATTTGACGCCACCTTCGCCAAGGCAAAATATCATACGCTCGGACATTCTCAACCCGTAAGACCCGTCGCAGGAGTAGCAGGAGTAGCAGGAGTCGCAGGAGTAGCAGAAGTTGCAGGAGTTGCAGGAGTAGCAGGAGTTGCAGAAGTTGCAGGAGTAGCAGGAGTAGCAGGAGTCGCAGAAGTTGCAGGAGTTGCAGGAGTAGCAGGAGTTGCAGGAGTCGCAGAAGTTGCAGGAGTAGCAGGAGTAGCAGGAGTCGCAGGAGTAGCAGAAGTTGCAGGAGTTGCAGCCCTCCATATTTTTACAGTTAGTGTTATTTGATGCGCTCATTATTTCTTCCTTTCTAAGTACCATATTAAAGTTATATCCAAACCCAAGAAAATTACTAGGGTGAGGGCGTAAGTGTAGGTGTTCATAACCTAATTCTTTCTATGTCATAAGTTTCAATCATACCGCAATCACATTTACGCCGTTTGAGTAAATCATACCCAGAAGTGCTATCACTTTTTCCTTTAGTCAGCATAACTTTCTTATCGGGTATATCCACAAACTTATGCTTATGTTCATCAGTTTTTTTAATCTTCAGAGAGTTCATAGCATCCTTATCTTCCGTTTAGCCACTGGAGCGTCAAATAATCGCTCATTCTCAAAAGTGTCTTTTAAGTTTTCGGCTACTTCAGCCGGTGAGATGGTTTGTCCAAAACGATACTCTTCATATCTACCAACTCTGCGTCTTTCTAGGACTGGTTCACGCTGGTGGTTATTCTCGGAAGGTGGTTCAGACATTTCTCTTGTCCGTCTAATAGCTGTCTCAGGGCTACAACCGAACTGTCTTATCGCCATAGTTTGTAACTCGTAGGATTTAAACCATCGGGGGTTTTGTTTCAGGTAGTTATATATTTTAGATTTTTGGGTCATAGGTTCACCTCTTGGCCTTTCCATCTTAGGTAAGTTTGGACGGTACTGACCAAGCTGCTAACTTCTTTTAAGTAAGCTGCTACCTGTTCGGATTTCAGTTTCAGGTCTAAGTAGTAACCGTCTAAACGGCACTCTTCTTTGGCCCGGCTGACATTGGCTCTAGCTAAAATATCAAAATAGACTTTGGCCTTCTGTCTGTCGGCGGCGTTGATTAACTCGGCGCTGAGGATAGCTAAATTGACTTTAAGGGAACTGATGACGACCAGTTCGTTGGACAGAGTGTTAGGCTCGGCCAGAGTAGTACCCTTAACATAAAGTCGGTTCAGGTGTACATCCAACTGCTTTTTAATCTCAGTCCAGTCCCTATCCTCAGAGCCAAACATTATTCGCTCGCCTCTAGATCGTTATTGTAAGTTTCCACCGGAACTTGCTCAGAATGAACACTAGACTCCTTAGCTATCGGTTCGGAACCCTTAACCCAGTTCTCGTAAGGGATGTTACTTTTAGGATCGGTGAGTAAATCTGGCATTTTAGCTTGCCAATCGGACGGTAGCTCGCTTTTAATCTTGCCAGGTACTACCGTGTAGACAGTATCAAAACCACTACCTTTATGGGTTAGGACTATATCGCAGTCCATAGGTAACTTCTCGCCATACTCTTCGGAAATTGCATCTAATTGGGTGAGAACGCTCCGCCCTTTAGTTAAAATCTTAACGGCTTCGTCATCATAGCTCCATACAGGCCAGTTAAAGCGATATGTTATTCCACCATCGTCTTTTTTGAAAGCTGACACGCTCGGCATATTTAGTATTCTTAGGCGGTATTTTCCACCAGACTCAGTTTTTAGAAACTGGCCGCCGGTCTTTTTTAATCCACTTTCGTACATTCCCATATCATTGTCCTTTCTTATTAGTTGTTATGGGGTCAAATAGTCTGAATGTATCAGGATAAACTGGCATTTCTGGCGGTTCGGGGAACTTGCCCAAATATTCAATGGCTGTATCGTAAATACGGTCAAAAGATTTTTCAGATAAATTGGCCTTACAAAGTTGGAACTTATTTTTATGCTGTGCAGAATAGCGCCAAGTAAAAGCCGAAGATGGTGCAGGATTATCGGGATAACTCTTGATATACATAGCTTTATATTTACTAGCTTGAACTTTATGGTTATAGGTGGAACGTCCGGTAAATTTATGATCCCAGACAAAACGTATGAGATTAGGTGCGCCTTCTAACATTTCCTTAAACTTCTCTTTAAGGACAAAGTTATCGTCAACAATATCCAAGTATTTAGTCGGTTCAAGCAAGATTTCTAATCTTCGTAGGTCGGCGGTGGCTATCAAATCCATAGTCCCGCCAAGGCGCAGAGCTTTATCGCCGACTACCAATTCGGTTTCTATATTAGTAGGCTGCAAGAAGCGCATCACCCGAATAAAGCTGGTTATGGCCTCACGCTCATATTTCGTAGGATAAAGTTCCTTGTCTAGTCCTTCGGCCAGCAAAAGTCCTTCTAGGGCATTGTGGAGTTTAGATCCCCGATCTTTGGTCATGTTCAGGTAGTCTAAGCTCTCCTGGGCATCAGTATTTCTTAGCCACTGTCGCAAACCCTCAGGAAAGGGAGCGGCCAAGTCAAGAACCTTAGTTACTGATATGCAGAACTCACCATCTATAAAGTAGTAGTGCTCGTCATCCTGTTCAATACGGGTTATTTCACCCTCTGCCAGTTTATAGGTTTTGCCTAATTCTTTGATGTCAGTCATCAGTCTTCCTCAAACTCTTGTTCGTCCTCTTCCGCATGGGTGCATTCCTGCAACATGCAATCGTGGTGTAGCCAACAAGTAGTGTCGCCATCATCTTGGCCTGGAATGCGGCATTGGCAGGTAAATACTGAGGCTGTATCCCCGTTTATAACCCCAAAAGATAAATCGCTAGTACGCATAGGCATTTCCACTTCGGGTTTATCCTGTTTAATGAAAGCCGTGATACCTGGGACAATCAGTTCCATGTCAAGGTTATCAGCGTCAGTCATTAGATGCCTTCTTATAGTGTTGTTCTAGTAAATCGTTTACCAAGTCGGTTCTCATTTAGACGCTTCCTCAACTAAGACCCTTAACAAACCTTTAATTGTCCTCCCTTGCTTTTTAGCAAGAATAACTAACAACTCCCAAACATCCGCATCAATTCTTATATTCTTATCTTTCACGCTCTAATCGTATGCTAATTGTATGCACAATGCAAGCGTAATATCTACAACTGTGGACAAACCAGTCCCCTACCTTTTATAGCGCCCTTACCTTTTATGGTGCTATAATACATCTGTGGTGCGTCTTTTTAGCCAGTCCTTCGGCTAGATTGCGTTAAATGTCCAAGGTAGCATAAAGCTCAGGCTCTGACTTATACCCAGAGTTGTACGGATAGACAGCCACTGGTCTTTAATAATCTACGGGCAAACAAAGAAAGGTCAAGTCATGTCAAAAAAAGAATCAACATTTGTACCAACGCCTGATAGTGCAGGTACCCAGTTAGCAGTTAAGTTAAGTGAAATGAGCAACGCCAATAATGACCATTTAGTTGGAGTTCTTTGCACTTTAGTAGAAGCATCGTTCTCATACGCAGAACAGTCTAAGGCTATTAAAGACTTGGTTCGCAGAGAGCTATACAACTCCGCAAGAGATAGAGTCCTGTTAATCCACTCTATCGTAGGTAGAGCAGAAGTTGAGAGTTTCAGGAAGCACTCAACCTTGGAAGAGCAGACTAAACAACCTGCTCCCGATTCATATATGCTTTCAGAAGAATAATTTAATCTTGCCCGTAGTTTAATGAAGACCTAGCGCCCTTAAGGTTTATAAAAACGCTGGGTTGACGCTTGTGTTATAATTAGTAGGCTAATCACGGTAGCGTATACAATTGTATGTAGAAGTAGCCTGCCCGCACCGTGAAAGCGTGGCGGGCTTCTTCTATTAAGAAGGTAATATGAGCAAACGAAACCCCAAGACAACGGGGACAGAATGGCTCTACTTATCAATGGCTAGCTTCAATGGATCGGGCTATGCAGATAAGTCGTCGCCAGAAAAGTTCTATCAAAGTTATTTAATGTATAAGGCGTGGAAAAAACAACCTCACGCCGTACACGCAGCCAAACAATTTGAGATTGAGGCACTTTCATTTGCCGAACATCTTTATAGGGCGGCTGAGCCAGGGCATCGTCCTAGCGATAAGGCACTCAACAGCTTTCAAGCGTTTTGTGATAGGGCAACCCTACTATGAATGGCTGGGTCAAACTACATCGCAAAGTCTTAGAGAATGTTGAGCTGATGAATGACGATACTGGCTACATCGTATTCACTAAACTACTGTTGATTGCTAATCAGAAAGGCGAGATTGGCGAGAGTGGTAGGCAGTTGGCAAGCAAACTCAACATCAACTACACAACCCTTTACAAGGCACTAAAGCGACTAGAGAACTACCAGATGATTAAGCAGTCTGGTAAGCAGCGATATACAGTCATTTACATCTGTAATTGGGGCAACTATCAGGCTGTTGGTAAGCACTTTGGTAAGCAAGTGGTAAGCAGCCGGTATGCAGCCGGTAAGCAAACAACAGGGGTCGCAAGAATAGAGAATAAGAATAAAGAAAACGACTTGGCTAATAATGAGCCAGTCGTTTCAGAAAAAGGGCTTGCTATATTACAAGCCAAGAGGCGAGAGTTAGGGCTGTAACCTACGCTCAATCCAAACCAAAGGAATTAACACCAGAGCTAATAAATAGTTTAAGATCATGGCTGTTAGGTGATAGTCTGGGTCTTTCATTTGGTTGGTCTCCACTTCTTACAAGTTGCCAAGTGAAATGGCTTAGTCATATTACACTTCCAGCAGCACTTAAAACAATGGAATGCCATCTAAAATCCTTATCTATTAAGAGGTTGGTATCGCTAACAGAACAAAACCTAAGAACATTGTAATCCCGAACCAATGTTTTTTTATGAATTGCATTTTAACCTTTCTTTGTTACTTGAAGGGCGCACCAGACCATTACGCACCAAACGGAACAGCTGATGCACCCATTAAAGCATTCCTCTAATCTCGCAAGAGAAGACAAATGCCCTAGACCGACCAGAAGCGATTGTATGAATTAGATCTGAACCCTTGAGTGATAGGCACTTATACCCGCACTTACAGTAAACAGATTATACCTTATCTCCCCAAAGTCCTTGACGACTTAGGGTACTTGGTGTACCATGACTTTATGATTAATGGGATGAATGAAAAGCAAGCGA
>Ga0187854_10003224_pt1 | contig 13091 bp, 20 predicted proteins | sample June2016WEW_6_15_FD_132445 | JGI IMG/M metagenome (GOLD analysis project Ga0187854, IMG submission 132445) | Peatland microbial communities from SPRUCE experiment site at the Marcell Experimental Forest, Minnesota, USA - June2016WEW_6_150 | ecosystem: Environmental > Terrestrial > Soil >...
AAATAATAGCCAGCGGTGGAGGCTGGCAACCTGAAATTCTGGTCCTGTACCGCCATGCATGATTCGAGCGGCGGGTAGCCAGCCTGAAACTTCTGCCAGTTGTCCTGGTCGAGCACCATCATCTTGACGCCCGTCACTGAGCTAGCGAACCGCCCCTCCAGCCACAGCCGCACGCCGTTTGGGTCGCCGGTGGCGCCTGGCATCGTCCACCCGGTCGCGCTGGTCATATCCCAGGACTGGTCAACAAGTGTTTTTCGGAAAACTTCGTTCCACGATTTGGGAGGCTCGAAGAGCAGCGCCTGGCCAGTGGTCAGGCGCTGGGTTGTAAGCCTCTGAAACACGACTGACAGTAATACCATCACTAGAAATGCCAAAATGCAATAACGGATGATTTTCATGGAAACTACCTCCTTAAGATCGGGTCATCTGGCCATCGGGCCATCGGGCCATTTCCTCAATGCTTCTTTTTTGCCTCTTGGTAGCGGGCTTCCGCGGTTCTCCTCAGTTCGCGCAAGCCCGCGCGATTTGGCCGAGGGGCAAGGCGAGCTGTCCCCATCGCCTCCCGGTCACATACTTCGTTATAGATTTGGATTGCCGCCTCCACCGCCTCCGCTGGAGTTCTTGGTAGTCTCGTTGGGGAGGAATAGATAATAGACGCGCAGATTGAAATGCAATGTCCAGGTGTCATAGTGTTCCTCTTTTCAATGGCCAGATGGCCAGATGGCTCGATTCTTGTGGCGAGTTACGTATCGCCCCAGGCTACCACGCCCGACGCTCCGCCTGCGCGGAGTGGCGCTCGGCGGAGATTAGGCAGTTACCGGTTTCTGGCGAATGATGCTCACATCATACCAGTAATAGAGATATCGAGTGTCGTGGCTGCCATTATTCTGAGGGCTAAGCCGGACCAAACCTCGTCGCGCGAGGCCGCGCAAAATTCGTCCGTCCATCCTGAGCTGATGGGAGGGCACGAAATGTTCCCCCCAAATATTCTCATTCCTGTCCTGTATGTACGTAGTGTATCGAGCGATCGCCCCTGCGATTATGCTCAATTTCTCCGGTATAGATTGCATGTTCTCCTCCTGCGGCTGGTGGCCGCTTCCCCGGTCGGGGCATTTCTGGTAGGGGCGACGCGCCGCGTCGCCCCTACATCCATAGACGCAACGATACGCCCGCGAGTTACCCAAGTCAACAATTATTTTCGCTTTCGAGTGCGGAATTTTCACCCCTCGAAGTGTAAATTTTACGCCTCCGAATGCGGAATTTTTACCCCTAGTAGGGGCAAGGCGGCGCCTTGCCCCTACAAAGATTGTGCTTGACAGACACAGTATGACAAACTAAGATTCCCCGCATGAGTGCAAAAACTGAAGGTCGAGCAGGGGTAGCGGTCAGACTGAATAAGGCAATGTTGAACAGGCTCAAACGCGCGGCGGCGAGCCGGGACAGTGATTTGTCCAAACTGATTCGGCACGCCATACGCTTTTGGTTCGAGCACGGAGCGCCGGCAGACTTGCCGGTGAAAGAGTAGGACTTGATGCGCCGAGTATGTTCATTTTGCCGGACGGTCTGCGGGGAACGGTGCGGGACTTGCGGTTCTGCTCGCACACTTATGGTTGGGATTGTCGTACGAGATCTCGACCAGCCAATGGGGGAATCCCCAACTTCGCTGTCAACTGAATGGGAATGCCTCGACTGCCACGCGAAGTGGCTGCCCGAATCGCAGCCGGACACGCACGGCATGTGCCAGAACTGCCTGGACAAATGGCGTCAAAGAAATAGAGGAGAACCTTTATGCCAGTAACACCTGAGCAACGGGAGTACCTGCGCACGCACCCCCTAAAGGTGATTCCTCCCGCCCCTCACGTGGGAATGGTGTGGCACTCAAAGAAATCGGACCAGCAAACGGAATCCGATTTAATTACAACTTTTGCGGCCGTGCCGGAAATAGAAACCGTGCGGCAGGGGATCGAAAGCGAACGCCGCAGACGGGCGCGGCGGAACTGACGACTGAGGACTTCCCATGACCGACAGAATACCTATGTGGCTCTCGATGATGTGCCTTTTTGGCGACGATGGAAGAGGTAAAGTAGACCACACATTTGGACTGAATGTGGATGTTGAAAGAGTCTCCCTTAACATCCCGAGAGCTACACCGGCAGACGTGGATCGGATTTTGAACGGGTTGTGCTTCATAAGCAATGGTGGAGTTGAACTTTTTGTGGGGACTGCGGGCTCAATCCCAGTGTCAAGCCTAAGGCCGGGCACCTATAGGCTCCAACAAGATCAATGGCCGGATTCTGCTGGAATGAAGATAGAGCCAGGATGGAGAATTTTGAAAGGCCAGGTGGTGACCCTCAACATGGATGGTCCCAAGGGATTGTTTGCGGGGGTCATTCTCTACGGACACACTCTTACTGAGAACTGACAACTGAAAACTGATAACCTATTTTATGCCAGATCCAGTACACAATGCGTGCATAAAAGACCTGATCAAACCGGATTCACCGCGCGGCCTCAAGTGCCCCTGCCCGGCGTGTACTCCGCCCGGCAGCGAGCCGGATGAGCCGCCCGCCGAGGTTGCGCCCGATGGCGTAGGGGAAAGGGATGTCCGCGAAGATGAGCTTAGCGATAAGCCCCCGGCTCCGCACAAGAAAATTCCGTATGACTACATCAGGGATGGGGTCAACGGAAATGATTAAGAATATCGGGCCAAAGGGTAAAAGGTAAAGAATGACCCAATGACCAGACCCCGTCAATGCGCGTTGTGCGGCCAGCGGGCCGTAACGTGGTGCGTCTACCACCATCAGGCGTTTTGTATGCGCTGCTCGACCAAGCATGAGAACGAAGCTCAGCGGCAGGAGGGCCAACGCAAATGTTTCTGGACGGCCCCGCCCCCCGTGCAGATGCGGCCGTCAGAGCAGTTGCAGTTAGATTTCCAGTAGGGGCAAGGCGGCGCCTTGCCCCTACGATTCGTAAGAGCACCCGCAGATTTTGGAGATTTTAGCAGATAAAAGGGGGTCAAATGCGCGTGACTGTTCCACTTTTTGTTACCTTCACTTACCCTAGCTCGATCTATGGAAGCGAAACGAACGAAGAGGTTGATTGGGCAAAGAGAGATTTCATCAATAAGTCACTTCTGGAGCTAGAGTCTATCGTGGTTCAAAGGAAAATCTCTCAGATGCGATGTGGCGGAGAGAGGCCAACAACTGAAATTGTCGAGTTTCATTTTTCACTCCCCAAGGACCACATATTGTAATTGACATAATATGCGTAGGGGAACGCCATGGCGTGCCCCTACAACCCGACGAAGAAAAGCTCTTCCCTATGCCCTCACGCAACCCTGAATTGCAGTTGGCGAACCTCGACGCTGAGCGAGCCCTGCTTGGCAGCATCCTGCTCGACAATAGCGCGCTTCCAACGGTCCAAGCCGCCATCGACAGTGGGGATTTCTTTTCCGAAGCCCATCGAATCATTTTCAAAGCCATGGTACACGCAGCGGCAGAGAATCACGTCATCAACACCATAACCCTCTGCGAAGAGTTGAACAGCCACACAGGTTCACGAGAGGCTTTCCAATTCCCATGCCCTGAAGTTGACCGGGCTGGAGGATACGCGTACATCATGGCGCTGACCGATGGCGTCCCCATCGGCACGGATGTAGCGGTTGCAGAGTACGTGCGCATCGTGAAAGAGAAAAGCCAGAAGCGCAAGGCGATCCAGGTTGCCCAGGGCCTAGCCGACAGTCTCCAAGAGGACCCTTACACGCCCGCTCAGGAGCAGATCGAACAGGCCAAGGCCAAGCTAGTGGTTTTACCCAAGTCCGAAAAGAAGGCGGTGGAATCGTCGCCATATCCCATCCTTCCTGAAGCGGCGTGGTACGGATACGCCGCTGACTACAAAGAAGCCGTGAAGGACACCACAGAGGCTAGCGACGTGTTCCACTTTCCGTGCTTCATGTCCGTGGCTGGGGCGCTCGTGGGGCGGAATGTGTTTTACAAAAGCCCCGACGAAATCTACCCCAACCTTTACGTGCTGCTGGTGGGCAGGTCGGGCGGCGCGCGCAAAGGCTCCGCCATGGGGCTTAGCCGGAAACTCATGCGCGATGTCGTGCCCTGGATGCGCCCCCTGTTCTCGATTGACTCCGCCCAGGGCATCATTGCCAAGATGAAGGGCACGCAAACCGTGCCGAGCGGCGATATGCCGGAAATGCCTTTGGCCACGGTCGCCTGTCTGTCGGAGTTCGAGGACGTGGCAACGAAGGCCGCGCGCAAAGGCACGTCGGACATTTTCACTTTTCTCAATCAAGCCTATGACGCGCCGGAATGGCTGGAAGACAATCGAGCCACAAACCCCATTGCCGTGCAAAACGGGTTGCTGGTGATTCAGGCCGGCACGCAAGAGGACATGATCGAGCACCTGGACGAAAGCCATCTGATAAGGGGAATCGGCAACCGCCTGACTTATTGGCCGGGAATCAAAAAGCCGCGAAATTCCAGGACGCCCGATCCCAAAGCCGCCATCTGGTCGCACCTGGTCAAAGTCCTGAAAGACATTCGGGAGTTCTGGCAAAAGCGCGGGACAACCCGCCTGGATTGGACGCCGGAGGCGGGAGAGGAATGGGACCGTTATTACAACAGTCTGGATGACATGCTGAAAGAGAATCCCCTGATTCAAACACTGAGGGAGCGCGAACACACGAACTGCATCAAGATGGCGCTCATTCACGCGGCGCTCGACAAGGCGGAGCGCATATCACGGGAGCACTTGCGGGCGGCGCTGGTGGCCGCAGAGTTCCAACACCGGGCCATCATTGCGCTCTTCGAGACGTTTGGGGCGTCCCGCTGGGTCAAAGACGAAAACCGCATCATCGAGATCGTTAAGGCCGCTGGGCCGGAAGGCATGAGAACTCGACTGGTGCAAAAGAAATTCCCGCGCATGGGCGGCGAGCATTTTCAGCGTCACATGCGCTGGCTAACGGTCCCCGATGGACCTCTGCGGACGTTTGAAGCTGGACGCAAAATCTACGTGGTTTTCAATGACTAAGAACGCCTGGGAATGTTGAGATGCGTGGACACTTGGGGTTTACTCCTTTGGAATCTAGGTGCTATGTGTCCAAATATGATTTTTTGAAGATTTTCAAATCTTTAGCAAGTATATTATTTTCATGGCGTTATGTGTCCATCATCAAAGTGATGGACATGTGTAGGACTTTTGAGCGTGTGTACTGTAACAGTCCATCGTATGTCCACGGGGGTATGATGGACACTTATATATATGAAAATAAAGAGAGAACCTATCAAGTGTCCACTGTCCACGCGATTTTCAAGACTGCCCATTTTTGGGACTTGGGAAAATGACCCAAAAAACGCCCCAAAAACGGGCACATTTTTACCCCAAAATGGCGTCGGGGCAAAATGGGGTTTCATTGAAGCAAAAACCGCCCGCGTTGAAGCAAAAACGGGCGGCGTTGAAGTGGTAGGGGCGACGCGCCGCGTCGCCCCTACGTGGATGGAATATGGGAGACAAAACAAAAATCGAATGGACGGATGCGACTTGGAATCCGGTTACGGGCTGCACCAAGGTCAGCGCGGGGTGCAAGTTCTGCTATGCGGAGCGAGACTTTCACCGGCCGTACCCTGGTCGGGCTTTTACGGACGTGCGGACGCACCCCAACCGCCTTTTGCAGCCGCTACGCTGGAGGCGTCAACGGCGCATCTTTGTTGATTCCATGGGTGATCTTTTCCATGAGGACGTCCGGGTGCCCTTCATTGACCAGTGCTTCGCGGTCATGGCCTTGGCTTCCCGGCACACGTTCCAGGTTCTGACCAAGCGCCCGGAGCGGATGAGAAACTATTTCGATCTGTCCTATGTCACCGATTTTCCCCTGGAACCCATCGGATCGCAAGTGCGGATTGCGTACTCTGCCGGTAAAATTCATGAAATGTTTTTGAGCAAGGGTAAAGACCTACCTTTGGGTTATTCCCTCAATCAGCCGTACCAAAATGTCTGGCTGGGTGTCTCCGTCGAAGATCAACAGACCGCCGATGAACGCATCCCGTTGTTGTTGCAGACCAAAGCCGCCGTGCGGTTTGTGAGTTACGAACCGGCGCTGGGCCCGGTGGATTTCAATAACATAGAATTGCTAAAGGAATTTGACCTAAGCCGGACAGTTTCGGCCCACGTCGATGCTCTAACAGAGCATGACGATGAGCATTTCTTTAACCAGCATGCAAAACTCGATTGGGTGATCGCCGGTGGGGAGTCCGGCCGGAACGCCCGGCCGTCGCACCCGGATTGGTTTCGCGCTGTCCGCGACCAGTGCCAGGCTGCCGGTGTGCCGTTCTTTTTCAAACAGTGGGGGGAATGGAATCCCACCAAAAATTCCAATGTAGTCAGGCCGTCCGATGCGGGAAAGCTCTCCCGTTATACCGTAGCCTGTTCAACCGTAAGGGAAGAAATCGGACAGACCGTTTACCACGCCTATCCATCCGTCCCGCAGGACGGCATAGGGATATATGAACGTTTGGAACAGGTTGGCAAGAAACGAGCCGGGCGGATGCTGGACGGGAGAGAGTGGAACGAGTTTCCGCAGTAGGGGCAAGGCGCCGCCTTGCCCCTACGATTCAATGAGGAGGATTTATGGACCAAGAACAAGCGCAAGGACTGCCCGAAATGTGGGCTATCGTGGAACTGTTCGGCCACCAGCGCGTGGCCGGGAAGGTTACGACGCTGAACCTGGGGCCGGCCTGCCTGATTCGGGTGACCATCCCGGAATGCACGCGAGAAGAAAGGGCTGCTTGGGATTATCCGATGGACGGGGGTCCTCCTAAATTGGTTGGGTCAAAGGTCACGACGCCTGAGCATGACCGGCTCTTTGGCGTGGGGGCAATCTACGCCATCAATCCCTGTACCGAGGATACGGTACGGAAGGTGCTCCAAACCATGGACGCCGAGCCCCTCAGCCCTTACGACCTTAACCGCGTGGAAATGCTCACCGCTGCCCCCGCAGAGCCCGTCGTGGATTCTATGGAGAACTCCCCTTGGACTCTGACTGTCAGCGAAGCTATATTGAAATTGGTCAAGGAAGCCGGTGGAAGGATACGGCGGTATGCCCTTTTTAGAAAACTCCGGTCGTATGACGTCGTACCTTTCGAGAGCGAATTTAAGGCTCTTTGTGCGTCCGATGGTCCCTTGGAAATTCGTTCTGAAGGCCGGAAAATATGGGTGGATTTGAAGGCTGAAAGCTGATAGCTGAAAGCTGAGAACTGCTTATGACCGTCGCCATCTACGCCCGCGTTTCGACTGCCGAGCAGGATGTGACCAACCAACTCCGCGCGCTTTGGCGCTTCTGCGAAGCCCGCGGCTGGGATGTCTTTCGCGAGTATGTTGACGTCGGGTGGAGTGGGGCTAAAGCATCGAAGCCCGAGCTTGATCTTTTAATGAAGGATGCCCGGGACCTCAAGTTCAAGGTGGTTTTGGTCTGGAAGTTTGATCGTGTCTTTCGTTCCGTGGAACACATGCTCCAGGCGCTTTCGGCTTTCCACGGCCTGGGGATCGACTTTGTGAGCATGACGGAATCCATCGACACCACCACGGCGGCGGGCAAGATGGTTTTCACGATGTTGGCAGCGGTCGCGGAGTTTGAGCGGGATCTGGTGCGGGAGCGAACGCGGGCAGGGCTGGCCAGAGCGCGGGCGGCTGGGAAGCGGATCGGGCGCCCGCGCCGGCCGCTGGACGTGGCCAAGGTCCAGGAATTGAAGAAAGACCATTCTTACCGCCAAATCTCGAAAATGTTGCACGTTCCCCTGGGGACGTTGCATAACGCCCTATGCCAAACCGTTCAAAAAGGCCGTGGTGAATTTCCGAACGCTATTTGCCAGCAAGGACAGGCAAAAGTTTAAGGTGTAAAGGATAAACGAGGTCATATGTGCGTTCAATGCAGGGCAAAGGGCCAAGATGTCGAGTGGGACCATTGGTGTGATAAATGTCTAGGCTCGTACCCTTGGAACCACAAGCCAGCATCTAGGTTGCGCGTGATTTTGCGCAAATTGTGGAGGATCATCACGGGAAGGTTTTCCATTCGTATTGAATGGCAATGAAGAGAGTAGGGGCGACGCGCCGCGTCGCCCCTACCAAGGTGAACGATGAAACTTGGTTCTTTATTCGCGGGGATCGGCGGCTTTGATTTGGGCTTCGACCGGGCGGGCATCGAGACGCGCTGGCAGGTCGAGATTGAGCCTTTCTGCCGGGCGGTGCTCGCAAGCCGATTCCCCGCCGCAAAGCGATTGGAGGACATAAAGGAATGCCATGCCTCTCGAAAGTTGACATCATCACGGCGGGCGTCCCCTGCCAGGATGTTTCAGTCGCTGGGAAGCGAGCCGGACTTGCAGGAGAACGCACTGGCCTCTTTTACGAGTTTGCGCGAATCCTCCAGGAAGTTCGACCCCCTTGGTTTGTCTTCGAGAATGTTCCCGGACTTCTCAGTTCAAACCACGGCAGAGACTTTGCGGAAGTCCTCCGCGTTCTCATGGTCGAATGCGGGTATGGGGTTTGCTGGCGTCTGCTCGACAGCCAGTTTTTCGGAATCGCCCAACGTCGCCGCCGTCTGTTCATTGTCGGATGTCTTGGAAGACCTTGCCCCGCAGAAGTTCTTTTTGAGCCCCAAAGCCGCAAAAGGCATTCTGCGAAGGGCGCAAAAGCGGGGACAGGCGTTGCCTACGCTCTTGCGGCAGGCGCTGGAGGCTCTAAGTTTGGAAGCGGACGCCAGGGACAAGACATCTTCATCATCCAAGATGTGCGCGGAGGAACGCGGGATCAAACAGATAAAGGGCAAGGAATTGGAATCTCGGAAGGTGGACCCTGCTATACCCTTAGCAAAACCGAACAGCACGCCGTTGGCTATGAGTGTTCGCCGCCTGACCCCGACCGAGTGCGAGACTTTGCAGGGCTTCCCGAAGGGCTGGACAGTGCCCGCTACCGAGCATTGGGAAATGCGGTCACGGTCCAGGTCGCGGAATGGATCGCCCGCCGAATCATCGCCATCAACAGACGTAGGGGCGACGCGCCGCGTCGCCCCTACCGGCGTTCAGAAAAGGGGTAGAAAACGCGGGCGGCAGGGCGTTGATTCCAAAGGGGCGGCGTGAGGCGGTTTGGGGTGTTCGGGAAACGGTCGATTGATGAACGGATTGGGACATCTGGACATCGGGCCATCGGGTCATTGATATGATGGATCGGGTGTTTCGTGCTGCGCAAGTGACGGATTCAGAGGGAAACTATGTGGGGGTGAATTTTATGGAGATTACTTACCAGGGCTTTTTGCAGGACAAGGCTCAATTCTATCCGGACTCCGGCTTCGAGCCGCTTTGGATGCCGGATTTTCTTTTCCCGTTTCAGCGGTCTCTCACGGATTGGGCGATCCGCAAGGGGCGCGCGGCCATCTTTGCCGATTGCGGGCTGGGCAAGACGCCTATGCAACTCGTTTGGGCTCAGAACGTGGTTCAAAAGACGAACCGGCCGGTAATGATCTTGACGCCTTTGGGCGTGACCGCTCAGACCTTGCGCGAGGCTGAGAAGTTCGGTATCGAAGCCGACAGAACCATGAACGGCAAAGGCCAGCCGCTTACCCACAGGACGCCGATTGTCGTCACCAACTATGAGCGGCTTCACCAGTGGGACCCAAACGACTTTGCCGGATGCGTGTGCGACGAAAGTAGCATCCTCAAAGCGTTCACGGGCGCGCGCCGCCGCGAGATCACAGAGTTTATGCGGCGGTTTCCGTATCGGCTGCTTTGCTCCGCCACGCCCGCGCCGAATGATTATGTCGAGCTGGGCACGTCCAGCCAGGCGCTGGGCTATCTCGATTACAGCGACATGCTGAGCCGGTTCTTCAAGAACGAAGAGAAGATGAGCGAAGCGGAGCGCCATGGCCGGCGCACGCGGGAAGGCGTGGTTATCCCCAAGTGGGTATTCAAAGGGCATGCGGAAGAGCCGTACTTCCGTTGGCTCTGCTCATGGGCCCGGGCATGCCGTATGCCCTCAGACCTGGGATTTGAAGATGATGGATTTATCCTGCCGGAATTGATTGAGAGGGAACACATTGTCGAGGCGAGCAAGCTGGCCGATGGCAAGCTGCTCCATGTGGCCGCTGTGAGCTTTCACGAGCAGCTCGCAGAGCGGCGGCTGAATATGGATGTCCGCTGCCAGAAGGTTGCCGAACTGGTAGGCACGAACGGCACTCAAGCTCTCGTTTGGTGCCATCTTAACCAGGAATCCGAGACATTGGCCGATTTGATTCCCGGCGCCGCTCAGACCCTGCAATCCGATGGCGACGAAGAAAAGGAAGAAAAGTTCCTGGGCTTTGTTGACGGCTCGATCCGTGTGCTGATCTCCAAGCCCCGAGTCGCGGGATTTGGATTGAACTTCCAACACTGCCACCATCAAACCTTTTTCCCCTCGCATTCTTTCGAGCAGTATTACCAAGGCGTAGCGCGCTGCCGACGCTTTGGACAGAAGCATCCGGTCACGGTGGACGTGGTGACCACGCCTGCGGAACGGGACGTTTTGAAAAACCTCCAGCGTAAACAGGCTCAGGCCGACCGCCTGTTTTCCCGGATGATCGAGAACATGCAGCGCGAACTGAATATCGAACGCGTCAACCCATTTCAAACCAAAGAGGAGGTCCCATCATGGCTGTAGCTCAACAGGAAATTAAGGAGAAGTACGCCATCTATTGCGGCGACTGCTGCGAAGTCCTGGGCAGCTTTCCCGCAGACAGCATCCACCTTTCGATTTACAGCCCGCCATTCGGCGGGCTCTATTGCTACTCTTCGAGCGAGCGTGACCTTTCCAACGCTTCCAGCTATGAGGAGTTCTTCGAGCATTACGCCTTCGTGGTGCGGGAGCTTGCCCGCATCACTTTGCCCGGCCGCGTGACCGCCGTTCACGCCATGGACATCCCCAGCGGGAACACGGGGAACGACTGGCTGAAAGACTTTCCCGGCGACATCATTCGCCTGCATGAGCGCGAGGACTTCAAGTATGTCGCCCGGTATTGTATCTGGAAAGAGCCGCTGGCCGTCCGCAACCGCACGCTTATGAAGAGTCTCTTTCACACCACGATCATCGAGGACTCTTCGCGCTGCTCCGCCGCCCATGCTGATTATCTGCTGATCTTCCGCAAGCGCGGAACAAACCCCATCCCGGTCACGCATCCGAACGGGCTGCTGGATTATGCTGGCGAGAGAGAGATTCCCCGCGAGTTGCTGCGGTATCGCGGCTGGGAAGGCAGCCAGCTTGTGAACCGTTACTCGCACTGGATTTGGCGGCAGTACGCCTCCGCCTTTTGGGATGACATTCGCATCTGGCGCACGGTGGAACTGCTGGACTCGAAAGACCAGGAGGATGAAGGGCACGTTCATCCGTTGCAGTTGGATGTGATCGAGCGGTGTCTGATTCTTTGGTCAAACGAAGGGGAAACGGTTTTGTCGCCATTTATGGGTGTGGGGTCCGAGGTCTGCGGGGCCTTGCTCAATGCCCGGCGGGGAATCGGCATCGAACTGAAACCCTCTTACTACCGGACGGCCAAACGGAACATCGAATACGTGCTGGCTCAGGGGCGCATTCCTACCAAGACGAATACCCTCTTACCCGACCTGGACGAAACGGGCCTGCCTGAGAACGATACACAACTTTCATTGTGAAGGTGGGTTGTAGGGGCGACGCGGCGCGTCGCCCCTACGGTCTGCTGAATGGCCAGATAAGGTGGCGGGGCGAGAGTAGGATATACGCGCTCGAAACTCCTACTCTCCCCCGCCTCTGTGCGGGGTTATCTCGTTAGCTCGCTGCTGGCGTGGATGGCGGGGCGACTGTTACCTCAGCAGCGGTTAGATGGCCGGTCACAAACTGCACGGCCAACTCAATGAGCATGTTGACTATGCTCGTGGATGCGCTCAGGCCGAGGGCTTCAGCCTGTTTCAAAACCGCCGCCTGCGCTGTCGCTGCCTTCTGAACGCCGGTCAACGTCGAGACGCCAGCCAGTGTTTCAACTTCGGCAACCACGATCTGCCCTAAATCGGATTTGAGCAGCGCCAGCGCCGCCTTGGCGAAATCTGCTGCCGCCTGCTTTCCGAAAATCGCCGTGAAGCCATCAGAAATCTTGATGGCCACGGTTTTGATGTCATGCCCGAGTGTTTTCAAAAATGCGCCTAGACTCATATTTTCTCCCTCCGAAGTGCATCGTAGGGGCAAGGCGACGCCTTGCCCCTACGGTTCATGTTCTTGTCGTGATCGTCACGTTTTGATTCACCGCCGCCGCTGCGAGCTGCGATGGAACCGCGATTGAAATTCCCTTGGTCAGTGGAGACCTCACCCACAGATTGTACACCACAAGGGATGTGGTTACAAGCGCCGTCGCAAAGCCTACCCCAAGGCCGGTCCAGATCCCGGCAGTCTGCCAGAGAGCCAGCGCCGTGCTGCCCATGATGAAGGGGAAAACCACCAGCGCGGTGATTGTGATGGACGCCACCAGGCGCGCCCAGCGGTCCAGATAATCGCCTATTTCTTTGGACACGCCTTTGATGGCTCGCGCTTCGAGGTAGCTTCCGAGCAAGCTGGAGATCATGCTGAACATGGTTGCTTTATCGGGCCATCTGGCCATCGGGCCATCGGGCCATTGAAAACCCTCTCCGAAACTTACGATCCCGGCTTGCTGGCGGTCACGGCGGCTTCAGTGCTGGATTTGTTGACTTCCGACTGGGTGGAATGCGTGCTGCCGTCTTTGGCCATAATCAGAGCGATGCCGGTAGAAATGGTCGTCAGTAAAATCGTAGTGTTCACTGGGCGGCCCTGCATGTAGTCAAGGGCCGCGTTCACCAGCCCCCCTACAATCGTCAGGACTCCGAGCAGCGTTGTCTTGGGATTCGCTAATGCTGTGTTCATGGGGTTACCTCTCTTGGAAATGCTCAGGGCGCTCGGAAGAATGAGGAAGGACCGGGCGCCCCGTGTTCCACGACAACCCAGCTAAGTCTAGGAGTGGAACGGTCCAAAGTCAAGGCGTTTTGTGACCGTAGGGGCAAGGCGTCGCCTTGCCCCTACCT
>Ga0187854_10003229_pt1 | contig 13070 bp, 10 predicted proteins | sample June2016WEW_6_15_FD_132445 | JGI IMG/M metagenome (GOLD analysis project Ga0187854, IMG submission 132445) | Peatland microbial communities from SPRUCE experiment site at the Marcell Experimental Forest, Minnesota, USA - June2016WEW_6_150 | ecosystem: Environmental > Terrestrial > Soil >...
GATCTGAAGAGGAAGCTCTTGCGATACATTCGCCAGTACAACAAATCGCCCCGTATCGTGAAGTGGAAATATGCCGATCCATCGCGCCACATCAGTACACAATCAGTTGGTACAGGCCACTAGCCCATCCGTACCTATCTTTACAAATCGTGCGTACTATTGTACAATCATGCGCACGATTGTTAAAGTATCCGCAGAGAACCTTAGGAGGGTTCCCATATGACTATTGAACGGAATGAACCAATTCGCTTTCATGAGAAGGGTACTTTGGAGGCCGTGACGCGCTGGATCGCCACGCACCATGACGGCATCGCCGAGTTGTTGAAGAACGTCCGGCGTGAGTATCAAGTTGACCGCGCCAATGTGGCAGAGAACCATCGTGTGGCTGCCTTGCTGCTGCAAGACGCACGGGACGGCAAGCCGGCCCGGATTGGCGTGCTCGATGTGGGCGGTGCAACCCTTGAGGACGTAACCGCTTGGAGCACTTGGCAGGATACGGCCGCCTCACATCGCGGGTCTGGACTCCTGGAAGAGGAGACGCAAGGCAACGGGGGGAAGGCCTATATGTATCGCCTCTTTGCCGGACCGGCGCGTATCCTTGGCATCCGGGATCGCCGCCGCAATTGCAAGGGATTTGACGGCGAACTCGGAACCGTTGATCGCGGAACCCCGGGGTGGATTCCAAATCTGGCCGCAGGCCGTGATGTGGAGATCAGTTCCTTCGAAGCCGAGCTTCGCCAGGCTCTCGAACCTTATGGTCTTTCCATCGCTGGTCTGCCCGGCCCGTTGCGGAAGGCGATTGCGGCTCGCAAGAGCTTCACTCTGGTTGAGGGCGAATGCCCGCTCGCGCTCTACAAGGGTCAGATCGACGCGGACGAGTTCCTTGCAAAAGTCGTCAGGCACGAACAATCGACACTCTGCCTTGAACAAGTCGACGTGTTCGCGATTCACAATGACCGCGTGCTCAATGAAGGCAAGAAGCTGGAACTGCCGCCGATCATCCCGTATCCAGGAATTGATTCGCCGGTGGTGCACGAGATTCCCGATCAGTTGCAACTCGACAACGGCCAGGCAGTCTCAATGACAGAGGGAGGAACAAAGCCGAAAGGACGGTTGATTCTGCACACCTCATTGGAAAATATGCCGAATGCGTACAGGAATCTGCGTCCCCGGTGGCAAATCATCTATCGCACGCGGCATCAAATGATCGGCTCGAAGACTGTGTCTGAGCTCGCTCCCGCGACACCAGGTGCTGCCTTCGTGTATGGCAGTGTCGAACTTCCGGCTCTCGAGCCGGCCTATGTCGAACATGGCCGGCGTCGGCCCAAAGACGGCCCGCTGGTCGAAGCCCTCGACCGTTTCATCACGGAAAAGATCCGTTTGCTTGCACATGAGATCAACGCTCGGCGCCGCCAGGAGCTCGACGACAAGGCCCTCGACGAAGTACACGAGGAGAGCCGCAAGCTCGATGAGTTCAAGAACCGGTTTCTGCCCAGTTTTGGTGATGGCAATGGAGGCGATGGGGATGGCAAAGGAGCGGGGCCCCGTAAGCCTGTGCGCAAGGGGCCGCGGCCGGTAAATTGGGGCACGGAACCCGATGTGCTGGATTACCAGGTTCCCGAGCACGGTCTCAATCTCGGCAAAGGCATTACCGTCGGCCTCAGTGCGATCCTGAATCCGAGCGTTCGCGACCGCAAGGGCCGCCCTGTTCGCGCAGCCGTCGAGTGGCTGACGAGCGATTCGCAAGTAGCTGGTTTCTCGAAGGGCAACACACTTGTTGCGCAGGCGAAAGGAACCTGCGAGGTCTGGGCGCGGATCAAGGGTACGAAAATCGAGGGCCCGCGCGTGCCCACTCGCGTTTGGGCAGTTGATCACGTTTTGCTCACGCCGCGTACTCTCAACGTTTCACTTGGCTGCCGGGAGGAAATCGTGGCAGAAGTAACCGATGATGAGGGGCAACGCTCAACGGATGTACTGCTCGATTGGCTCCACGATGCCGAGGACCAGTTGATCGTGCGCATCGACCGCTATGGTGTGGTGACCGGAAACCGGCTTGGGCGCACCGCGATCAGTGCCGGCGCCGGAGGCGTGTGGGCTCGCATTCCAGTCGAAGTGACCGTCGTCGCCAACGCGGAACAGCCAGGGCGGGCAAGCGGCTTCCCACAGCTGTTGGTAACCGGGCGCAATGAGGACCCGGCCACCGGTCAAATTCGCGAGGGCGACCCGGACCAGCCCGCATTGTGGCAAGAGCCTTCCGACTACGTCCACAATGTATGGTGGCTTAATTTGCAAAGCCCCGAGGCAGCATTCGTGTTTCAGCAGCGCGGGGCTCAACCGACGCTCTGGCGCACGTATCACGCGGAGAGGGTAATCGAGATGGTGGTCCAGGTTTGGATGACCGAAGAATTCTCGCGCAAGGGCGAGAGCCAGCGTCCCGAATTCTGGGCCGCACACCTCGCTGCCATGGATCGCCATCGCGTCCGCATCGTCGGCCAAATGTGGAAGGCGATGGAAGCCTACGTTACTAGCGGCGCGATCTGGGACGAGGAAACCGAACCGAAGGTCAAGGCGAGGGCGGCATGATGAGCGCAGAAAAGAAGAAGGAGACACCGCGCCGGGCGAGCCTGCGTGAGCAAGTGCTGCTTGCGGCCTTGGATTGTTCCGGCGGCGATCTCGAAAAGACGTTCACGTCCGAGGATTTGCTTGTAGCCGCGTGGAAAAGGAACAGGCTCGCATGGGGCCTACGGGGGTACGAGCGGGAGTATCCCGATAACGACAAGATCCACAAGGAGCTCGATGGAAGAGGTGCGCGAGAAGGAAGCGCATCGACGGGACTTGTCTCGTCGGGGCTACTTTTGCGGGTTCGTCAACGCATTTATCGACTCACGCCCGCTGGGCTCGCGGCGGCAGCCGAAGTTGTGGGCGCCGAACCCGACACGCGCGGCAAGGCCGAACGGGTACTCGCCGATGCCGTCGACGTGATCCTGTCTCATTCTGTTTTTCGTGGGTGGCTGAAAGATCCGAGTTCTCCAAAGCACTTCCGCGATGCCGGCCATTTCTGGGGCGTTGCACCAGGAACGCCCCCCAAGGTCATTCAAGCTCGCATCATGGACGTGGACCGATCTCTGGAAAAAGCGCTCAGCTTACTTGACGCCGGTGGCGTCGACGAGATTGCGGCCCACCGCGGCAAATCTCTCTTCGACCGAACCGACATCGAGCGAGCAATAGACTTCCAGAGGACGCTGAAGGAACGCTTCGCGAAGGATCTCGCAACGCTGCAGGTCAGGTTGAGGTAATGCCACGGGGCATGCATCGGGGCTCATGTGAAGTCTGGCAAGCATGATCGGAGAAGTCATCATCGTGCGAATTCCGCTGCTCGATGCTGACGGCATGACGCTAGTGAAACTCCACGGCATCGAGGCTCATGGCATTGGGGTTGAGAGCCAGGATTTCACGAATCAGCTCATGGAGAATTTTCACTTTTCCAGCTCGCGTACAGCGCCGCTACTATTTGTCCCCTTCGACAAGGTCGATTTCATCATCGCTTCTCCCGACTTGCTTTCGCTATCGGAACCGGCGCTTGGGCTTTGAATAAAAGGCGGGCCACGGTTGGCACACATTTACAAAAAACGGAGCACGTAATCAATGAAAACGAAAACAAAACGACCTGATGACCGGAAACCCGGTCAGGGAATGTCCCGCGGTTCGCGAGAGGAGGCGCGAATTGAAATTCCCTGCGGCGAACCTGATGTCTCTGCCTTGCGATCAATCATGCGGGATTGGCTGATACCGCGTCTTGTCGAGGACTTCCTGCGTGAGCGGGGCATTGAACTCAAGTACTCGCGGGTTCACGTTCCTAAGAATCCGACATTCAAGATCTAGGTAGAAACAGGTTCGCATAATCTACGATCGCTAATGTTAACAGGAAAAACAAATACGGACCTAATTAATAGAAGGGGGCTGCGGCGGTCGCCGCGGGTGCTGTCACGAAAAGCCCGTTAACCAATCCGAATGCCCAATGTGGGCAGTCGTCCGTTGCTCGGTGCGGCGTTTACACACGCTACTCCTCTGACCTTCAGCGCCCCGCTTCCACTGAAGACCAGATCCGCCAATGCCAAAATGCCGCTGACCGTGAGGGCTGGACGGTTTTGGTCAAGTTCATTCGTTCGGATTCCGAGATCACGGGACAGAGCCTCGTCGGAAGAGATGGACTGGACGAATTGATTCGCCTAGCCAAAACCACCCCACGACCATTTGACGGAATCATCATTGATGACACTTCACGCTTGGGTCGCTATGTACCCGACGTGTTGAAGGTAGTGGATATTCTTGAAGGCTACGGAGTGTTTGTCTACTTCGCTGCGCAACGATTGGATTCTCGTGCCCCGGGTTTTCGTCAGATTTTCACAATTTTCGCAATGATGGACGAGCAGCATGTGGCTCAGCTCACATATAAGGTGCACCGAGGGCAGCACGGACGAGTGCTCAAGGGCTACGTGCCAGGTGGAAAGTGCTACGGGTACCAGAACAAGCCTATCGAAGACCCGACTCGGCGAGGTGAGTACGGTCGACCTGCAGTAATTGGTGTTGAGCAGAGGGTATTACCCGAGCAAGCAGCCGTTGTTCTCCGTATTTTTAAAATGTACGCAGCGGGGCTCAGCTACTCACGAATCGCCAAAACTCTCAACCGAGAAGGCGTGCTGTCTCCGAAACCACCTCGCAAGGGAAAAGTACGGGGCTGGTGTCCGTCTGCCATCCGTGAGCTCCTGTTGAACGAGAAGTATCGGGGCGTGTTGGTGTGGAATCGTACGAAGACGGTCCGCAATCGTGAAACTGGACGTAGCGAGCAACGTCCACGACCAGAATCGGAATGGGTACGAGTCGAAGTGCCTGAAATGCGGATTGTTCCCGATGAGCTCTGGAGCGCAGTTAGGGAACAGAATCGGCGTGTACGGGAGAAGCACGGACCTAGGACGCTGGGCGGAATGAATCGGACAGAGGCGAGCCGCTGTTATTTGTTCAGCGGTTTAATGGAATGCGGGTTGTGTGGCAGAAACGTCACCATCACCAGCGGCAAGACTCCGTACTGCCGCTACGGCTGTCCGAACCACCGTTCCCGGGGGCTTTGCGACAATCAGGTAACGATCCTCCAGACGAAGCTGGAAAACCAGTTGATCTCTGCACTCGTCGAAAGCCTGCTTTGCCAGGAGCTGCAGGATGAACTATTGCAGATGTTTCAGGAATCTCTAACCAGAACTCTGGAAAACGAGGCGAGGCTCGCCGAGGAGGCGGCGAACAAGAATTCAGAACTCCGTCACGAGCAGGCGAAACTGTTGAACGAAGCTCAAAACCTTGCTGAAGCCATCGCCCACCAGCGTATTTCTCCAACGTTGTCCAAGCGCTTAGCGATGACGGAAGCACGCATTAGCGAAATACAGGATTTGCTCGATGCGCCGAAGCAAATCAGCGTACCGAGCTTCTCGTCGGAAGAGATTCGGAACGCTCTTCGCCAACAGACGCAGCGACTCGCTGAGATTCTCACGGGCGATAGGGTCGTCGCCAGGCAAGAGCTGCAGAAGCGGATCGATAAGCTGATACTTACTCCCAGAGCGACGTCAACAGGTTGGGTCTTGGATGTATCTGGCAGCGTTGGGCTTTTTACAGGCACGAGCGATGCAATGCTCACCAATTCCTTGGAGGGAATTGCTCAGCATTACACGTTGCCTCGGATCACGATTTCGAACGTTGTGCTCGATCCAAACCTGCCTCTCGCTGCCTGACCTGACAGACGAACTTATGCTCACCCAGGAAGACAAGATCCGTCTAATTCACGAGTTTCGCAACGCTCTACTCAATCACATGTTCGATGAGCTGTATCGTAGATCGAAGATTTCTTCCACTCAACAGGCCTCGGATGACATAGTCGCGACTGCCGAACTTATCCACCACGTCATCGCGGACTCTAACGAAATCCGCCGTCCGACACGCGGTCTATTCGTTCTTGCGCTGCAACAGGTCGTTGATTTCTTCATTGCTGGTCTGCTTACTGACGAGGCTTTTGAATGGATGGCAGACGAACAACGGCGAATGGATCAGATTCTGTTTGAAGGCCTCGATCCAATCGGTGGTGTGCAGTAACACGAGCTGCGGCAAAGTCGTCCAGTCGTACAGTATCGTAGAGACCGCTTGACCCGAAGTTGACATGGTCGGAGAGGCAGAGAATTCAGCGGGGCAGGTTCTGGAACTGCTAGAACAACTCCTCCCTCTGGATTGCCAGGTTCAGTCCGCAGCCGCCGGAACACCTCTGCGATTCTGACTGCACTGTCCAATAGAGGCTCGAGTTGGACAACGTCCGTGAGCGGTTCGAAAGCTGCCAGCATCCGTTGCTTTATCTCGAACAAGTTGCAGTCAGGATACAAGTAAACAATTGGGATTTCCCTCTATCGAAGGTTACTCCCTTGACGGAGCGAGTCATTCTCAATTTCGGGGCGGAATTCTTCAACCTTTTTAATCGAGTGCAGTTCGGCCCGCCAAAAACGGCGGTTGGAGGGGCTTCTTTTTGCAAGATAACAAGCCTGGTCAACAATCCCCGACAAATCCAATTCTCCTTGAAGTCGTCGTTCTGAACCAGGTGAGCTGCGAGTCCTTTGGAGTCAATTCGGCGCCGGTGAATCTGAATGTGTACCTGTCGGAAAGCGGGGCGAGAGAAGATTCTCTCGCCTCGAATGAATTTTGAGTTAATCGAAAGCCAAGCTGATCGAAGGCGGACTACTCGGGACGCAGGCGGCCCGCTCCGGCTCTCAATGTTTCTAATTGTTTAGGCGATGTTTACACGCTGTTTTGCCTCGCGAATTTTTCTTATTGTTCCCAAGTTGCACCACAATGCAGCAGTGCCAAAATCCAGCCCCTGTAACTGGCTGATCAGGCAGAATTTGGTCGGGGCGTCGAGATTTGAACTCCAGACCTCCTGCGCCCAAGACAGGCGCAGAAACGCTAAGTAGTTGGTTCGTCTAGCATTTTCCTATGTCATGCATCATGGTTTTGCACGCTATTTGGCAATGTTTGTTCCCGAGTTGTTCCTACGTTCTTGGCCAGGATCCATTTGTTGAGGTGCGCTCGAAACAACAAATCTCCCTGATCGTGTGCGTGTCCTGATTTCAGGCACAGTGCAGGAGAGAATCGTATGCCCTGCGTTGAACTTGAGCTAGATCAGCCACGACGTCGACATCCCGGGTGCTCATCACGGGTTGGCCAATCTACCGAAGGCCTACTGATTACCTTCCAGCGTGTTCCGGATGGTCGTGAGCGCGTCTTGGAGATCTGAGACGGAGCGGCCCACCACGACTTTACGAACGATCGATCCCTCGAAACCAGTCAGGCCCGCCTGCTCGGAGCCCATGGCCAAGATCAGATAGAAGCCGGGGTGCTTCGGGTCGTCACTCCCGCGGACACAAAAGGAAAGGTCCAGCGCAGTCTCGAAATAGTGGCTCGAATAGAGTTGTTTTTCGGCGATGGCGTAGGCTATGTGGTCGGCAGGTTTGCCGCGCAGGGTCACCACCTGCACGACACGCAGCGTCGGCTTTAATCCGAATTTCACTCGCGCCCAGTAGAATGTGTTTTCGACATTCGCGGGCTTCGCATGAGGATAGGCGAGAAGGTAGTGGTAGAAATCCGGCAGGTACACTGGCAAGGCCTTGTCATAGCTGACCATGTAGGCGAACTGCTGAGGCACCTCGGTTGCGGTAGGCTTATCGTTATAGACTCCCAGGGCCTGATTACCTTGGTGCTGGTAAACGAGCAGGCGCTGCAAGACCGTCTTCTGCAGGAGTTGATTCACTTGTTCGTTCACGTCGGCGGCAGACCAATTGATGGCCTGCTGCAGATCTTCGATGGAGCTCGTGGGCATCTGAATCAGACAGTCACCGGGCTTACAACTCTTCAAGGTCCTGATGTCATCATTCTCGAACGAAAAACCCTTTAAGTCAGAAAGCCGCGGAGGATTGCTGAACACGCCGAGCGCCAGATACTCGGGAAGCCTGCGGAGACGGTCAAAATCACGCGCAAACTTGAGGTAGCTCTCCGGAGCAGCGTGAATGTAGACCGCGCCAAACAAGAAGACTTCGGCTGGCGTGCGGGATGGAAGGGTTTTCGTGACCGGCTGTCCGCCTCGGATGGCGGCGATCTGAGCCTGAGTCAACCCGATGTCTTGTTGAAAGAATGTTTGCAGATCAGGATTCGACTGACAAAAAGCAGGCAGCGCGGCCGCGGCAATCAAGAAAAGCAATACAGCAGCGAGGCGAACAATTCGGATCATGGCGACTTTACTCCGGGCGCCGTCCACTTCAGAACCGACGTAGTTATGGATGCGCGCTCATTTCATTTGTTCGATATCAAACATCTTCTCGGCAGACTATCTTGTTGGTATCGATGTGGCCATTGTTCTTTTTCGGTGCCGCGATAGCCCGCAACATCAGCGGGTGGCCACACGATGGGACATCTTGCCAGAGTGTACAATTTTGAACAGACACGCGTTCATTGGTTGCTTAATTTTCGTGAGCATAGCTAGGCCCTAATGGAGGGGCGGTTTCAACTCGCATGGCATGGGTCACCAAGTCATGACGGGTTTTTTGTGTGTTGGCTGTTACACACGCCGTGCAACGGCGAGCCAAATTCAGCTTGTAAAGATCCAGAGGATGACGTGGCGATGGACTCACCCACCGCGTTGTGCATTGATGACCGTCCACAAATGCTGGAGCTGATGAACCAGGTGCTCGCTGTGGGCCTGGAGAAACCAACAACCAATAAGGATCTGGCTGAGGTCCTTCTGGGCAGGATGATCTCGAACAACGAAGCTGCGTGATAATGAAGCGAAGGATTTGGAGTTGAAAAAGGAGATCCCGATTGACAGCTGACATGAACGAGCATTCAGCCGTTGGACCTGACCAGCAGCTCCCGGCTTCTGCTCCGGCACGTCCCCGACATGAGGTTAGGCGAATCGTTTTGTGGAGTCTGTTGCTCCTGGCCCTTGCGGTTGTCTTCGTGCTGGTCTTATGCCACCACGAGGAGGCCCAAAAAGCGGCGGCCGCGGCTGCGGCGCGCGTTAAGACGGGGATCACCGTTACGAGTGCGACAGCTCAAAAGGGTGACATCGGGGTTTACCTGAACTCAATCGGCACGGTCACCCCGGTCTATACCGCTTCGATTACCAGCCAGGTGAATGGCATAGTTCTCGCGGTGAGTTTCAAGGAGGGTCAACGGGTAGAGAAGGGGGACTCGCTCATCGAGATCGATTCGCGTCCGTACCGCGCCATGCTTTTGCAGGCGCAAGGGGCGCTGCAGCGAGACGAGAATCTGCTGGCCCAAGCTCAGATGGACCTGGAACGCTATCGCGACGCGTGGGGGCGCAAAGCGATTGCCAAGCAAATCCTAGATGACCAGGAAAAGCTTGTGCTCCAGGACGAGGGCACGGTAAAGAACGACCAAGGAACGGTGCAATTCGACCAGGTACAGGTGGACTTCTGCCACATCTCCGCGCCAATCGCCGGACAGGTGGGCTTACGTCTGGTGGATCCGGGCAACGTGGTGCAGTCTGCTGGAACCGCAGCCCTGGCGGTCATTACGCAGTTGGAACCCATCACCGTAATTTTCACAATTCCGGAAGACAGTCTCGGCCAGGTTGTAGCTCGCCTGCACAAGAACGCCAAGCTCACTGTCGATGCCTTCGATCGCACTGCACAGACCAAGATTGCAAGCGGGGAGCTGTTGACGCTTGACAACCAGATAGACACTACAACCGGCACTGTGAAAGGGCGAGCACTCTTCGACAACAAGAACGATGCACTCTTCCCGAACCAGTTTGTAAACACGCGCCTGCTGGTGAATACCTTGCAGGGAGTGACGCTGATTCCGTCATCGGCCATCCAACAAAATGGTCAAGCATCGTTCGTCTACGTGATTCAGAACAATATCGCCCATATGCGCAGCATAAAGCCCGGGGTTACAAACGGCGGTGTGACACAGGTTGATGACATCAATCCGGGAGACGTTGTCGCCAACAGCAGCTTCGATAAGTTGCAGGACAACGCCGCGGTGGTCATTTCCAACAAGCCTGTCTCGCCTAACACAAGCGGGAGCAAAGCGCAGTGAGTCCATCCCGCCCGTTTATCTTGCGGCCCGTAGCCACTTCTTTGCTGATGGCTGCAATCCTCCTGGTCGGCATTGTTGGCTACACACAACTGCCCGTCTCCGCATTGCCGGAAGTCGATTATCCGACCATCCAGGTGCTCACGTTTTATCCCGGCGCAAGCCCGACTGTGATGGCCACGACGGTGACGGCGCCACTAGAGCGGCAATTCGGCGAACTGCAGGGCTTGAGCCAAATGACCTCCACCAGTTCCGGAGGCACTTCCGTCATCGTGCTGCAGTTTAATCTCACTCTGGCTATAGATGTAGCCGAGGAAGAGGTACAGTCCGCCATAAACGCGTCGCAGAGTTTGCTGCCATCCGTCCTGCCCTCGCCGCCTATCTATAGTAAGACGAATCCCGCCGATGCCCCTGTGCTCACCCTGGCCATCACCTCAAATTCCATGCCGCTTTCTCAGGTCGAGGACCTTGTGGATACGCGCCTTGCGCCAAAGATTTCACAGCTCAACGGTGTCGGCCTTGTAACCATCAGCGGCGGCCAAAAGCCCGCGGTCCGCATTCAAGCCAACCCGACGGCTCTGTCATCCTACGGCATCAACCTGGAAGACCTGCGTACTGCGCTGACACAAACCAGTGTGAACGCCGCCAAAGGGAACTTCGATGGCCCGCGCCAGAATTACCAGATCGACGCCAACGATCAGTTGGTCACCAGCGACGACTATCGGAACGTAGTAGTTGCCTACCGTAACGGTGCGCCGGTGATGCTGACTGAAGTAGCACACATCGTGAATGGCGTGGAGAACAATAATCAGGCTGCGTGGATGAATCAGACCCCTGCGGTCATCCTCAATGTGCAACGCCAGCCCGGGGCCAACACCATCAGCGTCGTCAAGAGCATCAAGCAACTGATGCCCCAACTGGAGGCCAACCTGCCCGCGGGGATTCAGGTGACCACGCTGACCGATCTGACGACCTCCATCGAAGCGTCGGTCTCCGACGTGGAGTTCGAATTACTGCTGACGGTGGGACTCGTCGTGCTGGTCATCTTCCTCTTCTTGCGGAGCCTGTATGCCACGATTATCCCGAGCGTGGCTGTGCCTTTGTCACTCGTTGGCACCTTTGCGGCGATGTACATCCTGGGTTACAGCCTGGACAACTTATCGCTAATGGCGCTGACCATCTCCACCGGTTTCGTTGTGGACGATGCCATCGTGATGATCGAGAACATCTCGCGGTACATCGAAGCGGGCGATCCACCCATGGAAGCAGCGCTCAAAGGTGCGGAGCAAATTGGCTTCACCATTCTCTCGCTGACGGTCTCACTCATCGCCGTGCTGATTCCGTTGTTGTTTATGGGCGACGTGGTCGGGCGCCTGTTCCGCGAGTTTGCCGTGACACTTGCCGTCACTATCGTTGTTTCAGCGGTGGTCTCCCTCACGCTCACGCCAATGATGAGTGCGCGAATCCTGCGCCACAAGGCAAGAGAAGAGCAGGGGCGCGTCTATAAAGCTTCAGAGCGCGTTTTCGACGGGATGATCGCGTTCTATGCACGGACTCTGAAGTTTGTTCTTGGCTACCAAACGATCACTCTCTTGGTCGCCGTGGCCACACTCCTGCTCACGGTTTCCCTTTACATCATCATCCCCAAAGGTTTTTTCCCGGTTCAGGACACAGGCGTCATCCAGGGCATATCGCAGGCGCCGCCGACGATCAGCTCGCGGGCCATGGCAGGGAAGCAACTGGAGATTACAAAAGCGGTTCTGGATGATCCGGCGGTGGAAAGCGTCTCGTCATTCATCGGCGCGGATGGAACGAATACAACGATGAACAGCGGGAGGATGTCGATCAATTTAAAGCCGCTCGATCAGCGCAAGATCAGCGCTTCAGACCTGATCCGCAGGCTCAACTCGACAGTGAGCCAGGTTCAGGGGATCCAGTTGTTTATGGAACCTGTGCAGAACATTACCGTGGATGACCGGGTGAGCCGCACGCAATACCAGTACGCACTGGAAGACGCCAACGCGGACGAGTTGAATGAGTGGACCAACCGTTTCGTAGACCGGCTGAAGCAGTTGCCGCAACTGGAGGACGTGGCCACCGACCAGCAATTGGGTGGGCTGGCCGTATCCCTGGTGATCGACCGGGTCACCGCTTCACGACTGGGCATCGCGCCTTCGACCCTCGATAACGCCCTGTATGACGCCTTCGGTCAGCGGCAGATTAACACCATGTATACGCAGGTGAATCAGTACCATGTCATTCTCGAGAGTCAGCCGCAGTTTCAGCTGGACCCCAACGAGCTGAACGATCTCTACATCCAGTCCAATGCATCTTCCGGCGCAAGTGGTGCGGGAGCCTCTTCCTCGTTTGCATCTTCCGGATCATCTTCCGCGGGATCAAATGCTGTGACGAGCTCTGCCCTGTACACTCCGGCGGCAAGTACGCTTGCTCCTCCCTCGAACGCGCTTTCGCCGGGCAACTCGACGGTTTCCAGCAAGGGAGCCGGATCCGCAGGCATTACAAGTTCGGCCATGAGCAGCGCGGTGCCGCTGAGCGCTTTCGCGCACTTTGAGAAGACGACAGAGCCGCTCGCCATTACCCACCAGGGTCAATTTCCGGCGATCACCGTGTCGTTTAATCTCGCGCAGAATGCCGCGCTTGGCAGCGCCATTACGGCGATCAACGAAGTGCAAAAAGACATGCACATGCCTCCCAGCCTGCAGGCTGGTTTTCAAGGCACCGCGGCATCCTTCACGAATTCGCTGGCCAATGAGCCGTTGCTCATTCTTGCCGCGCTCGTCACTGTGTACATTGTGCTGGGCGTTTTGTACGAGAGCTTTATCCACCCGATTACGATCCTCTCCACGCTACCCTCCGCGGCGGTTGGAGCTTTCCTCGCGTTGCTTCTATTTCACCAGGATTTGAGC